>Ga0315282_10004308_pt1 | contig 24838 bp, 26 predicted proteins | sample YL17G07_20_MG_FD_203693 | JGI IMG/M metagenome (GOLD analysis project Ga0315282, IMG submission 203693) | Sediment microbial communities from Yellowstone Lake, YNP, Wyoming, USA - YL17G07_20 | ecosystem: Environmental > Aquatic > Freshwater > Lake > Sediment | place: USA: Wyoming | collected... | reverse complement strand
ACCGCGGCCAGCGGCAGCGTCTTCATCAGCAGTCCGACACTCGCCAGGGCCATGGGACGAGGCAGTCGAGACGGATCGTACGCAGTGCGTGCCATGTGGTAGACCTCCCTGGAGTATTGCCACGAGAAGCCTGATTCGTCTTAAGTAAACAGTATTGGGGACAGTCACCTATTTTCTTGACAGACCGCGCACCTCATGCTATCCTCTGCCCATGCCACCGGTTGCTCGCCTAGTTGTCCCTGGTGTTCCGCACTATGTCACCCAGCGCGGCAACAACCGCCAGGGCGTGTTCTTTGCAAACGACGATCGCCGGGTGTACCTGGGATTGCTGGCCGAGCAGGCGGAACAGTACGGACTGGCCGTGTGGGGATACTGTCTTATGACCAACCACGTCCACCTCCTCGCGGTGCCGGCGCGAGAGGAGTCCCTGGCCAAGGCCGTGGGGCGGACGCACTTTCTGTACACCCGATATAGGGATATAGGGGACAGTCACCTATTTTTCTCTTGGTAATCATTCAGATAATAGGTGACTGTCCCCAGTATCTCCCGCCTCCCGCCTCTTCGCCTTCAGCACTGCACAGCAGTCGTGACTCGCCTCCTCGATTCCCTACCAATCCCCCACCGTCTATCTTGCCCTAGCAGCAAATCTATTTTGACACTTGACATGGTGCTATAAGTATGCTACACTCCCTCCGCAACACCGGCCACCTCCCGTGTGCCGCGCACCTTGACAACTGAATCGCGATCACCTCCAGCAACGCACATGCCCACGCCCTCGGCAGCCGCTCCCTCGCATGGCCGTTCCTACTCCAGCGCTGCGAAGCAGTCGCGACTCGACTCTCGCCTCTCGCCTCTCTCGGCGCCGCAGGCGCCGTTTTCCGATGTTTCCGACCGTTTCCGAGCATCGGAAATCCCGGAACCGCCCTTCTAGCCCAACCTGCCCACCTCCTAGCCCAAATCGGCCCAGGGATTTCCGATCTTGCGAAATCTCGAAAATCGGAAATTCTCGGAATCTCGGCACCCCCGCAACCTCTTGCATAGCGGAGCCGTGGGGCACCTAGCCCGGATGTCGGCCCTCCTGACTCCCTGCCTTTGTGTCTTAGTGCCTCCTTAGTGCTCGGAGCCTGCCCCGAGCGAAGCGAGGGGTGTTGAGATGCCCGCGATTGCCCACTCATTTGGCATCTCGTTGCCCACCCGATTTCTCCCCTTAAGCCACTTCACGTGCCCCGCGACGCAGAATCGGCTTCCTTGCCTGCCCAAAAACCCGAAAATCGAAAAATGGGCAACTTCGGGCAACTTCGGGCAGCGCCGCAACGTTCTGCGTAGCGGAGCGGAGCAGAACGTTGCGAGGAGCACGCAGCAGGCCAGCAACGCTCCGGCCTTTGGGAGCGGTGCGGGCCGTAGCGCACCGCTCCGGGAGCGTTGCGACCTGCGTGCTCCACCCCGCACTCGCACGGTTCCGCGTCGCCGAACCGTGCGGCACCCACCTCTCTCCGGCCGCTCCCCTCCCGAAACCCGAGTCCCGAACCCCGACCCCCTATGTCGCGTGCCCCCGCTCGGGCCCTCCCCTTCCCTCCGCCTCTTCGCCTTTCGCCTCTTCGCCTTCTCGATCTCCATTGCCGCTCTTGCCGCCCCCTTGCCGCACATCTGCCGCTTCTCTGCCGCCTGCGGCAACCCCGAATCTCGTCTCTCAGGGCCTCTTAGAGGGCTCCTAGGCAAAAATGACCTCGCGCCATTGCCGCTTTCGTGAAAATGCCCAAAAGCGGCAGAAAGCGGCAACGAGGGCGCGACGGTACGGCTACGAGTCGGTCATGATAGGGACAGTCACCCATCAATGAGATAACAACAGACTGCTAACTATGTAGCCTGGGGACGGCCCTACCCCCTCCCGGCGCCAATAACGTTTCCCGAAAACCCCCGAAATACCGTCATTTACTGTCATACCGTCATGGTCTCCGGCCCCCGCCGCCGCCCGCGGCCGGAAGAGTTCTGCAAAAAAGGCCCCATTGAGACACATTGAGACACGCGCCGCGCCCCCTCTGCTCCCTTCTCCCTCCTCCCTGTCCCCAGGGGCTCGCCAAACGCTCCTGATGCCGTCACGCCGTGCAGCCCTATCCATTCCCCCGCCCCCCGTGCTACAATCGCCTTATCATGCGCGCGGCCCGTGCCGGTCTCAAGAACGCCTCCCGGATCATCGTCAAGCTCGGTTCCACCGTCGTCACCACCCCCGACGGCGCGGTGGACGACGCGCATCTCCGCCACCTAGCCGAGCAAGTCGTGGAGCTTACCGCGGCCGGCAAGCAGGTCGTCCTCGTCACCTCCGGCGCCATCCGCGCCGGCCGCACCCGCCTCGGCCTCCACGATGTCAGCCTCGACCTCCCCGCCCGCCAGGCCGCGGCCGCCGTCGGGCAGATCGAGCTGATGTGGTGCTACCGCGAGATCTTCGGCCAGTTCGGCCAGCCCATCGCCCAGGTGCTCCTCACCCAGCTTGAGCTGTCCGACCACCGCCGCTACCTCCACCTCCGCAACACCCTCTCCACCCTCCTGGGTGAGTATCACGTGGTCCCGGTGCTCAATGAGAACGACTCCGTCTCCGCGGAGGGCGTGCAGATCGGCGAGAACGACCGCCTCGCCGCAGTGGTCGCCTCCAAGCTGGAGGCCGACGTGCTCCTCTCTCTCTCCGATGTCGCCGGCTACTACGACGGCAATCCCCACACCGACCCGCACGCCGAGCTGATCCCCGTGGTGCGCGACATCACCCCGGCGATGGAGCAGGCCGCGCAGGACACCGCCGGCCCCGCCGGGCGCGGCGGCATGCGCACCAAGCTCGAGTCGGCGAAGCTGGCGATGAACGCCGGTGTCGTCATGGTCATCGCCCGGGGCCGGGAACCGGACATCATCCGCCGCCTCATGGCCGGCGAGGACGTCGGGACCATCTTCCTCCCCAAGTCGGCCAAGCTCCGCGCGCGGAAGCGCTGGATCGCCTACGCCGCGCAGCCCAAGGGTTCGTTAGTGGTGGACGCCGGCGCAGCCGCCGCCCTCTGCGACGGGGGCAAGAGCCTCTTGCCCGTCGGAGTCGCCGAGGTCGAGGGCGAGTTCGAGCCCGGCGACATGGTCTCGGTGGTCACCGAAGCCGACGGCCGCCGTCAGGAAATCGCCCGCGGCCTGGTCAACTACTCCTCCCAAGACCTGAGAAGAATTCGGCGCTGCAAGTCGAAGGATATTGTGAAGCACCTGGGGCACCGGGACTTCGACGAGGCCATCCATCGGGACAACCTCGTTGTCCTGTGAAGGGAGATTGGGATCTGAGATTTGAGATTTGAGATTTGACAGTGGACGGCCGTTCCTCTCCAATCTCTACTCTCTCATCTCAGTATCTGACCCATGTCATTTCCTCGCGGGGAACGGATCTTACTGCGCGGCAATGAGGCCATCGTGCAAGCGGCGCTGGACGCCGGCTGCCGCGCCTTCTTCGGCTATCCCATCACCCCTCAGAACCAGATCCCGGAGGAGTTCGCCAAACACATGCCGGCCGCAGGCGGCGTCTTCCTCCAGGCCGAGAGCGAGATCGCGGCCATCAACATGGTCTACGGCGCGGCCGCCGCTGGCGCGCGCGCGATGACCGCCTCCTCCTCGCCCGGCATCAGCCTCAAGCAGGAGGGGATATCCTATCTCGCCGAGTCCGAGCTGCCCTGCGTGGTTGTCAACATCATGCGCGGCGGCTCCGGCCTGGGGAATATCGCTCCTTCGCAATCCGACTACTGGCAGGCCACCCGGGGCGGCGGCCACGGCGACTACCGCACCCTCGTGCTGGCCGGGTGGTCCGTGCAGGAGCTGTACGATCTCACGCGGCTGGCCTTCGAACTGGCCGATCGCTATCGCAACCCGGTGCTGGTGCTTGGCGATGCGGTGCTGGGCCAGATGATGGAGCCGGCGATCCTGCCCCGCGAGGTGGTGGATCCGGCGACGCTGCCGCCCAAGCCCTGGGCCACCAACGGCACGGAGGGACAGCGCCCCCGCAATGTGATCAACTCCCTCTACATCGAGGCCGCCAAGCTGGAGGAAGTCAACCTCCGCATTCACGCCCGCTACCAGGAGGCCCAGCGCGAGGTCCGCTACGCCACGGAGGGCCTGGAGGACGCCGAGTTCGCCGTCGTCGCCTACGGCACCGCCGCCCGCGTCGCCTACACCGCCCTCCAGCAACTGCGCGCCGAGGGCCTGCGCGTGGGGCTGTTCCGCCCCATCACCCTCTACCCGTTCCCCGAGGCCGCCCTGCGCGACCTCGCCGGGCGGGTGCGGGCGCTGCTCGTCGTCGAGCTGAGCCTCGGGCAGATGGTGGAGGACGTGCGCCTGGCCGCGGCGGGTCGCTGCCCGGTGGAGTTCTACGGGCGCTCCGGCGGCATCATCGCCACCCCCGAGGAGGTGGTGGGGGCGCTCCGGAAGCTTGCCGCGGGAGTGAAGGAGTAATCATGGAAGCCCCGGCCCCGCACACGGTGTATGCCCGCCCCGAAGCGCTGACCCCCGTCCGCACGCACTACTGCCCAGGCTGCACCCACGGCATCGTCCACCGCCTCGTGGCCGAGGTGATGGATGAGTTTCAGCTCGCCCCTCGCGCGGTGGGCATCGCCCCGGTGGGCTGCGCGGTCTTCGCCTATGACTACTTCGCCTGCGACATGATCGAGGCCGCCCACGGCCGCGCCCCCGCCGTGGCCACCGGTCTCAAGCGGGTGCGGCCCGACCTCTTCGTCTTCACCTACCAGGGCGACGGCGACCTCGCCTCCATCGGCCTGGGCGAGACGATCCACGCCGCCGCGCGCGGCGAGAACATCTCCGTCATCTTCATCAACAACGCCGTCTACGGCATGACCGGCGGGCAGATGGCCCCTACCACCCTCCCCGGCCAGATCACCAGCACCAGCCCGACCGGCCGCGATGTCAAGCTTGCCGGAAACCCGATCCGCGTGTGCGAGTTGCTCAGCGCCCTCGACGGCCCCGCCTACCTCGCCCGCGTCGCCGTCTCCAACCCCCGGCGCGTGCGCGAAGCCAAGCGCGCGCTGCGCCAGGCCTTCCGCGCGCAACTGCAGGGCTTGGGCTTCGCCCTCGTCGAGGTGCTCTCCACTTGTCCCACCCGCTGGGCCATGTCCCCGGACAAGGCTCTGCTCTGGGTAGAGGAGCACATGGTGCCGTACTATCCCGTGCGTGAGTTCGTCGTTGCTCCGGAACTCCAGGAGAAGGCGTGAACGCATCTCCCTTCTATCACGGCCTGTTGATCGCCGGCTTCGGGGGCCAGGGCGTGGTGCTGGCCGGCAAGCTCGTCGCCTCCGCCGCCCTCCTCGAGGGCCGCGAGGTGCTCTGGGCCCCCTCCTACGGGCCGGAGATGCGCGGCGGCGCGGTGCAATGCACCGTCATCATCTCCGCCGTCCAGATCGGCTCCCCGGAGGTCGCCCGGGCCGACTCGCTCCTCCTCATGGACCAGGCCTCCGCCCCCAAGTTTGCCTCCCGCCTCCTCCCCGGCGGACTGCTGCTACTCAATAGCACGCTCGTCAAGGAGTTCACCCGCGGGGAATACGCCGAGGTCATATCCGTCCCCGCCACCGAGGCGGCCGAAGCCCTGGGCGATGCACGCGTCGCCAACGTCATCATGCTCGGCGCCCTCTTGGCCCGTCGTCCCGTGGTGGCCGCCGACAGCCTGATCGCGGTGATGCGCGAGATGGCCGGGGGCAAGGAGAAGCTGCTGGATATCAACCTGCGGGCGATGGCGCGGGGAGCGGAGCTCGGGGCGAGACGCTGACCGCAGGGGCGCGACGGGACGTGCGTGTCGCAAGCCCAGGCTTGTGGCGCCCTCAAGCGGCAAGAGGCCTCGTGCCCGAGACTTACCGCCCTTTCGGGGCCCGCTTCTCTCGCTCCAGGAGGAACTTTGTCTTCAGAATCAGCGCACAAGACGCGCCGTGGGTGATCTCCCCCCGCAGGACCGCGTACAGGGCGTCCTCGAAGCTCATCGTCACCACCTCCAGGTGCTCCTCCGCCGTTCGCACCTGCCGGGACCGGCTCAGGCCGCGCGCGAGGAACATGTGGTTCGGCGAGTGGATGATCCCAGTGAACGGGTTCAGCACCCCCATATCGGTCCACTCCGCTGCGGTCAACCCGCACTCCTCCTGCAATTCCCTCAGCCCCGCCCGCTCTGCGTCCTCTCCGGGCTCCAGCCCGCCGCTGACCGCCTCCAGCGTCTCCTCGCCCAGCGCGTACTTGAACTCCCGCACCAGGTGCACGTCGCCATTCCCCTCCATAGGCAGCACCGACACCCCCGGCCGCATTACCACCACCCCGAATGTGGCTTCCACCCCGTCGCGGTGCACCACGCGGTCCTCCCGCACCTTGATCCAGGGGTTCTCGTAGACCGTCCGGGAGTGCTCCATCCGATACGGCCCCACGTATCTTCCGCCGGGAGAACTGGACATAGCCACATCGCTCCTGTGCGCCGCACTGCCGAGCCCCTTCGCCGCCCCGCGCGACCGGACCTGCGCCGCGGACGCCGGGCCGGCAACTCGCCTCCGTCATGTCCGGGGAATGCGCCTCCGCCGCCCCGGGCCGGCCGACAATGTGTGTGCAGGACACCCCCGATTTCGCCAGAATGGGCTAGAATTCGTGTTAGAACGTTGCTGAGGCACATGGTAGCATTTCGCAGCATCAACCGGGGCGAGACCCCACACTCTCAAGGAGGCGGTGAAGATGGACGTGATTCTGGTGACGAAAAACGGGATGGTCAAGCGGACCTCCGTCGAGGACTTCCGGCTTCAGGGACGGGGCGGCGGAGGCGTGGCGGCGATGAGCCTGGCCGAAGGGGACGCGATCGTGGCGGCGGCGGCCATGAGCAGCGCCTCCAGCGTCATGGTCGTGACCAAGAAGGGAACCGCCATCCGCTTCTCCGTGGACGATGTCCGCCAGATGGGCCGCGGTGCGCAGGGCACCCGCGCCATCCGCCTACAGGACGGCGACGAGGTCGTTTCCGTCGTCTCCCTCTAGCCCACCTGACCGCAACCCGTAAGCATGTGCGCCGTGGAGGGCCCCCCTCCACGGCGTCGCGTGCGTCTTAGAGAGCACCGGGCGCCCCCATGCCCTACTCGCCAGGCCTGTTCTCCGGCCCCTTCGATCGCACCGTCTTCCTCAAGCTCCTCCTCGTGGTTTTCGTCGTCTGGGCCCTGCTGAACTACCTTCCGACCTATCCGGCGCTGTTCACCGGCACCCTCGTCGTGATTGCTGCCCTCGCGGCCCTGGTCGTGGCCCACGTCCTCGTCACCGTGCTTCGGGTGCAGTATGCCAGCCGCTGGGGGCCCACACGGTCCGTGATGGCCACCGTGACCCGAAAGTGGACCGACGAGCAGGACTACGGCCTGCCCCTCGGGGGGCCGGTGGAGGGCGCGGTGCTCGGCGCCCCCGATCAGGACGCCGTTCAGAGCGTCTACGAGAGCTGGAACTTCTGGGTTGCCTTCGACCTGGGGGAGGGCGACGAGGAGGAGTTCCGCGTCCGGGAATCGGTCTACGCTGCCGTGGAGGAGGGCATGGCCGGTGTGCTGACCTACCGGGGCGAACGGCTCCTCAGCTTCCTCCCCTCCGAAGAACCGCCTCCGGACGGCGAAGGAGGCGGGGGCGGCGAAACCGACCGCGACCCCTCCCAACGGCACCCCGGCCCGCACGTGCCGCGGGGGTGAGGCGGGTCCCTCACTCCCCCCGATAGGGCATCTCCGCGAAGCGCTGCCACCCCACCTGCAGCGGCGGCCCGGCCAGGGGTCTGAGGTCGCCCTCCGAGAACCAGACCGCCTCCTGCATCCCAGTACGGACGGTGGCTTCGTACCGCTTCCCGCTCCGGCTCTCGAAGCAGTGGAGTCGGTACTTCCCTCCGGATTCCTGAGTTGTCCAGACGACGTACTCCTGCCCGGCGGACAGGGCGGGCCAGAGCGTCTGCCCAGGTCTGGCCTGCGCGAGCACGCCGTCGCGGTAAGAAAGGCGACTGGCGGAGTGCGGTCCGGTCACCGTCAGACGGAACTGCCCCGCGACGAGTTCGGAGGGGGTCAGCTTCGGGTTCAGCGCCCCCGTGGGGGATACCAGCGAGAAAGCGCTCACGCGAGTGGTGCGGCCCTCCTTGTGGTGAACCCAGATCAGCGGGGAGGATGTCCATCCCGGCACCCTCTCGAAGCTCACGGAGTCACGCCCGGGCTCGGCGGGAAGCATGGCCACCTCGAGGACATAGGCCTCGGGGCCGCGCATCTCAGCCTCCCGGATGATGTACCGCGCGGCCGGAAGCCCCGCGATTGTCCCGAGGTAGAGTAACTGACCATACGGTGCCCACTCCATGTCCGGGATAGCCGAGGCGCACTCTCCCGGTTGACCGAACCGCCGCATCTGTCCATCTGAGGTGTTGATGACGAATAGCTGCCAAAGGTCTCCCGGACCGAAAGCGCGCACGAAGTAGGCCAGCGTGTCTCCCCCCGGCGATACTCTGAGGCCCACCCCCGCTGGGCTGCCAGGGATGTCGGGAATGGCAGCCACCTTGCGCCACGCCCGGAGCCCCGGGTCGTATCCGCGGATCTCCCTGCCCTTCGTCCAGTACACGGCCCCCCTCGGTGCCCCGAAAGCGCCGGCCCCGCTCTGTCCGAACGCGGGGTGGTCCAGGGCTTCCGGCCCGATCTGCACCACCGTGTTCGTGTCCAGGTCAACGGCCAGCAGGCGCGAGTCAAGGGAGAGGCCGTACAGGCGCCCGCCGACCAGCGTCAGGGGTCTGAGGTCGGGGCCGGGCGTCTCCTTCACAACCAGGCCCTGCGGAGTGATGATGACCCGGGTGATCACGTGCCGCCGCGCCTGCCGGTCATACCCCACGAAGAGCAAGCCGGGAGACATGACCGCTGGCACTCCCCCAGTTGGCAGTACCGGCGGTGGCGGCGGCGCGGGCTCCATGCTCACCCACCGCACCGCCACGGGCAGGGGCCCGCTCCGGACCATGACGCCCAACCGGAGCCCCCACGCCACACCCTCGGCGGTGAAGTGATCGGCCTCAATAGCCATCCATCCGGGGGAAGGTTCCCTGATGAGAGAGCACGACACCAGCTTCCCATCAAGCGTAATGGCGAGGTAGCTGCCGATGTGGGAGCCAGTGAACGCCTTCATCTTTTGGCTTGCTGCCGGGGTGAACTCCACTGGCACCGCTTCGAACGCGACATACCGTGGCTCGGACTCCGGCCCCACGTCCTTGCTGGTGGCAAGCACCTGTGACTCCGCGAGCACTCGCGCGGTGGACACGGCGCGACCGTTCGCGTCCTGGAATGCCCACGCGCCGCCACCCGCGCCGGGCTCCCACTTCGGCGGGTGCGCATGGCTCGCATAGCGCGATGGCACGGTGCGGAACTCCAGCCGGCCCGGCGTGGTAAGCAGGGCTCTCAGATACTCGTCACTTGGGCCCGCTCGTCGCCGGAACTCGACAACGAGGCGCGACCCCTGCCTGCGCACGGTGGTTCCGGACTGCACGGTGACCTTCATGCGCGCGAGCAGCACTCGCTCCAGTTCTTTCTCCTGCGCGGCCGAGGTCGTCCGCGCTTCCAGCGTTACGCGCACCATCTCCCCCTCCTGCCCGCTGGCCGGGGGCGCCGCCCTGCCCGGCGCGGTGGAGGCGGCCCGACGTGCCGGCGCCGCCCGCAGCACGATAGCTGCCGCGAGGAGCGCAATCACGCCCACAGCCAGCGCGAGGCGCGCCCGACCCGAGACGCGCACCTGCGGCGCGCCGGTCAGGCTGAGGACGCGCCGCACGCGCCGTACCAGCAGTCGGCCTCGATGGGCGTAGGCCACCGCGCCCTCGAACTGACCGAGCTCGGCCCAGCGGACCAACTGCCGCGCGTACTCCTCCGGCTGCCCGGTCAGCACCACCACCCAGTCGTCGCACACTTCCTCCGCCGTGACCTGCACCTGTCGCGCCGCCACCCACGCCAGTGGATGCCACCACCACACCGCGTGCGTCACCCGCGCCGCCAACTGCAGGCGCGGATGGCCTCCCCTGATATGCGCGAGTTCGTGGATGAGGACGGCCGCGCTGCCGGGATCGCCGGCCTCGAAGCCCGGAGGAAGCACCAGCCATGGCCGCCGCCAGCCGATCACGCCGGGAACCGCGACCGCGGGGCACGTCATCAGTCGCGGCGGGGTGCGAAGCCCGATCCGCTGCGCCCACTTCGCCACCTGACTCTCGAGCGCCGCCCCCACCATCGGTCTCGCCGCGCGGCGCACCTGCCGTAGCGTGCATAGGCCTCGGCCGCAACGCGCCAGCGCGGCCCCCGCTCCGATGGCCCAGAGCAGAAGGAGAACTGTCCCGACCGGAAGCACGGGCCCCTCCCAGCTTCGGCCGCGCGCGGGCCTCGCTTCGGAAGCGGGCGTCGCCTCCGGCGCGGCCTCCACCACTGGGGCCGCCGGGGCCGCGGCCGATGGCTCCGGTGCTGCGGGCGCGCGTGGCACTGGTGCCTCGGCCGCGGCCCGCGACACGGGGGCCGGCGCGGGCGCCTCGTAGGCAGGGGCGGGCGGAGCGGGCAGCATTCCGGTGGGAAGCGCGTGGCCGGCGAGCACGGCCGCCGGAACCAGCCACCACAGGACCAGCGAGAAGCGCCACAGCGTGTGCCGTAGAGCGGACGGCGCGCGCCGCAGCAACCAGCCCGTCGCGCTCGCCAGCCCGGCCGCGGCCGTCACCCACAGTACCGCTTCGCGAAGGAGTTCACTTGCGCTCACGCCGTTTCTCCTTCTGAGCCAGCAGCCGCTTCAGCTCCCTCACCACCTCCGGGGTCACTTCCTCCGAATCCAGGAGCGCGGATACGAGTTGCCGCGGCGATCCGCCGAACACTCGGTCCAACACCTCGCGCAGCACTCGCCCTCGCACCTGCTGCGCCTCCTCGCATGGACGGAAGACGAACTGCCGCTCCCGTTTCGTGTGCGTGACGAGCCCCTTCTCCTCCAGCGTGCGCAGCACCGTCAGGATCGTCGTATAGCGCGGCCGCTTCGACGTGGGGAACTGGGCCAGCACGTCGTACACGGTTCCTTCGCGCAGGTGCGAAAGGTGGTCCAGGACGGCCAATTGCAATTCGCCGAGCCCGGCAAGTCGATTGCTGCGCGGCATAGGAGGTCCTCCCGGCTTTTATGTGCATAGTATTAGCGAGGTAGGAGAGGCCTGTCAAGAGCCAAGGCCTCCAGGTAGCGGTGTCGGCATCTCCGGGCCTGTGGCCGCGTTCAGTCCATGGGGGCATTCTTGGCCCCGCGTCCCCACACGCGCCTCCTCCCCACACACCCCCTCAGTAGGGAATCGGCCCTCCGCGCCGTAGTACACAGTTGCGTACATGGGGGCCGCGATGCAAGAGCAGGTCCAGCGCCTGCGCGATGCCGCGCTCAAGAGGAAGGTGGAGTTCGCCGAAGTCCGCTTCGCCTCCGTCCGGAGCAGTAGCCTGATGCTCCAGGACGGCCGGGCGGACCGTGTCGGTACGGCCGAACGCGCCGGTATGGGCGTGCGCGTCATCTGGAAGGGCGCCTGGGGGTTCGCCTGCACCGAGTCCGTGCGCTACTCCGACTGGCGGCGTTGCCTGGACGCCGCCCTCGACATGGCCAAGGTGTCTGCCGCCTACGCCCAGGAGCCGGTGACCCTGGCCGACGCGCCCGCGGTGGTGGATGAGGTGCACACCGAGTACGCCATTGACCCGGCCCAGGTGTCCCTGGAGCGCAAGTTCGCGGCCGTCCGCGGCTACGAAGAGGCCTCCGGCTGCCGGGCCGGCGACCACATCGCCAATCTCCGCACCGGCTACAGCGACTCCCACCTGCGCGAGATCGTGTGCAACTCCCGCGGGGCCTGCGTCTCCTCCGACACCGTCCGCACCATGGTGTGGCACGCCATCACCACCCAGGACGGCGCCGTTCGCCAGCAGGCCCTCGAGAAGCGCGCCCGCCAGTGCGGCTTCGAGTTGGTCGAGACCACCCCCGCGCTCGAGCTGAGCGTGAAGGCCGCCGCCCGCGCCCGCTCTTTGCTGTGGGCCAAACCCGCCCCCGCGGGAAGCTTCCCCGCCGTCTTCCACCCCTCCATCACCGGCCTCCTGGTGCACGAGGCCGTGGGGCACAACGCGGAGGCCGATGCCGTCCTTTCCGGACAGTCTATTCTCGCCGGCCGTCTCGGCGCTCGCATTGCCGCCGAGTGCATCACCATCGTGGACGATGCCACCGTCCCCGGGTCCTGGGGATCGTATCGCTATGATTCCGAGGGCGTCGCCGGCCGCCGCCGCGTGCTCGTGGACCACGGCGTGCTCACCGGCTTCCTTCATTCCCTCGAAACCGCCGCCCGCATGGGTGTGGCCCCCAACGGCGCCGCCCGCGCCGACGGCTTCATGCACCGGCCTCTGGTGCGCATGAGCAACACCATCATCCAGCCCGGCGAGCAATCGCTGGAGGATCTGATCCGCGATATTGACCTCGGCATCCTCCTCCGCGGCGGCCAGTGGGGCTACGTCTGGTGCGACAAGGGCCAGTACACCTGCCACGCGGGCGAGGGGGTGATGATCCGCGAGGGTCAACTTGCCGAGCAGGTGCGCGATGTCGCCGTCTCCGGCCTCACCCTCGAGACCCTTGCCAACGTGCTGGGCGTGAGCCGCGACTTCGAACTGGATATGCCCGGCAACTGTGGCAAAGACGGCCAGAGCATCCCCACCAACGGGGGTGGGCCCTACGTCAAGGTGAAGGAGATCGTCGTGGGAGGGCAGGCGTGACCCAGGCCGGCCCGGAGGATCTGCTCGCGATCGCCGACGCCGCCTGCCGGGCGGCCATGCGGGCCGGCGCCGACTTCGCCGACGCCTCCGTGGAGCGCGGCCGCAGCATGTCCGTCGCGGTGGAGAAGAACGCCCTCAAGTCCAGCGACACCCGCGGCTGGGCCTCCATCTCCGTGCGCGCCTTTTCCGCCGGCGCCACCGGCTGGGCCAGCGTCTCCGGCACCGGCCTCGTCGCCGCGCGCGGGGCCGGCCGCAAGGCCGCGGAGCTGGCCCGCGCGGCCGAGTCCGACCCCGGTTTCGTGGACCTCGTCCACCCCGCGGCCTATCCTGACGTCGCGGGCCTCTTCGATCCCCGCCTCGTGGAGGTCACCGCGGTGGAAGTTGCCGGCTGGATCACCGGCAACATTGATGGCGCCCGCGGGGTCGTCGACGATGCTCTCGTCACCGGCACCGCCCGCGCAAGCTGGTGGGAGTGGGCCCTCGCCAACAACCTCGGCGTCGCGGTCACCCAGCCCGGCACCAGCGCGACGGTGAATCTGCAGGTGGTGATCCGCCGGGGCGATGACGTCGGCTCCTACCACGAGTGGGACGCCGCCCGTTCTCTGGCCCAGTTCGCGCCGGGGGCCGTGGGCCCCGCCGCCGCCACCGAGGCCCTCCGCTATCTCGACAGCCGCCGCATGAAGACCGGCACCTTGCCCGTGGTCTTCGGCCCCTCCGCGGCCGCCGCCTTCCTGCAGGGCGTGTGTGCGGCCGCCAGCGCCGAGGAGGTGCAGCGCAACCGCTCCTTCCTGGTGGGCAAGAAGGAGGCGCGCATCGCCGCCGAGTGCCTCACCCTGGTGGACGATCCCCTCATCGCCGGCGGGCTTTCCTCCGCCGTCTCCGACGGCGACGGCTTTCCCCACGTCCGCGTTCCGCTGGTGAAGGAGGGCGTGCTCCAGACCTACCTCCACAACCACTACACCGCGAACAAATCCGGCGAGCGCAACACCGGCCACTCTACCCGCGGCGGCATCGCCTGCACCAACATCATCCCTTCTTTGGGCGTCAGGACGGCCAGCCAGATCATTGCGGAAGTGACCGACGGCGTCTACGTCGCCCTCGCCCAGCCCCATCCCGACACCGCCTCCGGCCAGATGTCCGCCCTCGTGGACGCCGGCTTTCGCATCAAGAACGGCCAGCTGACCTATCCCCTCAAGAACACCATGATCGCCGGCCTCGCCCCCGAGCTGCTGCTCGGCCTCGACGCCATCTCCTCCGACTACCGCGCGGAGCCGGGCCGCGTCCTCCCCACACTGCGCCTCCAGGGCGTGCGCGTCGCCAGCGGTGAGGGCGCCTGATCCTCCCCCAAACGCGACCCCGGTCCCGCCTACCGCCGGGACCGGGGTTCACACCATCTGTCGGATGAGATCGGAGGCTACTTCGCCTCTTCCGGCGCGGGCGCGGCCGGCTCTTCCGCCTTCTTCGCGGCCTTCTTGGCCTTCTTCGCCTTGCCCTTGCCCTTCACAACCTTGAACTTCTTCTTCGCCTTCGGCTTGGCCTTGGCCTTCGCCTTCGCCTTGGCCTTTGGCTTGGCCTTCGCCTTGACCTTCGGCTTGGCCTTGGCCTTCGGCGCGGCCTTCTCCTTCGGCTCCGGAGCCGGGGCCGGTGCGGCCTCCGGCGCGGCCGGCGCCTTCTTCGCCTTCGCGGCGGGCGCCTTCTTTGCCTTCTTCGGCGCGGTCGGCGCCGCCGGCGGCGCGCACACGCCGATGGTGATCGCGGCGCTCACCAGCACCGCAACCAGGAGGGTAACCCAACGACTCTTCATTGCTGCCTCCCCGGTAGTATCTCTCACACCAACCGGTGTGATTCAGGATAAAGCTGCCACATGCACCTCACCGGAACTTCAACACGAGTTCGCCAACAGGACAACTCTATGTGCTGGCCGCCGGCCAGCCCTGGGTGGCCGATGACGCGCCGGGGGGGCAAACGTGTCGGCGCGTGCGGCGAAGCCCCGCGTTCCTCGACCGTACGGGCGCACGGCCATGCACCCGCCACACCCCTGCCTCCCGCCGCTCCCCCTCCCGGCAAACGCGACCCCGGTCCCGCACGCAGCCGGGACCGGGGCTCACACACTCTGTCGGATGAGGCCGAGAGCTACTTCGGCTCGCCCGGCATTTCCGCCTTCTTGGGGGCCGTCTTGTGCTTCTTCACCTTGCCCTTGCTCTTCACCACCTTGTGGTGCTGCTTCTTGTGCATCTTGCCCTTCACCACTTTGTGATGACCCTTCGCCTTGCCCTTGCCCTTCATCGCCTTGTGATGGCCCTTGGCCTTCGCCTTGCCCTTCGGCGCGGCCTTCGCCTTCGGCTCCGGAGCCGGGGCCGGCGAGACGGCCGGCATCGGCTTCGCGGGCTTCGCCTTGGCGGCCGGCCCGGTCTTCTTCTTGGGCGCGGCCGGCGGGGCCGGCGGGGCGCACACGCCGATGGTGATCGCGGCGCTCACCAGCACCGCAACCAGGAGGGTAACCAAACGACTCTTCATGATGCTGCCTCCCCGGTAGCTGATCTCTCACACCACCCGGTGTGATCCACTCTATTAGTGCCAGATGCACCTCACCGGAACCTCAACACGACGTTGCCGGGGGGACAATTCTGGTGGCGCCCGCGAACACTGCGGGGTAGCCGATGAAGCGCCGAGTAAGCGCCCAAGACCGGCCCGCGCGGCACGCCCGAGCCCTCTCCCCTCAGTCCCCGGCCGATTCCGCCAACGCCCCTGCTGCCTCCGGGCCGCCCGCCGCGATGGTCCGCAGTTCGCACCACACCGACGTCCCCGCGCCGCGCGCGCTCTCCACTCCGACGCCTCCCCCCATCGCCTCCGCCAGGGCCTTCACGATCGCCAGCCCCAGCCCGCTCCCCGCCGTCCCCATCGCCCGCTTCTCCGCCCCCCGCGCGAACCGGTTCCAGATGAACGGCAGGAACTCTGCCTCTATCCCGCACCCCGTGTCCGTCACCCCCAGACACAGCCCGTGCTCGCCCTCCCGCGCCCAGATCGTGATCCGTCCTTCCGCCGGCGTGTAGCGGCGCGCGTTCTCCAGCAGATTGGTGAGCACCTGGTGGAGAGCATCCGCATCCGCCTGCACCGGCGGCAGGTCCGAGTCCACGGCCACCTCAATCGTTGCCCCCGGCAGCGGGCGGAAGACCGCGGCCGCCGCCTCCGCCGCCTCCCGCGGCGACATTGCCTCCACAGTCGGCGCCTCTCGTCCCGACTCCAGCCGGGAGAGGGCCAGCAGCCGCCGCACCAGCTCACCCAGCCGCTTCGTCTCTTCCAGCAGGTGCGTCACCGCCTCCCCGTGCTCGGCCGGCCGGAGCACCCCGTCCTGCCACGCCTCCAGCGTCACCCGCATCGAGGTCAGCGGCGCCCGCAGTTCATGCGATGCGTCGGCCACGAACTGCCGCTCCAGTCTCTCCAGCCGCGTCAACCGCGCGTGCTCCTCCCGCAACGCCGCGGTCGCCTCCCGCAGGTTCCCCGCCAGCCGGTTCACCGCCTCCGTTGCCTGGTCCAGCTCCCGCGCCCGCTGGCGCGGCAGTTGAATGTCGTAATCTCCCTGCGCCAGACGCTCGCTCGAATCGGCAAACCCTCGCACCGCCGCCGCCACCCGCCGCGCACCCCCCATCGTCAGCGCCGCACTGATGCCGAAGGCCAGCAGCATCGCCGCAATCACCAGGCTGTACATGGGCAGCAGCCCCCGCCGCACTGCCCGCACCGACTCCCACGCCACCACGATCTCCCGGCCCGTGTCCGGCGCCTCCAACACCCGCGCCGCCCACAGCACCTCTTCGTCCACCCACGGCAGCGTCCCCATACCGTGCGCGTATCCCGAGCGCACTACTTCCGGGGCCTGGTCCCACACCTGCCACACGCCGGCCGGCCTGGGCTCGACCGCCTCCCAACTCCTGAGCCCGTCCGCGGTACGCTGCCAGTGGCCCCCCTCGTCCAGCAGCGCCGAGTCCGCGGCATCCTTCTCCCCCAGGTCACTCAGCAGCAGCACCGCGTTGTCCATGGTCTCCAGCGCACCCAGTTGCTCGTTCAGGGCCTCGTGGCGCGCGGCCAGCACGACTCGGTCCGTCAGCCACAGCATCGCGGCCAGCGCCGTCACCAACGTCACCACCACGGCCAGCAGGTGCTGCCGCAGCGTGAGCGCCACCAGTGTGGGCTTGGATCTACGCCGACTCGCGGGTGACCTCAAACCTGAACCCTATCCCTTTCACCGTCACCAGATACTCGTACCCGTCTTCGCCGGCGAGCTTTCGCCGCAGCCGGTTGATGTGCACGTCCAACGTGTGATCGTCCCCCTGCCCCTCCTCCCCCCACACCTCGTCGTACAAGGCCGCTCGCGTCAGCACCCGTCCCGCTTGCCGCGCCAGCATCGCCAGCAGGTTGAACTCCTTGGGGGTCAGAGAGAGTCGCTGCGTTCCTCTCCACGCCGTTCGCCCCGCCTCGTCAATACGCAGCCCCGGGAACTCCAGCGGCCCGCCCCGCGGCCGCTCCCGCCCCAGCCGCCGCAGCACCGCCTTGATCCGCCCTATCACCTCCCGCGGGCTGAACGGCTTCACCACGTAGTCGTCCGCCCCCAGGTCGAACCCCAGTACCCGGTCCGGCTCATCACTGCGCGCGGTCAGCATCACCACCGCGACCCCCTCCCCCTCGTCCCGCAGTCGCCGCAGGATGGACCATCCGTCCAGGTCCGGCAATTGTACGTCCAACACCACCAGGTCCGGGTGCTGCTGCTCCATCAGCGCCAGCCCGTCCCGCCCGGTTGCCGCGCCCAGACCTTTGATCCCCTCCCGCTCGAGATAGCGAAGCAGGAGGTTGCGCACGTACGCATCATCCTCGATCAGCAACACCGTCGTCACTGCACCCACCATCGCGGGAAGGAATCCCCGCCCGTTCCTACCGCTTCCAGGGCCCCCCTCCCCTCCCTATTCTCTATTCTCTACTCCCCTGCTCTCCTCGGGGACATCGGCCCCCGAATGTCCAGGTGGCCGCCAAGGGTGCCGCAGGCCTTTCCCTCCACCAGGATGTGTACCTTTCGCACCCCGGGCACGGAGCCGAGCGTGTTGACGATCGCGTAGACCGCGGCCTCCTCGCTCCCCGCCCCGCCGTGGAAGTTCGCCACCAACTCGCGGCTGAAGTCTGCGGTGGCCACCCCCTCCTTCAGCGTGATCCCCCGCAGCTTCACCCCGTTGGGAAGCGGCCGCAGACACCCCTCCGGCACGGGGCCCGACAGCAGTTCCTCGATCGCCATCCGGGCCGGCGCCGCCGCCGGCACCGCCCGAGAGGCCGCCACCAGGTGAACCTCCCCGCCGGTCACCCGCAGATAGTATACCGCGGCCGGCACCGTCTTTGGATGGGGGAGCTCGCCGTGGAGGGCCGTGGACCCGCGGGGACGGAAGGCTGACGGGGCGACCGGGGGGGCCGAGCGCATCAGCCCCTTCAGCCACTCGGGATGAAAGCGCCACGCCCAGGCCGCCGCCCCGCCCACGCCCGCGAGCACCAACATCGCGAGCACGGCCGGGAGGCGCGAGGCCCGCCGTTTGCGCTTCATTCCCTCTCTTCCTCTGCGAAGAACCGCGCCAGGCCCCGCAGGATCGCCGCCGCGGCCCGGCCCTGGTCGGCTTCATCCGTCAGCCGCGCGCGGTCGTCCTTGTCCGTGATGAAGCCGACCTCCACGAGAACGGCCGGACAGCACGCGTGATTCACCACGGCCAGCTCCGTCGTATGCCTCACCCCCCGGTCTCGCGTCTCCAACTCCGCCGCCACCTCTTCCAGCACCGCCTTGGCCAGCGGCTCGCTGTCCTCACTCGTATAGTATACCTCCGTTCCGGAGGCGCTCTTCGGTGGCTCCGCCTTGAGGGAGGCGGCCACCGAATTGCAGTGGATCGCCACGAACGCGTCCGGCCCCAGCCGGTTGGTCAGGTCCCTCCGCTCCGAGGGATAGACGTACGGATCCCCCTCCCGCCGCGTCAAGGTCACCTTCGCGCCGGCCCGCTTGAGGAGTCTCTCCAGCTTCAGGCCGATCGCGAGGGTGAGGTCGCTCTCACACACCACCCCGTCGGCCGTCGGCCACTGTGTCCCCGGGTCGCCGCCGCCGTGTCCCGGGTCCACCACGATGTGCTTGCCTCGCAGCGAGGGCACCGTGTGCTCGGGGGGAAGCGGCACGTCGTAGCTGCCGCGCGGCCCCGGCGACCGCTTCTCCCGCCCCGCGACCTCCGTGAAGGAGACCACCACATCCTCTCCCTCCACCTTCTCGTCGAAGGCCTGCGAGGCGCGCAGCTCGATCGCCACCCGCGCCACCGGCTGCTCGCCCTCCGGAGACTGCTGCCCCATCCGCACCTGGGCAATCGGCCCGGCGGAGATGTTGCGGCCCGACGTGGCCGGCACTTCCGCGTTGGTGAAGTCGAGGAAGACGCGGGCCGGATTGTCCAGGGCTCCGGTGCGGCGCTCCAGATAGCCCACCCCCGGGATGCGCACCACCCAGCTCTGCTTCTGCTTCTCCACCACCGGCGGGGACAGCGTTACCGGCCCGGCCGGCTGCAGCAGCAGCCGCGTCTCGTTCGCCCCCTCTCCGGGCGCCAGCCGCCAGCTCGGCGGCGGAGCGCCGGCCGCGAGGGTGAACACCAGTCGGGTCACGTCCGGGGCCGTGCGGTACTGTGCGAGCCTGACGCCCGTCACCCCCGGCAGGCGAAGCGAGAGGTCGCGCGGCGCGCGCGGGGTGAGGACGGTATCGGTCAGGTCAACGATGAGGCGGGCCGGGCGCCCCAGAGTAAAGGCCTTGGCCTTCACCTCCCGCATCCCTGGCCCGGAGAGAGCGATCTCCGCGCCGCGCCCGGCCGGCCGGGCCTCTGCGCGGGCCAGGCGCGCCCCCGACGCCGTCCCCGCACTCCCGCACGCGAGAGCCGCGAGGGCCAGCAAAGCCACGAACCGCGGGCGCACCCGCGACGCCCGCAGTGGAAGGTGCATCATATTCCACTCCCGCCTCCTATATGCCACATGGTAGGGCATAGGGTATAGGGGATAGGGAAAGGCCAGGGCCGGGCCCTTCCCGTAGGTACTCTCCTGCCCTCTGCCGAAGGTAGGCCCCATGCCCATCACCCTCGGGGCCCGCTGGCGGGCGAATCGGGAGTACGCGCGCGCCTTTCGCCTGCTGCGCGCCGGCAAACCCGCGGAGGCCGCCCAGGCCTTCGCGCGGGTGCTTGATCTCCTCCCCACTCACGCCCGCGCGGAAGCACAGCGCGCCCGCGCTCTCGCCGCCGCGGGGCGGGTCGCCGAGGCCCTCAAGGCCGCTCGCCGGGCCGCCGACCTGGCCCCCAAGAGCCACGTTCCCCATCTCTTCCTCGGGCAGATCCAGTACGACGCCGGCGCCTACGAGGAGGCGCGCAAGGCCTTCCGCGCCGCCGCCCAGCGCAACCCCGAGAACCAGTTGGTGCAGGCCTACCTGGGCCTGAGCGCGCTGGCCCTCGGCCGGATCGAGGAAGGCGCGGCCCTCCTCGCCAAGCACCTCGCCTTCGGGTACGAACAACTCGAGGCGCGCGTCATCACCCAGGCGGAGAAGTACCTGTGGGAGCACCGCGATCAGGCGAAGACGCTGGAACAACAGCTTAGCGTGGACGAAGGGGGCCGCGACACGGCCCGCGCGGGCCTCTCCCTGCGCGTCATCTCCGCGGTGCGCACCGTGCTGCTCTGGCCGTGGGCGCGACTGCGGGGCAAGAAGGGCGTTCACCTCCTCTACGCGGAGGAGGCCATGTTCGTGCGCGAGTTCGCCCGGGCCGTCGAGCACTACCGCGCGGCCGAGACCGCGGGCGCGGACCCCCTCCGGATCGCGCTCGCCCTCGGCTTCGCTTCCTACGAGGCCGCCGAGCCCGGGGCCGCGGTGGCGCATCTCCTTCGCCTCCGCGAGGAGGACCAGCGCCAGCCCGACGTCGCCGGGATCCTCGGCGCCGCGCTCTTCGACACCGGCCGCTACGAGCAGGCCCGCGAGTTTCTCACGATCGCCGTCGGGCGCTTCCGCAAGGACTTCGCCCCGGCCTACTACCGGGGGATGTGCGAGATCGCCCTCGGCCGCCCAAGAGAAGCGACCGCGTGGTTCGAGGAGACGGCCGAGCGGCTGAACCCGGAGATCGCGAAGAAGCGGCTGGAGGAGATGGTGCGAATCCAGGGACTAGGGACTAGGGACTAGGGAGGAGAGAGGGATGGCCGTGAACAGCTACCGGGACCTGGCGGTCTGGCAGAAGTCCTACCAGCTGGCGCTGGCCGTCTACAAGGCCACTGGCTCATTCCCCCGAGAAGAGGTCTTCGGCCTCACCTCCCAGGTCCGTCGTGCGGCCGTCTCTATTGTGGCGAACCTCGCCGAGGGAAACTGCCGCCACTCCCGTGCCGACTACGTCCGCTTTGTGTCCATCGCCCAGGGCTCGGCCGGGGAACTGGACACGCTGCTTTGGCTCGCCCGCGACCTATCCTACCTCAAGGACACCGAAGCGCCGCAGCTCACGGAGCAGTTGACCGAGGGCTCGAAGATGCTCAACGGCCTGGCGCGAAGCCTCAGGGACCACCAGGGGCGGGGGACTGGTGACTGAGGGTGGGGGCGGGGACGGCGGGGGGCATGACAGTATATGACAGTAAAAGGGGGGTTTTGCAAACATTTCTTGCGGCCGGAAAATGTTGTGCAAAATACTGTCATGCCGGGCGCGTCAGCCGAACACCTGGTTGAATATTGTTTTGCTATCCCCTTAACCTATCCATCGCCCTCCAGTACCTCCGCAAGGCTTCCCTGCCTACCGGGGTGATGGCGTAACTCGTCCGCGGCGTTCGGCCCACGAACTCCTTGGTGACGCTGACATACCCGGCCTCTTCCAGCTTGCGCATGTGGACGGAGAGGTTGCCGTTGGTGAGGTCGAGGACGCGCAGGAGGAAGGAGAACTCGGCCGACTCGACGCCGGAGAGGAGGGTCAAGGCGCGGAGGCGGACGGGTTCGTGGATGATGCGGTCAATCTGTTCCATCGGTATCTGCGGGGGGAAGGGTGTCGGCGAGGAGGCGTTGGAGGCGGCGGAATTGGAGCCGACCATAGATAACGCTGGCCATGAGTGACAGGGCGAAGGCGAGGCCGAGCGGTCCGAAAACCCGCGCGAATATCGCCTCCGGCGCCAGCAGGAAGGAGGGCGCGGGGAGGCCCAGGTAGACAGCCAGCGCATAGGCCGTGACCAGCCCTATGCTGATAATGAAGAAGGGGCTCCCGCGCCAGGGCCAGGCGCCCCGGTCGATCCGTCCGAGCACACAGGCCAAGGCGAGGAGGCCTCCAAACCAGAGCAAGTACTCAAGCATTTGAAGTCGCGGGGTCGCTCGCGTAACTAGGCTCACCATCGGCAACAGGCTGGCGGCCGGAAGCAAGCCGAACACCTTCCATGCCCACGGATAGCGGCTGGGGCGGGGTGGCGAGGGATTCAGCCTGACGGGCTGACGCTCCAAGTAACCACGGAACCACTGGAAGCGCCGGCGGAAGATGGCGACATAGGCCGCCAGCGCGACGACCAGGAGGGCCGCGATTGCCCACAGGGTAGCTTCGCTGAACCCCAGCAGGCCCCGATGGATTCCGGCTCTGTTCAGGAGATCCCGGTTCTCGATGGCGAAGAGCACGTTGAACAACTGCACCGCCGCGCAGACCGCGAGCAGGTCGGGAAGGAAGAGAAGGACGAGGGCCACCCACGACTGCCAGCGGTTGATGGCATAGCGCGTTGCCGTCTCCTCGATCTCCCGCGCCCGCTCTTCGCCGCGCTCCGGCTCCATCGTCACTCCCCTCCTTCAGGCGCGGACCTCGCGACGAGTCGCTGGAGGCGGCGGAACTGGAGGTGGGAGTAGATGGGACTCAGGGCCATAGCGAGGAGCATGAGGCCGAAGAACAGCCCCCAGACGCTGAAGGGGCACCGGGCTTCGCCGCCGACCTGCGGCATCCCCGCAGCCACAGCGAGTGCGTAGGCCGTGTAGAGGAGCATGGCCGCGGACAGAAGAGGAACGCGACCCCGCGCCAACACGACTCCGGTGCGCTTCGCGAGGAGGGCGTTTTTCAGTCGCAGCGCCGCGACGAACGCTACTGTCGCCAGCGGGTAGAAGCGCGGCGAAGGTGAGGCGTACGTCATCGCCGACGCGAACAGCAGGATCACGCCGAAGTCCAGGGCCTCACTGAGCCTTCGGTAGCGCCGTTCCTTCGGCCCCAGCGAAGGGCGCAGCGCCAGGCGGGGGTCGCCGGTACGCCACCGCCGCTCGAACCAGATGAAGGCGAACACCATGCCGAAGACGCCCAGCAGGATGACGCCCATCTTCACCGCCGTCGCCCAGTCCCTGTCCACGCCCAGCCGCTCCAGCCCAAGCCGCACCAGCACGGCCAGGCCTACGATCGGGACGACGAATACGAGGGGGAGCAGGAAGACGGCGAACGGGATGACCCAGTTGCGCCAGTGGTTGGCCTGATAGCGCGCGGCCGTCTCCTCGATCTCTCGCGCCCGCTGTTCGCCGCTGGAACCCGCCATGGCAAGCCTCCACAAATGAGTTTACGACGCAAATCGCCAACTGTCAAGAATACCCCTAGAAGCTTGTGTAGGGCATACCCCTCAAGGTCCGCCCTCCTCCCCCCTCCCTGCTTCCTCCTCCCTCCCCCGCAGGTCTTCGCCCGCCCGCCCCGAACTTTCCCCGCCATGAACAAATCCACCGTCACCCGTATCCGCCAACTCGCCGCGCGCCATGCCGCCGACATGGTCGCCTGGCGCCGCCATCTACACATGCACCCCGAGCCCAGCATGGAGGAGCACGACACGGCCGCCTTCGTGGTCGAGCAACTGCGCGCGCTCGGGGTGGAGGAGATCAAGACCGGCGTGGGCCAGACCGGGGTGGTCGGCCTGATCCGGGGCGCGGGCCGCAAGACCGTCGCCCTGCGCGCGGACATGGACGCGCTCGAGCTGCCGGAGAAGAACGCCGTGCCCTACCGCTCCCGCCGGCCCGGCCTGATGCACGCCTGCGGCCACGACGGCCACGTGGCGGGGCTGCTCGGGACGGCGGCCATTCTGCTGCGCCTGCGGGACCGCCTGCCCGGGAACGTGAAGCTGATCTTCCAGCCGGGCGAAGAAGGCGCGGGCGGCGCGCGGAAGATGATCCAAGACGGCGTTCTGGAGAACCCCAAGGTGGCCGCCATTGCGGCCCTCCACGTGGACACCGAGACCGAAGTCGGGAAGATCCGCGTCACCCGCGGCGTCCTCACGGCCCAGGTGGACGATGTGGACTTGGTCCTCCGCGGCAAGACGGGGCACGCGGCGCGCCCGGACGAAGGAGTAGATGCGGTCGCCCTCGCCGGTCAGGTGCTGGTCGCCCTCCAGCATTTCGCCGCCCGTCACACCAACCCGCTGGAGCCCAAGGTCATCTCCATCGGCGTGGTCCAGGGCGGCACCCGCCGCAACATCGTCGCCGACGCCGTCACCCTCACCGGCACCGTCCGCACGCTGGAATCCGAGACCCGGGAGAAGATCCTCACCTTCCTCAGCCGCGACCTGCGCAAGCTCGTCGAGGCCCTGGGGGGCCGTCTGCGGGTCACCATTGACCGGAGCTATCCCCCCTCCATCAACGACGACCGCGTCGTGGAGGTCGTCGAGGCCGCCGGCGCCGACATCGTGGGCCGGGAGAACGTGCTCTCCCGGGCCCGCCCCGCGCTCGGGGGCGAGGACTTCGCCTACTTCGGGGAGGCCGGCGTGCCCGCGGCCATGTTCGAGCTGGGCATCAGGGACGAGGCCAAGGGGTTCACCGCGCCGGGGCACAACTCGCGCTTCGACTTCGAGGACGGCCGCGTCCTCCCCCTCGGCGCCGCCCTGCTCGCCAATACGGCCGTGCGATTGCTCGAAGCGTTCTGACTCTCAGGGTAATTCGGGGACAGACTCAATACTGTTTACTTAATACAAATCAGGCTTCTCGTGGCAATACTCCACGGAGGTCTACCACATGGCACGCACCGCGTACGATCCGTCTCACCTTCCTCGTCCCATGGCCCTGG
>Ga0315282_10004307_pt1 | contig 24839 bp, 17 predicted proteins | sample YL17G07_20_MG_FD_203693 | JGI IMG/M metagenome (GOLD analysis project Ga0315282, IMG submission 203693) | Sediment microbial communities from Yellowstone Lake, YNP, Wyoming, USA - YL17G07_20 | ecosystem: Environmental > Aquatic > Freshwater > Lake > Sediment | place: USA: Wyoming | collected... | reverse complement strand
GTGCATCACGCCCATCTTGCCCAGGCCGATCACGGCGAGGCGCAGGGGTTGCGAGTTCGCAGGGCGGGCTTCAGCCCGTTCGCTTCCACCTGTGTGGAGCTGAGGCGCCGCACCGCGCGGCCCCGCCGCGAAAATCTCCCGCAATCCTTGGGCAAACGATCGAGGCGCGAACTGAAAGTCCCGCTGCGCCGCCGAGATATCCACGTGCCGCACGGTCTGGATACCGGTCACGTTGTCGGGCGTCAGAGGCGGGTTCTTCATGAGAAGACTCAATACCCGCGCCATCGCCAATGCCACCGGGATGGGCAGATGGAAACACATTTTCTTTTTGCCGAGCGCCTTGAGGATCTCCTTAATGAACTGGTTGAAGTCAAGGGCGTCAAATCCGCCAATATCATACGTCTTACCGATGGTTGCGGGCGTATCGAGGCAGGCCAGCGCCGCCCACGCCACGTCGTGGGCGTGAACGGGCCGCATCTCCTCGTGTCCGCCGCCGATGATGGGGATAACGGGCAGCTTCCGGCAGTATTGGACCATCTTGTCGAAGATGCCTTTGGCCGCCGCGCCATAGATGATGCTTGGGCGCAGGATGGTCCACGCGATGTTCTGGGCGGCTCGCACCTCCTGGTCGGCCTCCATCTTGGTGCGGCCATAGACGCTGGGGTTGGCGGGATGGGCCGACTGGGAGCTGATGTTGACGAAGCGCTGGACACCGGCCTCGCGGCAGGCGTCCAGAAGGGCGCGCGTGCCCTGGACGTTGATGCGGCGGCTGAGTTCGAGATCAGGCGCGGATATGGAGGTGGTGGCGGCGCAGTGGATGACGGCGCTGACGCCTTTGACGGCCATCCGGAGGGACTTGGGGTCGGCCATATCGGCCCGGACGATTGCGTCCTGGGGTACGCCCTCGAGCAGGTTCAGGATGCTGGAAGCGCGGACCATGCAGCGGACGGGAATCTCTCTGGAACGCGCGAGATGCACAACGGCGGAACCCAGGAAACCGGAGGCGCCGGTGACGAGGAGCATGACGGACCATCCTTTTGCGGGGATGAGATGAGGGGGCGGCGACGGGGGCGCCCGGGCGCGTCAACCGCCGGTCCAGCCTGGATTGGCGGGTATGTTGTCGGTTCCCACGAGTTTCTCGTTTACGAATCGGTAGATACGGCCGCGCCTATAGTAGATCCAACTCTCCATCCTGTCTCCCTGCTGGATATACTGCTTGATCTGATCCGGATCCCCCATCTCGCACAAGACACGGATCCGCTCATCGAGGGGCTTGACGTCGAAATCATTGTCTTTCTTGAAATCCACCTCTTTCCTCTTGTCGAGGTAGACCCAGCTCGTTCTCAGTGGTTGGGAATTCCAGCCGGCTTGAAACCGGATGGAACGGACTTCATCGGCGGAGGTGATGGGCAAGTTTCGGTTCCACCAGAGGTGGACATAATCCGGCACACCGAATTGGCGGATGACCTCCTGCTGGACCATGGGCAGCTTGGCCTGGTCCTTGGGCCATTTCTCGCTCACTTGAGCCACATTGACGGAGCGGGGGTCAAAGCGGTAAAGGGGGATACTCTCGCTGAAGAGATCGGAAAACCAGGCGCATCCGAAGCCGAAGCAAAGCGAAAGAACCAAGAAGGCCAGGCGGCCTGAGCTCCCAAGCCGGGAGGTTCTGGGAATGCGGTGGGAATTCATGGGTGGAGACCTTTCTTTGTCCGGGATTCGCAGGCCAGTCGTCCAGTCAGCCAGTCGGCCAGTCATCCGGTCCGCGCGCGCGGGACTCGGCAGGCGCCGCCTCTATGGGTAGCGCAACCGGGGGGGATTGTAAATGAAAAAGCGGAGGGGGAAGGGAGGCGGCGAGCTTCTTGCGATACGGGTTCCTTGGCCAGTTGTGTCAGAGCGTGGGGTGGACGGACACGGACAAGCACGGACGAACACGGACGAGCCCGGACGGAATGGTGAGGGAGTATGCTGTTTCGCAAGAGGGTTCGAGGCAGCTGATTTCGCCCGAAAAGGCAAAGAAACGCCAAAAAGAAGTCAAAAAGAAGTCAAAAAGAAGTCTTGACAGACATAATACGGCGCCATACTATACGGCGCCTTATGAATGGAGGGGCAACATGTTCGAACTCCGCGATCTCCCCGACCACGACACTCTGCGGGCGCTGGCGCGCCGCATCCCGGAACTCGACCCCACCGCGGTTGAGGTCTGCCTTCTGACGCTGCGGGCGGCCGGCGACATGGTGGCTCTGTTCAACACTTTCCTGGCGCGCTACGGCCTGACCCAGGGCCGTTTCACGGTGATGATGGTCCTTTTCAGGGACCCCGAGGAGAGCCTTACTCCATCCGTTCTGGCACAGAAGGCCGGGGTAACGCGGGCCACCATGACTGGTTTGCTCGACGGGCTGGAGCGGGAAGGTCTGGTGCAGCGCAAGCACCTGGCATCGGACCGCCGGTCCAGCGGCGTCCGCCTGACCGGAAAGGGGCGCAAGTTCCTGGCAAGCATCCTGCCGGGCCACTACCGCAGGGTGGCTGCCTTGATGAAGCCTCTGAGCGAGCCGGAAAGGGCGAGACTCGTGGGTTTGATGTCCAAGATGCGCAAAGGCATCTCGCGCGTGTCTGAGATGCGGAAGAAAGGAACCGAAACGGAATCATGACGTCCTCTGATCTACCCAACGCCAACGCGTCAAACTCCGAAGCCGCGAAGTCCTCCCCGGATTCCGCTGTCCCCGGCAACGGCAAAAACAATACGCGCAACGGCAACAACCGAACGCGCAACGGCAATAACAATGCGCGCAACGCGGTGCTGCTGGTCATCGTCGTGGGCGCGGTTATTTGGGGCCTTGTCCACTGGGTGCGGTCCTGGAAATACGAAAGCACCGACAACGCTTTTATTGAGGGGCACGTCATTGAGATGAGTCCGAGGGTGCCCGGCATCGTCGCCAGGGTTCTCGTGCACGACAACCAGGAGGTCAAACCGGGCGATCTGCTGGTGGAGCTGGACCCGCGGGACTACGAAAGCCGGCTGGCTCAGGCTGAGGCCGCGCTGGAGATCGCCGAGGCCAAGGTGCGCGAAGCCGCCACCAACGTCGAGCTCACCAGCGTGACGATAAACGCCGGGGTGCGGCAGGCCTCGTCCGGCGTGGATTCCGCGCATTCCGGCGCGGAAGCGGCTCGGAACCGGCTGACCCAGGCGCGGGCTATGGTGGCCGAGGAGGAAGCCAACCGGCGGCAAGCGCAAGCCGAAGCGGACGCGGCTGAAGCCGAGGCCAAACGGGCGCAACTTGATTGGGAACGCTCGCGGGACGCATTCGCGGGCAACGCGATTTCGCGCCAGCAGTTGGACCTGGCGGAAGCGACGGCGCGGTCCTCGCAAGCCAATTTCGAAGCGAAGAAGAAAAAGACCGCCTCGGTGCAAGCCGCGGTGGATCAGGCGCGCGCCAGCGAAAAAGCGGTCCAGGACGCGCTGGAACAGGCCAAGGCGATGACGAGCGGCGCCGTTGGAAAGCTCGCCGAGGTCAACGTGGAACCCCAGCGCCTCCGAGTCAGCCAGAGCCAGCTGGAAATGGCCCGGGCGGAAGTGAAACGGCTCAAAGCGCTCGCGGAACAGGCCGGGCTGGATCTGTCCTACACGCGGATATGCGCACCGGAAGGGGGCCGCGTCACGCGGAAGTCCGTCGAGGCCGGCGCTTTCGTGCAGGTGGGATGGCCCCTCATGGCGATCGTCCCCAAGGAGGTGTGGGTGGTGGCGAACTTCAAGGAAACACAGCTCACGCGCATGCGCCCGGGTCAACCCGTCGAGATTCGCGTGGACGCTTACGGCGAGATGCGCCTCAAGGGGCACGTGGACAGCATCCAATCCGGCGCCGGCGCGCGCTTCAGCCTCTTCCCGCCCGAAAACGCCACGGGGAACTTCGTCAAGTTGGTGCAGAGGGTTCCGGTCAAGATCGTCTTCGACACAGCCCCCGGCCCTGAGCATCTTCTCGGACCCGGCATGTCGGTCGTGCCCAAGGTAAAGGTAAAATGACTGCGGGCGCGAGAGATTTTCCAGCGGCGTCTCCCGAAGCTCAGGAGTGGGTTCCCGCCCATAGTCCCTGGCTGATCGCGTTCGTGGTGATGTTATCCACGTTCATGCAGGTTCTGGACACGTCCATTGCCAACGTGTCGTTGCCTCATATCGCCGGCAACCTGTCCGCAGGGGTGGAGGAAAGCACCTGGGTTCTCACGTCGTATCTGGTTGCCAACTCCATCGTGTTGCCGTTGAGTGGTTGGCTCTCCTCGCTTATAGGGCGCAAGCGTCTCTACATGATCTGTGTGGCGACTTTCACGGTCAGTTCCCTTCTCTGCGGGCTGGCTCCAAGCCTTGGCTTCCTGGTGTTCTTCCGTATTCTGCAGGGCGCCGGCGGGGGCGCTTTGCAGCCCGTTTCGCAGGCAATCCTTGTGGAGAGCTTCCCGCGCGAGAAGCGCGGCATGGCAATGGCCGTTTATGGCATGGGAGTGGTTTTCGCGCCCATCATCGGTCCCACGTTGGGAGGCTGGATCACGGATAGCTACAGCTGGCGGTGGATTTTCTTCATCAATATCCCCGTCGGCGCGTTTTCCCTGATCCTCACCTTCCGGTTCATCCACGATCCGCCGTACCTGGTCCGTAGTCGGGTGCGCGAAGGATATAAGATTGACTATATTGGGCTGGGATTGCTCTCTGTCGGTCTCGGTTTCCTGCAGGTGATGTTCGACAAGGGTCAGAATGAAGACTGGTTTGAGTCCAGCATGATCCGCGGTTGCGCCCTGCTGGCGGTAATCGGACTGGTGGGAGTGGTTTTCTGGGAATTGCGACAGAGGCACCCCGTTGTGGATTTGCGCCTTCTCAAGAACCGCAACTTCGCCCTCTCCACGATCACGATGTTTGCCATGGGGATGATGATGTACGGCAGCACGGTGCTCCTTCCGATTCTCCTTCAAACCTTGATGGGCTACACGGCCATGCTGAGCGGCATGGTGATTTCCCCTGGCGGCATGATGGTGATTCTTTTCATGCCTCTCGTGGGTTTCCTGTCGTCGAGGGTGGAAGCTCGCTGGCTGGTGGTGGTGGGCGTGGCTGTCAGCTCCATGGGCCTATTCATCATGTCCGGGTTCAACCTGGACATTGATTTCAAGACGGCGGTGATGGCACGCATTGTCCAGTCGGCCGGCATGGCTTTCCTGTTCGTTCCCATCAACACGTTGGCGTTCGCGTTTGTGGCAAAGGAAAAGGTCAACAACGCCACCGGGCTGATCAACCTGGCCCGCAACGTCGGCGGGAGCGTGGGGATCTCGATGGTGACGGCGTTGATCGCGCGCCGCGCCCAGTTCCATCACAATGTTCTGGTCAGCCACCTGACCCCTTATGACCCCGCGTACCAGCAGATGATTCAGAACGCGAGCCACGCGCTCATGGGAGCGGGGAATAGTCCCAACCTCGCCTACATCAAGGCGCACGGCCTGCTGTCCGGCATGCTTTACCGCCAGTCGAACATGCTGGCATTTGTGGATATTTTCCGTTTGCTTGGGGTGATGTTTCTGATCATCATTCCGCTGATGTTCCTGATGAAGAAGATCCGGCCGGGCAAAGGCCCCATGGCCAGTCATTGAAAGCGCGGGATGGACGGACACGGACAAGTACGGACGAACACGGACGAACACGGACAAGTACGGACGAACACGGACGGAATGGTGAGGAAGTATGCCATTTTGCAAGACGCTCGTTCGGTCGAATCCATGGAGGAACACCTGTTGACGAGAGATGACCCGCGTGCTATCACATCTGAGAATTGCGCCGCTTGCGTCTCTTGCCCGGATTGAGGCACGGAGACCGTGAGAGGCAGAGGTGGGCAGTATCCCGCAGGCCAGGCAGTCGCCAGCGGGGAACCGCGAATGTGTCCAGCCTGAGCGCGAGGGAGAACGGAATGACGCTTTACGTAAACGGTGAGGAGGTTCCGGCCGCTATGGTCGAGCGGGAAATGGAGCGGCTGCGCCCGCAGTACGAAGAGGCCTTCGCTCAAGAGCCCCCGGAGGAGCGCGAGAAGCAGCTGCGCGAATGGTCGCGGGAAAACGTGGTCGAGCGGGTCCTTCTGCGCCAAGCCGCCCTGAGGGATGGGGAGCCGGTTCCTCCGCAGGCGGTGGAAGAAGTCTATCAGCGGATGGTGGAGCAGAGCGGCGGAAGGGAGCAGTTCCTCAAACGCTTCGACATGAGTGAGGCCAAGGAGAGCCGGATCCGCGTGGAGATCACAGCGGACATGAAATTCGAGCGTTTCCTGGGGAAGATCACGGGGACAGTCCCGGAGCCCACTGAAGAGGAAGTGCGCCGGCACTATGAGGAGAACGTGGACCGGTTTACGGTTCCGGAAATGGTGCGGGCATCCCACATCGTAAAGCACACACCGGAGGGTTCGGACCTGGGGAAGATACAGGAGGAAATGCGGAAGGTTCTCAAGAAACTACGCAACAACGCGTACTTCGCGGACATGGTGTCGCAGCACTCCGACTGCCCCGACAACGACGGAGACCTGGGTTTTTTCCCCCGCGGGCACATGGTTCGGGAGTTCGAGGACGTGGTGTTTGGGCTGGAAGTGGGAGGGATGAGCGAGGTTTTCCGGACGCCGCTGGGTTTCCACATCGCCAAGGTGACGGACCGGCGGAGCGCCGCTCCGCGTCCCTACGACAAGATTCGGGACATTGTGGCCGGGCAGCTGCTCCAGGAAAGGCAAAACGAAGCGATCGAGCGGTTCGTGGATAAGGAGAAAGCGACGGCCAAGATCGAAGAACGGTGAGAGTTCTTTCTTGCAGCCCCGCTCCGGCGGGGATCTGCCTCTTGGCGAGAAACGCCACCATTAATTATGCAAAGACCCCTTTGGTTCCGCATCCCTTTTCACAAGCAGATTCCGGCGTGGGTCTTTCTTTTTCTTTTCATTGGGACGCTGATCAGCATTCTCGCGGGACAAAAACCTTCGCGCCAGTTTTCGGAAGGGCATGTTTTCACCCTGTTTTCCGGCGCTCTTCTCGGGCTCACCGGCCTGACCGCCCTTCTCGTGTATCGCAGGCGTTCGGCGGGGCGAGAGGGTTTCCGCCAAAGAATCCGTGCCCCCGAATTCCTTTGGATCCTCATCGGAGCGGGTTTCCTCTACCTGGCCCTGGATGAAGTCGCGTGCTTTCACGAAAAAATGGGCAGGATGATCCGTGACTGTTTCCATCTGCCGGAGAACCCATTGACGGAACGGATAGACGGCGTAATCATCGTGATCTATGGGATCATTGGGCTTTGGGCGCTTTGGGTCTATCGAGGGGAAATGAAATTCTTCAAGACAATCCGCGCCGGCCTGGTGATTGGCTTTATTCTCCTGGCTGTCTCGCAGTCGTTCGATCTGTTATCAGACGACTCGACCCTTTTCCGCATGTGGCTCCCAAAGACGCACTGGAGAATCGTGTTCGAATGGACCGGAGCGCTCGAAGACGCCTGCAAAATCATGGCGGAGTCTTTTTTCCTGAGAGCGTTTCTCGATGCGTATATTCTTGCGCGGAACGATCAAAGTCCCGGCGTTCCGCCCGCCGGAACCGGTTTTACCAGAACATAAGAGCCGCCTGCCGCACTCCCTTGCCACTCCCCCACTAATCCGGGCGGACACGCCCGCCCTCCAGACACACCACCCGGTCCGAAGCCTCGAGCATCTTGGGGTCATGGGTGGCCGTGAGAATCGTGACCTGCCCACGCAGATCCCGCAGCAGCGCCACGAGGGATTCCCCGGAAGCGAGGTCCAGGTTCCCGGTAGGCTCATCGGCCAGCAGGATGGGCGGATCGTTAGCCAGGGCTCGGGCGACGGCCACGCGCTGCTGCTGTCCGCCAGAGAGTTGGGAAGGGCGGTGGGTGGGCCTGTCAGCCAGGCCGACGCGGGCCAGCAGCATCAGGGCTCTTTCGCGGGCATCGCGGAGAGGGCGCCCGGCCAGGATCATCGGCAGCAGGACGTTTTCCGCCGCCGTCATCGCCGGGCAGAGATTGAAAGTCTGGAAGATGAAACCGATTTTCATGCTCCGGAGATGAGCGCGATCCCGCGCTGAGAGAGTCTCCAGGCGCCTGCCCTCGATATGGACCTCGCCTTCGGTGGGCGCGTCCAGTCCCCCGATCAGGTTGAGCAGGGTGGTCTTGCCGCTGCCGGAAGGGCCCATGAGGCTGACGAACTCGCCGCGCCGGACTTCCAGGTCCACACCGTCCAGCGCGCTCACGTCTCCCGCTTGCGTTCGGAAGATGCGCCGCACGCCGCGCACCGATATGATCGTGGAATCCTCAGCCATGCCGGCCTTCCTCTTGGGTCTTCAACAGCGCATGCGACGGCGAACAATCGGCTTCTTGCGCCGCGCGGACATTGTATCGCGTCCCGCGGGCTTCTGACAATCAAATCGCGCCTTGGAAAAACAAGGCATGAATGATGAACGACGGCGGGCGAATGCCTGACGTGGAATGGACGGACACGGACAAGCACGGACGAACACGGACAAGCTGGGGAGGGAGCATGGTATCTCGCAAGACCCTCCATCCTTTGTATCTTTGGGCAATTGCTTGTGCAATTGCCGGTTGTTTCCCGGGGTGCTTTGCGGTAGCATGAACCTATGATAAACGAACACGACCAGGATCTTCTGCGTTGCCGCCGCCTCGGTCATGAAGTAACGTTCGGCTATTGCCGGCAAGAGACGGGCGGAAAACCCTGCCGCCTGGTGCTGGATTGCTGGTGGGAGCATTTCGAGGTGCGGTCGTTCCTTCGCGCGCATCTGCCGGAGGAAACCGTGGCCGAAGTCGAGCGAGCCGGCGCCTCGCCGCCTCCCCCCAAGATCCTGAGTTTGGTGGAGATGATCCAAGAGGCCAAAGAGCGGCTGGCCTCAAAGAAGTGAAGTTCGGGAGAGGTCGCCGAGACTGGTGCCGAAGGTGGGATTTGAACCCACACGAGGTTGCCCCCGGAGGATTTTGAGTCCTCTGCGTCTGCCATTCCGCCACTTCGGCGCGGCGCGGGTTTTCTTATCGCGTATCAAAAGCGGGATGTCAAGCGGAAGTTAGGCTCTGGTTCATCGCTTCGTCGCCCGTGATGCCAATATGCATTCAAAGTGACACAATATGGAAGAACTCACCAGAGAGAAACAGAGGCACAGAGAAACAACCACAAAAACCACGAAGACACAAAGATCCGGGGAACACGAGGGTTTCTTTCCACCTTTCCATTCGATGCGTTCCTCTGTGCCTCTGTGTCTCTGTGGTGAGTTGTTTTGGGGGGTTTCTTTGTGCCCTTCATAGATTGCTTCCCGCAAGGTTCATGCGTTGAACAAAGGTTTGAATTGTATCTCTTTCATCGCTACTCAGTATGAACTCTCGCGGGGGAGAAATTACCGTAGCGGCGGAGCTCCTTGTCCTGATATACTGCGCATGGGGGCGTGTAGCCGTGATGTTGCCCAAGAGCACTCATGAGGGGGATATAGTTGCCTCCGTCTTGTTCAAGCTTCCGCGGACGGGGGGAATGGGAGGGGGGAAAAGCATGGACGGTGCATCCAGAAGGGAAAAAGGGGCGGGGAGATATTCCCTGTCCGGGATAGCGGCTAGCCTGGTGGTGTTTCTCCTCCTGGCCACGCTGCCGGCTCACGGAGCCACAATTAACGTGCCTGGGGACAAGGCGACGGTTCAGGAGGCGCTGGACGCCGCGGCGACGGGGGACGAGATCGTCGTTGCCCCAGGCCGCTATGTCGAGAACCTCCTTATCGCCGGCAAGAACGTTCAGCTGCGCTCGACGGATCCAACCGACCCGGCCGTGGTGGGAAGCACGATCCTGGACGGTGGTAACACGAGTCCCACCCTCGTCCTGGCGGGCAACGAATCATCGAGTTGCGTCGTGGCCGGCTTCACGATCACGAGGGGTTTCGCCCACCGGGGCGGGGGGATTGTCGGAAACGGAACAGGGGCGACCCTCGAGCACTGCCGCCTGACAAAGAACCAGGCCGAAAACAGAGGGGGGGCCATCGCTTCCTTCAACGGGACGATAAGCGACTGCACTATCACTAGCAACACCGCGCACGACGACGGAGGCGGCTTGTACGACTGCAACGGCCTGATCGAGTCGTCCACCATCGAACACAACTTTGCCATCTACCACGGCGGCGGCTTATACGAGTGCAATGGGACGATCCGGGGTTGCACGATCCAGTACAACGGCACGACCCGCGGCGGAGGCCTGAATGAGTGCGGCGGCCTCATCGAGAAATGCCGCATCCAGCTTAACCAGGCGGACGTGGGCGGAGGTCTCGCCCGCTGCTCGGGAACAATCCAGAACAACGTGGTCTGGGGTAACACCGCCACCACGGACGGGGGCGGGTTGAGTGAGTGCACGGGCATTATCCGCAACAACACTCTCTTCGGGAACGAGGCGAGACAGGGCTCAGCAATCAGCCTGTCCACCGCGGCCATCACAAACTGCATCGTCTGGGAAAATCCGGCCCGGTACGGTCTCCAGATAAGCACCAGCACCACGCCGACCTACTCCTGCATCGAGAACTGGACGGGAGGCGGCATCGGCAATATCACGGGCGACCCCTTACTCGTCGCTCCGGTCAACGGCGATCTTCGCCTTCTTCCCACCTCGCCCTGTGTGGACGCGGGAGGAAGCGTACCCCTGACCGAGGACTTCGAAGGGGATTTCCGCCCCTTTGACTACACGCCGGTCCCGCGGGGCGACGGCTCGGATTTCGACATGGGGTGCGACGAAGTGACCCGGCCGATAGCGACAATCGGCGGGGTGGTCTATAGGGATTCGGACGGCGATGGTTATCTGGACCCGGGCGAGCCGGGCGTGGCAGGCGTGTCGGTGCTGCTGGACGGCGTGACAACTCACACGACGTCCCCCGACGGCTCTTACCGCTTCCTAGTCACACAAATGGGAACCCACTTCGTTTCGGAGCGGGACCCCGCGGGTTATTTCTCGACCACGCCCAACACGGTCTACCTCGACGTTGGGGATGGCGAGTCCCCGCAAGCCAACTTCGGTGACGCTCCCGGCACATCTCCTTTCGCCGCTGTGCAAGGCTGTGTTTTCAGCGACGCCGACGACGACGGGATCCGGGACACGGGAGAAATGGGCATCGCGGGCGTGTCGGTCGCGTTCGACGGTGTCACAACCACGACCGGTCCGAACGGAGACTTCATGTTCAGATGCACCTCGGCGGGGGTTCATTCTCTTGTCGAGATCAATCCCAGCGGCTATCACTCCACCACACCCGACGAAGTTCGCCTGAATGTGGCGCTGGGACAGGGCTACACGGTCAACTTCGGGGACTCGAACTCCGCCGTCTCGTCGTCGGTGTTCGGGACCGTCTTCCACGACACAAACGTCAATGGCCAATGGGACCCTGATGAACCAGGACTGGCCGGCGCGACCGTGGCGCTGAAGAATGCCTCCGGCACGCTGACTCTGGCTTCCGGGGAGACCAATGCCTGGGGCCAATTCTCCTTTGTCCTTGGCACAACAGGAACCTACCGTCTCGTGGAGACGAATGGGCCCGGTTATGTCTCGACGGATGCCGTCCCGGGCGCCAGCGCCCGCAAAGTGGGCGTAGACACCTTGGAGGTGGATGTTCTGGCAATGGGACAGGCATACGGCGGCAACGCCTTCGGCGACATAGAGCCTGCGAATATCGCTACTTTCACAGGACTCGTGTGGAACGACAACGGAGGGGGTGGCGGCATCGCCGGCAACGGCCTGAGGGACGGCAGCGAACCCCTGCTGGCGGGCGCGATCGTGAGTCTGAGCAATGGCTTGTTCCAGACAACGGGCGCCGATGGGGCTTTCCTCTTTCATGGACCGACCGATCAGATCACAACTCTGACCGTAACCCACCCCGCTGGATATTATCCGACGAACGCCATTCCGGGGCCGAATGGGCGGAAAGTGGACAACGCCACGATCCGCATCTCGCCTCTTCCGGCTTCGTGGACCGAGGCGGGAATTCTCTTCGGGGCCGCGTCGGCCTCGAAGGCGGCGATCCTCCAAGGCACGGTCTTCCTGGATGCCAACGTGAATGGCCGTTTCGACGCCGGGGAAACGGGAATCGCCAGAACAACGCTGACCCTCGAGGTAAACGGCACAAACGCCTCAACCGTTCTCACGGACGAACAAGGCCGCTTCTCTCTTGCGGCCCCGCCGGCAACCAATTGCCGCATCAGCGTCACACGTCCCTCCAACCCCGGCTACTACCCGGTTACGCCGGAGAGCATAGTCATGCGAGCATACTCCGCCGGCATCTATCAAAACCTGGATTTCGGATACGGCACAAAATCAGACAGCGCCACCATTCATGGCACAGTTTTCCGGGATCAGAACGTGAACGCGGTTTGGGACTCAACCGAGTTTGGGCTGGGGGGAACAACGGTGACCCTGAAGAACGCATTGGGGACTTCGGTCATCGCTTCCGCTGTCACCAATGCGTGGGGACAGTTTGTTTTCACAATCGGCGCGACTGGCACGTACCGGCTCGTGGAGACCGATCCGCCGAACTATCTCTCGACCAACGCCATCCCTGGCGGCCCCGAAGCACAGAAGATTGACGCGAATACGTTGCTGTTGAGTGTTCTCGGATTGGGGCGCGCCTATGGGGGCAATCTTTTCGCAGACGCGCCGGTGAGCACCGCGGCGACTGTTCGCGGCGTGGTCTGGAACGACAACGGCGCGGGCGGCGGGGGATACGCCAACGGCCTCCGGGACGGCACGGAAGGGGGCCTTGCGGGCGCTCTGGTCCGCGCGAGCAGCGGCATGGAAGTCGTCACCGGCTCGGACGGCGTCTTCGAGCTCTACGTCCTGGCCAATCAGGCTACCATCGTTACCGAAGTCAATCCCGCCGGGTTCGTGTCTACCGACGCGATTCCGGCCGTAAACGCCTCAAGAGTGGACGCCGACACTTTGCACGTGAACCCTCTTGGCCCCTGGCTGCTTTCGCAGGGGAATCTCTTCGGCGACGTGAGCGCTGTTCCAACTTCGATTGTCACCGGGCTTGTCTATGACGACGCCAACGAGAACGGAGTGCGCGACGCGGGCGAGCCGGGAATCACCGGCGCCACGGTCAACCTCATCCTCGCCGGAGGCCGCACGACTTCCACCCTCACCGACACAACGGGGCGCTATCAGTTCGCCGTGAACACCGGCGCAACGGTCACCATCGTTTCGAGCAGCCCGGGCGGCGCCTGGTACGTCACCACCACGAGTTGGCTCACCTTCACCCTTTCGACTCCGGGCTGGAACAGCGGCTACGACTTCGGCTACTCCAACGACCCCGGCGTCACGCTCCTGCGCGGCATCGTTTTCAACGACGCCGACGCCGACGGCCTGCGGGAGGCGGGCGAAGCCGGGATCGCGGGCGTGACCGTGACGCTGGACGGACAGAGCACCCAGGTCACCGACTCGCTGGGCCGCTGTGTCTTCACGACCACAGGCGGCAACCACACCGTCGTCGAGACGGACCCGGCGGGCTACCTGTCTTCGACCCCCAATGAGGTCGCCGTGAACCTTCCGACCGGCATGAGCGGCACTGTGGAGTTCGGCGACTGGCAGGCCCCGGCGCACGTGGCCACCATCTCGGGAGTGGTGTACCGGGATACCGACGGCGACGGGGCGCTCGATCCAGGTGAGGTTGGCATTCAGGGCGCGGCCGTATCCCTGGATGGCCTCACGACCATCACCACCAACGCGGCGGGCTTCTACGTGTTCGTGTTGAGTCAGGCCGCCGCGCACAACGTGCTGGAGAAGGACCCCGCGGGCTACTTCTCCACGACGCCGAACGCGGTCTATCAGAGCGTGGCGGCGGGGGGGAATTATCGCGTGGACTTCGGCGACGCGCCGGACACGTCGGCCTTCTCCGTTATCCGCGGCGTGATTTTCGCGGACGAAAACCGCAACGGCGCGCGGGATCCCGGCGAGGCGGCCCTCGCGGGCGTGACGCTCTCTCTGAACAACGTTCTCTTCGCGACGACGAACGCCCAAGGTCTCTACACCTTCCGCGTGACCGCGCCCGGCGAGCGGATCCTGAGAGAGACGGATCCCGCCGGCTACGTCTCCACCACTCCGAACCAGAACACGGTAAACGTTGCCGCGATGGGCCACGACTACGTGGTGGACTTCGGAGACTCCGTGATGCGGCCCGGAATCACGATCGCCAAACCCGCCGCGGGCACGGCCTGGCCGCGCGGCGCGCAGATGCCGGTCGCCTGGACGTGCGCCGAGTTCCCGACCACCGGAACAGTGGTCATCCAGCTGCGGAAGGCCGGCGCTATCGTGACAGAGTTGGGCCGGACCACCCTGGAGAACGGGGAGAAACAACTGATCGTCCGCCTGCCGACGTACCTGACCCCGGCGGGCGATTACCAGATTCGCGTGCTGAGGGACGGCGCGCCGCTTGTGCACGCCTGGGGCGCGTTCTTCGCCGTTACAAGGAAACCGTCCCGCGCCGGAGATTGGGCGCTGTACCGGTAACGCAAGCGGGAGGATGGCGGCGGGGCGGGATGCCGGCTGCTGGGCGGAACGATGGCGGCTGGGCGCAATGATATGGCGACCGGCTGGAATGATATCGGCTGCGCGGAATGATGCCGCTGGTCGGAATGATATCGGCTGAGCGGAATGATGGCCGCTGGGCAGAATAATGGCCGCTGGGCGGGATGACGGCGGCTGGGCGGAATGATGGCGGCTGGGCGGAATGATGGCGGCTGGGCGGAATGATGGCGGCTGGGCGGAATGATGGCGGCTGGGCGGAATGATATCGGCTGCGCGGAATGATGCCGCTGGTCGGAATGATATCGGCTGAGCGGAATGATGGCGGGTGGGTGGTCCGGCGCTTCTGGCTATTTTCCCGCCAAGGCGCTCAAGAGATCCGCCAGCTTCCTGAGCACGTCCCCCTGGGGCACGGGCAGTTTCAGGCAGGGCTGGCCCACCTCCTGGTCCGGCCAGAGGGCATGGCGGAGCCTGATCCAAGCGTTTGGATCATCATGCGGTGCTTTCCTGACTTGCATTCCTGATGCTCCAATGCCAAAGCTCACCGGCGGCAATGGAGCGTAATGGAAAAGCCGGTCCGTGTTGAAGCTGTTGTTGGGTGTTTCATCATGACTGAAGCCACTCACTCAGAACCTCCGTATTCCTCAGGTCAATAGTACTGCATGAAATCTGGTTATCCTTTTGAGTCATGAAGATCCCGGCATAATCCGGCAAGCCAGCCCAAGAAGGCGGTGGCCCGGATGGCCCTGCGGCTTTGGTTTCATACAGGAATGCACCCTTGACGAAGGCCACAGTAGCGATACCGTAAGCCTTTGCATATTCGAGCGCCCCGGATTGAAAACCACATGTGGCGAAAATCATCCCCTTATGTGCCTTCACATCCTGCATTTTTGCCCATAGGGAGAGTAGCTTTTCCCTTTCAACGGGTCTGCTATACCGTTTGCACTCCACCAGAACAACTATCCGAGCACCGTTCAGAATGGTGAACTGGGCAACGGCATCAAACTCGTAGTCGCCGCCAGAGCCGCTTAAGTGTCCAAGATGCTTCACCTCAAATTCGTCGAGCGTTCCACCAGCGCCCCGCAGCCAACCAACAACCTGCTTCTCATACTCTTCGGGCGATATGTCCGCAGGAGTTGCGGGGTTCCAGGGCGACTCAGGATTTCGCTTCGGCACTGTTCCTCCCATACACCCAACGCTCCGGTTCAGCGGCGCGCGGAGCGCCGCCGCCGCATGCGATTGTTGGACGCCATTTTCTTTTCATGTCTATCACCCAAGCCGAAACAGAGTGTGCCTGGAAATCTTGGATTCGATCTGTTCGATAATCTTTCCAAGTTCCACCTTCGTCTCTGCCTGGAGCCCCAGACAAACGGCAATTCCCTCCGAATCCGTGCTGAGGCGTGATGTCAAGTTTAGACGGTACACGAGATTCCTCTGCACTGATATGCCGTAAGCATGAAAATGCATGGGGTCGCCTTTGCGGGCATCCGTGAGGTGGGAGAACTGAAACTCCTTGCGGAGATAGTCGAGCAGGAAGTCCTGGATCGCGAGAACAAGGTGCTTATTCATAGCCTCGAACGTCTGCACTTTGTGGTGCAACTGGATCAGAATGGTCTTTGCCGTCATCTTCCAGTTCATGCCGTAGGTCTTGTAGGACGCTGCTTCTTCCCGCACTACATTGACTCCAACATCCTGGAGGTACTTCTGGCGTGTTGGCCAGACCGTTCCCGTTGTGTCAACGGTCTGGAGTTCAACGCCAGCAAAGTCCTTAACCTTGCCGTCTCTGGCAGAGGCGAGGAAGTAATCAACGCTGCCTCCGGGGATGGAGACCTCCGGGACGATGTGCAGTTCGTTTCCTGGTTCGTGAACATTTAGCAGGTGCAAGCAGTCGGTGAATACCTGCCTTCGTTCAAGTAGGCGGTATGGGCAGATGATAATGGGGCGTCTGCTCTTACCGTAGAGAACAGAGCAACTGCCGATTGATATTTCCGGTTGACTCTTCCGCACTTTGATGCAGCTGCGTTCAAGGTACGGACACCATTGCCGCGTCACGATGGATTTCCAGTCTTGTGTCTTGTTCGCCGTACTTTGTCCGAACAACTCAATCATATTGCTCATAGAAGTGTCTCGCATCTCCGCTCAGCGATTTCCAGATACTCCGGCGCAATGTCTATTCCAACGGACTTTCTGCCGAGTTGGCTGGCAACCAGCATGGTAGTTCCGGTTCCACAAAAGGGATCAAGGACCAAACCGTCTGGCGGGCAAGTCGCCAGAATGGGAATCTTGCAGAGGTCTTCGGGGTAAGGAGCGAAGTGATCATCGCGTTTCTGTGTATCCTCCGGCAGGATGTCCCACACATCGGAGGGCTTGCTTCCGTTGGGGTGGTATTTAAGAAAATAGAATCCCTTTTCTCTCAACTCCTTTGCCCGTCCTGATACTCTTTCCGAATCGGAATGCGTCGTTCTTTGTTGGCCGCGAATGATCATACGGAAATCGGCGACATCACCCCGCACAAGGGCGGACAACATGTCCTTTAGCGCGGCCATGGCTTTCCCCTTCTCTGCGTCTGTGAGGGCGGTTGTGAGTTCGATCTGGCGTTTGTACCTGACCCCGCTCACGCCGGTGGCCGATACTACCGAACCATTAACCACCTTTGTTTTCTTCGGATCGCTTCGTATGGCGTCAGCCTCGTAGTAATACCCACGAGGATGTTTCACGAAATGGAAAACGTCTTCATGGACGTTACGGAGTCTGTCGAGGGTATTGTCCGGCCCACCTTTGATCTTGTTCCAGACTACGCTGTTTCGCAAAGTCCAACCTTGTCCGTCTATCATTCTGATCGCAAGACGCCAAGGGATTCCCAGGAGCCGCTTATCTGCATACGAATCGCCGATATTCAGCCAGAAAGAACCTGATTCTTTGAGCGCCCGTTTGACCTCTGCGAAGACTTCCAGCAAGCGTAAAACGAAATCGGAATAGTCTCGTTCAAGGCCGATTCCGCCACTGTGATACTCCCGCTTTCCCCAGTATGGCGGACTTGTCATGCAGAAGTCGAAGACCCCAGACGGGCACCGTCGGAGGACTTCCAAGGCGTCACCCTGGATGAAAAGAGGGGCAAGACGCCAATTTCTGGCGTAGTCTTCAATTCTATCGCGTGTGTCTGTGATACTGGTAATCATCGGACGAATCATACCTCTATGGTCGCCAACTTCGAGTTCATCTTCTTATGCGCCCAACAACAACTAGATTGATCCGCATAAGATGCGGAGTTCTGGTTTCCTGTCCGCATAACACGCCTTGGGGTTTCTTGCCGAAGGCGTGTCAACTCCTTTGTATCCGATTGCTTGCACCCTGTCCAGCGGTTTATCACGGCATCTTGCGCGGATCGGCATAACACACACCCCTTGAATTGGCTCAAAGCCCGTCCACCGGACTGCGAACGCCCGCCGGTCCACGGTTGAGGACATGGGTGTGGATCATCGTCGTCTTAATGTCCTTGCGGCCCGGAAGTTCCCGGAGTCGCCGCTCTCCTGCAGAACGGGCAAAACGGGGACAGGGAAATCTTTGGGGAGCGGCCACCCGAGCTATCCGAACCATGTCTGCTTGGATTATGCCAGAACCACCTGATATGTCAAGACGAGATTTCATATAAGCGGTATCAGGAGAGGGTCTTGCGAAATAAGTGGCGCGGGCTTTCCAGCCAGTACCGTTGAAGGGTTTGCGCACTCTAACCACCGGAATATGAATAATATGCAAGCCTTGAGCGAATTCCCAGCCGTCTTCAGGCGGCTCCTCTTTGCCCCCGGCTTTAGCCGGTGGGGAAGGGGCATATCCTCTCAAGGTCCCAGCCGGCTTCAGCCGGGCTTCTCGACCCGCTTCAGCAAAAGAGGAGATGAAAGCCGGGCTGAAGCATGTCGAGAAGCCGCGCTGAAGCGCGCTATACCCCGCGGAGAAGGAGAACCTTATTCCCACCGGCTGAAGCCGGGGGCAAGGAAGTGCGCGCTGAAGCGTGCAGAAACCATTAAGCGGTAGTGGCTTTCCAGCCTGCGCAAAGCCATGAAAACAGACCAGAAACGCAGGCTGGAAAGCCCGCGCCACTTATTCGGCCATGGTAAATGCTTGGTTTCGCAAGACCCTCGTATCAGGCGCTCTTGGCGATGCTCTGTTCGTGATTGTTTGCCTGCTCTTTGTAAGAATCAACCCGGCGATGCCATGGCCCGGCGGTTTCTCACCAGCACCGCAGCGCATTGGAGGGCGGCGCGGAGGCTGTCGGGGCGCGCGAGACCCTTGCCCGCGATGTCGAAAGCGGTGCCGTGGTCCACCGAAGTACGAATGAAGGGAAGACCCATCGTGACGTTGACGCCCTCGTGAAAGGCGAGGGTCTTGACCGGGATCAGGGCCTGGTCGTGGTACATGGCGAGGATGGCGTCGTAAAGGCCCTCGCGGTGGAAGTGAAAAGCCGTGTCGGCGGGCAGCGGACCGGTGGCGGCGATCCCCTCGGCGCGGGCTTGGGCAATGGCCGGGGCGATGATGTCGCCCTCCTCCGCGCCGAAGAGGCCACCCTCCCCCGCGTGGGGGTTGAGGCCGCACACGCCGATGCGGACGCACGCTCCCTCGGGCCGGACGCGCTCTCCGCCGATCCGGACGCGTGCTCCGCCGGGCCGGACGCGCTCTCCGCCGATCCGGACGCGTGCTCCGCCGGGCCGGACGCGCTCTCCGCCGATCCGGACGCGCCCTCCCTCGGGCCGCGGGGGCAGGCCGAACCAGGGGATGAAGGAGTCCATCAGCCGGAGGCGCCAAAGGATTTTCTCCGTGGAGAGGAGCAAAGGAACCAGAGCAAGAGGTTCGTGAATCGTGACCAGAGCAACGCGCAGACCTCCGCCGACCAGGAGCATGGCGACGGGTACGCCTCCGGCAAGGTCGGCCAGCATCTCGGTGTGGCCGGGATAGGGGGAGTTGGCCGCGCGAAGGGCTTCCTTGTGGAGCGGGGCGGTGACCACGGCATCGGCCGCGCCGCTCTGGACGAGGGCCACGGCATGGCGGACGCACGCCCAGGCCGCCGCGCCGCACTGGGCCGAGACTTTGCCGAGCGTGGGCGCTCCCTCGAACCGGAAGTCGGGCGGCTCCACGATCGGGATCGTGCCGGGCGACGGAGGTTCGCTCGGAGGCGCGTCGAGGGTTTGGATGACAAGATGGGAAGCCGCCGCACCCGCATCGGTCTGAAGCGCGCGCCGGACCTCGGGAATGCGGGCGGCTTCTTCGAGGAGACGGGCCTCCCCCACCACAAAGGGGACGACGCCCACGCCGCACCGCTCGGACAGCGCCCGGAAATCACCCTCTTGCGCGAAAAGGCGGAGGATGATCTCCGGTCCCACTCCGGCGGGGTCGCCCAGCGTGATCGCGAGGCGAAGAGGATGGGCCAGAGGCTGGTGGGAGGAATGCTGGCTAGTCATAAGAGGATCTCTCACGAAAAAAGGACCTCAACGACAACAAGGACCCCAACGACAACAAGGACCTAAACGACAACAGGGACAAAAAGGACCTCAACGACAACAAGGACCCCAACGACAACAGAGACAAAAAGAACACAAGGACGCTATGACTCGGCAGGTCCTATGGGTCTTTTGGGTCCTTTAGGTCCTATGGGTCCTATAGGTCTCCTCGGGCCCTGATGCCTTTTCCCGGGGGACCTACATCTCGGCCTTCAGAACGGCCAGGAAGGCCTCCTGGGGCACGTTGACGTTTCCCACCTGCTTCATGCGCTTCTTGCCGGCCTTTTGCTTCTCGAGCAGCTTGCGCTTGCGGGTGATATCGCCGCCGTAGCACTTCGCCGTCACGTCCTTGCGGAAGGCGCTCACTGTTTCGCGGGCGACGATCTTGCCCCCGATGGCCGCCTGGATCGGGATCTTGAACTGGTGGCGGGGGATGGAGTCCTTCAGGCTTTCGCACATCTGCCGCCCGCGGGGCTCGGACATGCTCCGGTGGACCAGCACCGACAGCGCGTCCACGAGTTCCCCATTGATCAGGATGTCCAGTCTGACAATATCCCCGCGCTGATATCCCGTGGGATCGTAGTTGAAGGATGCATATCCCTGGCTGACGGACTTGAGGCGGTCGTGGAAATCGAGGATGATCTCTCCCAGCGGCATTTCGTAGGCCAGCATGGCGCAGTTCTGGCGCGGGAAGTTAAGACTCTTCTGCATGCCCCGCTTGCCCTGGCACAGCTGGATCGCGTTGCCCAGGAATGCCGGCGGGGTCAGGATCGTCACCTGGACGATGGGTTCCTCGATGTAGTCAATCTCCGGAACGGGGGGCAGGTGCGAGGGATTGTCCACGGGAACCATGGCGCCGTCGGTCTTGTGGACGTGGTAGATGACGCTGGGGGCGGTGGAGATAAGACTGGCGCCGAACTCGCGTTCGAGGCGCTGCTGGATGATCTCCATGTGCAGGAGGCCCAGGAAGCCGCAACGGAAGCCGAATCCGAGCGCCTTGCAGGACTCGGGTTCGCAGAAAAAGGAGGCGTCGTTGAGCTTGAGCTTCTCGATGGAGTCCCGCAAGGTGTCGTACTCGTCGGCGTCCACGGGGTAGAATCCGGCGAAAACGACCGGCTTGATCTCGGTGTATCCGGGCAGTGCCTTTTCGGCGCGGCGGTGGTAGTGCGTGACGGTGTCGCCGATATGGACGGACCGGATGTTCTTGATAGCGGCGATGATATAGCCGACCTCGCCAGGCTCGAGGGTTTCCTGAGGGGTCATTTCCGGGGAGAATGCGCCCACCTCCGTCACTTCGTAACGGGCGCCGCTGCCCATCAGGAGGATATCGTCCCCCACGGCGAGAACGCCGCTCCGCACAGCGCAGAAGAGAACGACGCCGCGGTAGGAGTCGAAAGTGGAGTCGAAAATGAGGGCCTGGAGCTTATCGTTCTCGGAGGCCGTGGGCGGCGGGATGCGCGTGATGATGGCTTCGAGGATTTCGGGGACGCCCAAACCGGTTTTTGCCGAGCAGAGAAGGGCGTTGGAGGCGTCAATGCCGATGACGTCTTCGATCTGTTTGCGCGCCTCCTCAGGCTGGGCGGCCGGAAGGTCAACCTTGTTGATGACGGGGATGATCTCGAGATCGTGGTCCAGCGCGAGGTAGACGTTGGCAAGGGTCTGGGCCTCGACGCCTTGGGCGGCATCCACGACCAGGAGCGCGCCTTCGCAAGCCGCAATGCTGCGGGAGACCTCATAGGTGAAATCCACGTGGCCGGGTGTATCTATGAGGTTAAACTCGTATTCCTGGCCGTCGCGCGCCTTATAGGGCAAGCGCACCGCCTGGGCCTTGATGGTGATGCCGCGCTCGCGTTCCAGGTCCATCTTGTCGAGGTACTGGTCGCGCATGTCCCGCTCGGCGACGAGGCCGGTCAGCTCGAGCATGCGGTCCGCGAGCGTTGACTTGCCGTGGTCAATGTGAGCAATGATGCAGAAGTTGCGGATGCGCTGAAGGTCTCTCATGGAGTGTGCGGGTGCAGTCCTCTGATATTCCGGAACTTAGGGCGGGAGACGCAGAGCGGATTGGCCCGGGATCTCCTCGGGGAGAGCTCTCTTCTCTCCTCTTCCCGTGAGGCTGTGGGGCGCCACGGACGCAACAATATATCCGAGGAGTTCCGGAATTGCAAGCATTCTGGTCCGCGAATTGCTCCCTCTGCCGGTTTGGAGAAAAGGGGTGGATTTTCGTTCGCATTCGTCCACTGGACGGGGAGATGTAGGCCATTTTTGTAGGAAGAGGAGGCTCGTATGAAGCGAATCTGTGTGATAGCAGGGATCCTGGCCATGCTTGGCGTTGGATGCCACATGGGCCGCGAGGTCAGCAGGGAACCCGCTCCGCCCGCTCCGGCGGCGGCAAGCAATCCTGAGATGGTATCTCAGGCCAACAGCCTTTGGGAAGGTATTGTGGCAGGCACCAGCGTGGAGCCCGCGCAGGGGGGACGCCGGAGATCCTCCGGGGCCGTAGGGCAGTTCTTGCGGGCGCTGCAATCCGTGCCGACAGACGATACGATTCTTCGTCCGAAGATCCGCGAGGCCGTGAGGCAACATCAGGATGCCCTGAAGCAGCTTTCTCACGAACACCCCATCCAGTCGGACCTTGAGAAAGCGCTCATTGGTTTCCAAGTGGACGAGATAATCCGGGTGCCGGCGGAGAAGATTCCGGCGCTTGCCTCCGCGGCGAGCTTCCCCGGCGCGGTCCCCGCGAAAGCGAAGCGGGTCACGAAGAAGATCGAGATAAACACGAGCAAACCGGGGTGGGACAACACGGGCATCTACTCCAGTCCGGAAAGCCCGCATTGGCATAGCACGGGCCTGTACGCCGCGCCAGGCGAGGCGATCACGGTACAGGTTCCGGAAAGCGTCATCGGCAAGGGTTTCCAGGTGCGGATTGGCGCGCACACGGACACGCTTTGGGGCTTGGGGAGATGGGAGCGCTGCCCGGAAATCAGCGCGGAATGGCCGATCAAAAAGACGCTGACGACGGCGGCAAACGCCTCCGGGGGGCTGGTGTATATCGAATCCCCGCTGGATTGCCGGATTCCGACCTTCACTGTGCGGATCAAGGGAGCGGTGGAGGCGCCGCGTTTCGTGCTCGGAGAGACGGATCCGGCGAAATGGCGCAAGAAGATCCGCAACCTGCCCGCGCCGTGGGGAGAACTCGAGACGAAGAAGTGCATCATTACGCTTCCGTCCGCCTCGCTGAAAAAGGTGGAGGACCCGGTGGACCTGATGAAGTTCTGGGACACGATGATGGACCGGTTCGCGGACCTGGCCGGGCAGCCCTGCGAGCGCCACCGCGCCGAACGCTACGTGCCGGACGTTCAGATCAGCGCCGGATACATGCACTCGGGCTATCCGCTCATGACGGGTCTGGATATGTGTGACGTGTTCGTGGACAAACAACAGATCATCTCGAACGCCCACGGGGGGGTATGGGGCCTTTTCCACGAGATGGGCCACAACCACCAAAACGCGGATTGGACTTTCAACGGTACCACGGAGGTCACTGAGAACCTCTTCTCGATGTACGCCTTCGAGAAGTTGTGCAACTCCGACCCGCTTGAGGCGCACCCCGCGCTTGCCAAGGGCCAATGGAAGAAGACGATGGAGAAGTACTTCGCCGACGGCGCGAAGTTCAGCCAATGGACGAGTGAACCTTTCACGGGACTCGTCACGTACATCCAGATGAAGAACGCCTTTGGATGGGACCCGTTCGTCAAGACGTTCAAGGAGTACATGGCCCCAGGCGCGCAGAGGCCGCGAAACGATGGCGACAAGCGAGACCAGTGGATGGTGCGGTTCTCGAAGAACGTCGGCAGGAACCTGGGGCCTTTCTTCCAGGCATGGGGAATCCCGACTTCACAAAAGGCGCGAGATTCGATTCAGAACCTTCCGGTGTGGATGCCGGAGAGCTTCCCGCCCAAGCCTGCGTCGCCGCAAGCAGGGAGTTGACATTTGCGCATTGCCGGGGTAAAACGCGGCACAGAGCGGAAGAGACCCAAGAGCACCCAATCTGTGAAGTCTCTTCCTCTCCGCGTTGCGTCACCCCTTTTCCTCAAAGCAGGCAGGAATGCGTATCCTGGTCACGGGCGCCTCGGGATTCCTGGGATGGAACCTTGCGCGGCATCTTCTCGGCGAAGGGGAAGACGAGGTCTTCGGCACTTGCCTGGAACACCCCGCGCCGGCGGGGCTGCGCACCTGGCGCATGGACCTCAAGTCGCCGAAGTCCATCCTCAGCACGATGCGGGATTGCCGCCCCGACGCGGTGATCCACACGGCCGCCCTCAGCCGGGGAGATATCTGTGAAGCCCATCCGGAGCGGGCACGGCTCGTGAACGCCGAAGCGGTGCGCCGCATCGGCGAGGCGCTTGCTCCGCTGGGCGCGCACTTGATCTACTGCTCCACCGACTTGGTTTTCGACGGACTGAACGCGCCCTACTCCGAAGAGGACGTCCCGGCGCCGCGCACGGTCTATGGGCGCTCAAAGGCGGAAGGGGAAACGGAGGCCCTTGCCGCGAACTGCCCGTCTGCCGTGGCGCGGCTGGCCCTCATGTTCGGGGAAGGCTCTCCTGCCAGCGGCTCATTCCTGCGGTGGATGGACGCGGGACTGCGCGGCGCGTCGGGCGTGACGATGTTCGAGGATGAGTTTCGCTCGGCGCTCTACGTGCGGGACGCGGTGGACGGGCTCTTGCGAATCGCGCGGCAAGGCGCAACCGGGATCTACCACCTCGGCGGCCCTGAGCGGCTCTCGCGCTATGAGTTCGCGGTGCGGTATGCG
>Ga0315282_10004306_pt1 | contig 24841 bp, 22 predicted proteins | sample YL17G07_20_MG_FD_203693 | JGI IMG/M metagenome (GOLD analysis project Ga0315282, IMG submission 203693) | Sediment microbial communities from Yellowstone Lake, YNP, Wyoming, USA - YL17G07_20 | ecosystem: Environmental > Aquatic > Freshwater > Lake > Sediment | place: USA: Wyoming | collected... | reverse complement strand
CGCAATGTAGTGGACTATATCAGTTCTGTTTTTGAGGCGAAGTTACACGGCGAGGCTATTCCTTCGTTGTTACCGGTTAGCGCTCTCCAGATGTAGTCTGCCGCCCGATAGCCACCTGAACGGTTACCAACATTTCATCTTATTTGCAGGTTAGCGAATTCTCAACTAAATTGTGTTGAAAAAACCTTCGGTTTCGTGTTAGATTCTGTTTTCTCGCGGGCTGGTTTATACCTGCGATATTCAGACACCCATAGAGCGATTACTTGAGTCAACAGGAGGAATCGTTATGAGTATTGCGCTGGACGGGTATCATTTGACAATTGAAGACGTCTACAAGGTAGCGCGGGAATTTGAGAAAGTAGAAATCCATCCAGAGGCGCTTGAGCGGATACAAAGGTGTCGGCAGATGTTAGAGAAAAAGATGGCGGCGCGGGAAATAATGTACGGCGTCAACACAGGGATTGGCGAATTCTCAGAAGTGGTTCTCACGCAGGAGCAGACTGAGCAGTATCAGAGATACCTCGTATACAGCCACGCAGCGGGATACGGCGAGCCGATGGCAGAAGATGATGTTCGCGCCTCAATAGTTACGCGAATCAACGTTCACTGTCACGGAAACTCAGGTCAACGTCCGATAGTTACGGAGACTATGGCGCAGATGATCAACCGCGGTGTTCATCCTGTTGCTTGTCAGCACGGCTCTGTTGGAGCGTGCGGAGATTTATCGCCGATGTCTCAGATTGCGCTGGTTCTAATGGGCGAGGGCGAAGCGTTCTATAAAGGTGAGCGGCTTCCCGCAAAGGACGCGATGAAGCGCGCTGGTATTCCAACTATCACCTTTGAAGCGCGCGACGGTCTCGCTACGATAAACGGTTCAAACTGCATATTAGGTATGGGCTGCCTCCAACTGTGGGAGATGGAGAGGTGGTTCAAACTACACGATATAGCATGCACTATGACGCTTGAGGCGCTCAACGCAAATATGAAGCCGTATGATGAGCGGCTGCACAAATTACGCGGTTTCCCGGGTGCTGTGGCAAGCGCACGGAACATAATGCGCGTCGCAGAAGGCAGCGAAGTTCTCACAGCAAAGGGGAAGAAGGTTCAGGACGCTTACAGTATGCGTTCAACGCCGCAGGTTGTGGGGTCTGCGCGCGATGCGCTCAAGTATGCAAAAGAGCAGTTTGTGATTGAACTGAACGGCGTCGGAGACAATCCAATCTTTATCCCCGAGGATAACATTGTCCTGACAGGAGCCAATTTCCAGGGAACGCCAATCGCTTTCCCGCTGGAACTTATGGGACTTGCTGTTTCTACAGTCTGCGTTCTATCTGAGCGGCGTTTGAACCGGCTTATGAATCCAGCACTGAACGTTGGGCTTCCCGCGTTTCTGACCAAAGGCGCAGGTATGTTTTCCGGACTTATGCTTTCGCAGTATACAGCGGGGATGCTTGTCTGCGAGCAGCGTATTTTGAGCCATCCAGCCGCAAACGGGTCAATATCTGCCGCCGCCGACCAGGAAGACTTTGTCTCTATGGGTATGACGACAGCGATAAAGACTCGCACAATACTTGACCACGCATACGCGGTAATCGCGATAGAATTTATGGCAGGTGCGCAGGCGCTGGACTTCCGCAAAATGAAACCGGGCAAAGGCACCGGGGCAGCCCACGAGGTTATTCGCAAGTATGTCAAGCATCTGGAAGAGGACCGGCCGCTCTACGATGATATAAATACTCTTGCCGCAGTGATGCGCAGGTGGGAAGTGCTTGAGGCGGTTGAGAAGGCTGTCGGTCCGCTTGAGTCATGACTTCCGAAGTGCAGGACGTCTTCTGAAAAATCTTGAAGTAATAATCCTACTTGGCTGCCGGCTTGACCGAATCAAGCTGAAGGAGAAAATCTTTGAATCTCATTTCACCGCCCTGCTCAATCGCAAGCGCTACAAACCCCGCTTGCCAGGTATTGCCACGGTGAGTGGCAGGCTGTCCGCCGTCAACTGAGATAGTGACCTCGTCATCTTTCACAACTATTTTCACGCTGACCCATTGATTCTGATTCAAGGGGTAAACAGTGCCGCCAAACTTCTTGTTTGCATCCACGTTGGCGCGCACTAAGATTGCTCCTGCGCCGCGGGTGACACACGCTTTGCATTCCAGCGTATAGTTCTCCCAGAAATACTGCCGCTTGTAGTTGGTAATTAGAAGTCCGGATTGGTCTTTTGAACTGTTTGAACCGACAATTTCTCCATTCTGAACAGTCCATTTGCAGTCTGGTGTTAGAGGATTATGCCAGCCGTTAATGTCGCTTCCGTTGAAGAGGCGGTAACTCTTGCCGGGCTGCAGTTCAGGAAGCGCACCTGCATCAAAATTGTTCAGAGTCCAGAACTTCTCAAGATGTGCTTTCTGCTGCTGCCACTCCTTAGCACGTTTTTCCGCTTCCTGTTTCGCAAGTTCCTCCTGCTTTCTGCGTTCTTCTTCTTCGCGCTTTTTTTGGTCTTCTTCATACGTTTTGCGTTCAAGTTCAGCAATCGTTTCATCAATCTTTGTAAGTGGCTCTTTCAGTTTTGCGGCGTATTCTGTATTCTCGTATTTGGCGCAGAACTCGGCAATCTGTTCTCTCTTCTTCTTCAACTCTTCAAGCCCTTTGGCAGAGTCAGCCTCTGCCAGAAGAGGCTCAATTTGGGCGAACGCTGATTTTGCCTCCATCTCGGTCTTCAATCTTTTTACTTCTTCTTTGATGTCTTCCGAATATGTGAGGTGTTTTGCGCAGACTACCGGGAGAGATTCGTAAATGGAAATCGCCTTAGCAATGTCTCCTGATTTTTCTACTGCAGACGCTTCCCGCTGCGCTTTGCTCCATATCTCCTTTGCAGCAGTGTCCCAGCGATCCATAAATTCGGAGATGTACTGCCTCACCTGCGCATCGAGTTCGCCGCCGAGACCCTCCTCGTGCTCAATCGCTTCAAGCATAGCCACTATCTTATCAAATTCCTGCGGATGAGCGCTCGCGTAGGCGAGTGCATCATCCAGGCGCTTTTCGGTGGGAGATTTTTCAGGAACAGGCGTCCTGCGAGGTTCCTCAATCCTGGGCTTTGCGGCGACTGACTTGACAGAAGGCTGCTCTTCTGTAACCGGTGTTTCTATGTAAGAGTTATGACTACGAGACGCTGACACAGCGATAACTATTATTAGAAGCACCGCGGCTGCCACTAACGCGCCTATCAAAAGAACGGGTTGCTTTTTCTTGGCTGCGGGTTCTGGATAATCCTCTTCATGTTCGCCGGCTTCAGGTTCTCTTAGCCTTTTTGCCGGTCTCAGGCCCTGCCGCCTGGTAATGTGCCTGTGCCCGTATCTCGGCGCTCCAGGAGGATGACCTGCGGGTCTTCTTCTCGGCACAAACTTCAGGGCGCAAGTCGCGCAGTAAGAATTTGCGCCATCTTTGACCGCGCTTCCAGACTCAAAATCCTGCGGGTCAATCCTTACTCCGCAGTTACTGCAATACCTTACGCTCACCCCATATCCCGTTCTCCTAACAAACTCGTTTAAAAACTACAGCGTGGTCTGGCTAAAGTCAAGCCGAATCTACACCTTTACTCCAGGGCGGGTTGGTTTCCGGAACAAAGCGGTCAAGATTCTCACAAATGAGAGAATGGATTTTGCCGTTTGAGGCGACTATATTCTGCCCGTAGATGTAGTTATCCTGGCCGTCAATCTCAGTTACCCTGCCGCCAGCCTCTGTAACTATCAGACTCCCAGCAGCGACATCCCAGGGAGAGAGATGAAGTTCCCAAAACCCGTCAAATCTGCCGCAGGCGACGTAACACAAGTCAAGCGCTGCTGACCCGAGTCTGCGAACCCCGTGCACCTTTAGATTGAGGCGGTTGAAGTTTGCCTGATTATTTTGCTGGGTCTCCTCTCTTATATATGCGAATCCTGTCGCTAAAAGGGAGTGGAGCAAGTCGCCTGTTTGCGATACAGTTACTTTTTTGCCATTTGCGAAAGCGCCCTGCCCTTTCCAAGCGGTAAAAATCTCTCCAAGCGCTGGTGCATAAACCACGCCAATCTCTGGAACCCCTCGCCGCATCAGCGCCACTGACACACAGAATACGGGCAGACTGTGCAAGAAGTTGACTGTCCCATCCAGAGGGTCAATTATCCACTCAAACTCTGAAGATTTTCTGGTCTGCTTGCGCTCTTCGGTCAGAATAGAGTGTCCGGGAAACCTACTTCTTATCGCATTCACCAGGAAATCTTCACTCTCTGTGTCTGCGACAGTAACAGGATTGCGCTTACTCTTATAGACGACTCCGGCAGGGTCAATTCTGCCGAAGTGGGCAAGAAGAATCTCACCCGCCTTCTTTGAGATATCCACCGCAAAATCAAGCATAGGAAAACCTCTTATCTAATAAAGAGACGAAGAGTGTTGAACACGACCTCGCGATTTAGCGAATAAAAAAGCGAGCATTCCACAGTGCCTGTATCAACGCACTTGAAGCAGGACTCTGCCTCTCTCTGGAACTCTCGCATAACCGGGCGCGATACTATTTCACCGGGGTCTTCCTGATAGAAGTTTCCAATTACTCTCTTTTCCCCAACACAGGTGACGACACTTCCGTCAGGGGCAACCCCGAGAGAGATTTTCGGATTGCGGCACTTATAGAACACGTTACCGGTGATGAACATTCTCAGATAGGAATCCGAGTTATTTATTGGAAGTCCGCGCCTTTTCAAAGAGAGAATCTCTCTGAAAGCGCGCTTCTCAAGTTCCGGCTCGAGGCGAAGTGTCACCTCTCTTTCGCCATCCAGCGACGCGCCTGTATTTGTGGACTCAAACGTAACAGTTGTGCCCAGTCGCTGTGCGAACTGCGCCACACCCAGGACATCGGGGTAATTCAACTTGCTGACGACAGAGTTCAGGAAAATCTTCAGTTTAGTATTAGCGACATGCGCAGATTTTATGCCCTCAACCGCTCTGTCAAAGATTCCTTTCACTTTGCGCAGAATATCGTGCTTTTCCGAAGGCGCGTCAATGCTCACAATCAGAAAATCCAGATTCTTACAAAGGTTTTCTGCCCTTTCAGGAAGATAAAAACCATTTGTTATGAGACCGACTGCCAAGCCGAATCTGCGGCATTCTCTGGCAATCTCCTCAATATCATCGCGGATAAGCGGCTCTCCTCCCCAGAAAGTGGTTGAGACGAAACCCGCCTTCGCAGCGCGTCTGTAAGCGCTGATGATTGTGCCTGTATTATCCTCTTCGGGAAAATTGCCACGCCAGAGGCAGGTTTTACAGGAAGCGTTGCATCTTCCTGTTATTCTGTGGGAAATAAAGAATGGACGGTGGGTGAAAATCCTTGTCCCTGGCGCTTTACTGGCGGCACGAAGAAACAGGCGTCCGCGGCTAGCGCGTTCAGTCAAGGACAGTGCCAAACTACACCTCAAGACATTTCACAGAGCGGCTTGAAAGACCGCCGCAACAACAGGAGTTTACCCGGAGAGAAGCGCTCTTGTCAACTGCGCTGTGTGCGGGAACGTGGGACGTATCTGGCAGAGGAGATGAAATGGATGACCACAGCGCAGGCAAACAAGCAAAACAGGTCTGCGAGCAGACCTGCAAAGGCACACAACTTTGCGGAAATGCGTTGAACTAACGCTCGGGACTCAAGTCGGGAATAACCAAAACTGTCCCCGGAACAATTGAGTCCTTATTTGGAATTTTTTCTTTGTTTGCCTGGTAGATATCTTTCCATCTTGCGGGGTCGCCGTAGTGGCGTTCGGCAATCTTAGTCAGAGTGTCGTCTTTCTGGACAATATATGTGGTGCGGGCAGGATGCTCAAGTGCCGCCATTTTCTCCGCCGTTTTAACTGGAGGAATAACAATCTCTCGCCCTATTGGCAGGAAGTTGGCGTCAGTGATGACTTCGCGGTTCGCCTCATAAATCACTTTCCACTTCAAGCCATCGCCATAATACCGCTTCGCGATAGAGATAAGTGTATCCCCCTTCTTTATAATGTATCTCTGCGAAGCAGTTGAGGCAGGAGGTCTTGGCTGGCTCTGCACTGGCTGCGGCTGCGCAGGCTGCCCTGTAACCACAGACACGGTCCTGGCAGGTGGCGAAGTGTTCGATACTGGAGGCACAGGCAGCGAAGCCTCCGAAACGGAGGGAACAGGCACTGCTGTGTCAGCAGGCTGCGTCTGCGCAGTTTGCGCTGAAGACGTTTCTGCTGCATTAGCCTTTTCCCGCGCAGCTATCTTTGACTGATTGTGAATATCCCACACAACGGCGAGAATAACAGCCACCGCCACGATGCCGATAAGCGCGATTTTACCTACAAGTCCCATCTTAGCCCCTCCCTCAACTGCAGGATTGCGCCCGAAAACACTTTTCCCTTTATATTTTATCGGCAAAGATGCAGAATTTCTTCACAAATTTCCTGGCATTAATGCTGCGTTCCGAAATTGTATCTCCTGACCTCACGGCAGGTCGCCACGTGAATCTCAACCACATCGTTGAGATTATGCGCGTACCCCCCGGCAAGCGTAGCAGCAACAGGAATTGAGCGCTTTTTTGCCTCTGAGAGGACAAATTCATCTCTTTTCGCTAATCCCTGCTTTGTCAGTTTGAGGCTGCCTAACTGGTCGCCTTCAAACGGGTCAGCGCCTGCAACATAAACCAGAAGGTCATACTTCCGGGAATCCATAAGGCGCGGGAGATTCTCACTGAGAATAGCCAGATACTCGCTATCGTTGGTAAAGTCAGCCAGTCCAACGTCCAGGCTGCTTTTCTCCTTCTTAGGATAGAGATTCTCCTGGTGCATACTGAAGGTGAAAACCGAAGAGTCTTCTTCGAAAATCTTTGCTGTGCCGTTACCTTGATGCAGGTCCAGGTCAACCACTATGCAGGATTTGATAAGTCCTGACTTCTGCGCCCATCTGATAGCAACAGCAACATCGTTTATGAAGCAGAAACCTCCGCCGTGGTCTGAATACGCGTGGTGGAATCCGCCTCCGAGGTTTATGGCAGCCATACCGCGAGAGAGAGCGGTCTTGACAGCGAGAATTGTGCCCCCTGTGTGATACATAACGGAAAGAAGAGTCTGCTCTGTCAAAGGCGCTTCAAACTCAAGAATCTCCAGAGAAGGGCTCTCGGCAAGACGATGCAGCTTTCTCAAATACTGCGGTGTGTGGACAAGAGAGACCTCTTCTGGCTTAGCAGGCTCAGGAGCAAAAATATCGCCCGGGCTGGCAATCCCGGCAGATTGAATCCTCTCAAAAACAAGGTTGTACTTCTCCACCGGAAATATGTGGTTGTCCCAATCAAGATTATAGTGCTTTGAATAGATAAACATCAGGGCGCTACTCCTTACAGATTACCTCCGCAACATCTCCTGAACGTTCCGAAGAGTTGAATCTATTGCAAGGCTGAAGCCTTCCTCCCAGTAAGCGATTCTGCCCTCCTTTGTGATGAGAATGATTGAGGGAAGGCTTGAGAATTTGCCGCTCGCATCCCGCGGCAGATTGAACTTGCCGGCAGCGCTGCAATCCTCGTCAAGAAGGATGGAGTGAGTAATTTTGCTTTCAGTCGCGAACGCCAAGACTGCTGCAGAGTCAGGCTTCCCGACAAAGATATATATCAGCCGCGTATCCTGCTTTTCCTTCGCTGTGAGTGCGCGTTCAATCCTGGGAAGCATTGATTTGCAGGGTTCGTTATCAAGAGTGAAGAAGACCAGAAGAACATCCGCCGCCTTCAGTTCTTCGCTCAGTCTGTGCTCACCGCCATCGGCTGATTTGAGGTTGAAATCAGGAATCTTCTCCAGTTCCCGCACAACCAGGTCTTCGCGGGAAAGTTGTTCAACTGGAATATCAAGATTCACGGTCAGTTCAACAGTTTCTTTTGGCTGTATCTGAATTGGCTTGAGAAAGACATAAGCGTCGCCGTTCTTGTTTCTCACGCCAGCGCTCAAAAGGTATTTCCCGGGAGAAATTTCTATTTTCGCTGTTCCGTCTTTATCTGTCTGGTTTTCAGGCCAGCCTGTGCTGTAGAAACCATCTGTTAGTTGCGCGAGAGCGAAGCCATCAAACTCGGACAGAGGAAGACCTTTTCTCTGAAGCGCAAGACTGAGAGCGCCCGGTGCTTCATATTCAGTTTTTGTTATTTCGCTCTTTTTAGTATTTCCAAAATCTTCCGGCTGAAGTGGGTAAATGGGCAGCCAATCTGTGCCGCTGTAAAACTCTACCCACTGTCTTGACTTTGAAAGCCTAACAGGTGTCGCGAGGGAGCGCAGTATCCCGACCGTAGCCGCGCAAATGTCACCTTCTGAGCCGCATCTGGACTGCACGACTTCCAGAGGGGTTTTTGCTCCGCCCAGAACCTCGCGCCCGGAAACTGTCACATTCTGCTTCATCCAGAGGTTGACCGCTTTTGCCGTTTCCGATGCGGTCTGCCCCATAATACGGTGAAATCTCTTGAACAGTTCCGTTCGCCACGCGCGAAGCGGCTCATATCCTATCCTCGGCGAAAGAACATACTGACGAAACAAGTCATCCGGAACAGTATATTGCGTAATCTGTCCGACAAAGTTCGCCGCCCTCACGTGCTCCAGGAGAACTTCAGGTGTCGCTTCAATCAAATCCAGGTCAGGGCTCTCTACCAAAAGCCACAGCAAGTCATCCACTCTGTCTTTCTCCACCGCGAGAATAGCGTCCGTTATATTTTTGTGGTTACCGACAGACCTCTTCAACGCGTCAACAACTTTTGACGAGAGCGCGCTTGAGGATATAAGTGTCATAATTTCCTGATTCTTTTCCGGGTCAAACTGCTCTGCTTTGAAGATGTCATCAGGCGGCGTCTCTCTTTGATCGGGCGGCTTCTCAGCCTCTTGAGCGGTTTCTGTCCGCTTCGCAAGCGGCGGATACCTCAGCCAGTAATAGCCGTCAGGCTCGCTGGTTTTATCAGTAACGGTGAGAGTCTCTGAAATTTTTTCGCCCGGTTTTGTCGCGACTATCTTCCACGCAAAGGTTTTCTCTTTTCCCGCTGAAACGAAGAAATCGCCTATTCCAACCGTGATAGACGCTTTGCCCTTCTGGTCAGTCTCCCTTTTAGCGAACGGTCGCAAAGCGCCGAAATTGAAAACATAAAAGTAAACAGGGCACTTCGCCACAACATTCTTACCGCTGTCAAGAACTGTAATTTCAAGTTCGCAGGCCGCAGAGTAGTTGCCGGTAGAATTTATGACAGACCATCTCTTCTCTTTGCGATAGATATTTTCGGACTCGGGAGTGCCGAAGGTAAAGGAAGTGACCAGAGGTGCGCGGGTAACTGACTTGCTGAACCAGCCTTCATCGAGTGAGTTTCTTGGTTCACACGCGCCGAGATAATGCCACTTTCCGCCGCACCAGACCTCAACCCAGGCGTGATTTGAGTCGCAGGTTGACCAGAACGGAGTAGAGACCTCTCTTGCAGGCAAGCCGACTGAACGGGCGGCGCAGATATAGAGAATCATCAGTTCCTCGCAGCGCCCGAAACCGCGCTTCAAGGTCTCAACGACACCCTGGTCCCGCTCCTGTGTCGGTTTGTATCCTGCTCGCTGGGCGCACCATCTGTTTATTTCCAGCGCAATCCCCTCGGGCGTCTTCATTACTCTGATGCGAGGATAGATGCGGTCAAATAGGTATTTGCGCCATTTTTCAAGCGGCTCCTGCGTAACTATCGGCGCGAGAACATAAGAGAAAAATATCCCTTCCGGTATCTCCTTTGCCCAATCAAAAATCTCTTTCGTCCTGTAAGCGTAAATAAGATGTTCAAGAAGAGTCTCACAATCAGCACTGACAAGTTCAAGAGAAGGAAGATTTGCGACCAGAAATGCTGCTCCTCTGCGCTGGCTTTCAGGCGCGGTCAGGAGAAATTTCTCTATCTCGGCTGCGTTCTCGCCCGCGAGTTTGAGCGACTCCTGGACTCCCTCGCGATACTCCTGGGGAACAGACTGGAGCAGAGAATCAGCCTTCCCTTCCTGACACCGCGATTCGCCGGACGCGAATAGAAGGAGGAAGAGAAAAAAGTAAAGAAGTTGACGTTTTGAAATCATCCCGCCTCCCCTACTTAAGATAGACGTGTCTGGAAAGTTCTTTTGAGAATGCTGACCACTCAGCGTTTTCTTCAGCGCCTCTTCTGGCTTCGTCAAACATCTGAGCCTTTGCATCCATATTATCTGCGAAGTGCAGGATATTGGCTTCAAAAGTCATAGGTTCAATTGGCGAGCCCCACTCCTTTATGCCGTGATGGCTGAGTATCAAGTGCTCAATTTTCAGCAGAAGGTCTGGCGGGAAGTTGGCGATTTTTGACGCTTTCTCGCGCACCATTTCAGCGCCCATAACGAGATGTCCTTTCAGCCTTCCAGGGGTTGAAAAGTCTATAATCTTCTCGTAGGTGTATTCTGTCACCTTGCCTATATCGTGCAGGAAAGCGCCGCAAACAAGCAAATCCGCGTCAGCCTGAGGATAGATGAAAGTAAGCGCTTTGCAGATTCTGACCACGTTGTGTGTGTGTTCAAGCAGACCCCCGAGAAACGGATGATGCATAATGTTGGCGGCAGGAGCACGGAAAAACTTATCCAGAAACTCCTTGTCAGAGAGAAATGAATCAACCAGTCTCATCAAATACGGGTCTGCCGCCTCAGACAGGATTGATTTCACCTTCGCAAAAAGTTGGTCTCTGTCCTTCTGCGTAGCGCGCAGAAAATCATCCTTTGAAACCTTTTCCTCAGTAACTGGCGTCAGACTCACAAGCCGCATCTGAAGCGTATTGTTGTATTCCCCGACAACACCTTTCGCCTCAACAAAGTCGCCCTTCTTTATGCTGCCGTGCTCCTTCTCAGAGTAAGTCCAGAGAACTGCCTTCATAGAACCTGTTTTGTCAATAAGGGTCATCGTCAAATACGGACTGCCGTCTTTTGTCGTTCTCTTCTGAATTTCAGAGACCAGAAAGATGTCGTTCACCATCGTTCCGCTTTGTAAGTCCGCTATGAACTGCTTCTTCATCTTTTCACCCGCGTCCCCGCCCAATCAAACTCAGAGGTACCGGCTCAGATTTTTGTCTTCCAGTTTCTTCACAATCTCGCGCACCTTCTGCGCACTTTCTTTGCTGCACACAAGCGTCGCGTCAGCAGTATGAACTATTATCAGGCCAGAGACCCCGGCCGCTGCAATCACCCCGCTCTCACTGATAGCAATTAGATTCTTGCTTCCCACCGAAACAAAATCGCCTCGCACAGCATTGCCATCTGCGTCCTTTGCCAGGCTTGACTCAAAGGAGAGCCATGAACCCACATCCTGCCAGGCAAAGTTCGCTTCAATCATCTTCAGATTATCCGCCTTATCCATAACCCCTTTGTCTATTGAGATGCTCTCAAGAGCCGAATATTCTTCTTCCACAACCTTCTTCCCTCGTCTCGTTCCGACAGACGCTTTCACCCTCATCAAACCTGTATATAGACGCGGAAGATGCTTTTCTATCGCGGACAAAATGGAGGATGCACGGAAAATAAAAATTCCAGAATTCCAGTAATAATTCCCTGCAGCGGTATATCTCTTTGCCGTTTCGCTGTCAGGCTTTTCCTTGAATGCACGCACAGAAAAAATCTTTCTACGAGACACCTCAGTATACTTTCTCCCTTGGCAGATATATCCGAAACCTGTTGCGGGGAAAGTCGGCCTCACTCCAATTGTGACGAGCACCTCGTCCTTTTCTGCAACCTGCGAGCAAACTGTGAGAGTCCTGATAAATCTGTCTACAGGCGAAACGATAAGGTCTGCCGGAACAACGATAAGCACCGCCTCATGGTCACTAACAATCAGCCTGAGCGCAGCATAGCCTATTGCCGCTGCAGTGCCTCTCGGCACCGGTTCCTCAATAATATTCTCACGCGGAACCCCGGGCACCTGCTTTGCGCAGGTCTTCTGCTGAGACAGTCCTGTAACAATAAAAATCCTCTTAGACTGCACCACTTCTTTGAGTCGCTCGCAACTGACAGCCAGCAGGGAATTATTGCCGCAATGCGCAGCCCGCAGAAACTGCTTCGGCTGCCTCCTTCGGCTTGCAGGCCAGAACCTTGTTCCGCTACCCCCCGCAAGTATCACCGCGTAAAGCACTCTATCCTCCAGAAGTTTAGGGCAGTGAGAACTCCCACGCGCACCAGCAGTCCTCAAGAACCACCTGCGGCGGACAGGAGAGACACCGGATTTCAAAACGTGGGTCTATCGTCTTTGCGAAAGTTCCAAACTCCACAAGCCCTACCTCGCGACAGGCGAAATCCGGCAAGTCCTTCCTCTTCCTTGCCTCCTGAACACGACAGGTCTTCATCCTGAAAGTGAGGCTGCTTTGCGATGTCTGCAAAATCTCTTGCTCATTTATGAGAGCATACATACGATACTGAAGCGCCTTAGCCAGACCCGCGACGCCGCTTCCCTGCTCTATCTTGTGGCGCTTCATTATGCGCTTTGCCTCAGTCTGTGCAAACTGTGCCCACGCCTTCGCATCAAGGCGCATCGCGGTCGCCAGTCCAAACTCCTCCTCAACGCAGCGAAACCAGATTCCATCGTGCGCCAGCCAGTTCTTTGCCGCATCCGCCAGCAGACCGGGCAACTCATCCGCGGGCAATTTCCGAAAATCGAACATCTTACTACCTCCCCAAGCAAACTCCTATTGGGTAATACAGACTCTTCTACCCGAGACTTTCAGCCGTCCGGCGGCGAAAAGATTTATCGCCTCGGGATAGGCAATCTTCTCCTGCTCAAAAACGCGCTTGCGAATATCTTCAGGAGTGTCTTCATCGAGAACACTTACTACCTTCTGAATTATTATTGGTCCGTGGTCATAGACGTTATCAACAAAGTGAACTGTGCAACCTGTAAATTTGACCCCACTTTCTACAACCGCATCGTGCACTTTCATTCCATACCATCCCTCGCCGCAGAATGCCGGCACAAGCGCGGGATGGATGTTCATTACTTTTCCAGACCACTTATCGGGAACCCTTATCAGTTTCAAGTAACCTGCAAGCGTAACCAAATCAACCGCGAAACTCTCAAGGTATGCGAATATCGCGTCGCTGAACTCCTCTAAAGTCCCGTACTTTTTGCGGGCGATCGTAATCGCCGGGATATTATTCTCTCTCGCGCGCACGAGACCATACGCGTTCTCGCCGGAGGAGACAACGCAAGCGATTTGCGCGTTCAGAGTGCTCGCTTTTATGCAGTCTATGAAGTTCTGCAGTGTTGTTCCGCTGCCGGAAATCAGGACGCCGAGCCTAACTTTTTTCATCTTCTTTTCCTTCGCCGAATCTTCCGTGGGGGATGAACAGCGGGAACCGCTTTCGCCCTCTCAATTATCTGTGAGGTTGAGACACCGGGCACAAGAGGCGCCAGAATAACGCGCCCGCCAAGAGATTCAACAAACTCGCGCCCGACAACCCCTTTCTCTTTCCAGTCTTCGCCTTTGACCAGAATGTCTGGTCTGATTTCTTCAATCAATTTACGTGGTGTATCCTCGTCAAAAGAAACGATGTAGTCAACCGCCTGAGTTGCCGCAAGAACTTTAGTCCTTTCCAACTCTTTCAGGATAGGTCTGCCCTCGCCCTTTATTGAGCGAACACTTCTGTCACTGTTTATTCCGACAATCAAAATATCTCCGTGGCTTTTGGCAAACTGCAGAAACTCAATGTGTCCGGGGTGTATTATATCAAAGCAGCCGTTTGTAAACACTATGATATGATTCTGCGCCCTGTGCAAGTCTGCGATGCTTGAGATTTCCGACCTGTGGCGGATTTTCTGTTCTGCGAGCGAGCCAGCCTGTGAAAGCGCCTCTATCAGTTCTGATTTTGAGACGGTTGCGGCGCCAAGTTTTGAGACCTCTATTCCGGCAGCAACATTTGCGAGTTCCACAGCCTCACTGAACGAGAATCCGCTTGCGACTGTCATTCCAAGCGTCGCCAGAACCATATCTCCCGCGCCTGTGACATCGTAAACTGCGCGTGGCTTTACTGGGAAATGCTGAAATTTTCTGCCGCGCTCGCAAAGGAACTGTCCGTCTTTGTCAATCGTGATGTCAACAAATCGCGCGTCAAGAAGTCTCAGAAGTCTTGCTCCTGCGCTCTTGAGCCCCTCAAACGTCTTTGTCGGGATTCCGGTCGCAAGTTCAGCCTCATACCTGTTGGGAGTTATTGCGGTAACACCGCGATAAAGAGAAAAGTCTTTTGCCTTTCTCGGGTCAACTATGACAGGAACGGCGCTTCTGTTGCATATTTTTACTACTTCGCTCATAAGGCGTCGAGTTATGAGACCCTTGTTGTAGTCGGAGACCAGAACAGCATCCTGAGTCGGGATGCTGCTCTGGAGAAATCTTAGGATCGCATTCAGGAGTCTTCTCCGCGGCGGCTCGCTATCCTCTTCGTCCACACGCAGTATATGCTGCGCTGCGCGGCTTGCTGACTGGACAAAACCTATGAGGCGGGTCTTTACACTTGTCCGGCGCGAGGCATCTGGAAGAACGCAGGTCGTGTCGGCGCCCATACTCTGAAGTTTTTCGCAAACCTCCTCGCCCCTGCCGTCAATGCCAACAACGCTCACGCAGGTGGCAGAGGCGCTGTAGGTCGCGAGGTTGTTTATCACGCATCCGGCGCCGCCGGGTCTTGTCTCACTGTGCGAAACGCGAAGCACCGGAATCGGCGCTTCAGGCGAGATGCGTTCTACCTCACCCCATATATATCTGTCCAGAATCAGGTCGCCGATAACCATTACCTTTGGCCTGCCGAAACTCTTGACGATTGAGATTAGTCTTTCCTTCAAATCCGCTCTCCCGTTATTTACGTCTCCGCCTCACGCGCTTGGACTTTTCCCAACCACTCCAGCATGAAAGAATAAGAAGTCTAAGAAGTGGCAGATTTATCTCGTGGTGTCCGATTATTGAAATCCCTTTACCTTGAGGTCTCTCCACAACGTTTTTTTCTGGACGGTAGTGTCTTATCATATCCATATTGCAGGTGGTGAAATTTTTGACGCGCGCGCCGCGTGCGCGCGCGCGCGCGAGCGCCTTCAGAAACACCTCCGGCAGAACCACGGCAGAGCCGATGTTCAGGTAAACTCCGCCTTCAAGTTGAGAGACTATGCCGCAGAGAATTCCAAAGTCTGCGTGTGTGCTGACTCCAAGCGCTGCAGGGTCAAGGCAGTCGTGGATATGGAAAATATCTGTGCCGAAGGCGACGTGAACAGTGGCAGGAATACCGAGTCGCGCAGCCTGGGCGAAAATGCTCAAATTCCGGTAGCGGTTCTTGCTTCTATTGATCAGGTTGCCCAGTGCTCTTCCGAAACCGATTTTCCCGTCCGCTCCTTCAATCGCCGCTTTTGCGAGCGCTTCAGCGGTCTCACGTGTTGTGCCGAATCTTCCAATCTCTAACTGAGAGTCAACATCTTCTGAGGTGCGACCTGTGAGTGAAATCTCGTAGTCGTGAACAGCGGTCGCACCGGTCGTGGCAACAGCGGTTATGACTGCGCGCCTCATCAGGTCAATAATAACTGGTGAGAGTCCGCATTTGACCACATGCGCTCCCATAGCGAATATCACGTGGCGGTCATTCCTGCGCGCTTTCACAATTGAGGCGACCAGGTCTCTGAGGCTCTCTCCCGCGAGTATCTTCGGAAGCGAATTGAGAAACTCTCTCCAGTGCGCGGAAGGAGCGGAGAGGCTACAGAAGCGCGAGATGTCAACTTTGCTGTGTCTCTCAAAAATAGAGATGGTTTTCAGTTTCTTTAAAGCAGCCATGTCACATCTGTTCTTCATCACAGGGTTCCTCGTTGACGAATATATGAAGTCCCGGGTCACTTCTGGAAAATCCCGGCAAGGATTTGTGAAAGTTTATCAGCATTCTCTATAACTTCAATCTCAATTTCAAGCGAGAGCACTGGTAGAGCAAAGATATACGAACGTATCTTTACCGCGTCTTTGTGCGTGGTTATAAGCGCATCAGATTTGAGAACGAGAGATTTATCCTCAAGCAAAGAGAGGGGCTTCTGTGAGTATCTGAAGTGGTCTGAAAAGATACGGAAACTGGCAACATCCGCGCCCAACTGCTTCAGGATGCCGTGGAACCCTTGCGGATTGCCGATTCCACAGAAGGCGCTGATTCTTTTGCCTTTCAGAAATTCCAGTGGCACTCTTTTGCGGCTCTGCATTTCTTCCAGGTGAGTAGGCTTATGGCGAGTGAGAATCTGAGGGACATCGGGATAATTTGTCGCCAGGTAGTTACGAAGTTTGCCAAGAACATCTTTTGGACAGTGGTCGGTCTTGGTCAGCACAAACGCGCTCGCGCGCGCGAGACCTGATAGCGGCTCACGCAGAGTTCCTCGCGGGAAAATACTTCCGTGCCCGAGCGGGTTGAGGGAGTCTAAGAGGACTATATTGAGGTCGCGCGCGAGTCGCCAGTGTGCGAATCCGTCGTCCAGAATTATACACTGCGCTCCTGTCTCGCGAAGAGCGCGCTCTCCAGTGAGATACCTGTTTGCGCCCACGTAAACAGGGATCTCAGGAGCGAGTTCTTGAAGAAGAAGAACTTCGTCTGACGCCGTAGTAGCGGTCTGTTTGTAGCCTCTGGTAATAATTGCTGTCTTCACCCCCATCTGGGCAATAAGCCTCGATACATATACAGCAAATGGAGTTTTTCCGGTTCCGCCCAAGGTGATGTTTCCCACGCTGACCACCTTACAGGGCAGGCTCTGAACCTTGATAATGTGCAATGAGTATAGTGCCTTGCGGACATAAAAAGCGCCAAGATACAGCAGAGAGAGAAGTCCAAGAAGTCGGCGCAGGAGAGCAGGCAGGATTCCTTTCTGGGCTCCGCTCACAAGTCGTTCGTAATAGGTTGCAATCACGGCAGTCTGACTCCACAGAGAGAAGTGGGCCGAACAAGGCGCTGGCAATACTTGTGGCCGCGTCAACCGCGTAGGCGCCCCTTCCCATTGGCTCATAATAGTTCTGACCTGAGATTGTGTCAAGCGGGTTTTTTCGGTGTTCGTTTGAGGCATTATCGGTTAGATTATGCCCTTGAAGAGGAAAACGAATGCGATATTCTCTTGACTTTGCGTTTCGTCTGCCTATAATTAGAGCCGAATATGGTGGACGTAGCTCAACTGGTTAGAGCATCAGACTGTGGCTCTGAGGGTTGTGGGTTCAAGCCCCATCGTCCACCCGGAGTGGTCCCATAAAAGAGGATACTGAATGGGGAGGTAGTTCTATGTTCAATATAGGTCCGTGGGAACTTGTGCTTATTCTTGGTGTCGCACTGTTGATATTCGGCGGGCGCCTGCCGCAACTCGGGAAGAACCTCGGGAGAAGTATAGTGGAGTTCAAGAAGGGTCTGAGAGAAGTGGAAGAAGGGATTGAGGGCGCGGGCGAACAGGATACCAAGCAGCTCAAAGAAGCGCAAGCAAAGGTGAAGGAAGAAGAGAGCAAGACTTCATAGCAGTCCTCTACGGCACAGTCTGCCCGAGCAACACAGTATTCCCGACCAACTCTGTGAGCCTGATTCACTCAGAGGAAGAGGCAAAATCACGTTTTTGCCAGCCCTCCAGGAAGGATGCGAACACTCTCTACTTTGAGACCTGCTCACTACGAATGTCGGTGACACGTTCACTTCTGGTACGCCACCCCATCGCTTACCGGCGCATTGGAAGCGTTCGCCGACAAATAGTATCCACTTCAGAACCGCTGGCCGCGAGCGCGAGAACGCTTTTGGGGTTGTAATGGCGACCTCTAAGGGTATAATAATAAAAACCAATTGGCGAGTTCTGGAGAGGCTGTGTTGGGACAACCATCCATTAGTGAGAGTCAGACAAGCAAAGAAATCACAGAGAAGACGCTCAGGTGGAAAAGCCACCCTCTGATTGAGAATACCGCAAGAACAATCACGCTGTTTGCGCTCTTAGGGGTTGTCCTCTGGGCGGTTTATTTTGCCTTTGACAGCGTTTACTATCTCTGCCTTGCCGCTATTGTCCTTTTCTTCTCTCTTCTGCGATACTTTGTTCCCACGCACTATCAGGCTGACAGCCGAGGAATTCATATACTGTTCTTCGGAATCAGCAAGTTCAGGGAGTGGAGTTCATTCAGCAACTTTTATCTTCACTCAACAGGTGTTCACCTTGCCCCTTTTGAGCGGCCAAGCGCACTTGACTCATTTCGCGGAATGTTCATCCTTTTTGGCAGAGGCGATAAAGACGAGATTGTGGAGTTTTTGAAAAGAAACATACAGCGTATGGAAGGGAAAGGGCTGCAGGCGAATCCGGAGCAAACCACAAATGCTTGAGAAACTGAAAAGAGGGCTGAAACACGCTTTCGCAGTTACAGACCCGCAGTCCCGAATAACAGAAGAGGACATAGAACTGCTTGACAGGGTCGCAGAAGTTATTGTGAGACGCCAGATGACGTTGCCCGCGGTAGTTTTTCTTCGCTCCTTTGCGCCTATGAACTATATTGGTAGTCAGGCGCTTCAGTTTCTCAAACCGTTCCTGACGCTGCTGTTTTCCGAAAAAGAGTACACGCGCTTCGCAGAGATTCTTGAACACCGCGACGCGCCTGAACTACTCTCGCAGAGGATTGAAGCCATACTTGCGCAGTCAAGACAGGCAAAGGAAAAAGTTTAGCCGCCGACTTCAGTCAGCGGGTATCCCGGGCCCCGCCAGCCGGGGCACTTGCGGAGGACAAGATTGGAAGAAGAACTGAACGTGGTTCTCGCAACAGACTGCGGAAGCACAACAACAAAGGCGATTCTTATTGAGAAGAAAGGCGATGTTTATCGCCAGACATTTCGCGGCGAAGCGCCTACCACTGTTGAAGCGCCCTTTGAGGATGTGACCAAAGGTGTGTTGAACTCAATCGGTGAACTTGAAGACCTTTCCGGACGCAAGATTCTGGAAAACGGCAAAATAATATTCCCGGCGAAAGGTAACGTTGGGGTTGACATCTATATCTCCACTTCAAGCGCAGGCGGCGGACTCCAGATGATGGTCGCAGGCGCTGTCAAGACTATGACAGCGGAGAGTGCGCAACGAGCCGCTCTCGGGGCAGGCGCGATAGTTATGGATGTTCTCGCTTCAAACGATATGCGCCCGCCGCACGAAAAGATTGAGAGAATCCGCCAGTTGCGTCCCGATATGATTCTGCTTTCAGGTGGAACTGATGGAGGAACAGTAACTCATGTGGTTGAACTCTCAGAATACATTCGTGCGGCAAACCCCCGTCCACGCTTGGGAATAACGTTCAAACTGCCCGTAATATACGCAGGCAACAAAGACGCGCGTGAAAAGGTGTCGGAAGTTCTCAAAGACATCTCTGCTCTCTCAATAACGGAAAATATAAGACCGACTCTTGAGCGAGAGAACCTCTTTCCCGCGCGGCAGAAAATTCAGGAACTCTTCCTTGAGCACGTGATGGCTCAGGCGCCCGGATACAAGAAACTGATTTCCTGGACAGGCGCGCCTATTATGCCGACCCCGGCAGCGGTCGGACTCATAATGCAGACCATCGCAAGAAATCACAATATAAACATCATCGGCGTTGACATAGGCGGTGCTACAACAGACGTCTTCTCCGTCTTCGGCGGCGTTTTCAACCGCACTGTGAGTGCAAACCTCGGGATGAGTTACTCAATCTCAAACGTACTCGCTGAGGCGGGGTTGGCAAATATTCTGCGATGGGTCCCGCTGGAGATTGGAGAAGAAGACCTTCGCGACAGGATAAAGAATAAGATGATTCGCCCCACAACGATTCCCCAGACACTTGAAGAACTGAAAGTAGAGCAGGCAATCGCCAGAGAGGCGCTGCGACTCGCATTTATCCAGCACAGGTCTCTCGCAGTCGGGCTCAAAGGGGTTCAGCGCGAACGAGATGTCGGAAGCGCGTTTGACCAGACCATAAGCGGAGAATCGCTCATAAAGATGTCTGAACTGGACTTGATTGTCGGAAGCGGCGGAGTTCTCTCCCACGCTCCCAGACGCGTTCAGTCTATGTATATGATGATCGACGCGTATGAGCCGGTCGGCGTGACGCGCCTCGCAGTTGACTCAATATTTATGATGCCGCATCTCGGCGTTCTCTCCACAATCCACGAAAAAGCGGCGACAGATGTATTTGAAAAAGATTGTATGATTCACCTGGGCACCTGCATTGCGCTCTCCAATACAGGAAAAGCAAAAGGTAATGTTGTGGAATACTCAATAAGGATGCCGGATGGAAGCGTCGTGAATGGCGCGCTTGGATATGGTGAGATGGCTCTGCATCCGCTCGGCGTCGGCGAGGAAGCAGAGGTCACAGTCAATCCTTCGCGTGGATTTGACTTCGGCAAAGGCAAGGGCAAAAGTTTCACCGCCAGTGTGACTGGCGGAGTCTGCGGAATAGTTTTTGACACTCGCGGCAGACCGCTTTCACTTCCGGAAGATAAGGCGGAACGCATCGCCGCAATCAACCGCTGGAACCAAACTCTCGGCATCTACCCGGAGTAGAGAGAAATGGCATACGCTTATACACCCGGACTGACAGTAACAAGAAGCGCGGTCATACGCAGAAAAAGGATTCTCCCGCTTTCTGGCGAAGTGCTCAAGAGCAAGGGCGACATAGTCGCCGCCGAGGATATCGTGGCAAAGACAGATTTACCCGGCAGCGTGGAGACGGTCAATATCGTCAACCGCCTCGGAATCGCATCTGAAGATATTCGCGAGTTTATGCTCAAAAAGGAGGGTGACAGGGTTTCTGAAAACGAACCTCTCGCGCAAACAAAACCTCTTCTATCCTGGTTCAAGACTGTCTGCAAATCTCCCGTCTCAGGCACAATAGAGAAGGTCTCGGAAGTGACGGGACAGGTTCTTATCCGCGGAGAACCTCAGCCTGTCCTGATAAGAGCCTACATAGATGGCATAGTCGTTGAGGTGTTTGAAGAGCAGGGCGTCACAGTTCAGACAACCGCCTCGTTTGTTCAGGGGATATTCGGCGTGGGGCGCGAAACCTCCGGCGTTCTGCGCCTTATAGTCAGTAACCCTGAAGAAGCGCTTGACGCAGACAGAATAGATGAGTCCTGTAAAGGCGCGATTCTGATTGGCGGCTCGCTCGTTACTCCGGATGCGATAGGAAAGGCAAGCGAGACCGGCGTGAGAGGAATTATCTCAGGCGGAATCCACGCAAAAACCATAAAAGACTATCTCGGCTACGACCTCGGCGTCGCAATCACAGGAAGCGAAGATGTGCCGACAACTCTCATCATAACAGAAGGGTTTGGCAAAATCAGAATGGCAAGCAGAACATTTGATCTGCTTGCAGAACTGAGCGGAAAGAAGTCGTCCATAAGCGGCGCAACCCAGATAAGAGCAGGCGTCATAAGACCGGAAATTATCATTCCTGCAGATAAATCTGCATCAATCGCCAAATCCACGGAAAGAGAGGCGCTCAAGATTGGCGACCCCGTCCGCATAATACGCGAACCGTTCTTCGGGCGAATAGGAAAACTCGCGCAACTTCCGCCTGAACTGGCTAAGATAGAGACAGAAGCGAAAGTGCGAATAATGATAGTTGAACTCCCGGACGGACAGCGAATCACCGTCCCCCGCGCAAACGTGGAACTGATAGAGAGTTGACCCGGAAGCCCCACGCCGGAAGGCGTGGGGAAAATCCGCTTTATCCTTCATCCTTCATACTTCTGCCTTTGTCTTTCCCCCAGCGGTGAAGTGCAAAATCGTATTTGAGCGGGTCAGAAGGCTCTATTCTTCGCAGAGAATTTGTTATCTCTACCGCCATCTTCCAGTCGCGGCTCTTCCGTTTCGTCAAACCTAATTTCTGTCCCGCGTTTGCGATGTGAACATCAAGCGGGATAATCAAATCGGCTGGAAGCATCCAGCGCCAGAGACCAAAATCAGGATATTCACGGCGAACCATCCAGCGTAGGTATAGATTGAGCCTTTTACAGGCGCTGCCACTTTTCGGCGAAGGGAAAAAGAGACGAGAAAAAGTTTTCGCTTCTCTCCCCTTCAAACCAGAGATTCCAAGCGCCTCTGCCGAAATCCGCTCAAGAAGCGCTTCCACGCTGCCGGTCTGTCCGAAGACGCGTCTGAAATAAGAACCGAGCGAACCGCTGTCCGCGATAATCTGACTCAGAACGGAAAAAAGGCTTGAAATATCTTTTCCCGTGACCCATCTGTGTCTGAACCGCAAAACCGGCGAACCGCGCTCCGCCTGGAAGTCGCGGACAAACTCAAACGCGCGCGCGCCCGTAATGGAAAATAGGTTCTCCAGCGACGAGACTATTTGCCGAACATTTCCGAACGCGAGGCTGGCGGCAAGAAAGCCCGCAATCTCAACATCTTTCTTTCTCTTGAACCGCCGAACAAGCGCTATCGGGTCGGAATTCACTTCGCAGGGAACGCAGTATTTGGTCAGCAGATTATCAAGAAAATGTTTCAGTTTATCAGGATTCACCGCTGGTCTGATTCCTTCGCAAGTTGCGCGACAATCTCTTTGAACGTTTTGCCGCGGTGCTCAAAGTTCGCGAACATATCAAAACTTGCGGACGCGGGGGAGAGCAAAACAGTATCGCCTTCGGTTGCGAGCGAAAAAGCGCGCCTTACAGCATCCTCAAAATTGCGCTCATTATGAATCCCTTCCGACATTCCGCCTGCGCGGACTGATTCCTCAATTTTACTCGCAGTCGCGCCCACGAGAACAACCGCTTTCGTTCTTTTCGCAATCTCTTTGCCGACCGCGTCGTAACTGAGATTCTTGTCTGACCCGCCCGCTACCAGCACGATAGGCGAGTCAATCGCTGAAAGCGCCGCAATTGTGGATTCCGGGTTCGTCGCTATGGAGTCGTTATAACACCTGACGCCTCTTACAGTGCGGACAAACTCAAGTCTGTGCTCAACCCCGGCGAATGTTCGCGCAACTTCGGCGCAGTTCTCAGGGCTTGCGCCAAGAATGGAGGCGGCGCAGAAAGCGGCAAGATAGTTCTCAACATTGAAAAGCCCTGGTAGGCGGACATCTCTGCGAGCGCAGACCACGGAGGACCTTCCATTGCGGCGAAGCACCAAATCCTCGCCTTCCAGACACGCACCTTCCTGAACAACATCTCTGGAACTGAACCAGAGTATTCTGCTGCGGCAGTTTCGCGCCCAGGAAGCCAGCCCTAAATCACTCTTGTTTAGCACCGCGTAATCGGATTCCGATTGATAATCAACTATCGCGCGTTTGGCGAGTTCGTACTCTTCCATCGTTTTGTGCCAGTCAAGGTGGTTCGGGGTAATGTTTGTTGCGACCGCGATGCGAGGACTCTTCTTCACCCATCTCAGCCGCGCAAGTTGGGAACTTGAAATTTCAAGAACGACGAGGTCCTGCGGCAGAATCTCCTCCACCTGCGCGATAAGGGATTTTCCCATATTTCCGCCGAAGTGGAGTGACCCGCGCCGGGGCAGTCCGCCTCTTCGCAGAATCTCACCTATTATGTAAGCGGTTGTCGTTTTGCCGTTAGTCCCCGTCACCGCTATAATCGGCGCGCGACAAAGTTGAAAGAACAGGTTTATCTCTGTCGTAACAGGAACCCCTGCTGAAGCGCAGACTCTCTCAAACGGAGAACCGAGCGGAACTGCCGGGTTGACGATAAGCAAATCAGTATTGGTGAAATCTTTTTCCTCGTGGCGACCAAGTTTGAAAGTTACAGACAGACCGGATAACTGAGAGAGCGAGGACACAAGCGCATTCTCATCTCTGGTGTCAGTTACAGTCACTTTCGCGCCGTGAGAGACGAGGAACTTGACTGTCTCAACGCCGCCTGAGAATAGTCCCAGCCCCATAACTGTGACTCTCTTGCCCGCAAGCGCCGTGGCAGTTCCAATCATCACTTCTCCCCTGCCCTTTCGCCAGAAGTTTCGCGCGCGCGTTTCAGGAGTTCTTCCGAGCCGCCTTCCACGGGAATCTTCTCAAGTTTGAAATCAAACTCGTGCGTGTCCCTTATCGGAACTGGCAGCAGAATCTCGCACACGAAATCAAGCGGAAAATACTCATACCACGGAGTAGAAAGGCTTACAACTTTTTTCGTGGAGAGGTAGCCTTCTTTGCGAAGCACAACTTCACGCTTGCCGTAAAAAGTGAACCTGACAGAACAGGGCGTTACTCCTTTCTCTTCTGCGTCAATGAAAACTTTCGCATCGGGAGGGTCGCTGCGAATAAACATTTCCCGAACCACGCAGCCGGTAGCGAGGAGAGAGAGAATCGCAAAAGCCACCAGAGATTTCTTCATTAGGGACATTCTAACCCGGATTGCGGATGTGTCAAGCCTCACACGCCTCAAACTGCAAAGCGGCACAAGAAACTGCCACTTTTGCCAAGAAATTTTCCTGTAAATTGCCATTTTTAGTAACTCAAACGCGAAGTTCAACTTACGCGATTTTACCCCTCTCCAATTTACAGGATTTCTATAATATCCCCCCACCCCAAAAACGCGAAAAATTCACTCCCTCGTGCGACTATTGAATCTCTCTTAGACGCTGATTTACGCTGATTCAAATCCCCGGGTTATCATCTTCAATCTGCGTGAATCTGCGTCAAAATTATCTCTTACTCGCGCGAAAATAGTAACCAGTAGCGAGCAGTGAGGGATGAGGGGAAACTGGAATGTTTAGGGCAAGAGGAGAGAACACAAATGCCACGAATACTGCTAATAACACGAAACAAGGACAAAGTTGTTCTATTAGTGTCATTCGTTACATTCGTCCTATTCGTGTTCAATCTTTCTGCCCCCTATGTCCCTGATGCGTCCCA
>Ga0315282_10004305_pt1 | contig 24843 bp, 17 predicted proteins | sample YL17G07_20_MG_FD_203693 | JGI IMG/M metagenome (GOLD analysis project Ga0315282, IMG submission 203693) | Sediment microbial communities from Yellowstone Lake, YNP, Wyoming, USA - YL17G07_20 | ecosystem: Environmental > Aquatic > Freshwater > Lake > Sediment | place: USA: Wyoming | collected... | reverse complement strand
ACAAAGCCCTCCTTGGTCGTCATGGGAATGCAAGCCAAGGAGGGCATAGAATATATCGGCCAAGGAAGGCCAAAACCATGATACCGTTCCGGACGCCCGGAGCAATGCTCTCGTGTAGGATAGAAATTGATAGCATTCTCTTGACGCCCCACAGGAGAATCTGTGTGCTGACAAGGCCGAAAACCTACGGCAGTGCCATTCGGGCAAGGGTCCTTAAATTAACAATTAGCGGATTGTGCGTGTCATTCTCGGATTGCGGGCTCCGCATTAGAATCAATGCGGCTGGCTCGACTCGTTAGCTTCAGGAGGAATGGGGCCCTGTCTTCACTATTGATTGCGCTGAAAAACCCTGTGTCTATTTATAGATTTTACTTGTCCTCTATGGCGATGTCGAGCATGAGCCGGCTGGAGAAGACACGGGAGACGGTCCGGCTGTTCCTGGAGATGCTCGAACGCACGCAGCGGCTGAGCCATGTGCCCGGCTGGGAAGTACTTCGGGAGCGGTATCTGGAGAGCGATATTCCCTGGCCCAAGCTGAGCAAAGAGGCCCTGGCCCAGAAGTTTCGGCAGGTCGGGCAGGAGCAGGCGGAGGTCAAGCCCAAGGGCGAGCCGACCGAACAGTTCATCACGGAGATCACCACGACCGAGGCGATCGCCAGCGACCTGGACGGCTGCGAGCGTCTGGAGCAACAGCAGGAAGAGCACGGTCTGGGCCGAGCCGATGTGAAGTACGTGGACAGTACGTATGTCACGGATGACACCCTGGCGCAAGCGGCCAAGGAAGGCCGCGAGTTGATCGGCCCGGCGGGGCAAGATCGCCTACCGCCGGGTGGCGGCTCGGTGTCCCCATTGTCGGGAGATTCTTTTCCCTCCTGGATGAACGCTTGGCCTTGGGCACCGAGGGCTATAGTGCGGCCCTGGTGGCCAAGATTGAGTACGCCGGGGTCCATCAGGAGTCCTTCGAGAAGGCGGCCGAGAACTTGGCGTACGTGGGGGGATCTGCCCATCAGTGTCAAGCACGTGCAGCGGATCACGGAACGGCTGGGCCGCGAGCGGGCGGACCAGCGGGACCAACAGGTCAAGCAGTTCAACCAACGGGTCAAGGGCACGGAGAAGTTCTGGCTTCGCGCTGGGGCCGAGGCCATTTTGCAGGGCCGCGCCGCATATCTCAGCGAGGACGGCCGAGGTCTGGACTTCTATGCCCACCGTCCTCGTGGTCCCGCCGAAGGCCGAAATCGGCTCCGGCTCACCGCATGAACGGTCATGCACCCGGTGGGCAGGGCGAACGCAAAGTCGCCCAACGTGGTGGGTGGCATCGTCAAGCGAAGCTTGGCGATGGCGATCTTCCCCTGCGCAGGACCATCGCCAAGGCCTGCGGCCTTGACGATGCCACCCGGCACCTCTCCTTCCGGGACTTTGCGATTGCCCCGACCCGGTGGGGCGGTAATCCTTGCCATTTGGTCATGGGGTGCTATCATGTTCGTCTTTGATTGAAGGGTCCGGGGATATGCAGGATGGTCAATCTGTGGCGGCGGCGAGTGCCGACCGGGAAAAGAGGCGGGTGGCCCTGGGCTCGGTGTGCGCCGCGGTCGGCCTGACGGGTATGAAGATCGCCGTCGGTCTGCTCACGGGCAGCCTGGGCATCCTGGCGGAGGCGGCCCACTCCGCTTTCGACCTTCTGGCGGCGGCGATGACCTACCTGGCGGTGCGATTCTCCGGCCGGCCGGCGGACCGCGAGCACCCGTACGGGCACGGCAAGATCGAGAGCCTGTCCGCCATGTTCGAGACCCTGCTGCTGCTGGGCACGTGTCTCTGGATCATCTATGCGGCCACGAACCGCCTGATCCACCGGCGGGTGGAGGTCGAGGTCACGTTCTGGTCGTTCGCCGTAATGGCGGCATCGATCGTCGTCGACTTTTCCCGCTCCCGCATGCTGTATCGCGCCGCACGCAAGCACAAGAGCCACGCCCTGGAGGCGGACGCCCTGCACTTCAGCACGGATATCTGGAGTTCCTCAGTCGTCATCATCGGCTTAATCGCCGTGGCCATCGGCGACCAGATGGAGCCGCTGGAGTTCCTCGATCACGCGGACGCCATCGCGGCGATTGCCGTCGGCGTCATCGTCGTCCAGGTGAGTATCAAGCTGGGTCTGCGGACGGTCTACTCGCTCCTGGATACGGCGCCCGCCGGCCTTGAAGACCAGATCGTCGCCGCCGTACAGGCCATTCCCAGCGTCACGGACTGCCACCGGGTCCGCATCCGTCACTCGGGCCCGCAGGTCTTCGTGGACCTGCACGTACTGGTCGACGGCAACCAGTCCCTGCGCAAGGCCCACGAGTTGACGGAGCAGATCGAGCAGACCATCGAGAAGATCGAGCCCAACGCCGACGTGACCATCCACCCCGAGCCCGTGTAGTACTCCGGCCATCCTGGGTTGATGGGCGAGCCGTGGTTTGGTGCTACGGCTACTCTCGCGTAACCCTGCGAGATCTCACTGCCGAGGACACGCTTACGCCAGCGTAAGCATGGCACCCAGGCTTCTGCTGAGTCGGGTTGTCGCTGCGCGGTCAGGCGGAGGCCTAGGGGGATTCGGGCAGCTCGTAGCCGTTGCGTGTCTTCATGCCGGGGGGCATGGCCAGGCCGCCGGGGCCCTGCTTTTCGCGGAAGTCCACGATGATCTTGACAGCGGTGTCCGGGTCGTTCGCCACGGTGTAGACGTTCAGGTCCCTGGGCGAGATGAACCCGCACTCGTTCAGCATCTTCCTGTTCATCCAGCGGATCAGGCCGTCCCAGTACTCGCGGACCATCAGGACGACCGGGAACTGGGCCTGCTTGAGGGTCTGGATCAGCACGGCGGACTCGAAGAACTCGTCCATCGTTCCGTAGCCGCCGGGGAACACGATGAACCCGTGCGCGTACTTCAAGAACATGACTTTGCGGACGAAGAAATACTTGAAGTGCAGGGACAGGTTCTGGTAATCGTTGGGGACCTGCTCCTGGGGCAGCTCGATGTTCAGGCCGATGCTGCGCCCGCCGCCCTCGGCGGCGCCCTTGTTGGCGGCTTCCATGATGCCGTTGCCGCCGCCGGTGATGACGGCGAATCCGGCCTCGGCGAGCTTCCGCGCGGTGACCTGGGCGAGCTTATAGTAGCGGTGCCTGCTGCGCAGGCGCGAGGACCCGAAGATGGATACCGCAGGACCGACGGAGGCGAGCTCCTGAAAGCCTTCCGTGAATTCCGCCATGACTCGAAAGATGCGCCAGAGGTCTTTTACGGGCTTATCAATACCATCGACCACGTGATTCATACTCCTATATGCTACAGCGGATTGGGCGTCACCACAGGTCGGGGTCGTTTGCCGCGGGGCAGAACTGTGCGATCGGACACACGGGGCACTCGGGCTTTCGTGCGACACAGATGTTCCGGCCGTGGAAAATCAACAGATGACTGAAGATTGTCCAATCCTTTTTAGGGACTATATCGGCCAGATCGAATTCGAGCTTTACCGGGTCGCTGTTTTCGGACAGTTGCAGGCGGCGGGACAGGCGGATCACGTGGGTGTCGCAAGCGATGGCGGGGATGCCGAAGGCGTTGCCGAGGACGACATTAGCGGTCTTTCGGCCGACGCCGGGCAGGGTGACCAGCTCTTCCATCGTGGCCGGGACCTTCCCGCTGAATTCCTCGGCGATCTTCTTCGTGGCCCCCTTGATGCTGATCGCTTTGTTGCGATAGAAGCCACAGGTCTTGATGTCCTGCTCGATCTCTTTGATGTCCGCGCGGGCCCAGTCGGCCGCCGATTTGTACTTCTTGAACAGCGCCGGCGTGACCATGTTCACGCGGACATCCGTGCACTGGGCCGACAGGATCGTCGCGATCAGCAGCTCCAGCGGGTCGCGGAAATGCAAGGCAATGGTGGCCTCCGGGTAGGTCTTCTTCAGGATGGGCAGAATCTTCTTGACCCGCTCGGCGGCGGCCGCCTTGTCAACGGTGAATTTCTTCCTGGTTGTCTTTGCGGACTTGCTTTTCTTCGCCATTCAGGATTTGGCCTCCGGCATCCGGTTGAGGATTTTGATCAGCTCTTGCTTGTCGAAGATGCCGCGAAGTTTCTCTCGCGACCCATCGGGCAGGATGACGATGGTGACCGGCACGTTGCCCGCCTCGCCGTAGACCTGCTGGAGGTCGCGCGTGGCCGGATAATCGATGAGCGTCGTGTCGGCCTTGATGGCCAGGACGTTCTTTTGCTCGATGAGCTTTGCGACCTCCGGGTCGTGGTAGACTCTTCTCTCGACGATTTTGCAGTTGGTGCACCAGTCGGCAGTGAACTTCAGCAGGACGGGCCGGTCCTGCGAGACTGCCTTTTGCACCACGGCGGCATCGTAGGGCTGCCAGTCGACGGCGCCCTGGGCTGAATGTGCCGGCGCCGGCAGCAGCCAGAAGCCGGCCGCCACGGCGATCACCAGGGCGGCCGCACGGATCGTCCATTTCCTCGGCGCCGGCGTCGAGAAGCCCATCCATTTGCCCCACATCCAGACGCAGAAGCTGAAGATGATGCCGTAGATGAGGACGTTCAGGAGCCGGTCCTTGGGCAGGGCGGCGAGGGTGAGCTTGACGGCGATGAAAAACAGGAGGAAACCGGTCGATTTTTTGAAGATGTCCATCCAGTATCCCGGCCGGGGGATGCGGTTGAGCAGGGAGGGGACGAGGACGATCACGGCGTAGGGCAGCGCCATCCCCACGCCCATCAGGACGATCGCGGTGCTGCTGACGGACAGGGGCTGGGTCTGCGCCCAGACGAGCACGAAGCCGAGCAGGGCGCCGCTGCACGGCGTGCTCAGCAGGGCGGCGAAGAAGCCCATTCCGGCCGAGCCGGTCAGATCGTACACCGCGGCCTGCTTGCCGGCAATCGAGGACGGCAGCGACAGCGTGACGATATCGAGCATGGCCAGGCCGAAGAAGACGATGGCCAGGAACAGGACGATCACGGCGGACGGATAGCGGAACAGGCTGTTGAGGTCCAGCACGGCCCCGGTCATCAGATTGACGATCGCGGAGACGATCGCAAAGGCCGCGAAGAAGAAGATGATGCCCGCACAGAATGCGATCCCCGAGGAGATTCGCCGCCGGCTGGAGTGTTTGGATTGCTCGACCAGGCGGAGCATGATCAGCGGCAGGACCGGCAGCACGCAGGGCATGATGTTGATGGACAGGCCGGCCCCGATCGCCAGCAGATAATATATGCCGGTGCCGGAGGGCGGTCTCTGAGTCACCGGGGGTCTGGGCCCCGGTGTCGCAGCGCCCGTGTCTAACGACATCGGGCGCCAGGATTTGACATCGCTCAGATCAATGGTGGCGGTCAGGGTCTTCTCGAAGGGCGGCAGGCACAACTGGCTTGTGCACGCGATCCCGGTGACGCGAACCCTGACGACAGCCTGCCCTCCTGCGGCGGCGAGAGACTGCGGCTGGATCGGGACAAAGACAGTGAAGTTGCCGACGTAGACCTGGATTTGGCCGATGGCGGGATCGTTGAAGGTCTTCCACCTGGGAAAGACGGCCTGGCCGAACCGAAGGCTGACCGAGGTCGCCTCGACCTTCAGTTGCATGCCGGGCGCCGGCGCGGTGTCCTCGCTGGCGTAGAAGTGGAGGTCGTCTGTGCCCTGGAAGACGATGGCGAGGCCCGGCGTGTCGTCCATGCGGGCCGGCCGGATCGACGCGCGGGAGTTTTGATTGTCGTTGCGGACAAGCTCGACGGCCTCGCCCGAACTGCCCCTGTCTCCGGCGATGGCGGCCACAGGAAACAGGGCGGCGGCAACCGCGCACGCGACAAGAGCAATCCCTACCCTCATTGCACGTTCCCGTAAGAATTCAGCAAGACCCCAGGAGGCGCTTATCCGGTGACCGGCTGTTTCTGCTCTTTCTTTTCCCCGGACCCCGTTTTGCCATCATGCTTCGCCTGTTCGCCGGCCAGGAGGTCTCCAACCGTCGGCTTGTCCAGCTCACCGCCGTCGAGAATATGCTTCACGTCGTCGGCGTCGAGCGTCTCGTATTTGAGCAAGGCACGGGCGATCCGCTCCAACCGGTCCTTGTTCTGCTCGATAATGCCCTTGGCACCCTCGTAGGCGTCGCCCATGATGCGCTTGACTTCGGTGTCGATGGACTCGGCCGTCTTCTCAGAGTACTCCCGCTCGGGCTGCATGAAGTAGGATGCTTCCCTTGCGGCCATGTCGGGCCCATAGCTGATCGGGCCGAGCTGGTCGCTCATCCCCCAGATCAGGACCATCTGCTTGGCGATCCTCGTGGCCTGCTCGATGTCGGATTGGGCGCCGCTGGAGATATCATCGCAGAACATCTCCTCGGAGATCCGTCCGGCGAAGCAGACCTGCAGCAGGGCCATGCAGTAGCGCCTCGTGAACATGGTGCGGTCCTTCTCCGGCAGGGCGAACGTGGCCCCGCCCATGGGGCCGCGCGGGATGATGCTGACTTTGTGCAGGGGGTCGGCGTCCTTCAGGAGCGATTGAACGAGGGTGTGGCCCGCCTCATGGAAGGCGGTGATCTCGCGTTCCTTCTGGTCGATGACCCGGCTCTTCTTGGCCCGTCCCCAGCGGACCTTGTCGCGGGCCTCTTCGAGGTCGGCCATCTCAATGAAGTCCTTGTTGGCCATGGTGGCGCCCAGGGCGGCTTCATTGATGATGGCGGCCAGGTCCGCGCCGCTGAACATCGGGGTGCCCCGGGCCATCCGTTCGAGAATGACATCCGGGCCCAGCTTGACCTTGCGGGCGTGGACCCGCAGGATCTCCAATCGTCCCTTGACGTCCGGCAGAGGCACGACCACCTGTCGGTCGAATCTGCCGGGTCGTGTCAAGGCGTTGTCCAGGATGTCGGCCCGGTTGGTCGCTGCAATCACGATCACCTGGTCGTTCGTATCGAAGCCGTCCATCTCAACGAGAATCGCATTGAGGGTTTGCTCCCGCTCATCGTGCCCGCCGCCGACGAAGCTGGCGCCTCGCTTGCGGCCGATGGCGTCGACCTCGTCGAGGAAAATGATACAGGGAGAATTGTCCTTCGCCTGCTTGAACAGGTCGCGGACGCGCGAGGCGCCGACGCCGACGAACATCTCGACGAAGTCGCTGCCGGAGATGCTGAAGAACGGGACATCGGCCTCGCCGGCGATGGCCTTGGCCAGCAGGGTCTTTCCGCAGCCGGGCGGCCCGATCAGCAGGACGCCCCGCGGGATTCGTCCGCCGAGCCGCTGGAACTTCCGCGGGTTCTTGAGAAACTCGATGATCTCGGCGACCTCTTCCTGGGCCTCGTCAATCCCGGCGACATCCTTGAACGTCACTCTGACGCGGTCCTTGGTGTGAACCCGATGCCGGCTGCGGCCGAACGACATGAGCATGCCTCCGGCCCCGCCCCGCAGGTTCCGACCCACGAAAAAGTAGAAAATCCCGACGAAGATCAGGATCGGAAACAGCCAGTTCAGTACCCAGTACATCCAGAGCCGCTGCTGCGTCCAATACACCTGGACGCCCTGGACTTTGTTCAGCACCTGGAGCAACTGCTCTTTCGCTCCAGCCTCCGGACGGTAACTGACCTTGAAGGCGGTGGACCCCTTTTCCTGGACGATCGGGGCGTTCGCTTTGAACTTGCCGGCAATCTCCGTATCGCCGATGTCGAGCCGGTCGATGTTGCCTTCTTGAAGCTGAGCGATGAACTGGTCCCACGACAGGGTATTCGTGACGAGCCCCTGCTGGAGCATCATCATCGCCGTGATCACGATAATGCCGATGATCAGCCAACTGAGGGGTCCGCGCCGATAGCTGGGCAGCGGGGGCTTCTTGCCCGGCCGCCTGTTATCGCGGCGGAAATCATTCGATCCGTTGTTTTGGGTATTTCCCATGTCCTCTTACATCAGCCGGCCAGATATGAGTCCATGATACAGCGTGGCCGGCGTACGCATGATCATATATTACCAATTATTCTCCATCACTTCTACGATTTTCTGGGCCAGTCTGTTTGCAGCGACGGCGGAGGCGTAGGTGAAGTCCTGGCTCTGGAAGTCCGAATAACTGGCGGCCGCGGTCACCGTTTGATGGTTGATCATCATCCGGCCGGTCCTGAGGTTCTTCCAATTGACGACAGCGGCAAGAACGACCTCCTTTTCGAGGGCCCGGCCGGTTTCACGCTCCAGGGTCAGGATCGATTCATTGATAATGACGAGTTGGCCGCTGAGCACGCTGTCGGTCCGGTCCTTGTCGGAGATGATCCGGTAGGGCGTGTCCGTCTCGATCCGCTTTGCCAGGGCATCGGAGAGGGTATACTCGACCCCCCGGCGAAAGGTGCGGTTATCGAACATTTCGACGTAGACGCTCTGGATGTCGCTGGGGAACAGCGACCGGTTTGAGTAGCCGCCGGGGCCGGCGCATCCGGCCAAAGCCATGATCGCCAGCGCGGCCGGCGCCAGGCCAAGGATGGCCGCATAACGGCCTGTGATTGTGCGCGCCTTATTTGCCACGGGCATGCTCTCCGCCTTGGCCCTCGGCAAGGGCCTGCTTGGCCATCCCAGCCGCCTCCGTCTTGGGCCAGTTCTGGAGGACCATGTCGAAATAGAGGTTGGCCGCCCGGTATTTGCGGATATGGCGATAGTACAGCCCGATTCTGTACTGCTTGTAGGCCATCAGCTCATCGATCTGCTTGATCTTCTCGGGAACATCCTCTGAGACGGCTTCCTGGTGGTAGAGGGCGAGAAACTTCTCATAGTATGTCTTGGCCGTAGTGAGCTTGGACGCGTCGAACTTATCCCGTCTCGCCTCCGGGTGCAGGTTGTAAGCGGCGAAATTGTCTTCCGCCATTCTGCATACGGCTCTCTTGCCTGTCGGCCCGGTATCCCAGTACGAGGCAATCTCAGACCATTTCAGGTACGCCTCCAGGAACTGCTGCCTTCGCTCATAATGCTCCGCCACGGCAATCGCCGCATTGACGCCGACGCCGTTCGGCTCGCTGAGCCCGGCACGGTCGCTGATCTTCTCCATGAGCTCCACGCCCTCGGCATAACCGGAGATCTTGATGAATCCGAGGACCGTCTTCTTGCGCCCGGCCAGGTAAGCCTGGGCCATTGCGTACTCCCTATCCTGGGCCAGACGGGCAAACTGGCTGGCCGGATAGTCTTTCAGCAACTTCTCGTACTTCACCAGGGCTTTGCCGTAGCGATCCCGCCAGTAATAGAGCTCGCCGGCCACGAACAGGTCGATATCGGGGCCGACGCGGTCGGGGAACTCGGCTCTGAGCTGAGCGGCCAGGTCCTTCGCTGCCTTGGACTGCCCGGCCTGGACAAGCTCCTTGAGCTCTGCGATGGCGTGCTGGTACTGCTCGTCGGGGTCGGAGGATACCGACTCCCACTGCTGGCCGCCCTTGAGCCGCCACGTCTTGGCTATGGCTGGGTGGCATATTGACAAGGCTATCCCTACGGCTAAGACTGCGTACGGCATCCGGCATCCAAGCATTGCTCTTCCCGCCAAAGCTCCATCGATGCAGTTGTTCCCGGGTCACCCCGGTCTTCGGCAATTATAGCGGGTCATCGGTGCATTGCAACCGGCAGTTTTTGCTTTACGGAGGCGGCCAAGCTGCGGTATAAGGACAGCCGCAACAGCTCCTGGCTGGTACGGAATGATTGGATGCTACTGATTTACGCAAATGCTCAATCGAGGTAAGCGCGAGACGAAGGAGGATTGTCATGAATCGCACCCTTTTCCCGGCTGTTATCGCCATCATAGCCCTTGTCGGTTTGACCGGCTGCCACAATTCGCACGTCGCACAAATTCCAGTGGTGCAGCCTCAGACCCTGCACATCAGCGTCGAGGAGTACGTGGATAAGATGAAGGGGGGGTGGATCGGCCAGATGGCCGGCGTCGGCTGGGGCGGGCCCACGGAATTTCAGGCCCAGGGCGTCATCCTGCCGCAGGAGAAGATGCCCCGGTGGAAGCCGGAAATGATCAACCAGTTCGAGCAGGATGATATCTACGTGGAGATGACATTCGTGCGGACGCTCGAGCAGCACGGCTTTGGCGTGTCCATCCGGCAGGCGGGCATCGATTTCGCCAACAGCGGCTACCCGCTCTGGCACGCGAACCGGGCCGGCCGGGATAACCTGCGAAGCGGGATCGCGCCGCCGGACTCGGGGCACCCGCAGTTCAACAAGCACGCCGACGACATCGATTATCAGATCGAGTCCGATTACTCCGGCCTGATCGCACCGGGAATGCCGAATGTGCCCATCGAGCTGGGCGAAATCTTCGGACGCCTGATGAACTACGGCGACGGCCTCTACGGCGGCCAGTTCATCGGCGGGATGTATGCCGAGGCGTTCTTCGAGACCGACATGGTCCGGATCGTGGAGGCGGGGCTGCGATGCATTCCGGAGAAGAGCCAGTACCATGAGTGCATCAGCGACGTGGTCCGGTGGCACAAGGAGTATCCCGAGGACTGGACCAAGGCGTGGCAACTGATCAACGAGAAGTATCACCTGAACCCGCAATACCGCCGGGCCTCCTGCACCGGGCCGAAGAGCGAGTTCAATATCGACGCCAAGATCAACGGCGCCTACATCGTCATGGGTCTGCTCTACGGGCGCGGCGATCCCAATCAGACGATTACGGTTGCGACGCGGTGCGGCCAGGACTCCGACTGCAACCCCTCCAGCGCCGCGGGCATCCTGTTCACGACCATCGGGTACAGGGGCCTGCCGGACAGGTTCAAGATCGCCCTCGACCCGGCGGGCAAGTTCAGCCACACTCCCTACGACTTCCCCACGCTGGTCAGAGTTTGCGAGAAGCTGGCCCGTGACGCTGTCGTCAATTGCGGCGGCAAAATCGTGACCGACAAACAAGGCGACGAGTCCTTCAGGATTCCCAGGCAGAGGCCCCGTCCCAGCGCGCTGGAGCAGTGCTGGATCCCCAGGCCGCCGGTCGGCAGCCGGTACACGGAACAGGAGATGGCGAAGATCACCGCGATGGTCGGCAAGGACCTTTCGCAGGCGATGGAGAAATTCGCACCGGGCTGGAAGGTGGCCAAGTGCGGCGAGGAAATGGAGCCCGGACTGCACGACGAGCTTCGCGGACGAAAGAATGTCTTGGTAACGCATCCCCTCAGCGAGGAGATCGGTTGTGTCCTCAGCCGGACCGTCGATCTGCCTGCCAATTCCAAAAGCGTCCTGAAACTGATCGTCGGCCACGACGCACGCGGGGACTGGGACCTGATCGTCAAGGCCAACGGCCAGCAACTGCTCCGCAAGACCATCGGCCCGCAGACGACCACCCTCGGCTGGACCGACGTGAGCGTCGATCTGTCGCTCCTGGCCGGAAAGACCGTCAAGCTGGAGCTCATCAACGAGCCGACCGGTTGGCGCTACGAAGCCGCCTACTGGGCCGAAATCTCGATTCAAAACCAATAGGCAGCATGGTTCCGCGCTACCGTCCGCTCGCCTCCGCTGCCGGCAGGAAGTTCTCCATCACCCAGTATTGGTACTTCTCACGGCTGACCGTGAAGGCGATGGAATCGCCTGCGGGGGACCATTTTGGCAACCACGCGTGCACCTGGCTTTCGTCTGCCTCGGGTAGCTCGGCAATTCGAAACGGCTCACCGCCATCGGTCGGAGCGCACCAAATCTCTTTGTCGCCGGGCGTGAACACGATGTGACGCCCGTCGGGAGACCAATCGAAGATATTGACAATCTTATCGTCTTTCAATTCAAAGATTTGTCTCGTTTCCTGGCCGTCTATCGTGGTCGCCAGTACCCTTCGAGCGCCATCGGCCATATATGCAACCGACTTGCCATCCGGTGCAAAGGCAGGGCGGTCGGCATCTTTATAGTCCCGTTCCTCCCGCGGGGCCGTAATCCTTCGCGGTTTTCCATCCTCGATATTCACAACGCAGACATCACCCTTGTATCCGTATGCGATGGTCTTGCTGTCTGGGGCCCATGTGGGATCGAAATTCGGTACTCGTCCTTCCAGCGGAACCAGGAGCTTTACGTCACCGGTCTCGACCGTGATTAGAAAGACCCCTGTTCTCTTCTCTCTGTCCGAGCCGGAGAAAGCAATCCAACGGCCATCCGGCGACCAGGACATCCCCCGACCCACCCGTGTACCTTCGGGCATTGACACCTGCCGTATTTGCTCACCGGTAGAAGCAGATACGAACGTCAGCTTCTGGTCGAGCACGGCAATTCGCTTGGCATCGGGTGACCAGCAATGCATCGGTCTGCCGCCTGCTCGCGCCAATTGCCGCGGCGCTCCGGCGGCTTTGCCTGTTCGCGAGTCCACCGGCAAAACGAAGATCCCGCCAAGCTCAAAACTCGTCCGGTAGACCAGTTGTCCGTTCTGCGACCAATTGCAGAATTGCACCTTTCCAACGTCTGGTACCACGGGGAAAAGCGTCCCCGAGAACTGGTTGCCTTGAACTCGCAATGCCCACAAATCCTTATACTCACGATCAATCCCTCTCTGTGTGCCCGTGAAGACAAGGTGACTGCCATCGGGCGACCATATCGGTTGGCTGATCTCGCCCGGAAAATCCGTATATTTGACGTGACTTGTCCCATCGATACTCCGCAGGTGCAGAATGGTCCTGCCGCCCTCGCTGGTGACGTAGCTGACCATGCCTCCCTTCGGAGAAAAATTAGGAGAGGGCAAGACTCCTGTATTCTCGGCCAGGACGGTTTCTTTCTTGTCCTCCAGATTGACCATGACCGCTGAATGAACGCCCACTTTCGTCGTCCGTACCGCCGAAATGAATCTTCCATCCGTTGACCAGTCCTGAAGCCAGGGCGTATCTTCGATCAGAGTTCGCGTTTTTCCTGTCTTTGACGAAACCGCCAGAAGGGTTTCCTTTCTTTCCCGGTCAAAACTGATGACCGCAATTTCAGTTCCATCGGCAGACCAGACAACGGGGCCGTGACAATTCTCAGCGAGGTTCCGCTGTTCGCCGGTCGAGGTGTCAATGACAACCAACTGAGAATTCCACAGAACGCCGGCAAAGTGCCTTCCGTCCGGAGAAAGCGCGCCGCCGTAGCCGTCGTACCTGATGGCGGGGAGCTGGGAAATGGCGATAAAACGTCTGATCAACTTGGTGGCGCCATAACTCAAAGGCAGCAGGACCGCCACGGCAATTGCCGCTGCGCCGGCTACACGCCAGTAGGAGATTCGTTTGCCGGAAGGGGCAAAGAATCTTCGCAGAGCCGACTCTCGTGTTTCAACCTCTCTGAGACTTACGTCGTTCCGCAGCTTGCTCACCAGACCATCCGGCGCGGATGGCTTGGGAGCCGCCCTGAGGCATTGTTCGATTCTTTCTTCCGTCTTCATGTCGTTTCTCCATGTGCGATGGGAATTGTTCGTGCTCCGTTAGGCTCGTTTTCTTCGACCCCGAGCCTTGCTCTGAGAATTCTCAAGACCTCACGAAGTCTGTACTTGACGGTGCTTGTCGCCACATCCAAGACTCTGGCCGTCTGCCGGATGGACAGTTGCTGATAGTAGTGCAGGTGCACCACGTGTTTGCTGTCGTCGTCGAGCTGGTCCACGGCTTTATACAGGTGCTGAGCCATCTGGCGGCTGGCAGCATCGGCGAACGGGCCGGGATTTGTATCGATGCACTCGTTCCACCATGGCTCGGGGTAGTTGCGGGCCCCGCCGGGGCCTCCGCGTCGCCAATCGACGTAGGTGTTGTGAGCGATCCTGTAGAGCCATGTCGAGAACTCGCTGCGACCGGCGAATCTGTCAAGTGATGACCAGACCTTGAAAAACGTTTGCTGCGTCAAATCTTCGGCGTCCTGCCGGTTGCCACAAAGGCGCCTCAGATACGCAAAGATGTCAGAATGGTAAATCTCCAGCAGTTCGCAGGCGGCGTTCTTGTCGCCGCTCTTGGCACCTTTGCACAGGCTCTTTATCCGACGGTCCATAAGTGCTCCTGCCACAAAACCGCGTATGCGCTGTCCGGCCGGCTATGAGTTTAGACGAAAAATATTGCCTGTGTGGACAAAATATTGTGGGTTTCCCCGCCGGCACACGCCTTCTCAGCCCGTCGCGCAAGAGATTCAAATCACGATAGGATAAAGACTTGCAAGATGCCACCACCGCCCTTGGCCCTCCTGTGGACACCCGAGACAATTCACTGGCGCCCGTCGCTGTTGATCTGCAGTTCCATTCGCGGGGCCGGCGCAGGCGTGGACTGTTTTTTGACAGAGTGCTCGGTTCGTGGTAAGATAACTCCCATCAGCGGGATGAAGCCCCGCGAATGATGGATCATCTTGAGTTGGAAATGCAGACGTGTCAGGCAACCTGGATCGACGTGAGTTTCTGAGGAGTTCCTTAATCGGCTCTGCGGCGGCTTTGTCGACTCTGAGTCTGGAGGAGCAGGCGCTCCTGGGTGCGGAGAAGGCACCTGGGAAGATATCGCCGGAATCGGGGGTGCAGGGTCTGCCGAAGGGCAAGATCGGCAAACTGACGATCAGCCGGCTCATTTGCGGCGGCAATCTGATCGGCGGCTGGGCGCATAGTCGGGACCTGATCTATGTCTCGCCCCTGCTGAAGCACTATTTCACCGACGAAAAGATCATCGAGACGCTCGGAATCTGCGAAGAGAACGGCATCAATACGATCATGACGGGCACCAACTCCGCCGAGGTGCTCAGGAAGTATTGGGATGAGCGGGGCGGGAGGATTCAGTGGCTCGCCCAGTGCGTGCCCCAGGCGAATGACATCGAGACCGACGTCAAGAAGGCCATCGACGGCGGGGCGGTCGGGGCGTTCCTCATCGGAAACGTCGGCGACGAGTGGTCCCGGGCCGGTAAGGTCGATCTGATCGGCAAGTTCCTCGATTTCGTCAAGAGCCGGGGCGTCGTCACCGGCGTCGGCGGGCACAACCTCGGCACGCCGATGCTGTGCGAGGAGCACAAGCTGCCGGCGGATTTCTATATGAAGACGCATCACGGCACGAACTACTGGTCCACGCGTCGGCCCGACCAGAACAAAGACGTAATCGACAATTACGGCGTCGATAACTATTGGGACAAGGAGCCCGACAAGACGATCGAGTTCATGGCGAACGTGGAAAAGCCCTGGATCGCCTACAAAGTCCTGGCGGCCGGGGCAATCCAGCCCAATGACGGGTTCAAGCACGCGTTTCGGAACGGGGCCGACTTCATTTGTGTCGGCATGTTCGATTTCCAGGTCAGAGAGGACGTGATCACCGCGAAGAATATCCTGTCCGGCGAGGTCGGCCGAACGCGCCCGTGGCGGTCGTAGCCCTGCGCGAGCCGGAACCTAATCTCAGAATTGTGGAGTGGGCTATGTCGGGGAGAAATGTGAATCGACGTGGGTTCATCAAGGGGTCGATGGCGGCATCAGCCGGCGTGGCGCTGGGACTGAGCAGCTTCGAGGAGAAAAATCTTCTGGCGAAGGTGGCCGAGGGCGGCGGCAAGCCGGCGGATGACAAGCCCAAGACCTCGGACAGCAAGATGCCCTGCGGCAAGATCAAGAACCTGACGGTCAGCAGGATCTTCTGCGGCGGCAATCTCATCGGCGGCTGGGCCCACAGCCGGGACCTGACGTACGTCAGCTCGCTCGTCAAGGCGTACCACACCGACGAGAAGGTGATGGAGACGCTCGAAATCGCCGAGGAGCGCGGCATCAATACGATTCTGACGAATCCCGTCTCCGACCGCGTGATCAACCGCTACTGGAATGAGCGGGGCGGCAAAATTCAGTGGTTCTCCGACTGTGCCTGGGGCAAGGACATCAAAGAAGGAATCAAACGCTCCGTCGATAACGGGGCCCACGCCGTGTACTTCCAGGGCGGAATGGCCGACCAGGCCGTGCGCGATGGCAAGACTGCGGCTCTCGGCGAGGCGCTGGAGTATATCAAGAGTTTCAACGTGCCCGGCGGGATCGGCGCACACGATCTGGAGACGATCAAAGCCTGTGTCAAGGCCGGTTTCCAGCCGGACTTCTGGGTCAAGACGCTCCACCCGGACAACTACTGGTCTGCCACGCCCAAGGAGAACCGCAAGGTGTTCGACGTGATTGGGCCGGGCAGCAACGACCACAACCAATACCGCGATAACATGTTCTGCCGCAACCCCCAGGAGACTATGGAATATATGGCGACGCTCAAGCAGCCGTGGATCGCGTTCAAGGTCCTGGCCGCCGGGGCGGTCCCGCCGGAGGAAGGTTTCAAGTTCGCCTTTGAGGGCGGCGCGGACTTCCTCTGCGTGGGGATGTTCGATTTCCAGGTGCGGGAGGACGCAATCACCGCGAAGAACATCCTCGCCGGCGATATCAAGCGATCCCGACTCTGGTGCGCCTGATCACCGCTGACGGGACGCGTGAAAAAGAGCCCGGCGAGGCGCGCAAGGGTTAGTTGTCTCACCGGGCCGAAAGGAAGTGAAGCTTCCTGCGTCCTCTTCTTCGGCATCCGCGGGCGGCGACTTAACGTGGAAGACGATGTCACGGCCTGATCATGCTGCCCTTGCATCCTCACGAGTTCCGGTCCCCGGTGTTCGACTGTCTCTGCGTCCGTTGACGGCGCGGGGCGGATCCCGTATAGTGCCGGGTTTGAGAAGAGTCGCTTACGAAGAGCTTTACTAAGGGTCGCTGATGGCTGGGAAGGGACAATGCAGGCGGTGCACAGGCCTATGCTGCCGGTACTTTGCACTTCCCCTCGATACGCCCGAGACCAAAGACGACTACGACGACATCCGCTGGTTCCTCTGTCACAAGGGCATCTCCGTCTTCGTCGAGGACGGCGACTGGTACCTGAGCGCCAGGAACATATGCCGCTACCTGTCCGAGGGCGACCATCGGTGCCTGATCTATGACCGGCGGCCGAAAATCTGCCGCAAGTACAAGCACGCCGACTGCGACTTCGTCAAGGGCGAGTACGACTACGAGTTGCATTTCCTCAGCGACAAAGATATGGATGACTATATCAAGATCAAATTCGGCAACAATGCCACCGAAAAACGCAGGGTAAGGAACAGCGGCAGGAAGAAGAGCAGGGCATGAAGATACCGCCGGTCAAGGGGACAAGGGATTTTTATCCGCCGGACATGGCCCGGCGCAACTGGATCATCGACGGGTGGAAGAAGGTTTCCGTTCGCAACGGATTCGAGGAGTACGACGGCCCGATCTTCGAGTACCTGTCCATGTACCAGATCAAGAGCGGGCAGGAGATCGTCGAGCAGTTGTTTTCGCTGCAGGACCGCGGCGGGCGGGACTTGGCGATCCGGCCGGAGATCACCCCGACGCTGGCCCGCATGGTCAACCAGCAGATCAACACCCTGCCCCGGCCGATCAAGTGGTTCTCCGTCCCGCGCCTATGCCGCGCCGAGAAGCCCCAGAAAGGCCGGCTCCGCGAGTTCTTCCAGTGGAATATCGACGTCATCGGCGACGCCAGCGGGCAGGGCGACGCCGAAGTCATCTTCACGACCATGGACTACCTGCGATCGGTCGGTCTGACCAGCCGGGACGTTCAGGCCAAAATCTCCAGCCGCAGGTTGCTGGCGGCGGTGCTGGCGAATATCGGAATCGCTGCGGAGAAGTTCGACGCGCTGTACGCCGTGCTCGACAAGAAGCCGAAGCTGCCCCCGGAGACGTTCGCGGCGATCTTGGCCGAGCAGGTGCCCGATGCAGGCCAGGCGGGTAAGATTCGCGACTTCATGGCGCTGCGCAACGTGGAGCAGGTCGCAGACGTGACGCAGCCGGACGAGGCGGTCGGCGCCGCTATCGACGAGATGCGGGGCATCTTCGACATTTTGAAGTGGATGGGCGTGGCGGAGTACTGCGTCTTCGATCCGGGCATCGTACGCGGCCTGGCTTATTACACCGGCGTCGTGTTCGAGGTCCACGACGTCGCTGGCGAGCTGAGGGCGATCTGCGGCGGCGGCCGCTATGACAATCTGCTGCGTGATTTCGGCGGGCCGGCGATCCCCGCCACCGGGATGGGAATGGGCGACGCCGTGCTCGAAATCCTTCTCCAGGAGAGGGGCCTGCTCGATCCGCAGGTGCCCAAACGCAAACTCGAATACTTCGTGGCCCTTGCCGATCCGGCGCTGTCCGCAGACCTGTATCGCATTACGGCGGAGATTCGCTCACGGGGTCGCTCCGCCAACTTCAGCTATAAGCCCGCCGGGCTTTCCAAGCAGCTCAAGGAGGCCGCCGGCCAGAATGCTGCGAAGTGCGTGATTCTCGGGCAGGAATACGCCGAGAGAAAACAGCTCGCGGTCAAAGACATGGCCACCGGACAGCAGGAATTGGTGGACGCAGAGCAGTTCCTGGCGGGCCTGAGTTCCTGAAGCGAAGAGATTGTCGCAGCATTGCGGCGCGAATTGCGGATCGACTGATGCCGATTCTTTTTGGGAATTTCGTATCTCTGGGTGGCATTGTCAAGCGAAGCTTGGCGATGGTCATCTCAGGACCAGGTCAAACCATCGCCAAGGCCTGCGGCCTTGACGATGCCACCCGGATTGCTGCCATTTGCTGCGAAGAACTCAACTGGAATCGGTGTGAGGCGGATAATCCGCAATCCGAAATCCGCAGTCGAGGTGCGGCCGATGAAGGAGTTCCCTCCCAACCACTACGAGCGGGCGTTTGAGAACTGGCTGATCGACCGGCGGATCGCGTACGTCCGGGCCGACGAGCACAAGCGGCCGGGCTCACCTCCGGACTCCGTCAAGAATTTCGATTTTCTACTGTGCCCGCCGGACAGGAAAGTGATCGTCGAGGTCAAGGGTCGGACGTTTCGGGGCACTACGCTCGCGGCCCTGCACGGCCTGGAATGCTGGGTCACCCGGGACGATATCGAGAGCCTTCGGACGTGGCGCGAAGCCCTTGGCCTCGACCATGAGGCGGTATTCGTCTTCGTCTATCGCGTGGCAAAGCTGGACGTGGATTTCGACGGCTGCAACGTGTTCACCTATGGTCCCGATAGGTACGTGTTCTTCTGCATCCGGCTGGACGATTACTGTCGGCACATGAAACGCCGCAGCCCCAAGTGGCGAACGGTGACTCTGCCCGCCGAGGAGTTCCGCCGGTGCGCGATCGATCTGTCGACGCTTCTGCCCTAGCCGGGCGCGTTCGCAGGCAGGCATATCCCGGTGTCACTGCGTTACGCGGGCGTGTATGACTTCGTTAGGCGAGCGGGGATGCTCGCCCTACGTGGAGGGCCTTGGGCGGCTTCTCTAGGTCGTGCGTCCTCGCACGACTCCTCTCCCCGGAAGGCATCCTGCCCTTGCACTCCAGGGATGGGGCGCATCGCGTCCTGATAGAGCGAGGCCAAGATGGCCTCGCGACGCAAAGGCGCGACACCCTCGCCACGAAGAAGGCCATCACCCGCCTGCATCTGATGCTGCCGTCCACAACCTCACGCCTGTTCTGCCACAGTCTCGCCATGCACCCTCCTCGGCTGTCCACAGGGCCAGCGCAAAGTTCCGGAGGCAGACGTAGTGAACGCGCCAGCCGGGTGGCATCGTCAAGGCCGCAGGCCTTGGCGATGGTCCTACGCGGGGAAGATCGCCATCGCCAAGCTTCGCTTGACGATGCCACCCACGACATTGGGCGACTTTGCGATTGCCCGGCGGCTGTCCATGCTCGCACTTGATGGACGGCCCCGACGCTGGTATGATTTCTATGTGATTTTCCTCGACGCCGTGGGATATATGGGTGGTGGATAGGCGACGTATGCGCAAGGGAGTTCGAAACCTTGTGTTGGGCGTGGGCGGATCCGCCATTGTCGTTGCAGTCGCATGTGTTGCGATTCTGTCCACTCGTGCGCCGGACCCGCAGGACATCCTGCAAGCCCTGGCCGGCGCGCCGCAGCCGCCCCAGGTGGCGGTTGCATATCCGCTGGACGGGACCCTGTTCCCCCCGGAGATTCCGTCTCCGACTTTTCGCTGGCAGGACGCCAATCCGCGCTGCGACCTGTGGCTGGTCACGATCGAGTTTGCCGATGGTGCGGGACGGCTGAACTTCTTTGCCGAGCAACCCCGGTGGAAGCCAGAGTCACCGGTCTGGGAGGAGATCAAGACACGATCCCTGGAGAAGCAGGCCGCCGTGACCATCGTCGGGGTCAATCACAGAAAGCCGTCGAATGTCCTCTCTGCGGCTCGCGTTACGATCCGGACATCGGCGGACAAGGTTGGCGCGCCGCTGTTCTATCGCGAGGTGAACCTGCCATTCGTGGAGGCCGTGCGGGACCCGTCCAATATCCGGTGGCGCTTCGGCTCGATCTCATGTGCGGAGCCTCCGCCGATCGTGCTGGAGAAGCTGCCGGTCTGCGGGAACTGTCATTCTTTCTCCGCGGATGGCAGCCTCCTGGGGATGGACGTCGATTACGCCAATGACAAGGGCTCGTACGCCGTCACGCCGGTGCAGGAGCATATCACGCTCGACCGCAGCGTGATCCTCACCTGGAGCGACTACAAGAGAAAGGAAGGAGAGCCCACCTACGGGCTGCTCTCGCAGGTCTCGCCGGACGGCAGGTTTGTGGTGAGCACGGTGAAGGATGAGTCCGTCTTCGTGCCCAAGCCCGGCCTGGAATTCTCGCAACTGTTCTTTCCCGTCAAGGGCATCCTGTGCATCTACGACCGGCAGAGCGGCAGTTTCCAGTCGCTGCCCGGTGCGGACGATCCGCATCTCGTTCAGAGCAATCCGGCGTGGAGCCCGGACGGCAAGTACATCGTCTTTGCCGCCACGCAGGCGTACCAGCTCAAGAGGGCCGGCGGCGAGCGGTCCGTGCTCCTGAGTCCCGAGGAATGCAGCGAGTTCCTCAAGGATGGCAAGCCATTCAAGTTCGACCTCTACAGAATCCCGTTCAACCATGGGCAGGGTGGCAAGGCCGAGCCGATTGCCGGGGCCTCCTTCAACGGAATGAGCAACTACTTCCCGAAATACTCGCCCGACGGCAAGTGGATCGTCTTCTGCAAGGCGAAGAACTATATGCTCCTCCAGCCCGACAGCGAGATGTATATCCTCCCTGCCGAGGGCGGCGAGGCCCGGAGGCTGCAAGCCAACACCACGCGGATGAACTCCTGGCACAGCTTCTCCCCCAACGGCAGATGGCTCGTCTTCTCGGGCAAGCCGAACTCTGCGTACACACAGCTCTTCCTAACGCACATCGACGAGCAGGGCGACAGTTCCCCGGCGGTCGTTCTGGACAACCTGACCTCGCCTGACCGTGCTGCGAACATTCCCGAATTCGTCAATACCAGCGCCGTCGCCATCCGGCAGATCAGGGAGAAATTCGTCGATGATCTGTCGTATGCCCGCGCGGCATGGGAGTACCTCAAGGCCGGCGGTTACCGGGACGCCGAACGACTGTGCAGGAAGGCGCTGGAACTCAACCCGAAGAGCGCCGACGCGCTCTACTACCTGGGATTGGCGATGTGCGGGACCAAGCAGTACGACGACGCGATCAAGTATCTGTCGCAGGCCGCGACGCTGGCGCCGGACAAGAGCGAGATACGCACCAACCTGGGGGCCGCCTACGCCACCAAGGGCTCGCTGGACGAGGCTGTCGGGCACTTGCGAAAAGCGCTGGAGATCGACCCGAATGACGCCGGCGCACATTCCAATCTTGGCACGGTATTGTTGCGCCGGGGGGACAAGCAGGGAGCCATGCAGCACCTGTCGCAGGCTGTGCGGCTCAAGCCCGATGACTATGAGGCCCAGTATAATCTCGCCCGATTGCTGGACGAGCAGGGGGACATCGACAAGGCCATCGAGCATTACCGCACGACTGTGCAACTGAGGCCGGATTATGCCCTGGCGCATGCCCGGCTGGGGGTAGCGCTGTGTGCGAAAGGGGCGCTCAGCGAGGGTCTGCCGTACCTGTCCAGAGCCGTGGACCTCGATCCCAACAACTCGTCAGTGCGGTACAATTTCGCCGTCACGCTGGCTCGTCTGCGGCAGCATGACCGGGCCATTACGCAGTGGCTGGAGATTCTGCGGCGTGACGGCCGCAACGCAGACACGCTCTCCTGCCTCGCCGCCAGCTACGCCGAAACAGGCCAGATCGACAAGGCCCTCACCACTCTGGACGAGGCGCTCAAGCTCGCGACATCCGCCGGCGACCAGAAACAGATCGCGCAAATCTCCGCGCAGATCCGATCCTACAGACAACGCGGGCCCTGAGGGCCGCCGAGCGATTTGCATGGGCTAAAGCCCGTCCTGCACGCCTTTCGTGCCCTTCCGCCGGGACAGTCGTGTCGCACCGATTCCTTTTTGAGAGCTTCGGAGCCCTGGGTGGCATCGTCAAGGCCGCAGGCCTTGGCAATGGTTTGACCTGGTCCTGAGAATACCATCGCCAAGCTTCGCTTGACGATGCCACCCGGATGACTGCAGGTTGCGACGAAGAACTCAACCGGAATCGGTATCAGATCGCAGGCTTTTTACGCGGTTTTTACACACGCCCGGTATCTTGCAGGCTGCCCGCCTTTTTACATCCTATTTACAAAACCGGACCTTCTTTGTGCGTTATAGTGTACAGGGTGGCGTTCGTGAATCGCCCGCCGCTCAGAGCCGACAACTGAATAGGAGGCACAAAGATGAACAGGTCCGTCATAGTCTCGATGATCGTGACAGCACTTTCATTGATGCTGCTGGATGACACCTCGGCACAAATGCGTCATATCACCGTCGAGACACACCATTCCTCATCTGCAGTTGCATCGAACATCATCATTCCGCAAAGCCGGGCGCGAGCGTTTGCCCCGGAGCACCTGGGCGCCGTCGAGATCACGAAGGTGGACGCGCTGATTGACATCGTCGAAACCACGGCGACGACCACCGTGGAGATTCATCTGGCGAACACGACCTCGCAGAGGCAGGAGGCGGAGCTGATCGTCCCTGTGCCGGATGGGGCGGTGGTGCGCGGCTTTGCCTACGATGGACCCGGCGGGCAGATCACCGCCCAGGTCCTGCCCAAGGACGAGGCCAGGCGCATCTACGAGGGCTTGGTCGCGCGGATTCGCGATCCGGCTCTGGCGGAGTTCATCGGCTACAACCTGATCCAGTCGAGCGTGTTTCCGGTCGAGGCGAACGGCAAGCAGACGGTTCGCCTGACGTACGAGCACCTGTTGGAGGTCGATGGCTCGCGCATCGATTACGTCCTGCCGCGCACGGAATCGCTCCAATACGCGGTCCCCTGGAAGGTGACGGCCCATATCAAGTCGGCCAAGCCGATCTCGACGGTCTATTCGGCCAGCCACAAACTCGAAATGGAACGGCGCGGCGAGCGTGAAGTCTCCGTGACAGTCGCAGATGAGGCGACGAAATCGCCCGGGCCGTTCCGGCTGTCGTACCTGCTCCAGGCGGACGGCGTCACCGCCTCCATGTTCGCTTACCCCGACAAGAAAGTCGGGGGCGGTTACTTCCTCCTGCTGGCGGGCCTGCCTGCCGGCCTCACCGGCGAGCAGAACCCCGAAGCGCTCAAGCGGGAAGTGACGCTCGTCATCGACCGGTCCGGCAGCATGCGCGACGAGAAACTCGCACAGGTCAAGGAGGCGGCCCTGCAGATGATTGCGGGCCTCCGCGACGGCGAGGCGTTCAACGTCATCCTCTACAGCAACAACGTTGAGAAGTTCTCGCCAAAGCTCGTCATCAAGAGCAACACGACGGCCAAAGCCGCACAACGCTACATCGAGGGAATCACCGCCACCGGCGGGACGAACATCTATGACGCCCTGCGTGCGGCCCTGGACCAGGAGCCAACCGAGGGGATGCTGCCGATTGTCCTGTTCCTCACGGACGGGTTGCCGACGGTCGGCCAGACCTCGGAGACGGCGATCCGCGATCTGGCCGCCAAGTCCAATCCGCACAAGCGGCGAATCTTCACGTTCGGCGTCGGCTGCGACGTCAATGCTCCGCTGTTGGAGCGGATCGCCGCCGAGTCGCGCGGACGCGTGGAGTTCGTGCTGCCGAAGGAAGATGTCGAGGTCAAGATCGGGCGGGTATTCAAGCAGTTGAGCGGCCCGGTCCTGGCCGATCCGGAGCTGCGAGTCGTGGACGGCGACGGCGACGCCGCGATCGGGAGGACTCGCGACATCCTGCCGGAGAAGCTGCCCGACCTGTTCGAGGGCGACCGGCTCGTCCTCCTGGGCCAGTACGTCGGCGAGGAGCCCGTCACGTTCAAGATCGCCGGCAACTTCTTCGGCAAGCAGCGCACGTTCAAGTTCGCGTTCGATTTCGACAAGGCCTGCGTGAAGAACGGCTTCGTGCCGAGGCTTTGGGCCAGCCGCAAGATCGCCGAGCTGATCGACGATGTCCGTCAGATGGGGGCCGACCCGGCGGCGTCGGCAAACGATCCCAAGGCCAAAGAGCTGATCGACGAGATCATCCGCCTGTCCACCGAGTTCGGCGTCCTGACGGAATACACCGCCTTCCTCGCCCGCGAGGGTACGGACCTGCACAACGTCGGCGAAGTGCGGCGGGAGGCGGGAGACAACTTCTCCATCAGAGGAATGCAGTCGCGCTCCGGCCCGGCCGCGATCAATCAGGGCCTCAACGCTGCCCGCCAGAAGGACCAGGAGCAGTTGAACATGGACAACCGCTTCTACGATGCTCAGCTCAACGAGGTCTCCATCAGCTCCGTGCAGCAGATCAACGACAACGCGTACTATCATCGCGGCGGGCAGTGGGTGGACAGCCGGCTCGTCGCTCAACAGCAGATCACACCCGCAAGAGTCATCGAGTTCGGCTCGAAGGAGTACTTCGAGCTGGCCCGAAAGCTGGCAAGCGAAAACCGCCAGGGCAGCATCGCCCTGAGCGGCGACATCCTCCTGATGGTGGACGGCGAGTCCGTGCTGG
>Ga0315282_10004304_pt1 | contig 24852 bp, 25 predicted proteins | sample YL17G07_20_MG_FD_203693 | JGI IMG/M metagenome (GOLD analysis project Ga0315282, IMG submission 203693) | Sediment microbial communities from Yellowstone Lake, YNP, Wyoming, USA - YL17G07_20 | ecosystem: Environmental > Aquatic > Freshwater > Lake > Sediment | place: USA: Wyoming | collected... | reverse complement strand
CACTCCGCCCAAGCCCTCATCTCCATGCTCTTCCTCTGCTGCGGCGGCGTGGTCACACACCCGCCCGTGCCTCTCCCTTGGTGCCATTTCTAGCCCGTGTTAACCCACTACGAATGCAGGAGAGCCAAACTAGTTTACCATCGGGATTGTACTTTGCGAGGAATATATCCTCTTGTCCATTCGAGATCAGAGTGGTTTCCTTCGATTCTCCTTGGCCAAATATTGACGTATTTCGAAAGTAGCCTGTAACATATGAATAACCATCTATAGTTGTAGCTACCTTCTCACCAGATACTTCATAAGATAGATCTGATGTTCCAATCGCTTTATCAGCCCAGTTCAATGTACCATCCGGATTATATCTAGCAATGAACATGGCTGTTCCGGGGGCAGAGAGCGATGTCTCGTTCATTTCTCCTTTGCCGAATGTTGTTTCTTTCGTGAAAATACCGGTAATTAATGACGAGCCATCAACGATTGCAGATATCCCATATCCAATATCTCCTTCGGTTCCGGCTATATACGGCCCCCCGGCGCTTTTGGCCCAAACGAGAGAGCCGTCCAAGTCGTATTTTGCGATGAAAAGAGCAAAACCATCGTTGGACAACGTTGTCTCGTTCGACTCTCCTTCACCGAAGGTGGCGCTATAACCACTAAAGGAACCTGTGATAAAGATAGATTCGTCATTTGAGATAGATACAGCATTGGACATGGCCCATGAAGTTGCAGAGCTTTGTTTGGCCCATATCAGTCTGCCGTCGCTGTTGTATCGGGCGACGAACATGGCGTATGGTGGTGAATCGATAACGGTGTCCGTGGTCAATGTCGTCTCATTCGACTCCCCTTTTCCGAAAATCGCGTTGGACATGAACGATCCTGTAATGATAAAGGAATCATCGCTGAAGGAATCGATTCCGAAGGCGTCGTCCCGACCATCTCCGAAGACCTGTCTAACCCAAATAAGTTTGCCGCTAGCATCGTATCGTGCGAAAACGATACCAATATTATTCGCCTCGATAGAAGCATCTGGAGCGAACTGAACTTTTCCGGAAAATCGCCCTGTGACGATGAAGGATCCGTCGGATAGTAGTGTAGCGACTCGCCCATAATTGTAGTCGCACCCAGGAGCGGTCTTGGCCCAATCCAGATGGACACAGCAATTCTGGACGGGGTTCACGCAATGAAAGCCGGAATCTACGCCTGTATCTGACTGCGCATCGCCATCCGCGTCGGCATCGTTTCCATCAGGATACCCCGAATCGATGGAAGACGAATCTTCGCCAGTATCGACAGAGGCGTCAGCAGGACTCTGAGAGGACCGTGTGCAAGAGCATAATAAGATAGGGACCAAGACAAAAAAACATGAATACGATGACTGGAACCGGACCCGGGCCTGCAGGAGCTGCGGAAGCATGCGAGCTCAGGAGTCGAACGCGAACAGGTCGGGGTTCGCGTCGTGGACGGCGTCGAGGGCTTCGCGGGTCACAAGGGAACCCCTTCCTGCCGCACGTTCCGGAAGAGCGTATAGTCCTGCGACTCGTAATCCTCGATATCCACCGGCATGAAGGACAAGTGCCGCTCGGGAACGGCAAGCTGGAGGTCGTAAAGCGCCCGGAGGATCTTCTTCCGCTCGGTCCAGGGGTCCACGGGGCCTTCGAGCAGGACCATGAAGTCGATGTCGCTGTCGGCCCTGGCTTGGCCGCGGGCCTCGGAGCCGTAAAGCACCACCCCCCTGAACCGGTCGCCGTAAAGCGTCCGCAGGGTCTCCTTCACCTTGGCAAGTAGCTCCATCCCCATGACGAGCCCATTCTACCCCTTACGGCCTATCTCGTCGAGTTCCACTACATCACCTTGACGAGCACCCTTCGCTTCCGGGGGCCGTCGAACTCGCAGAAGCAGATCCCCTGCCACGTGCCGAGCGCGAGCCTGCCGTTCTCCACGGGCACGGTGCACGACGAGCCCATCATGGACGCCTTGATGTGCGCGTCCGCGTTCCCCTCGGCGTGCGCGAACCGGCCGTCCTCGGGCACGAGCTTCGCGAGATGCGTTAGGATGTCGCGCTTCACGTCCGGGTCCGCGTTCTCGTTGATCGTGACGCCGGCCGTGGTGTGCGGCACGAAGACCACCACGGCGCCGTTCTTCACCTCCGACTTCTCCACGATGCGCCGGACCTCGGCCGTGATGTCCACGAGAATCTCGCGTTGCGACGTCGAGAGGGAAATCTCCTGGATATCCTGACCCATGGAGGCATGGATAACACGCGGTGGCGCTTGCGTCCAGGCCTCGGCCCGCACGACGAAAACGGGTTGGAGAATCCGGGGAGCGACGGTATAGTGGACTCGGAAACGACAGAAAGGGTACGGGCATGATCGACAGAACCATCGTTCAGAAACAGATTCCGAAGACCCTGGAGCGCACCGATCTCGGCATGGGCGAGCGGGTCGAGGGCAAAGTCCGCGACAATTATCTTACCGGCGACGGACGGCGGTTCATCGTGGTCACGGACCGCCTCTCGGCCTTCGACCGCGTGATCACCACCCTGCCGTTCAAGGGGCAGGTGCTGAACCGGGCCGCGGCGTTCTGGTTCGACCTCACCCGGGACCAAGTACCGAACCATATGCTTCGCGTGCCCGATCCGTGCGTCATGGAGGTGACGGAGTGCGCGATCTTCCCGGTCGAGATGGTCGTGCGGTCGTACCTGACCGGCGTGACCTCGACCGCGATCTGGACCCACTACAGCCGGGGCAAGCGGGTGTTCTGCGGCCACAAGCTCCCGGACGGGCTCAAGAAGAACGAACCGCTGCCCGGGCCCATCCTCACGCCGAGCACCAAGGCGGCGCACGGCGGCCACGACATCTCGGCCGCGCGCGAGGAGCTCCTCGACATGGGCGTGATCACGGCCAAGGACTTCGACGCGCTCGCAAGCCTGAGCATGACCCTCTTTTCCATCGGCCAGGCGCACTGCGCGAAGAACGGCGTGATCCTGGTCGACACCAAGTACGAGTTCGGCCGCACGCCTGACGGCCGAATCGTGGTGGCCGACGAGGTCCATACCCCGGACTCGTCGCGGTTCTGGCTTGCCGAGACGTACGAGGCACGGCTCCGGAAGGGCGAGGAGCCCGAGGGGTTCGACAAGGAGTACGTGCGGCGCTGGCTCGCGGACCAGGGCTTCACCGGTGACGGGCGGATCCCGCACATCCCGGACGACGTGCGCGTCGAGGCCGCGATGCGCTACATCCTTGCGCTCGAGAAGATCACGGGCCTCCCCTTCGAGCCCGACACCGTGGACCCGCTGCCGCGCATCCGGAGGAACCTATCGTCGTCCCGGCCGGGGTAGGAGCGGAGCGGCCGACGCCTCGGGGTCCCGCCGATCAACGAGCTTCGGGGCGTCCTTCCCCTCCCCCTCTTCCTTCCCCTTGTACATGACGAAAAGGTAGTTGAAGCCGCGCAGGAAATAGTTCCCCTCGATCGCGGACGTGTGCCAGTGGTTCCGGAGAAGCGTGGCGTTGTGGCGGACCACGGCGATGACGTCCACCGGCACGAAGAGCCGGCGCAGGATCGCGAACAGGTCGAACCCGAGCGGGACCAGCGGCTTCCCCTTCTTGAAGGAGTCGCAGGCATAGAGCGCGAGATAACGCTCGGGCTTCAGGATCCGGTGGATCTCCCGGATCACCTGCTCCATGGCCCGGTGGTACTCGCCCGTCTCGGGCCTCGCCTCGCCCAGGCACTCGGGCCGCCCCGAGTACTCGAGGTGATCGAGGTAGGGAGGGTCGATGAAGACGAAATCGGCCTTGCCGTCCTCGAGCGGGAGGTCGCGCGCATCCCGCCGGAAGATGTCGGGCCGGGTCGGGTTGAGGTCGTAGCCCAGGGCCCGCCGTCCGAGCTCCCGCGCCACGTCCAGGGTGGTTCCGCTCCCGGCCATGGGGTCCACCACCATGTCGCCGGGCCGGGTGTAGCGCTGGATGACGTTCCAGACGATGTACGACGGCGTGGCGCCCGGGTAGTTCTGGTCCCCCTGCTGGCCGTCGCCGTAGTTCTGCGACGGGTAGTCCCAGAGGGTGGTGGTCTCGAGCTTCAGTGCCGGCTTGGAAAGCGGCGGGCGCTTCCCGCCTGGTCGATCACTTTTCCTCAAGGTCGGAGATGTTGCCTTCGATGTACTCGGACAGGGTTTCGAACGAATCGATGAGCCGCGACCGCCGGCACCCCCAGACGTCGCAGAGGTGGATCACGTGGGCCTCGTCGATCGTGGGCGTGAGATAGATCTTGCGGAGCGCGCCGTTCGCAGAGCAGCCGCATCGGGCCGAGACAGGCAGCTCGGTGCGGCAGATCGGGCACTTCACGCTCAGGCGCGTGCCTTTCTTGTACGTCGGCCCCACCTTGGAGGCGTCGCCGTGGAACGGGCTCAGCTCCACGAGCCCCTCGGTCTTACCGTCGCTCACGAGGAGGGCGATGCCGGGAAAGCCGTCGAAGGTCTTCTTGCCGAAACCGACGAGGTTGTGTCCCTTCGGGCAGAAGATCTGGGTCACGAGCACGAAGACCTCGTCCTCGATCTTGACGCCCGACTCGGCCGAGGGGGGGATCTCGCTCACCCGGAGCCGCGATCTCTGGATATCCTTCTTTGCCATGACTCTAAAACCCTCCTTGGCGCACGCGATCCGCCACAGGGCATCATATCACTGCGAATACCAAAAAAAGCAAGCGGTTCAGGGAGGGAAAATCCAACCGCGCCCTTTCGCGGCGCCGAGCCTCGCGAGGGTGACGTACGCGACCAGGTACAGGAGCGCGGCGAAGAGGAAGACGTATCGGAACCCCAGGCCCATGGCCACGAAGATGCACAGGATCGACCCCAGGACCGACGCGCCGCCGTTGATGCCCCAGGCCCAGGGCACGGCCCGGGTCGACAAGGCCGACGCCTCCTTGAGCGAGAGCGGGAACGGCATGCCCATGAAGAACGCGGGCAGGGCCACGAGCGCGCCTGCCAGGGCGATCCTCGCCTGGAGCGGCAGGCCGAGCAGGCCCACGCAGATCGATTCGAGGAGGACCATGTAGAGGATCATGAAAAATCCGATGGCGACGGTCGCGACAAGCAGCTTGGTCCTGACCTCGATCCTCCAGCGCCCTGCAGCCAGGCTTCCCAACCCGCTCGCGATCAGAATGCTGAAGAGCGTGACCGAGATCGAGTACGACGGGTGGCCCAGGAAAAGCACGAGCTTCTGCATGAGCCCCACTTCCACGAACATGAACCCCATGCCGAGCGCGCTCATGCCGAGGACGAGCGGGGCCCGCAAGGCCCGGCCCGCCTCCCCCATCCGGTAGAGCGGAACGAAGATGAAGACGACGCACAGGATCGCGACCTGCAGGAACAACGAGAGGAGAATCACGAGCCCCACCGGCTTGTTCGCGCCGATCTGGCCCCCCTTGCCGCCGTCCGCAAGGTCGCTGAGCAGGTTCCGCCACTTGTAATACTCGAAGAAGAACGGCCGGTCGTCGTACACCGGCGTCACGTCGTACGGGTAGGACCGGTAGAAGGCCTGTTCCGCGGCGGGCCCTGCCGCGGCCGCGGCCACCAGGTGGGTGAACGCGTTGGGCTTCAGGCCGGCCGTAATGAGAGGCGCGTACCAGATGGCGCTCGTTTCCTGGTTCTCGGGCCGATCCCTCATGGCCTCGACCGTCGCCACCTCATCCCGGGTGAACGGCGACCGCTTGACGAGCACCCGGGCCACGCTCAGGTTCCGGAGCGAGAAGACGATGAGGTGGTCCTGCGGCCGGGTCACGCCGATCTCCCGGAGGGCCCGGACCGCGTTCGAAACGAGCCTCAGGGTCTCGCGGGGCGGCTGGAGCAGGAACCGGCCGATCGACAGGATGCCGTCCGGCGTGAGGTGGCCGAGGAACTCCTTGTCCGCATCCACCGTGTAGAGGTAGTTCTCGGAGAGCACGTACGCGCCGCTCGAGAGCCCGGACCAGGTGTCCACGCCCGACATCTGGAGGATGTCGTATCGCTCCGGGCTCCGGCGGATGAAGCTCCGGCCCTCGCCCACGATCGGCGTGGCGCGGCCCGACTGGTACAGCCGGCCGGTGAAGTCGGCGTAGCGGTACACGGTCTGCTCGAGGATGGCCGGGCTGAGCTCCACGCCGGTCGCATGGCTGGCCCCCATGTGGAGCGCGATCGCGATCTCGTTGCCGCCCCCGGCGCCGATGATGAGCGTCTTGGGCGCCTTCTTGAGATGGAACGCCACGGCGTAGGAGCTGTTCGTTAGCTGGTAGAAGTATTCCTCGTAGAACGGGTCGCCCATGGGCGGCCAGCGGAACATCCAGGTATTGGCGTCGCCGTCGATGGTGATGACCCGCATCTGGTCGCCCGGAATGAGCTTCTTGAGGAACGGGTGCTGCGCCATGGGCGCGTAGATCACGTCGATGCGGCTCAGGGGGGTCCAGCGCGTGAACTCCACGGTCGCCCCCGGAATCTTGAGGTGCCTCGCGAGCGCCTTGGACGGCGCCGCCTCGAACGGAAACACGAAGGGCGCGATCGGCATGGCGGCGAGCGCCAGGAGGAGCCCGGCTCCGGCCATGGGCATGAGCTTGGGCGCGGCGCGGATCGACCAGAGCAGGGCCGCGGCAGCCCCCAGGACCGACACCAGGACGAGCGCGGCCGGCCCGCCCAAGGGCTCGATCGCAACCATGAAGAGGTAGCAGCCGATGCCGGACCCGACCATGTTGACGAAGTAGAGGCTCGTCACGCGGGAGACCGCGTGATTGAACAGGACCGCGAGCGCGACGCCGGCGAAGAAGTAGGGAAGGAGCATCATGGCGTAGAAGAAGCCGAGCTTGAAGAGCTTGGCCGGCCCGATCTCGAACGTGTCGAGCTCCATGCGGGAGAGGATCGCGAACGAGAGCAGGTTCGTGAAGGCGAAGAGCAGGGCCGACCAGATCATGATCCGGCGCGGGTCGTATCCCTTCCTGGACCAGGCGAGGATCGCGCCGGCCGCGCCGAAGCCGAGGAGCGCGATGCTGAGCACCATGTAGGCCAGGTGGTGCCACAGCATGAACGACAGGAGCCGCATGCCGAGGAGCTCGAGCAGGAGCACGGCCGCGGATAGGACGAAGAGACCGGCCGGGAGCAGGATGCCGTCTGCATCGTCGAAGCCTGCCTGGGGGGAGGTACCCCTCCAAGCTTTCGGGGCACCTCCCCCCGGCGCGGCTTCATCGCTTTTTGCTGAACTATCGGAGGGTGGTTCTTGCCCGGTTGAAGGCGACGTCATTCGGCTCTGCTCCTCTTGGAAATCCTCTCGACGCTCCGGAGATCGCGCTCCATGTCGCGCTCCTTGATCTGCCTCCGCTTGTCGTGGGCCCTCTTGCCCTTGGCCAGGCCCAGCTCCACCTTAGCTTTGCCGGCCCTGAAATACAATCGGAGCGGCACGACCGTGTAGCCCCGCTCGAGGACCTTGATCGCGAGCTTCTGGATCTCGCTCTTGTGCATGAGGAGCTTCCGCTCGCGCTTGGGCTCGTGGTTGTAGTGCGTTCCGTGCACGTAGGGCGGGATGTTCACGCCGATGAGGAAGATCTCGTTCCCCCGGACGGCCGCGTACCCGTCCGAGAAGTCGATGTGCCCCATGCGGAGCGATTTCACCTCGGTGCCCTGGAGCGCGATCCCGGCCTCGAACGTCTGCTCGATCGCGTACTCGTGCCTCGCGCGCCGGTTCGTGGCGATGACCTTGATGTCCTCGTCTTTCGCTCGGTCAGGGGTCAAGCCGCGTACCTAAGCCGCCTTGTCGAATATCAATCGGCCGTTTCTCTTGATATCAGCCTCGAAGCTTCGCGAGTCGCAATGATCGAAATCCTCGGGAAGATAAGGTATCGCCTCGATCTGTGAAGTGACCTTCCGAGCCGCTTCTGCGAGCAACAGATGATCCGCCTCGGTGCCTCCGTGGAAATCCGGCGAAACGACCGCAAGATCGATATCGCTCCAAGACCTGGGCGTTCCTCGGGCGTAGGAGCCGAAAAGGATCACGCGCTCCACGCGGATATGCCTTTCCAGCTCCTCGATGAACCGACTTACGACGGATTCGACATCCGTATAGAACTCCTGCACCATCTCGCGAATTCCTCCGTCTCTCTCAAGATTTCCGATGCGTCTTCCTTGGTGATCGCCGCCGAGAGCTTCTGCTTGAAGCTGGGGTAACGGCCGACGATGTAATAGCGGTTGAGTCGTTCGAGCAGCCTTTCTTGGGAAGGCGAGAGTTTCAGCTTCAGGAGCTCGACCAGGGTGGAGAGGTTGTGAACGTAGGGCGGCGAGTCCTTGTGCTGATGACACCATGTCGCCTTGAGCATCTTCTCCGCGGCCTGCTGGCACAGAAAGGCCACGTAAAGCAGGTGCCCGCTCTGATTCAGAGCCCTGGCCGCGTCCAGATCATACTCGGCACGTTCAACCCACTGGAGAACGATGTCTGGTGTCTCGGTCACAAGACCAAGAATAGCATCGGTAGGTCAGAAATCAAATCTATTGGGTCCGTACGAAGCGATTCTGTTATACTTCGTCCAGGAGGGCTTGCCGTGGGGGACCGGATCCGATGAGCGCGAGGCTGAAGAAAATCCCGATGGCCGCGGCGTGGATTCTGGCCGTGAGCCTGTGCGTTTCCTGCTCCAAGTCCACAAGCGAATCCAAGGACGGCGGACCCGATTCGGGCCTCCAAGATGCCGCCCAGGCGGACGGTGGAAACGATGTTGGCGCGGACAGCGACGGTGACACGGATGGCGATACCGATGCGGATACCGATTCCGACGCTGACAATGATTCCGATGCTGATGGAGACTCTGATTGGGATTGCGGCAACCCGGACCCGACCTGCTGCGTTCATGTCGATTGGGCGGAACAAGCTCACGGATGCCAAGTGAATTCAGGAAGAGGTGTGGCGGCCCTTTCTGATGGATCATCCATTATTACCGGCCAGTTTGTAATGGATGTTGACTTCGGATCAGGAGTCAGCCTCTATACGTATAATCGAGAAATATTCGTTGCCAAATATGACCAGAATGGCACTTGCGTCTGGGCCAGAATGGCAAATGGAACTGTAGGAAACGATTCAAATGATATTGATGCGTTTGAAGATGACTCTTTTGTTATTACAGGATATTTGGGAGGAACAACCGTGTTCGGCCAAGGTGAGACCAACGAGACTACATTGACAGTAACGAATCCTCCGTATTCAATCTTTCTTGCCAGATACAATAGCGATGGTACTTTGGCATGGGCCAGGCAGGGTTTGGGCACTGCGGGAGAACGATCCCTGGCTGTTTCTGTTTCAAAAAGCGGTTCGATATTTATTGCAGGATATTTTATGCAAGATATCACATTGGGGAAGAACGAGGCCAATGAGACAACTCTGACCGCAGTGGGGGTGACCGATATCTTTATCGCAAAGTACAATCAGAATGGGCTTCTTGAATGGGCCAAGAGTGCGGGTGGTGACTCTAGTATGGGAGATTCTTATGGAGACGAGGGTTATAACATCGCATCATTTGATAATAATTCCGTTATGGTTACGGGACAATTCGACAAGAATGCGACGTTCGGGAGAGGCGAAAGCACTGAGATGACATTAGTGGATTCTAGTGGTAAAACTGCCATATTCATCGCAAGATACAACACAGACGGCACTTTCTATTGGGCAAAGAAGTTCAGTAATGCATATAGCTATGTGAAAGCCGCCACAGACGGAGAATATACCTATGTTATTGGATCATATAATAAAACGATAACATTGGGTCTTGGAGAACCGAACGAAACAACATTGTCTTGTCCATCATCAACAAGTGCATGCATGTTTCTTGCGAAATTCAACCCAGATGGGTCACTGGTATGGTTAAAAGGGGCAATATCCGATGAGAGCTCTGAAGGGGAGGAGATCGCTATCGATAAAGATGGTTTCATCATTATTTCAGGCTATTCTTGGAAAATAACATATTTTGACAAAGGAGAAGCCAGCGAAACGTGTATATCGGAAGGTCACTTCATTGCAAAATACAATGAAGACGGCGCTATCTTGTGGGTAAAACATGCATTCGACGCGGATATAGTAACCGGAATGGATATCTCAGATGATGGATCAATCTATTTTGCGGGATATTTCGCAGAAGGCGGCATTTGGGGGCCTAGTGACCCGAACCAAACCTTCCTGACAATGGACCCGTCCTGCCCCTACGATACATCTTGCGAACCCGGCGTATGCACGGAGATATTCAACTCTAAGTTTTCGCCATAAGCGACCCATCCCGGCAGAGACTCCCCCAGACTGAAGCCCCGCGGTCAGGATGCCTTACTTTACCACCTCCACAATCCCGATATCCCGCTTGAGCCATTCGTTCACCAGCGTCTCCACATCCGTTTTCTTCTTGGCCGCAAGCTTGGCGATGGACTCCGCGATCTCGGGTCTGAGGTAGACCGGAAAATGGAGGATGGCTCCTGCACGATAGAACTTGCCGCGCACCCCGCGAGAAAAGTCGTAACGTTCTTTCATGGTTCGGTCTCCTGATATTGTTTTTTCTCCATCCGGTTCACATCGCGGTCTTGAGCAGGCTTTCGATTTCGTTCAGGCGGTCCGAAGGGGCTTCGTTGAGCTCTCTCGCCATGTCGAGGGTGAGGAGACCCAGGGCCACGTAAGAGCGGAACGCGTTCTCGCCGAGGTTTCTCACGGCAGCCAGATGCTTTCTCACGGTCTCGACATCGCCGCGGCGGAACGGGCCGGTGAGGCCGCGGAGCGGGCCCAGATCCGAGACGTTGTCGAGAGCTGCGCGCGCGAGCGGAACCAGGGCGCGTCTCGCCTCCTTCCGGTCGATCCCGGCCTCTTGAAGAAGCCTTTCCGAAAGCCCGAGGAGCGCGGTCACGAAGTTGCTCGCCATTGCTGCAGCAGCATGGTACGAGGCGAGCTTCTCTTTCTCGGGCAGCGGAAAGACGAACCCGCCGAGCCCGGACGCAAGCACCTCGGCCGCTCGCCTCGCCTCTGAATCGCCGGCCACGCCGAACCCCACGCCGTCCAGGGCGCCCGGGCTCGCCATGGACGCGAACGGAAAGAACGGGTGGCAGACCCCGATCCCCTTCACCTTGCCCGAAAGCGGCCCGAGCGCCTCCACGGGCACGGACCCGCTGAGATGGAGCACCACGTGCTTGCCATGGATCTGTCCGCTCGACGACAGGGAGAGCGCGATTGGCCCGATGGCCGCATCCGGCACGGCGATCACCAGGATATCCGCCTCACGGACGACCTCGGGCCACGCGCCCATGAACACCGGGAGCGACAGATGCTTCCTGACCGCAGCCGCCCGCTCCCGGGATCTCGTCCAGAGGCCCAGAACCTCGGCCCCGACATCTTCCAGGGCATGCGCCAGCCCGGAGCCCGCAGCACCTGCACCCACCATGAAGATTTTTTCCGGAACCATATGATAGGCCTTCAGGCGATATTCCGTATCAATCGGGCGCTTGTCAAACCTCCACTGTCTTGACCCCTCATTTTTCCAGAGCTAGGATGCCCGGAGCCCTTACGGGTGAAAGGAAAATTTACACATGCCTCAAGTCATCGGAATAAGACGCGAAGACAAAAGCGAATGGGAGAAGCGGGCTCCGCTCACCCCCCGGCATGTGACCATGCTCGAGAAACAGGGGATCCGGGTGATGGTCCAGCCGTCACCCATCCGCGTCTTCTCCAACCAGGACTATGAAAAGGCGGGCGCCGCGGTCCAGGAGGACCTGTCCTCCTGCGACGCGATCCTGGCGATCAAGGAGGTCCCCGTCTCCTATCTCGTTCCCCACATGACCTATGCCTTCTTCGCGCATGTCATCAAGGGCCAGCCGTACAACATGCCCAAGCTGCAGGCCATTCTCGACAAGGGGTGCACGCTGGTCGATTACGAGAAGATAATGGACGGCCAGGGACGGAGGCTCATCTTCTTCGGCCGCTTCGCAGGCCTGGCCGGCATGATCGACACGCTCTGGGCCTTGGGCCGCAAGCTCAAGGAAGACTCTGGCATCGACAACCCGTTCACGGCAATCCAGCCGACCCATCGGTACAAGAACCTCGAGGATGCGAAGCGATCGGTCTCGAAAGTGGCCGAGAAGATCCGCAAGGGCGGGATCCCTGCCGGGCTCGCACCCCTGGTGATCGGGGTCGCAGGCTACGGGAACGTGTCCCAGGGCGCCCAGGAGATCCTGAGCCTCCTGCCCGTGGAGGAGATCGCGCCGAAGAAGCTTCTCGAGTCCGACCTGCCGCCCAGCCGGGACCGCATCTACAAGGTGGTGTTCAAGGAGGAGGACACGGTCGAGCCCAGGAACCCGTCCGGCCGGTTCGAGCTCAAGGATTACTACGCCAACCCCGAGCGGTACCGCGGCGTGTTCGAGCGATACCTGGACAGGCTCACGGTGCTCGTGAACGCCATCTACTGGGAGGAGCGGTACCCCAGGCTCGTCACGCTCGAGAGCCTCGCGAAGCTCTACGCCTCGGTCCCGTCTCCCAGGCTCAAGGCCATCGGCGACTTGAGCTGCGACATCCACGGCGCCGTGGAATGCACGGTCAAGGCGACCCAGCCGGACAACCCGGTCTACGTGTTCGAGCCGAACGCAGGCAAGGAGCGGGACGGCGTGTGCGGCGCCGGACCGGTCCTTCTCGCCGTGGACAACCTGCCGTGCGAGCTGCCCGAGGACGCATCCGAGCTCTTCGGCGACGCGCTCCTCGGTTTCGTTCCCGCTCTCGTGAAATGCGGCGAGTCCCCCTCGTTCGAGGGGGCGGGCCTGCCCCCCGAGCTCGTGAGGGCGGCCATTGTCTGGCACGGGAAGCTTCGGCCGGACTACGCCTATCTCCAAACCCATCTTTCCAGGCTCAAGGGAGGTCATCCATGAAAAAAGTGCTTGTCCTCGGAGCCGGCCTCGTGGTGCGGCCGCTCGTGCGTTACCTTCTCGACAGGGGGTTCGGGGTCACCATGGCCTCGCGAACCGTATCCAAGGCCCAGGAGGTGCTGGAAAACCACCCGAACGGCAAGGCCGTGGCCTGGACCGTGGAAAACACGGCCGCGCTCACCTCCATGGTGAGGGATCACGATCTCACCGTGAGCCTGCTCCCGGCCGCCTACCACATCCTCGCGGCCAAGGAGTGCCTGGCGTCGCGAAAGCCGATGGTCACCACGTCCTACGTGAGCCCGGCCATGCGCGAGCTCGACGCCGCGGCCCGGGAGCGCGGGGTCCTGCTCCTGAACGAGATCGGCGTGGACCCGGGCATCGACCACATGTCGGCCAAGAAGATCATGGACGAGGTGGAAGGCGAGCGGGGCAAGATCACGTCGTTCAAGTCGTACTGCGGCGGGCTGCCCGCGCCCGAGGCGAACGACAACCCGTTCGGGTACAAGTTCTCGTGGAGCCCCCGCGGGGTCCTGGTGGCCGCCACGAACAACGCGCTGTATCTCAAGAACGGAAAGAAGGTGAACACGCCGAACGCGCGGCTCTTCAAGGACTTCCACATCCTGACCGTGCCGGGCCTGGGCGACTTCGAGGCCTACCCGAACCGGGACTCCCTGAGCTACATCGACGTCTACCACCTGAAGGGGATCCGCACCATGTACCGCGGCACCCTGAGGAACCTGGGCTGGTGCGAGACCATGCAGGCCGTGGTGAAGCTCGGCGTCCTTGACCAGACGCGGGACGACGCTCTCCGGGGCAAGCGATGGCGCGACCTCTGGGTGAAGGTGACGGACGGCGCCGAGCCCTCGCGCAAGGGGGCCGCGAAGCGCCTCCGGCTCAAGCAGAGCGACCCGGTGCTCGATCGCCTCGAGTGGCTCGGCCTGTGGAGCGACGATCCTCTCGAGGGGGACGTGCCGGCGCCGATCGACTTTCTCTCGGCCCGCATGCAGCGGCTCATGGCGTACCGGGAGGGGGAGCGCGACATGCTCATCCTCCACCACGAGTTCGTCGCAGCCTATCCGGGCGGAAAGCGCGAGGCCATCACCTCGTCCATGGTGGACTTCGGCATCGCGCACGGCGATTCGTCCATGTCGCGGACCGTGTCGCTGCCGGCCGCCATCGCGGTCAGGCTCATCCTCGAGGGGAAGCTCCGCCTGACCGGCGTGCACATCCCGGTGCTCAAGGAGATCTACGCGCCGGTTCTCTCCGAGCTCGCGACCATGAACATCGTCTGCATGGAATCCCGCCATCCCCTTCCGGCCCGGGGACAACGGCCGAAGAAGCGCTAGTCGAAGAGCCAGATCTCCACGCCGGCGAGACCCACCAGTCCAATCGAGAAATAGATATCATTGATATCGAAGTCAAAAAGAGGCCCCACGAGCACGGCCGGCTCCACCGTCACGATCACGTTCCGGTGGACCCGGAACCCGACCCGGCTCGAGACCCGGCCCCCCAGGTAGAGGCCGTTGCCGTCCTTCCGGCTCATGTAGATCGGGACCGCCGAGGCCCTGAGGTCCAAGGAGATGAGGCTTCCGAGGACCCACAGCTTGCGGAAGCCCAGGTTCACGCCGAACCCGTCCCAGCGCGTCCCGGCCATGCGGCCGTATCCCAGGTACTCCAGGCCAGGCACGAAGTCCCACTTTGCGCCCAAGGGCACGAAGTAGTTGGTGTCGAACACGAAAGCGTTCGGCAGGTTGTCCGTGAACTCGGCGAAGAAGCCGAGCCGGACGTCGAAGGCATAGTCCGGCAACTCGGTGGTGGCCTTCCTCGCCTTCTCCTCCGCCGCCGCCTTGGCCTTGGCCGCTGCCTCCTCCTGCCGCTTCGCCTCCTCCTGCCGCTTCGCCTCCTCCTGCCGCGCCTTCTCCTCCTCTGCGACCCGCTTGCGCTCCGCCTCCTCGGCGCGGGCCTTGTCCTTGGCCTCGATATCGGCGATGCGCTGCCTCACCTCCTCGACGTCCTCGGAGCGAGGGGATCGGTTGAGGTAGTCCTTGTAGTAGGTGACCGCGTCCGTGTCGTTGCCCAGCTCCTCGTAGCACCGGCCGATGTTGTAGAGGAGCACCGGGTCGTTCGAGATGTCGTAGCTCGCCACGAACTCGTCCACGGCCAGCTGGTAATCGCCGCTTCGGAACAGCGCCCTCCCCTTCTCGAAGTGGTTCTTCGCCTTCTCCCTCTCCGTGCGACCGAGATGCGTCCGCTTGGCGGACTGGGAAGCCGGGAAAAGGACCTTGGATTCGGCGGCCTCGACAGGCCTCACCCCGGAAAGGACCAGCACGATGAGGACAAGGCCGGGGAGCTTGAGCGTCACTTGGATTCCTTGCCGGGTTTCTTCACCTCGGCGCCGGGCGCCTTGGCCGGAGGCTTCGCCGTTTGCGGAGCCGCCTGGTCAGCCGCAGGCTTTGCCGCTTGCGGAGTTGTCTTGGCTTGGGGCTCCGCCGCCTTCGCCGGGGGCTCCGCAGCCTTGGCTTGCGGCTCCGGCGGCTTGACCTCCTCGAGGGTCTCGACGAAACGCATGTTCCCGAACCGCTCGACCACGTGGTAATCGGGCTTCATGGGCGGCGACCAGGCCAATCCGAAGACCCCTTCCTTGCTCAGGTCGATCCGGAACAGGTTGCCTCGCCAGACATCCCCGGCCTTGGGCGGGAGGCTCGGCGCGAACTTGAGGACCGAGAAGGGGATGCTCATCTCCGCGGTCCATGTCTGGTCCACGTCCTCGGCCTTGTTCAGGGTGCCTTTCACCTGCACGGCCGCAATCATGCCCGACTCCCATTCGTTCTGGTTTTTGCGGTACGAGGGGAGATAGGAATCGAAGGTCACGCCGGCCGGGCTCACCTGGAGCTCGTAGTAGTTCTTGCCGTCGCCGTCCGGATCCAGGAAGAGCTCGTCCACGTCCTGGTTCCACAGCGCGTCGTCGTGCTTGGTGTAGGTGCTGTTGATGTCCTCGTCCTGGTTCACGAACGCCACGTAGAGGTTCTTGTCGTCCCACTGGAGCCGGGCCTCGGTGACCGGCTTCTCCATGAGCTTGCCCGTGGCCGGATGGAAGAACGCGGTCACGCGGGCCGCACCGTCCCACTCCTTGGGATCGAGCTTGCCGTCCACCTTGATCGGATGCTTGGCCTTGGGGATGTCCATCTGGGCCAGCGGGAGCTTGGAGGTCGGGACGGCCTTCACGGCGACCTTGATCCCGGTGAGGCGGTTCTCGCGGTCCGCGGGCCCCTGGATGGGCATGCGCTCATTGCCCCGCCACAGGCCCACCCGGAACTCGGCGAACTCGGAGCTCCAGTCCTTGGGGATCCTCACCTCCTGGATGTCCTCGATGATCTCCCCGGGCTTCCACTGGCCTGGCTGATAGCCCTTGCGGATGATGCCGGATTTGTCCACGTTCAACTTGGTGGCTCCCTTGGCGTCGGTCATGTGCGTGAAGAGCCGCCATCCGCCCCCGATCTCCTTGTTGGGCTTCCAGTACAACGTGAGGGTAACCTTGTCGCCCGGAGCCACCTCCTCGGGCGTGATCGAATACCCGAGAAAAGTGAGGCTTCCCCCGCCGAACGGGGTCTCCATGGGGTGCTTGATCTCGGGAGGCTGCGCGAGGACATGCTTGCGGGCCTCGGCCAGGGTCTCGGCCGAGACCGGGGCCGGGGCCGGCGCTTCCTTCTTCCGCTTCTCCACGCAGCCGGTCATCAGGACGACCGCCATCAACGATACTCCCAGGAATGCGACTCGTCTCATGAGCTCTTCTCCTTGTTGTCGTGAATCCCGACTAGTGTTTTCGGGACTTCTTCCGCGCTTTGCGCTGCTGCTTGCGCTTCTCCTTCTTCTTCGCGATATCCGCGTGCCGGAGGCGCTTGGGCGCGCCGGCGCCCGGGCCCGACGCCACGGCGGCCTCAAGCATCTCCTGCGTGAGGTGCCCGAGCGGGTTCCCGTCGGCCCTGGGGCCCATGACCTCCTTCAGGCGCTTGGCCATGGCGAGCTGCTTCATGCCGGGCATACGTCCCAGGAGCCCGGCCTGGGCGCCGATGTTGCCGATCATGTCCCGCATCCACGTGAACTTGGTGAGGAGCTCCCTCACCTCCTTCTCGCTCCGGCCCGAGCCCCGGGCCACGCGGGCGATGCGTCCTTCGTTCTTTTCGAAAAGTCCGGGGTCCCGGCGCTCGGCCCGGGTCATGGAAAGGACGATGGACTCGATCTTCACGAGCTCCCGGTCGTCGACCGCCATGCCCTCGGGCAGGCCGTCCTGGAAGAAGGGCATCTTCTCCATGAGGTCGCCCAGGCTCCCCATCTTCTTGATGGTCCGGATCTGGCTCACGAAGTCGTCGAACGAGAACTGGCCGCGGAGCATGCGGAGCGCGTCCTCCTCGGCCTTCTTCTCGTCGACCACCTCCTCGAAGTCCTTCATGAGCCCCACGACGTCGCCGAAGCCCAGGATCCGGCTCGCAAGCCCCTCGGGCCGGAACTCCTCTAGCTTGTCGAGCCCCTCGCCCATGCCTACGAACTTGATCGGGCAGCCGGTCACCTCCTTGATGCTGAGCGCGGCGCCGCCTCGCGCGTCGCCGTCGAGCTTGGTGAGGATCACGCCGGAGAGCCCCAGCTTCTCGTCGAAGGTCTTGGCGGTCCTGACCGCGTCCTGGCCGATCATGGCGTCGCACACGAGGAAGATGTTCTTGGGCTTGGCCTTGGCCTTGATCTCGCCGAGCTCCCACATGAGGGGCTCGTCGATGGCGAGCCGGCCGGCCGTGTCGAAGAGGACCATGTCGTTCCGGTTCTGCCGCGCCTCGCGCATGGCCTCGACGCAGATGTCCACGGGCTTCATGCCGGCCGGGCCGACGAAGACCGGGAGGCCCACCTGCTGGCCGAGGATCTGGAGCTGGTCCACGGCCGCGGGCCGGTAGGTGTCGGCCGCCACGAGCAGGGGCTTGTATCCCTGCTTCTCGAGCAGCTTGGCGAGCTTGGCCGCGGTGGTGGTCTTGCCGGACCCTTGCAGGCCTGCGAGCATGATGCCGGTGGGCGTGCCCTTGGGCGCGAGGTCGATCCGGGTCTGGATCGGCCCCATCATGTCCTCGAGCTCCTTCTGGCAGATGGCGATGAAGTGGTCCTGGGGCGAGACCTTGAGCTTCTTGCCCTTGGCCTCGGCCGAGAGCGAGACCACTTCGCCCACGGCCTTGGCCTTCACGCGATCGAGAAACGTCTTGGTCAGGTTGTAGTCGACGTCGGCCTCGAGGAGCGAGAGCCGGATGTCCCGGAGCGCGTCCTCGATGTTGGCTTCGGTGATCTCGACCAGGCCCTTGAGCCTCTGTCGCGCCTGGCGGAAACCCTTTGATACCGTCTCCAGCATGCCTGTGTCCTGTCTCGGTCTCCCCTTATGACCACCGTCTCTAGCACAGCGCGGCGCGGGGTGGCAAGAACGGCGTCCGGCGGACGAAGAGATGTTTCCCCGCCGGGTTTGTGATAGACTCCGAAGCGCGGGCAACGGAATCGGAGGTGATCCATGCGACAGGTGGTGATTCATGCAGGCGAGGACGGCTTCTGGGTGGCCGAGGTGCCCTCTCTTCCCGGCTGCATCTCCCAGGGAGAGACGCGGGAGAAGGCGCTGGAAAACATCCGCGAAGCCATTGCTGGATACATCGCGGCGCTCGAGCAAGACCACCTTCCGGTGCCGGAAGAGAAGTTCGACGCGCTCCTTGTCGCCGTATGAGCCCTCAACTTCCCGTCATCTCAGGCCACAAGGCCGCGAAAGCGCTCGGCAAGGCCGGGTTCCGGTTCATTCGGCAGACCGGAAGCCATATCATCCTGCGCCGGGATCAGCCCTTCGCCCAGGTGACCGTTCCTGATCACAAGATCCTGGACCGGGGAACGCTCCGGAGCATCATCCGCCAGTCCGGCCTGTCGGTCGACGAGTTCGTCGCTCTTCTATAAGGCTGGAGAGCCTACCCCCGTCAACGGATACCCCGTCAACGGATACTGGCACCCGAGACCTGTCGCGCTCCGTCACAGCAAGGAGCAGGTCTTGATGAACTTGTCCAGGGCGTCGTAGCAGGGATTGTCCGCTTCGATCGTGGGCGCCGAGAGCCACTTGCATGCCAGGTCCACGGTGCAGTCCATCAGGTCCTCCCGGGCGTTCCAGCAGTCGTCCGAGACGTCCTTCATCTGGTCGTTCGCCTGCCGGCATTGATCGAGGTAGTCGCTCTTGGAGGTTCCGGCGTCCAGGTGGCATGCGACCAGCCGGTCCCAGGATCGCTCGCAGCTGTCCTTCTTGTCGTCGTCGCAGGACACGGCGACTCCCAGCAAAACGACTAGGACGCCAACAACCCCAATCGCCTGCCGGAAATGATGCTGCATCGCGACCTCCTACTGCACGTACGGCGTGCAGTACTCGCTGATGATGACGTCGGTGATGGCGTCGGCCAGGGAGAGATTCCCGGCCGCCACCTGGCGGATGTCGAAGACATGACCCCCGGTGGCCGTGGGAATGGACGGCTGGCCGCCGTAGGGCGTGAAGAAACCGGCCTCGGTGTTGCCGCTGCCCGTACAGGTGCCCTGGTGCGCCGCGAACGAGGCCACGCGCAGCTCGCGCGAGGTGAGCGCCTGGATCGTCTCCGGGTACGTGTGCTGCACCTTCACCTGGGAGAGCTTGGCCGGCGTCTCCTTGAAGGTGTCGTCGGTCGCGTGGATGATGATGCGCACCGAGTCCTCGCGCCAGGGATAGGTCTCCGCAGCCGTGACCAGGGCGTCGAGCGTGTTCTCCGGGCAGTCCAGGTTGATGCCCGGGCTGCCGCCCGGCTCCTGCTCGCTGCTCGTGTACGCCTTCACGGTCTGGAAGGCCTGCTGGATCGCGCTCACCGACGCGAACGGCTGGCCGTTGTTCTGGACCGCCACGTCGTCCACGAACACCACGAGCCCGAAGCTCGGGTCGTCGTCGATGTTCAAGGCGGCCTGCCACACCTTGCCGATCTCCTGATTGAGCTTGTCGAGCACGAACCCCATGCTGGTCGACACGTCGAGCACGAAGCAGATGTCGATCTTGTCGTAGCAGTCGAACCCGCCGTCCCCGGCGTCAGCGTCGCCGTCCGCGTCCGCGTCCACGTCCGCATCGGCGGCCGCATCAGACACGCCGCCGTCCCCTTCCCCACCCGTGCCGCGCCGATCGTCGGCCGTGCAGCCGTCCAGCATGAGCGCCATCAAGAGAAGCACTAGGCCGCGGATCAGCCTCTTTCCCGTGTTCCCCATGATCACCTCCGATTTCATTGTCGTATTTTAGTACAAGTCATAGAAGCGGTCGAGAAGAACCTCGGCCTATAAAATGCAATGTTGAGGAAATCTGGTATAATGAGGAATGAGCTTCATGCATCCATCATCCGTTTCATCGAAAGGAGTCGTATCCATGCCGAAAGTATTCCTTGCAATGCTTGCCGCCTGCTTTTTCTTTTCCGCCTTTGCCTACGCCGCGCCGGATTCGGACGCGAGCGTTGACGCCGGCAACGACGCCGCAACGGACGCGGGCAATGACGCGGGCCAGGACAGCGGGCCCCTGGACGACAGCACCAGTCCGGACATGGGCGGCGTGGGTTGCGCCACGGTTCCGGGCTCTACGGCGGCCTCCCCCATCCTCGTCTTCGCGCTCGCCCTCGTCGGCCTTGCCTTCCTTCGAATCAAACGGTAATCAGACCGCGCCCTGGCGGAGGTGAGGATCGAAGGCGTCGCGCAGCGTCTCGCCCAGAAGATTGTATGAGGTCACGAGCAGGAAGAGGGCGAGGCCCGGGAAGAGCGTGAGCCACCACGGCTGGCCGTTGTGGTACGCCTGCGTGAGCAGCTCGCCCCAGCTCGCCGTGGGGGGCGGGGTCCCGAACCCGAGGAACGACAGGGACGACTCGATGAGGACGGCGCCGGCCACGCCGAAGGTGGCGGTCACGAGCACCGGCCCCATGGCGTTCGGGATCACGTGGCGGAGGATGATCCGGGCCTGGGACAGGCCGAGCGCCCTCGCGGCCGTGATGTAGTCCTGCGTCCCGATCCGCATCACCTCGCCGCGCACAAGCCTCGCCACGTCGGTCCAGCGCGTGAGCCCGATGACCACCATGAGCTGGAACACGCTGCTCGACGTGAGGAGCCCCTGGATCGCCAGGATCAGGAAGAAGGTGGGGAAGCTCATCATCACCTCGATGAGCCGACTCACCAGGCGATCGAGCAGCGTGTCGCGGTAGTAGCCTGCGAGAGCGCCCAGCAAAAGCCCGATCAGGGTGTAGATGCCCACGGCCACGAACCCGATGGCGAGCGAGATCCGGGTGCCGTGGATGAGGCGCGCGAGCACATCGCGGCCCCGGTCGTCGGTGCCGAGCCAGTGGTTCCGGTCCGGCGGACCCATCCACCGGATGGCGCCGCGAACCTTGCTCTGGAGCGGCCCGTACGGCACCGGCGGGAAGAGCGCCCAACCGCCGCGATGCTCGATCCGGTCGAGGACCGCCTGGTTGTCGTAGTCCTGGAGATCGGCGTCACGGAAGAGATTCGGCAGGAGGTAGGTCTTCCCGTTCAGATGGCAGAGGATCGGCTGGTCCGACGCGAGGAAGTCGGCAAAGAGCGCCACGACTAAAAATCCCAGCACCAGCACCATGGCGGCCATGGAGAGAGGCCGGCGCCACAGATCGGACATCACGGTGCCGAGCAGTGTGCGGCGCCTGGGAACGGCCTGAGAGCGTCGGAGGAGGCGTATCATCCTAGACCACCTCCCGCTCGGGCCCGCCCCCAGGCTCGAGCCTCGGGTCGATGAGCGCGTAGAGGAGGTCCGTGGCCATGATCCCCACCATGGTGAGGATCGCGGTGATGGTGGTCACGGCCATGATCCAGTTGTAGTCGCGGCCCCGGATCGCATCGAAGGTCTCGAGCCCCATCCCCGGGATGTTGAAGATGCTCTCGATGATGACCGACCCGCCGATGAGGAACGGGAGCTGGAGCCCGAGCAGGGTCACGACCGGGATGAGGGCGTTGCGGAGCGCGTGGCGGACGATCACGCTCCTTTCCTTCAGCCCCTTGGCCCGCGCCGTGGTGATGTAACCCTGCCGGATCACCTCCAGCATACTGCTCCGCTGGTACCGGGACAGCACGGCCAGGGACACATAGCTCAGGCACGTGACCGGCAGGACGAGATGCCAGCCGAGATCCAGGACCCGCCGCCAGAGGGGCCACGAGGCCGACCCCTCGCTCGCGATCCCACGGATCGGAAAGAGGTCGAGGCCCCCCACGCCGCCGAAGAGCTGGATGCACATCATGGCGACCCAGAACGACGGCAGCGAGTAGAGCACGAATAGCCCTACGGTGAGGATGCGATCGGATCGGGTTCCGCGCCGCACGGCCGAGAACACTCCGAGCGGGATCGCGATGCCGTAGGCGACGAACACCGAGAGGAGGCTCAAAAGCAGCGTCACCGGCAGCTTCTCCTTGAGCTTGTCCGCGATCGGCCGGTGATCCGTGATCGACATTCCGAAATCGAGGGTGACGATGCGGCTCACCCACTTGTAGAACTGGGTCTCGGTCACCACGTCGGCGAACCGCTCGATGCCCTGGGGAAAGACATAGTCCGCGTACCGCTGCCGCCACCAGTCCCCCCATCCATGGATCGCCCTCTCCCTCGCCTCGACCGCGGCCTGGGGGTCCAGCGTCCCCTCGCGGCCCGTGACCCGGGACGCCAGGGCCACGAGCCTCCCCTCGGCCGCGCTGCCGGGCCGGGCGGCGAGCTCGGTCAGGATCTGGGGCAGCGCAAACGTGTCGAGCCGCCGGAGCTCCTCCTCCACCAGGGGGTCGGGCTTCTGCGAGAGCCTCCGGACCAGCCTGGCCGCCCGGGCCTCGGTGAAATCGAGCCGATACGTTTGCCAGAACCGCTGCCAGAACTTGCCCCGGTCCGTGGCGGCCTCGATCTCCTCCTTGAGCCCCATCCGCTCCCCGACCGCGTCCAGGGCGCCGACCAGCGCTTCTCTCGCACCCCCCTTGACCTCTCCCAGCCTGGGAAGGAGATAGGGGAAGAGGGCGCAGCCGCGAAGCGCGATCTCCCGGGCCGCGGCCGGCCGCGTGGCCTCATCATTCAAGCGGCGCAGGAGATCCCTGACCGCGGCACCGCCTTCCTCCAGGTCGGTGTTGATGAAGAGGGGCAGGTGCAGGAAGTAGGTCCTCCGGAGGTCCTGGCCCACCTCGGCCGAGATGGCGCCTGCGCGCGTCTCGCCGCCCAGCTGCATGGTCACCGGGTCGCCCGGCGCCAGGTGGACCATGGCGAAGGTGACGAGCGCAATCCCGAGAAGCGTCGGAATCATCCCCTTGAGCTTCTTCCAGAGGTAGTCCCTCACTTCTCCGGTCCTCCGGCGAGCCAGATCCCGGGCTCGCCCAGGTTGAGATCCGACACGATGATCCCGCGGACGTCACGCCGGACCAGCGCCACGAGCTCGGCCGTGTTCAGGAAGGTGACCGGCTGATCGCGGTACAGGAGCTTGCTCAGGTCCCGGCAGATCGTCCGCCGGCCTGCAAGGTCGAACGTGCTCCGAAGCCCTTCGAGCATCCGGTCCGCGTCCTTGCTGCACCAGCCGCCGTAGTTCTGGCCTCCGCCGATCGCGGCGCAGCCGAAAAGCGGCGCCACGTCCGCGTTCTCCCACGAGGAGAAGCTCATGGCCAGGACCGCTGCGTCGAAGTCGTGATCCTTGAGTCTCTGCAGGAAGACCGACCAGTCGACCGTGACGATGCCCATCCGGATGCCGGCCTTGCCGAGGTCCTGCTGGACCACGGTCGCGGCGCGCTCCCAGGTCCTCGATGCGGTGGAGACCATGAGGGAGAAGGTGAAGGGCCTCCCCTGGCGCTCCCGCACTCCGTCCCGGTTCGTGTCCCGCCATCCGTCGTCCTCCAGGAGGGTCCTCGCGAGCGGCGGATGGTACGCGAGCGGCCTGAGCTGCCTGGGCGCGCACGGATGCCCCGGGGGCCAGACCCCGCTCGCCGGCTCGCCCAGGCACCGGTTGATGGAGCAGGCGAGCGCCGGCCGGTCGATGAGATGCGCCATGGCCAGCCGGGTCCGGGTGCCTTTGAACGGCTCCCGGGTCACGTTGTAGACGATGTAGGAGATCCGCGGCGGCCGGTAGCGGATCATCCGGTACCGCGACCCGAGGAGCGGGTCGTTCCGGGCCGTCTCCACCTGGTCCTCGCCGATCCGGGGCATGACGTCGATCTCCCCGCGCCGCATCATCTGAAGCGCCACGGTCTTGTCGAGCACCACCCGGTACACGATCCGGTCCAGGAACGCCGGCTTGCCCCAGTACCGGTCGAACCGCTCGAGCACGATGCTCTCGCCCGGCTCCCACGAGCGGAACCGGAAGGGGCCGGTCCCCACCGGCGCCCGAAGGGCCGGGTGGCCGGTGAACTCCGCGTTGCCGAACACGTGCTGCGGCAGGATGCCCAGGCTCTCCAGGTTGTAGAGGAAGAGGGCGTCGGGTTTGGATATCTCGATCTCGAACGTGAGCGAGTCGGGCGCCTGGACCTTGGTCACATGGTCGAAGTCGGATCGCTGGCCTGCGCCGCCGCGCGGGTCGAGGAGCCGTTGGAAAGTGAAGAGGACATCCTGGGAGGTGAAGGGCGCTCCGTCGTGCCACGACACGCCGGGCCTCAGGCTGAAGCGGAAGTGTCGCTGGTCCTCCGAGATCTCCCAACGCTCGGCCAGCTCGGGCACGATCTCACCGGTCGTCGGGTCCTCCTTCACCAGGGCCTGCACCACGTCGTGATGGATGATCTGGTAGATGCTGGCGTCCTGGCGGAGCAGCCCCAGGAGATGAGGGGGCTCGACCTCGAGATGGATCGTGATCTGTCCCCCGCTCCTCGGCGTGCCCGGCGGGAGCGCCTCCTCGGGCCCGCCCAGCCCGGCGTCCGGGCAGCGGCAGGTCTCGGCCGCGCCG
>Ga0315282_10004303_pt1 | contig 24855 bp, 30 predicted proteins | sample YL17G07_20_MG_FD_203693 | JGI IMG/M metagenome (GOLD analysis project Ga0315282, IMG submission 203693) | Sediment microbial communities from Yellowstone Lake, YNP, Wyoming, USA - YL17G07_20 | ecosystem: Environmental > Aquatic > Freshwater > Lake > Sediment | place: USA: Wyoming | collected... | reverse complement strand
CCGGCGTTGCAGGCACTCAGCCACCTGCACTGACACCGGGTGCCACCCCCGACACCCAGGCCCTCATCCGCGAAGCCAACCAGCACTACGAGCGCGCCCAGCAGCTCTTGCGCCAGGGCGACTGGGCAGGGTACGGCGAGGAAACGCGCAAGCTCGGCGAGGTCGTGAAACGCCTAGCGACAGCGCAGGCAGGAGAACGGAAGTAGGCAGTATGCAGAAAGCAGGCCCGGCCCACCGAAGCCCAGGGAAGCGTGATGTCGGCAGTCCCCCACATCCCCGATGCAGTCTACTTCCTACTGCCTCCCAAGAGCATGGCACGCCTGCAGTGCGCCTGCGGGGTCGACGGCGTCGCTCCCCTTGATGATCTGCCGAATCACACCCTTTTTATCGACCATGAACGTGGAGCGGTTGGCGAGGCGAATGAGGGGGATGAGCACGCCGTACGCGCGAGAGACGGTCTTGTCTTCGTCGCTTAGGATGGGGAACCTAATGCCCAGCGATTCCGCAAACTTCTCGTTCTTCTCGCGGCTGTCCACGCTGATACCGATGACCTGGGTGCCAGCCTGCTCGAATTTAGCGATATCAGCCTGATACGCCTTGAGCTCGCGCGTTCAGCCGCTCGTGAAGGCCTTGATGTAGAAGGCCAGCACGACGGCCTTCTTGCCACGGAGATCGCTCAGCCGGATGAGCTGACCATTCTGATCAGCCAACGCGAAGTCCGGCGCAGGGCTGCCGATTCTCAGCCAAGCCATAGGCGGATTTGATCAACACCCGGCCGGGGTAGGCGGCCGAGATTTGGGTCGTACCTCAACGGCCGCGCCCGTGGGCCTTTACGATTCCCATAAGGGGGAAGCAATTCAGCATTCACCATTCAGCATTCAGCATTCTGAATTCTGGCTTCTGACTCCTGCCTACTGCTTCTTGTGCTCGAGCAGACTGCACGCCGCGTGCGCGCCAGTCGGGTCGATGGCCGCCGCGTCCTTCTCGATGTGCTGGACGATGCCGTCCTTGTCCACCACGAATGTCGTCCGGTTCGCGAAGCCGTATTGCTCGTTCAGGATGCCGTATTCCACGGAAACTTTGCGCTGGAAATCGCTCAGCAGCGGGAAGTGCACGCCGATCTGCTCCGCGAAGGCCTTGTTGGCGGGGGAACTGTCCACGCTGATGCCGAGGACCTGCGTGTTGGATTGCTCGAATTTGGCGATATCAGCCTGATACGCCTTCAACTCCTTCGTTCAACCGCCGGTGAACGCCAAGACGTAAAAAGCCAGCACGACGTTCTTCTTGCCTAGGAAATCGCTGAGCTTGACGACCTTGCCATTTTGGTCCGGCAAGGCGAACTGCGGTGCGCGGTCACCGACCTTCAAGGGCGCGCCCTGGGCCAGAAACGGCAACGCCAGCGCCGTGACCAGGACTCCTGCAGCCGCATAGGATGTTATCCGCACGGTCTCCCTCCTCAACGTTTCGTTGTGAACTGCCCCCGAGCGGCGCGATTATAACCCAGAAGCCGGGCTCCTAGCGGGTCTGAAATACCGATGGACTGAATCTGCGCTGTCCACGTTGCTTGGAAAACGGAAGGTGCCCCACGAGCGTCCTGATGTTATGGGCAGGCTTTGAGACAGAATGACGTCCAATGTGGTTTTCAAGTTGTTGAAAATAAAAGGCAAATATTCCTTGACAGTAAGGCACTCATATTCTATGATGTCATACGGCTAAGGTGTTGAATGGGGTCAGTAGACCTATGAGACCTGAAGGAGGTATTCAACCATGGCGATTGTTCGATGGGAACCGTTCCGGGATCTAATGACGACTCAGCGGGAATTCGACCGCCTCTTCAAGGAGGCCTTCACGCCGCTCTTCGGCGAAGGAGACATCTCCACCCCCACCTGGGCGCCGCCCGTGGACATCTTCGAGACAGAGAACGACATTGTCCTCAAGGCGGACCTGCCCGGCGTTGACCCCAAGGACGTGGAGGTCAAGGTCGAGGACAACACGCTGTATCTCAAGGGCGAGCGGAAGTTCGAAAAGGAAGTGAAGGACGAGAACTACCATCGCATCGAGCGGTCCTACAGGTCGTTCGCGCGCAGCTTCTCGCTCCCGAACTCCATCAACGCCGAGAAGGTGGAGGCGGAGTACAAGGACGGCTTGCTGACGCTGACCCTCCCCAAGCGGGAAGAAGCGAAGCCCAAGACGATCAAGATCGACGTCAGCAAGAACTGACGTCTCGCGCGGCGCCTCGATCCGCCTCGCGCTCGCCCGCCGAAGGGCAACCACGGACCGCGTCGCGGTCGCCGGCTTTGCGCGACCCGGCGCGGTTGCTTTCTTGAATTTCAAATGAGAGATTCGGTTAAGGAGCAAAGACTCGGATATGATCGAACCGAATCTCCAGTTTCTGATTTCGGTCTTCTAATTTCGTTTTTCGAGTTTCGAATTTCCAGCTGCGAGTTCCACGATGGCGACACGATTTGACAAATTCACGGTGAAGGCCCAGGAAGCCCTCCAGGCCACGCAGGACATTGCCGGCCGTTTCGGCAATCAGCAGCTCGAGCCGGTACATCTGCTGCTCGCGCTCGTCGAGCAATCGGAAGGGATTGTGCCCGCGATTCTCGAGCGGCTGGGCGTGCAACCCGCGATGGTGGCTCAAGAGGCCGAGAAAGCCGTCGAGGCTTTGCCCAAGGTAGGCGGCGCGACGGACCATTATCTCTCCCCTGCCCTCAAACAAATCTTCGACCAGGCTTTCAAGGAGACCGAGCAGTTCAAGGACGAGTTTGTCTCGACCGAGCATTTGCTGCTCGCCCTAGCCAAAAGCAGAAGCGACGCGGCGGGGCGGATTCTTTCCCGTTTGGGCGTCACGCACGACGCGATACTCAAGGCCCTGGTGGTGGTGCGCGGGACGCAGCGCGTCACCGACCAGAATCCTGAGGCCAAGTACCAGGCGCTCGAGCGCTACGCGCGCGACCTGACGGAACTCGCCCGGCGCGGCAAGCTCGACCCGGTCATTGGCCGCGATGACGAAGTCCGCCGCGTCATCCAGGTGCTCTCACGCCGTACCAAGAACAATCCCGTGCTGATCGGCGAGCCGGGCGTCGGCAAGACAGCCATCGTCGAAGGCATCGCGCAGCGCATCGTCGCCGGCGATGTCCCTGAGGGATTGAAGTCGAAGCGCATCGTGCAGCTCGATCTCGGCGCCATGGTCGCAGGCTCCAAATACCGGGGCGAATTCGAAGACCGCCTGAAGGCTGTGCTCAAAGAAATCGAGGAGTCGAGTGGCCAGATCATTCTCTTCATCGACGAACTGCACACGCTGGTCGGCGCGGGCGCGGCCGAAGGTGCCATCGACGCTTCGAACATGCTCAAGCCCGCACTCGCCCGCGGCGAGCTGCGCTGCATCGGCGCCACGACGCTCAACGAGTACAAGAAGCACGTCGAAAAGGACGCGGCGCTCGAGCGGCGCTTCCAACCGGTCCTGGTCGGCCAGCCTTCGGTCGAAGACACCATCGCCATCCTGCGCGGCCTCAAGGAGCGCTATGAGGTCCACCATGGCGTGCGCATCAAGGACTCGGCGATCGTCGCTGCCGCGGTGCTCTCGAATCGCTACATCTCCGACCGCTTTCTGCCTGACAAGGCCATCGACCTGATCGACGAAGCGGCTTCAAGCCTGCGCATCGAAATCGACTCGATGCCCGCGGAGATCGACCAAATCGAGCGGCGCATCACGCAGCTCGAAATCGAGCGGCAGGCGCTGCGCAAGGAGGAGGACTCCGCCTCGAAGGAGCGCCTCGTCACGCTCGAGAAGGAACTTGGCGGGCTGCGCGAGAAATCCGATCGGTTGAAGCTGCGCTGGAAGGCGGAGAAGGAAGTCATCGCGCGCATCCGCAGCTTGAAGGAGCAGATCGAGCAGGCAAAGATTGACGAGGCGCGCGCCACACGCGAGGGCGACCTGAACAAGGTAGCGGAAATCCGCTACGGTAAGTTGGTAGCTTTGGAAAAGGCGCTTGCGGCGGCCAACGCGGAACTCGAAGGCAAGGCGAAAGCCGGGCGCATGCTCAAGGAGGAAGTGGACGAAGAGGACGTGGCGCGCGTGGTCTCGAAGTGGACGGGCATCCCGGTCTCCAAAATGCTCGAAGGCGAGGTCGCCAAGCTCGTCAAAATGGAGGACCGCCTCCGCCTGCGCGTGGTGGGCCAGGACGAAGCGCTGCGCCTGGTGGCGAACGCCGTGCGCCGTAGCCGCGCGGGGCTTTCCGACCCCAAGCGGCCCATCGGCTCATTCATCTTTCTCGGTCCCACGGGCGTGGGCAAGACCGAACTCGCCCGGGCGCTCGCGGAATTCCTCTTCGACGACGAGCGCGCCATGCTGCGCATCGACATGTCGGAGTACATGGAGAAGCACGCCGTGGCGCGGCTGATTGGCGCGCCACCGGGCTACGTGGGTTACGAAGAGGGCGGACAACTGACCGAGCAGGTGCGCCGCCGACCGTACTCGGTGTTGCTCTTCGACGAAATCGAGAAGGCGCACCCGGACGTCTTCAACATCTTTCTGCAAATCCTCGATGACGGCCGCCTGACGGACGGCAAGGGCCGCACCGTGGACTTCCGCAACGCCGTCATCATCATGACCTCGAACATCGCGAGCCCCTTGATTCACGAGGCCATGAACGGCCGAGGGACGGGGCGAGGGACCGAGCAGGCGCCGGTGATCACCGAGGACCTGAAGAAGCGTATCCACGAGACGCTGCTTCAGTACTTCCGGCCGGAGTTCTTGAACCGCGTGGATGAGATTGTGATCTTCAACGCGCTCGGCAAAGAGCAGATCGAAAAGATCATAGAGCTCCAGCTCGAAAACCTGCGCAAGCTGCTTGCTGAGCGGAAGATTCAGATCGAGCTCACCGACAAGGCTCGTGAGTTGCTCTTCCGCGAGGGGTATGATCCACAATTCGGCGCCCGGCCCTTGAAGCGTGCCCTCCAGCGCCTCATCCAAGATCCGCTGGCGATGAAGCTCCTCGACGGCGATATCCTCCCCGGGGACACACTCGCCGTGGACGCGGACATGAAGCGCGGCGAGATGCGTTTCGCGCGGGCGACGGCGAAGGCGGTGCGAAGGTGATTCTTGGGTTACAATGGAGATGTCATGAGCTACCATTTGACAAACCAGCAAATTGGGCCCGTCGTCGGATCGATAGTCAAGGCTAGGAGTCCGTGGCCGCGCCCGGATCACGATGGGATTATTGGCATTCCTCTCTCGGACGGGAGGGCAACCGTCATAGACAACACCCGCGATGGCGTCCAAGCCAGAAATTTCGAGGAGTTCGCTGACGGACGACGTGTAGATTACGTGTGGGTTCCAGACTCGCCTGAACAACAGGACGCAGTGTTGAACCGTGCGTACAGCCAACTGGGGCAACCTTACAAGCTGTTTTCGGCGAACTGCGAACACTTCGTCAGTTGGGTTGTCACCGGCGTGCCCGATAGCCCGCAGCTCAAAAAATACATTGCTGGCGCTGGCATATTCGTGCTGGGACTGTGGGGGTTATGGGGGCTAGGCGGAGAGACTGCCTGATGCAACCGTTAGGGGTTTGCGGGATCCACCCCCGTTGCGGGACTGACGTATGCTTTGACTTTGTCACCTGTCATCCGATGGTACGAAGGAAGGTGCATTCTTAATTGTGAGCTGGAAGGTCCTTATTGCCAGATTGGGAATCGGTACAATTGCGTACCCGAGATTCTCATCCACTTGTCCCACCACAATGATCCCGCGCACAACCTGGCGTCGCAATGCAAGATGCGTTTTGATGTAACCCATGTATCTCGTAATCTGATCGACGATCTCGCTGGTCTTAGCCCCAAAACTCTTCAGTTCGACAACAACGAGGTTGCCACGCCTGTCCTTACAAAGGAGGTCGATCCGCCCCACGGGCGTTGAATACTGCCTTCCTACCAACTGTAAACCCCTTTCCAGCAGATCGAGTCTTTCCGCGACGAGTGACTCGATATCCCTCTCGTAAATACCCTCAGTGATGCCCGAAGACGTTCGACCTGCCCGCCGCCTTTTCCTCGCCGGCCCGTTAACATAAGGTGTCTGCTGCCATTCCATCAATCCAAGTGTGAGCTGCCCCGAACACAAAAAGACATCGGGACGTTTATCCATCATCACAAACATCCAGTACTCGGGTACCGGACTGTGTGTGTGCAAGATGCCAGCCTCACACGCCAGCCTCGCAATTTCTCTGACATCAACGTATCCCCCTGGAGCACTTGGAGAACTCAGCACCCTCATCGCTGCGGCGACGTAACCACGATTTGGCAATTGAGTTCGTGGCCCCGGTTTCTTAGGCTTGAAGCACGGATACTCTTCTACGACAAACCCTCGCTCACCGGTTTTCGCTGTCCTATATAACTCTTGCCCCAACAGGTGGGGGCCTATTTGGAGCGGCCTGATTTTGAGAACCAAGTCGACTAGTTCGGTTACCTGAGTCGGCGATCCCACTTTGGACAAGACTTGGCGTGCGGTATCGAGAAATGCGCCCGAAATCCTGCTGCGCTTAACCGGTTGAGCCCTGACACGCATGACGGGTCCGAGTTTCCTTCCGGCGGAGGTATTATGTCAAGAGGGTACCGATTTGGAGGCGCAGGCCTCTTAGTCCTGCAGCAGGTGTTAGTTCCTCGTGGGTGGCGCGTGCATCGCGTTCTCTGCGATGTAGGCGAATAGTTGGTGCTACAATAACGGCAAGGCATTATCTTTGAGGAGGCAGCTTGAAGATCAAGGTGGTGGTTCACGAGGCGGAGGAAGGCGGCTACTGGGCCGAAGTGCCGGCGATTCCCGGCTGTGCCACGCAGGGCGAAACCATGGAAGAGCTGATGGCGAACGTCCACGAGGCGATCGAAGCCTGCCTCTCCCTTGATCCTGTTCAGCCGGAGCGCTGAATCGCCGCAAACCCACAGGGCGGGACTTGCACTGCATTTTCTCAAAGCGACTTAAGCAAATCTTGGCGGTCCACGCCCTTATGGCGCGCGACGCTGCGAAGAATTGCGCTGAGAGTTCCGATCCGCAAGAATCTGTGCGCGGGAATGGCGATGCGGTGGCGGGATGGCAGGTCGGTTTCCAACACGATGTGGCTGCCTTCCTGATGGATCACCCGGTAATCCCAGTTTCGGCAAAGCAGGCTGGACAGGTCTTTCCCGCTCAGGTCGCGTGGGAGCTTCATCCGTAGGCCAGAACCTCGTCGCGAATCAGACGGAGGCGAATTGCGGAAGGTCGTTCGGTGCGGTCAAAGAAATAAGCAGCCGTGGCTTCCTTGACACTTTGCCGTAACTCTTCCCAGTTGTCGGCCTGGGTAAAGATGCCCTCCGTCAAGCACTCGGCCACAAATCCGCCATCGGCTTCCTGACTCACTTCGAAGACGAGCTCGCTCATGGCTCATATCCTACTTGATTGCGCCCGCTGAAACAACCAAGGCGCGAGCGAGGCTTCGTGTCCTTTCAACCGTGGGCCTTGTCGACGTCAAGAAGTCACGCCAGTTTGAACGCGGGTGCGACGACGTCAGAGCGTCGCGCGCGACCGTTTATGGTTGGCGGCGCATCTAATATTGGTGATAATGGAGTGGTGGAACGTGGGGGCCGGAAGCAATGTGGAATAACCTGAAGACGACGATTCTGCTGGCGGGGCTGACGGGCCTGCTGCTCGCCATCGGGCAGCTTTGGGGCGGCGAGCGAGGGCTGATGTTCGCCCTGATTCTGGCCGCAGTGATGAACCTGGGGAGCTATTTCTTCTCCGATAAGCTGGCGATTGCGATGAGCGGCGCGAAGCCCATCGCGCGCGAGCAGAACCCGCGCATCTATCAGATCGTCGAGCGCCTGGCCGCCAAGGCCAATGTTCCCGTGCCCAAGATCTATTTTATCCCCACCGATTCACCCAACGCCTTCGCCACGGGCCGCAACCCCAACCACGCCTCGGTGGCGGTGACGCGCGGCATTCTCGAGATCTGCGACGACGAGGAAATCGAAGGGGTGCTGGCGCACGAGCTCGGCCACGTCAAGAACCGCGACATCCTCATCAGCGCGGTGGTGGCGACGATTGCCGGTGCCATCACCCTGATTGCCCGCATGGTCTGGTGGGCGGAGCTGTTCGGCTTCGGTGGAGGGCGGTCGGACGATCGTCGCGGTGGAGCGCTCTCGGCACTCGCCATGATGATTGTGGCGCCGCTGGCTGCCCTACTGATCCAGCTTGCCATCTCGCGCTCGCGTGAGTACGAAGCCGACCGCACGGGCGCCGAAATCACCGGCAACCCGCAAGGCCTCGCCCGGGCGCTCGACAAGATCGACAAGTGGGCCAAGCGCATCCCGATGCGGGCGTCGCCTTCCATGGCGCACCTGTTCATCTACCAGCCTCTGACGACGGGGGAGATTTTCTCCAGCCTCTTCTCTACGCACCCGCCCATCCGCAAGCGCATCGAGCGGCTGATCGGGCGGGACTTCGTTTAGTTGTCAGTGGTCAGTCGTCAGTGGTCAGTGGTCAATTGACCGGATGGAGGTCGCTGCTCGTCTCTGACGATATGTCCAGGCCTGCCTCGCCTGCTTATCCTTGCGAATGCGAGACCCCTTGAAGCTCTGATCCAGGTCGCGGCGCGGACATCGCCTTTGCCGGCGCAGCCCGCCAGCATGACGACATCACCTGTCTGATCCTGCGAGCAGTCTAGGAGTCTGGGAGTCTCTGAGTATTCGAGTCTCCGGGTCTTCCACTCTCTGAGTCCTGGGGTCTGAGGCCGACACACTCAGGGACTCGTGGAGTGCGCGACTCGAGGACTGACGGACTCGCAGACCAAGCTGGGGGCGGGTTACGTGTAGCGGATCTCGGATTTGGAGGTGAGGGGAATCAATGTGTAGTCGAATTCCTCTTGTTCCTCGTCGCGCTCCTGGATGACCAGCAGGTAGTGGCCGATGTGCGCTACCAGGCCGACGGTCGTCACCTTTTTGCCGAGGAACTGGCCGCGCTGGCGCAAGGAGGCGAAGTCGGGCAGTTTCTCGCGCGACGCGCTGTAGGCGTCTTCCCAATCCACTTCGGCAGGCCGGAATCGTACGCCATTGATCACGACGCCTTTTTGTTTCCGCACGTTCAATTCTCCCTCAAAGTTGATGCTGATGAGCGCAGGCGAGGCGCGTTCGCCGTACCTCAAAGACTAGCCAGCATTTCTTTCCCTTGCAAGTGAATTATCCCAGGTCGTGTCAACAGACTGAATATACAGGACTTAGCGCTGGTTGCGAAAGGTCGTTCTGTACCTGGGTGACGCTGGCCGGCTGGCGCATCTGTGAAGGGGGCGGCGGGAGGGGTAGCCACGCTTGGCGCGTTTCCCAAGCGTGGGCTCTTCTTTGGCAACAGGTCCACGGTTGGTCCAAACTACGAATCAACCATGGCTACTATCTGGCGAGATCCTTCGTCGTCCGTCAGCTGACGAACTCCTGAGGATGACAGTGTGGGGGCGTCTTTCGACATTTCACCTAAGTTCGAAGCAGCAGCGCGGACACGAGGATCGCTCCTGCCAAGACACCGCTGAGGATGGCTGCCTTGACCAGCGGCTTGATAAGTGAGGGACCTTTCTGCTGCACCTTGATTGATCGCAATTCGCTAAAAAGAATCTGGCGCTGCGCCTGTGGGTTCCCTTCCTCGACGAGCATGAAGCCGTCGTTCCTCACTTCACCCATCTTGCCCTGAGCCTTCTCTCCGCTGGTTAGCTGAACCTGCACGGTCGTTCCGATGGGAATTCCCAGCACTCGTTCCTTGAGCTTGCCGACCCTCCCGGCTTCCTTCCCTTGAGGATTCTTTTCTGCTCCGGCCAGAGTTATCAGGCCGGGCTGAAAGGCCAGAATCGGTACAAGAAGGAACGAAAGCACTCGTGTCCTCATTACGCCTCCTTGAGGTGATTTCAGTGGCCACTCTGTGGCCGCGGGCTGCAAGCCGCCCCACTAAGGCTTTCCCTTCGCCAGTTCCACGACGCCCGCCGCCCCGCCCAGCGCACCAACAAGCAGATATCGTCCGATAGTTTTGGCACGGGACGGTTTCCCGTCGAGAACCTTGATGGACTTGACGTCGCCGAGCGCGATCGTGCGGTCCTCGATTTCCTTCCCGTTCACCCACCGCACGACAAAGTGGTCCTCCGCTGACTCGACCATACGGCCACGAATCTTCTCGTCGTTTTGCAGGCGAATCTCGACGACCGTCCCGCGGGGAATCCGCCGCGCCTGGCTCTCCGCATCATGAGCTTGCGAAGCGTTCGGCGGGGCTGCGGACGAGGAACGACCAGCGCCCGCGGCACGCATGACAGGGCACAGGACGAGGCACAGTTCAAGTCCGAGAATCAGCGTCCAACGAAGCATTTCCACCTCCCGCACAGGGCTCCACACCTTCGTGCAACAACTTGGTCGCGGCAGGGCACACCAGCCACTCGCGAGGCAGGTTCAGCAATCCCTGTTCCCCGGCCTGGATGCAGTCCAAGCTACTGTAGTGTCAATAAGTTACGTTGCAGGAAGGAGCGCAAGAAAACGGGTCAAACTGCAGTCTTTCGCCGACACTCGAAGCCGGGGCCCACCACCCGGACGCAACCCAGGAGAGCAACGGTCGTCGAGCGCAGTGAAGACAAAGAGTGGAGCGATTGTCAAAAACCCTGAGGCCGCGGGCCACTCGGAACGCCCCTCGGGGCGCCTCTGGGCTCGCAAAATCGAGCGGTTCGGGGCCAGCGGTTCTTTGCTATATTGCAGCGGCGGGCCCAACGAAAGGGTATCAACGTACGCGGGGGGCCCCAAGACATCATCGAATCGCATGCGCTATCTAAGAAAAATCGTTTGGGTTCTCGTCGCCCTGCTAGGCGCGCTGGCGCTCGCCATGATCGCGACGGCGCGCGGTGAGCCGCTGAATGCCGTGTGGCTGATCGCGGCGGCGGGCTGCATCTACCTGCTTGGCTATCGGTTTTACAGCCGCTTCATCGCCTACCGCGTCCTCGAACTGAACGACCGCCGCGCCACTCCGGCCGAGCGCCTGGAAGACGGCCGCGATTTCGTTCCTACCAACAAGTGGGTGGTCTTCGGTCACCACTTCGCGGCGATTGCCGGGCCGGGCCCCCTGGTCGGCCCGATTCTCGCCGCGCAGTTTGGCTACCTGCCGGGGACGCTCTGGATCGTCATCGGCGGGGTGCTGGGCGGCGCGGTGCAGGATTTCGTGACGCTCTTCTGTTCGCTGCGCCGCAATGGCAAATCGCTCGGCCAGATGGCCAAGGACGAAATCAGTTCGCTCGCCGGCTACACGGCGCTCTTCGGCGTGCTCTTCATCATGATCATCCTGATTGCCGTCGTCGGGCTCGTGGTGGTGAACGCGCTCAAGCAAAGCCCCTGGGGGCTCTTCACCATCGCCATGACGATTCCCATCGCCTTTCTGATGGGGATTTATCTCCGCTGGCTGCGGCCTAGAAAGGTGCTCGAGACTTCGATTTTGGGATTCATCTTGGTCTTCGCGGCCGTCGTAGGTGGCCGCTACGTCGCGGAATCGGCGCTCGCGCCCTACTTCACTTACGGCGGCGAGACCCTAGCGTGGATGATCATCGGCTACGGCTTCGCCGCCTCGGCGCTGCCGGTTTGGCTACTGCTTGCTCCGCGCGACTATCTGAGCACGTTTGTGAAACTGGGCGTGGTGATGGCGCTGGCGCTGGGAATCATCCTGGTGCGGCCCACCATGCTCCTCCCGCCGCTGACTCGTTTCGCCGATGGCACCGGGCCGATCTTTGCTGGCAAGATCTTTCCCTTTTGCTTCATCACCATTGCCTGCGGGGCGATTTCCGGCTTCCATTCGCTGATCGCATCTGGAACCACGCCGAAATTGCTGACCCAGGAGAGCCACGCGCGCATGGTGGGTTACGGCGGCATGCTGCTCGAGTCGTTCGTGGCCATCATGGCGATGGTGGCGGCGGCGGTACTCCAGCCGGGCGTCTATTTCGCCATCAACAGCCCCGCGGGCGTGGTGGGCACGCTGCCTGCGCAGGCCGTGGCCACGATTTCCTCCTGGGGCTTTCCGGTTACCGGGGTGGAAATGCAGGAACTCGCCCAGAAAATCGGCGAGGTGACGCTCTTCAATCGTACGGGTGGCGCGCCGTCGCTGGCCGTAGGCATGGCGCATATCTTCTCCAACGTGCTGGGCGGCTCCGGCCTGATGGCCATCTGGTATCACTTCGCCATCATGTTCGAGGCGCTGTTCATCCTCACCCTGCTTGACGCCGGAACGCGCGTCGGCCGCTTCATGCTCCAGGATCTGCTCGGTCACTTCTGGAAACCGCTAGGGAGGACAGGCTGGTACCCGGGCACCATTCTCACCAGCGCCCTCATCGTGGCGGCGTGGGGATACTTCCTCTATCAGGGCGTCGTGGACCCGCTGGGTGGCATCAACAGCCTGTGGCCGCTGTTCGGAATTTCGAATCAACTTCTCGCCACCGTCGCGCTCTGCGTGGCAACAACCATCATCATCAAGATGGGCAAGCGGCGGTATGTCTGGGTCACGCTGATACCGCTTGCCTGGCTGGTGAGCGTGACGATGACGGCGAGCTTCCAGAAAATCTGGAGTCCTGACCCGCGGCTCGGATTCCTCGCGCACGCGCGCTCGTTGGCCGATCAGATTGCTGCGGGAACGATTTCACCCGAACAACTCGCCGTCACCGAGCGGCTGATCTTCAATGACCGTCTGGACGCCATGGTGACGGGCATCTTTGCGAGCCTGGTCCTGCTCATCCTGATTGAATCGGGCCGGAACTGGTGGCTCTATGCGGTGGGCCGAAAGAAGCCTGTGCTCAGCGAAGCGCCGATGGTTCCCTCACGACTGGCGCCGTCGGAACAGTGAGACGGTGAAAATTGCCGGCATCGAGCGAGGAGACAAAAACATGGCGAAGGTCCGGCAGCATCTAATAGAAGTCTGGGGACTCGTGCGCGAGCTGATGGGTGAGAATGCCTACGCGCGCTACTGCGATTACGTCGCTCGACGGGGTGGACAACCGCTGGGGCCGCAGGAATTCTATGTCTCCGAGCTCCAGCGCAAATATTCCCGTCCCAGCCGCTGCTGCTGAGTGGGCAGCACCAGGAGGCATTCGTGAAACTGCTTACACTGGTCGTTGCCCTCATCGCTTGGGCGGCGCTCCTCGCCGACTGGGCGGAAGAGCCGCCTTGCTCAAAGCAGCGCCTTCTCGTGAAGCAGTACTTACGCCAGAAGAATGAAGCGATGATGATGCCGGGCGATATCATCGTCGCCGACGCCCAAGGCGTTGTGGTGGTTCCGCGGGCCGAGGCTGAAGCCGTGCTCGCCGCCGCGCACCGTATCCAAGTTCAAGACAAGGGGCAGCGCCGCGAACTCTCTGAGAAGCTGAAGGGGCGCCGGATTTTACAGTCAAATAGACCCTGGTTCGCATCCCCTCCCGAGTTCCCCACCCCCTAGACCTGTGTCCAGGCCTGTCCAGAGAGAATTCCTCCTGTCCGGACCAAATATCCCCTCAAGTCGGAATCCCGTTCCGCCGATCACAAGCAGGGCGCGTGTGTCGATCCAACGGAGGGGGAGTATGGACAGATCACAGGCCGGCATTTGGAACCCGGGCGCAGGCATGTCGCGGCTCTTACACCCCCTGGCGAGCCGGAAAAGGCTCCTGATGGCGATGGCCAGCTCGATGGGTGGGGCTCCGACGAATTCCTGTCGGGGCGACTGCGTCGTGGCCGGCCTGCTTGGAACCGCGGAGCAGTGGGATCGGTTTGAAACCGAGTGGAAGGGGTCCGTCGTCGAGGCAGAAGCGGCACGGACCTCGGTGGGCGGTATCAGCGCCCGCAGTAGCGACGAGTCTTCAAGATCGAGCACCAGAGTCGGCGACACGCTGGCGGGGCTGATCAATGCGTGCGGGCTGATGGGAATTGGGTCACACTTGTCGGGGGAGGAATACGAGCGGCTTTCACCCGACATACAGCGAACTCTGACGGGTGGGCGTCCGGCGGAGCCCTCTGTTCTATGTTTCCGCCACTGCATGCTGGAGGCCGCCTGGCAGGCAGCGAAACTCCCCCCGGAGGAGAGGGTTTGCTTTGTGCTTGACGGGCAAGACCGTCTCGCTTCCCAGGCCGCTTGGCTCTTCGAGGAGATCCGATGCCTTGAGCCCGCGCCCGTCCGCGAGCGGCTGGGGGCGCTGGGCTTCGAGCCGAAACAGGACTTCGCCCCACTCCAGGCCGCCGAGTGGTTGGGGCGCGAATTCCTTCGCCATCCGGGCAATGGTGGAGCCAACGTCGACCTGTGTGAGTCCGTCCCTGCCGACGGCTCGTTCCCGCTCCGCCTGCTCTTCAAATCTTTCGACGGCCAGGCGTTTCGCCGGCTGCAGATGGAACGCCGCACCGAATGGAATCAAAGCTTCTCGAGGCTCTAATAGCAACCTCCCGCAGCCATGCGGTGCCAGCGGAAGCGTTCAACGCGTGGGCGGAGGAAGCGCAGGCCGTGTCGACCGTCCATGTTCATGACGTCCAGGACTTGGAATCGCGGGGGCGCGGCCCTTAGCTCATCGACGAGGGGCGCTCCCACACAGCGGGGCGCTAGGTGGCCCGCGATTTCAAGCCGTCGCCGGTCTTGTTACCCGATTCCGGTATACTCAGGTTGTTAACCCAGCCAATCGTTCCTTGACTTTCCCCTCGGAAAGCTGCCAGATTAAGAACCATCGGTGCCGGAAGCACGCGACCTCCGTAGCTGGGGCGCCCCAGTTGTAGTGTCTGGCATGGCAAGCTTAACCTACGAGGAGTTTTTTTCCGACCACCGCAAACGCCTGGAGGCGATACACAAGTCTTCGGGGGCGACGAGTTGGTCTGTCTCGCTCGACGAACTCGCCCGGGCGATGTGGGAAGGCATCAGCGCCACAGCTTCGGTTGAGCCTGGAAAGATCCCTGACCTCCTGCAGAAAATCCGCGCCGACGAACTGGCGCTGGCGCTCGCCTGCGTCAAAGGGAACGAGCGAGCCTGGGAAGCGTTCAGCTTCGGTTATCGCACCGCCGTGTACGAGGCCGCGTGCTCGTTCGCACCGGACCTGACCCTGGCGCGGGAGCTGTCCGATTCGATGGCCGCGGAACTGTACGGTGTGGAATCGGGAGATGCCCCGCGGCGGTCGAAGCTGGCCTACTATCACGGCCGAAGCAGCCTGAGGACCTGGCTGCGCGCGGTGGTCTACCAGAAATTCGTGGACGAGTACCGGCGGATGAGCCGGCTCGAACCCTTGCCGGAGAATCCCGAAGCTCTGGCCGGGGAAACCAGGGCCGTCTCCGAGCAGGATGAGCACCGGTACGCCAAGCTCCTCAGCGAAGCGGTGTCCGTGACGCTCCGGGAACTCCCCGGCTCGGAGAAAATGCTGCTCGGCTTCTACTATGTGCAGCAACTGACGCTGAAGCAGATCGGCAGGGTTCGCGGGGAACACGAATCCACGGTTTCCCGCCAGCTCGAGGCGGTACGAAAGAAGCTGCGCAGGCAGATTGAGAACTACCTTCGCAAAGTCAAGAAGCTGAATGCCTACGAGGTCGATCAGTGCTTCAACTTCGTCGCGCGCGGCGTCATGGTGGACCTGGACACGGAATTGAAGAAAGAGAAAATCCCGCAAGAAGGCACGGGTGGTTCGTTCTAATGTCTGAGGAGGTCCCCGGCCGGGTGCCGATGGCCCCGGTCTCGGGCCGGGTCGGAAGAAGAAAATGGCAGTAAAAGACGACGCGGCGGAAGAACAAGCGCTGGGAAAGATCATTGCCGGAAAGCTGCGGGAGCAGCTCCAGTCCGAGCCCTCCGGCTGTCCGGAGGTTGAAACCCTGTCCGCCTACTTCGAGCGAACGCTCTCCCCAAGCGAGCGGGTGGTCTGTGAAAGCCACCTGATGACCTGCTCCCGCTGCCAGCTCTTCGTTGCGGAATTGGCCCGGTTGAGCGAGGCCGACGAGCGGCCTGTGATCGTCGGGGAGGTCGAGATTGCGAGCGGAGAAGAAACAGGATGGCATTTCCGCCTCGCCTGGGTAACTCCTGTCCTGGTGGTCTTGATCCTAGGCGGGGTCTGGTACCGCGAGAAAATCCGCGATTACATCCGACCACCAGCAGAGACAGCGATCGAGGAGCCGACCCCGGCGACGGCTCCTCCCACCGAGGCGGCGGCGAAGGGCAAAAGTCAGAAGACCGCCGCCGCTCCAGCAGTGAAGTCTGAGGAGGAGGCTGCCCACAAGGCTGGCGCGGAGCTAAAAGAGCAGGCGGCCGCCGCGGCTCCATCCGCTCCGACCGCAGCGACGGCGGAGGGAGTGCCGCGCGCTGGGAGCGGCATCAGCATCAAGGGCGGACTCCCCGAGTCGGCTCCAGGAAGCGCGGCGGGAGGAATTGCGGCGCCCAGCGAACGCGAGCGACTCCCCGCCTCCGCGGCCGAGACGCGGGTACTGCAGATTCCAGCCGGACCTCGCCCCGCCGAATCGGCTGATCGCGCCATCGCGGCGGCACCCTCCTCAGCCGCACCCGAAACCGCCCGCCAGAGCGCAAGAGAGACGCGGGCCCTGGCGAAGCAGTTAACCGGTGCGAAGCCGCCCGCCTTGACGGACTACACCATCCAGGGTAACGCCCCGACCTACCAGCCGCAGTGGCGAGTGGGCCGGGGAGGACTCCTCCAGCGTTTTGACACGGACCGCGGCTGGATCGACGTCCCGAGCGGCGTCCAAGTCGATCTCTTTGACGTCACCTTCGCTAACGCGAGAGTCGGTTGGATTGTCGGCCACGAAGGGACTGTGCTAAGAACCACCGACCGCGGCTCCAACTGGAGCAGGGTTTCCAATCCGACCAGCGAGGACTTGGTTCGCGTCAGCGCGCTCGGCGACCAGAAGGCGCAGGTCATGTCCAGGTCGGGCAAGGCATTTGTGACCAACGACGCAGGCAGGTCCTGGAAACCGGCCAGCGAGCAGTAAGGTCCCCGCCACTCACGAACCGCTCCTCAACACGCACCTCGCACTCGACCGAGCTGCGGCGCAGCTCAACGCACCCCGGATTCTCCCCTGCCGGCGGCAACGCCGCAATGCTCCGCCCAGGGCTTTCCGCTCCGAGTTCTTCGTGCACGACTGCTCGGAACCCTGGCCCCGGTGGCGCGCGGGCTGCTACAATGAGGTGCAACGAGGTTCCCTTCATGCCGGCCCGCACCGATCTCTACAGCCGATGGGCGCAGGAAATGCGGCGCGGCGGCCTCCTCCGCGCGGGTGAGCGCGTGGGAGTGGCCGTGTCCGGCGGGCCGGACTCCGTCTTGCTGCTGCAGTTTGCGAAGCAGCTCGCGGGCGAGATGGGCCTAGTGGTGTCAGCCGTTCACTTCAACCACCACCTGCGGGGTGCGGAAGCGGAGGGGGACGAGCGCTTCGTGCGCGAACTGGCCGGGCGCCTCGGCGTGCCGTTCATTCGCGGTGAGGCGGACGTCGCCCGCGCGGCGCGCGAGAAACGGCGGAACCTGGAAGGCATGGCGCGCGAACTCCGTTACCGGTTCTTCTTCTCGCTGGTACATCGCGGCCGACTCGACAAGGTGGCGACCGCGCACACCGCCAACGATCAGGCGGAGACGGTCCTGCTGCGCCTGCTGCGCGGCGCCGGCACGCGCGGCCTGGGCGGGATTTATCCCTCCCTCGAGGGCAGAATCGTGCGGCCGTTTCTCAGCCTCACGCGCGAAGAGATCGAGGCGGAACTGGCTCGCCGCAACCTCGCCTTCCGCGTCGATTCCACCAACCTCGAGACGCGCTTCCGGCGCAACAAAGTGCGCCGGGAATTGCTCCCCTGGCTCGCAAGGGAGTTCAATACGGAAATGGTTCCGCTCCTCAAGGAGCTTGCCGAGCGCGCCCGCGACGATGAAGAGTATCTGGAGCAACAGGCCCGCGAGCGGGCGCAGCCCTGGCGGGTGCGGGAGAGCGAAGAAGAGAAGATTCCCGTCCGACCTCTGGCGGAATTCCCCCGCGCCCTGGCGCGGCGCGTCCTCCGCCAGATGATTCTGGCCGCGCGGGGGTCGCTGGTGGGGATTGCACACCGGCACATTGAAGCTCTGCGCCGCCTCGCCAACGACGCGCAGAGCGGGCGGTGGCTGGTACTTCCAGGGAATCTGATCGCCCGACGAGATTTCGACTGGCTGGTGATCGGCCCGGGGTCGGCGAAGCCGGCAGACTCCGATTTCTCCTTCGCAATCACGCCGCCTACCGAGGTTACCGTTCCGCAACTGGGCGTCACCCTGCAGTTCAAAATTGTTGGGCAGGCGGAAGTTGGAAGGGCGTATAATAATACGGAGAGGGCTTGTCTGGACCCGCTCAAGTTGCCGCGAGAGCTGCTCTTGCGCAACTGGCGCGCGGGGGATCGCTTCTGCCCGCTGGGCTGCCGCAAGGCGCGGAAACTCAAGGAACTATTCCGGCAGCACCGGATCCCGACCGGGCAGCGCAAGGTCTGGCCAGTTCTCGAGAGCGGAAAAGAGATCGTCTGGGTCCGAGGCTTCCCGGTGGCAGCTTCGGTGGCCGCTTCCCCGGAAGCCGGGCGGGTCATGATGGTCCTGGAGATACCCGGCGAGGCCGCTCCCCGGCGCGCGGAGCCACGATGAAAAGGAGTTCCAAGCCAGCGACCCGAAAATCACGCTCCAAGAACGTGCGCAGAGCACAGGCCAATAACCATCTGCGGTCCGTGATCTCGGCGAAGCAGATCCAGAAACGCCTGCACGAACTGGCCAATCAAATCAACCGCGACTATCGCGGCAAGACGCTCCACGTGGTCGGCGTGCTGGAGAACTCCTTCGTCTTCACGGCGGACTTGATTCGCGCTCTGAAAGTACCGGTCTACTGCTACTTCGTCAGGGCGGATATCCGCGATACGGCGCAGGGCGGGATCGCCACGCGAGAAATCTCCTACACGCCGCGCGTGGAGGCCGCGGGCAAGGACATCCTGCTGGTCGAGGGGATCCTGCAATCCGGCATGACGATGGACCACCTCTACCGTTATTTCCTCGGCCAGAACCCCACTTCCGTGCGCACGGTTTCCCTGATCGAGAAAACCGACGAGCGGAAGGTGGATGTGCCCACGGATTACATCGGGTTTCGAGCCACGGGGAAATTCCTGGTCGGCTATGGCCTGGGTTACCAGGGCCGCTACAAGAACTTGCCGTACATCGCCGCGGTGACCTGAACCCAGCGGGCGATGACGGCAGGCCGGTGTGCCGCATCCAATAGAACGTGGGTGGTTGGCTGAACACGATGAGAATGGGCAGGATGGGGTCCAGGGAGGAAGGGAAGTGAACACGGCGGTCAGAAACATCATTTTCTGGGTGGTGATGGCAGCCTTTGCCCTGCTGATCTGGGCCGTGGTGCGGTCGAATACCGGCGAGCGAGTCCGCGACCTGACCTTCACCGAGTTCACAGGCGAAGTGGGCAAAGACAACGTCCGGGACGTCACCATCGTCGGAACCGACGTCACCGGGACGCTCAAGAAGGACAGCGCCAAATTCAAGAGCACCATTCCCGCCAACTACCCCGACCTCTACAAGACGCTGCAGGAAAAGAACGTCAACGTCACCATCAAGGATAATTCCGGAGGCTCCTGGATGACCTGGGTGGCGAACGGCCTGCCCATGCTCCTGCTGCTGGGGCTTTGGATCTTCTTCATGCGGCAGATGCAGACCGGCGGCAACAAGGCGCTCTCTTTCGGCAAGAGCCGCGCGCGGCTGCATTCCAGCCAGCAAAAGAAAGTGACTTTCAAGGATGTGGCGGGCGTCGAGGAGGCCAAGGAAGAACTCCAGGAGATCATCGAGTTTCTGCGCGAGCCGCAAAAGTTCCAGAAACTGGGCGGCCGAATCCCCAAGGGCGTTATCCTTATCGGCCCCCCGGGCACGGGCAAAACGCTGCTGGCGCGCGCCATCGCCGGCGAGGCGAACGTTCCCTTCTTCTCGATCTCCGGCTCCGACTTCGTCGAAATGTTCGTGGGCGTGGGCGCCTCGCGGGTGCGCGACCTCTTCGAGCAGGGGAAGAAGAACGCGCCGTGCATCATCTTCATCGACGAAATTGACGCGGTGGGGCGCCATCGCGGCGCAGGCCTGGGTGGCGGCCACGACGAGCGCGAGCAGACACTCAACCAGTTGCTGGTGGAAATGGACGGCTTCGAGTCGAACGAAGGCGTCATCCTCATCGCCGCCACGAACCGTCCGGACGTGCTCGACCCGGCCCTGCTGCGCCCGGGGCGCTTCGACCGCCGCGTCGTTGTCCCGCGCCCGGACGTGGGCGGACGCGACGCCATTCTGAAAGTGCATACGAAGAAGATTCCGCTCTCCGAAGACGTCGATATCTCCGTGCTGGCCCGCGGCACTCCGGGGTTCTCCGGGGCGGACCTCGCCAACCTGGTGAACGAGGCCGCCCTTCTGGCGGCGCGCCAGAACCGCAAGCAAGTCGTCATGGTCGACTTCGAGTACTCGAAAGACAAAGTGCTGATGGGCGCGGAAAGGAAATCGCTCATCCTCTCCGAGGAAGAGAAGAAGAACACCGCCTACCACGAGGCCGGGCACGCGCTGGTGGCCTACGTCGTCCCCCATGCTGACCCGATCCACAAGGTCACCATCATCCCGCGCGGCATGGCGCTAGGCGTGACCATGCAACTGCCGGTGGACGACAAGCACACCTACACGCGCGACTACCTGGAATCCCAGCTCACCATCATGATGGGAGGCCGCGCCGCCGAGGAAATCTTCCTGAATAAGGTCACCACCGGCGCCGGCAACGACATCGAGCAGGCTACCGAACTCGCCCGCCGCATGGTGTGCGACTTCGGGATGTCCGATCTCGGGCCGCTCGCCTTCGGCAAGAACCAGCAAGAAATCTTCCTGGGACGCGATATCGCCACGCAGCGCGACTTCAGCGAAGACACCTCTATCAAGATCGACCAGGAAGTGAAGAAGTTCGTGATGACCGGCTACCAGAAAGCAAATGAAGTCCTGACATCGAACCGCGACGCGCTGGTGCGGATTGCCGAGACCCTGCTCGAGCGCGAAGTCCTTGACGCCGCGGAAGTCAAGATGCTCATGGAAGGCAAACCGCTCCCCGAGCGCGTGCGCATCGAGCCCCCCAAGCCTTCACAGCCCGAGACGACCGAGGTCCTCAAACCCCAGCCCGCCCCCGGCCTGCCGGGCCGCGAGCGCCCGCAACCGGCGTAGCTCTAGACCGCAGGTTAGCACCAGAACAGAAGCTCTCATGGGGATCGATTCACGGTCCTTTTGTCCTAAGATTCCAGCTCGCAGCGCGGCAGCCGTTGTGGCGTGTCGAGCTACCTACCCCTGATCAACGATCGTACGAAAGGGCTTGCTTTGTCGCGGAACTTCCTCTAAACCTTATGCATCTATACGTATAGACATGGAGACTGGAATGCGCGAGCTCGAAACTTACTTCAAGGGTCTGGCGGATGCGACGCGTCTTCGCATCATTAACCTGCTCTCGTGGGGCGAGCTCTGTGGGTGCGACATCCAACGAGTGTTGGGAGCTTCGCAGCCGAATGTCTCGCGTCACTTGACTTACCTGAAACACGCGGGCCTTGTGGTCGACCGACGCGAAGGGTTTCGAGTCTTCTACCGATTCGCTCCTGCGAACAACGAAACCATGAAGAGCCTGCTTGAGTTTCTCGTGGTCGCCTTCCGGCGCAACGAAACCTTCCGCAGTGATCTCCGTCGCTTGAAACACGCGATCAAGGAAGGGGCCTGCATGGTTCCCCCGGGGGGCGCGCTCAGGGTTCCTCCGAAGAACCCCGTACCGGCTGCGGAGCTGAACCGTCGCGACAAAACTGGTCGCTTCCGAGTTTTGGAAAGCAGGACAGCATCTTAAGGCGGCCCCGGTGAAAGGAAGTTCCCCAGAGGACAAAAATGAAGATCAAGGTTGTGCTTTGCGATTGTAAGGGGCTCTGCGGCTCGTTCAAGAACACCGATGTCAACACCTTGCATTTACAGCAGGAGTTTGCCTTATGGGGATTCTGACCAATACAACGACCGTCCAAACCCAAGAGAAACGACTCAATGTCTTCGAGCGTTACCTGACACTTTGGGTTGGACTGTGCATGATCGCCGGAGTTCTGCTGGGTAAGTGGACCCCTGGCGTTGTGCAGGTGCTTCGCCAGATGGAGTTTGGGAACGGCAGCCAGGTGAATGTTCCAATCGCTGTTCTTATCTGGCTGATGATCATCCCGATGATGATGAAAGTGGATTTCACCTCGATTCGAAATGTCGGAAGCCGCCCGCGAGGGCTAGTGGTAACCCTTGTCGTGAATTGGCTCATCAAGCCCTTTTCGATGGCATTTCTCGCATGGCTGTTCTTCCGGCACGTCTTTGCCAACTGGATCGCAGCGGGCGAAGCCGACCAGTACATCGCGGGAACCATCATTCTTGCGGCTGCGCCCTGCACCGCGATGGTCTTCGTGTGGAGTTATCTAAGCGACGGCGACCCGGCCTATACCCTCGTTCAAGTGTCGGTGAACGATTTAATCATGCTGTTCCTGTTCGCGCCCATTGTCCGCTTTCTGGTCAGTGGCGCTTCCTCCCTGACTGTTCCTTTCAAAGTCCTGCTCTATTCGGTTGTGGCCTTCATCGTGATTCCGCTGGCCGTGGGAGCGTCTCTGCGCGCCTGGTGTATCCATCGGCGAGGGAAAGACTGGTTCGAAAGGAGACTGCTACCGAGGTTTGCCCCGATTACGACCCTAGCGCTGCTGGTTACCTTGGTTTTCATCTTTGCGTTCCAGTCCGAAAACATAACGGGGAAGTACAACCACGTCTTTCTAATCGCGGTGCCGATTCTCGTCCAGGTGTATCTGAACGCCTCGCTGGCTTACGGACTGATGCATCTTCTCAAGGTGCCCTATTCCGTGGCAGCGCCTGGAGCATTGATCGGTGCGAGCAACTTCTTTGAACTCGCAGTGGCCACGGCGATTGCGCTCTTCGGGGCGGGGTCAGGAGCCGCACTGGCGACCGTTGTCGGCGTCCTGGTGGAAGTACCCGTCATGCTCTCCATCTGCGCGGCTTGCACTAGAACACGGAACTGGTTCCCAACCTTGACCACAAGTTGAAAAGGCCGCGTTGTCGTGACCACCAGTTGTGCCGTCCGATCCATGGGCCTGGCCGGAATCGCAGTGGAGGCCTTTCGAAGATGAGGGTCCTGATCCTGTGCACGTGCAATTCGGCGCGAAGCCAAATGGCGGAGGGACTTCTCCGGTCGCTCTCCAAAGGCCCGGTGGAAGCTCACAGCGCGGGCACGCACCCGTCCCGGGTCAGCCCGCTGGCGATTGAAGCGATGAAGGAAGTTGGAATCGATATCTCCGGGCATCGGTCCAAGTCTGTCGCGGAGTTCGCCGGCCAGCGCTTCGACGTCGTCATTACGGTCTGCGACGACGCTAGAGAAAGTTGCCCCGTTTTTCCGGGCGCCCCTGAGAGGCTACATTGGAGCTACGAGGATCCTGCGGCGGTCGAGGGGAGCGAGGAAGAGAAACTGCGGGCGTTCCGCGCGGTTCGCGACGACCTGCGACAGAGGTTTCGGTCCTTCCTTGCCTCGCACCGCGACGGGTAGTCTGAGAAGACCGCGCGTTGCCGCCCTATTCACGCCCAAATCTTCAGGGGAAAAACCCAATACTGATTTATCATGTGGCACCGGCGCGAGTGCGAGGAGTCGTCACTCGCCATTAGGACTCTTGTGAATCAAAAAAACGACAAACACAACAAGGAGGCGTATGCAACCGTTCACCGCTGAGGCGATTGGCACAATGCTGTTGGTTCTGCTGGGTGATGGGGCCGTGGCGGGAGTTCTGCTCAACAAATCGAAAGCGCAGAATGCCGGGTGGATGGTCGTCACCACGGGTTGGGCCCTGGGCGTGGCCATGGCCGTCTACGCTGTCGGGCGCATCAGCGGCGCCCACATCAACCCGGCGGTGACGCTGGCGCTGGCCGTAGCGGGAAAATTCCCCTGGGCGGAAGTCCCGCGGTACATCGCCGCGCAGTTTATCGGCGCGTTTCTCGGCGCGGTGCTGGTCTGGCTGGCCTATCTGCCGCACTGGGCCGAAACGGAGAACAAGAGCTCGAAGCTCGCCGTCTTCTCAACCGTCCCCGCGATCCGGCGGTATCCGGCCAACCTGATTACCGAAATCGTCGGAACGTTTGTTCTCGTGCTGGGCGTCCTCGCGATCGCCGCGAACACCGCTCCGGCACAATCCGGCCTGACGCCCTTGCTGGTCGGATTCCTGGTGTGGGCGATCGGCCTGTCGCTCGGCGCCCCGACGGGGTACGCGATCAATCCCGCGCGCGACCTCGCACCACGCATCGCGCACGCCTTGCTCCCCATTCCGGGTAAAGGCGACTCGGATTGGGGCTATTCTTGGGTTCCGGTGGTCGGACCCGCGGTGGGTGGCATTATTGGCGCGCTGGTGTATGTGGGACTTTTCACCAAGTAGCGCGCAGGCTGAGGCCTGATCGTCCTCATGATGATCCGTCCCGAGTTCGAGCTCAGAGTGGCCGGCCGCAAAGTGCGGCTTGGCGAGCGCACATTCATCATGGGTGTGGTCAACGTGACGCCCGATTCGTTCTCTGACGGAGGTCGGTATCTCGACCCGGCTCGGGCCATCGAGCGCGGACTCGATCTCGCGCGCCAGGGCGCCGATGGGATCGATGTGGGCGGAGAATCGACGCGACCGGGCGCGAGGCCCGTCCTGGCTGAAGAAGAACTGCGGCGCGTGTTGCCGGTCATTCGCGGACTGCATCGCAAGCGGCCCTCTCTCCCCCTCTCCATTGACACCACCAAGGCGGAAGTGGCGGAGGCTGCGGTGCGTGCCGGCGCCGC
>Ga0315282_10004302_pt1 | contig 24859 bp, 22 predicted proteins | sample YL17G07_20_MG_FD_203693 | JGI IMG/M metagenome (GOLD analysis project Ga0315282, IMG submission 203693) | Sediment microbial communities from Yellowstone Lake, YNP, Wyoming, USA - YL17G07_20 | ecosystem: Environmental > Aquatic > Freshwater > Lake > Sediment | place: USA: Wyoming | collected... | reverse complement strand
TCGACCCCCGCCTCCCCCTCCGCGTCTGCTTGCTTCCTCCTGTCTTCCTGGATTACCGTCTCCAGGCACAGCGTCCAGACGGTCGCACAACTTCACAGGGGGGATACGATCTACCCAGATATCCCTAAGCTTTTGGGAACAGCCTTTCGACTCATCTCTGGGTTTGCCCCGGCCCCCCGGCGTGTCTCCCCCTGGATCGCACCCTGCCCGGATCCGGTGAATTGACGTTTTCATGAAGGACGCCCGCTACATCCGCAACTTCTCGATTGTGGCTCACATTGACCACGGGAAGTCCACCCTCGCCGACCGTCTCCTGGAGATCACTGGAGCACTCTCGAAGCGGGAGATGGCCGACCAAGTGCTCGATTCCATGGACCTGGAACGCGAGCGGGGGATCACCATCAAAGCCCACGCAGTCCGGCTGATCTATCACGCCCGCGATGGGAACGAATACCAACTTAACCTTATCGACACGCCGGGCCACGTGGATTTCTCCTACGAGGTCTCACGCAGCCTTTCAGCCTGCGAGGGCGCACTGCTCGTCATCGACGCCTCCCAGGGAGTCGAAGCTCAGACGCTCGCCAACGCGCAACTCGCCATGAACAATAAGCTGGCGATCATCCCGGTGATCAACAAGATCGACTTGCCGGGCGCGGATATCGAATCGACCAAGCAGCAGATCGAACACGCCCTGGCCCTTGACCCCCGTGAAGCCCTCCTGATCAGCGCCAAGGCCGGTACTGGGGTCGTGGAAGTCATGGAAGCCGTAGTGGCGCGGGTCCCGCCCCCCAAGGGTTCCCCGGAAGCGCCGCTCCAGGCGCTGATTTTTGATTCCTGGTTTGATAGCTACCGAGGCGTGGTGGTGCTGATCCGCGTTGTCGAGGGCACGCTCAGCGTCGGGATGCGCATCCGCCTCTGGTCGAACAACCAGGTTTATACCGTGGAGGACATAGGAGTCCTTACCCCCAAGCCTGTCCGCGTCCAGCAGCTTGTCGCCGGCGAGGTGGGCTTTGTGATCGCCAACATCAAGCGCGTATCGGATACGCGCATCGGCGACACCATCACCGAAGACGCTCGTCCCGCGACCCGGCCGCTTCCCGGCTTCGAGGAGATCAAGCCCATGGTGTTTTCGGGGCTTTATCCGGTGGACGCCAGCGCCTACGAATCCCTCCGCGATGCCCTCGAAAAGCTAAGGCTGAATGATTCCTCATTCTTTTACGAACCGGAGAACTCGGTGGCCCTGGGCTTTGGCTTCCGCTGCGGGTTCCTCGGGTTGCTGCATATGGAAATCATCCAGGAACGCCTGGAGCGGGAGTTCAACCTCGACCTCATCACCACCGCGCCCAGCGTCCTCTACCGAGTGACCACCAAGGCGGGCGAAGTCCTGGACGTCGACAGCCCCGCAAGATTCCCGCCGCAGGGCGATGTGGCCAAAATCGAGGAGCCTGTCATCACCGCGCAGATCTTCACCCAGGACGAATTCCTCGGCGGAATTCTGAAGCTGCTGGAAGAAAAGCGCGGGGTGCAGAAGGGGTTTGAGTACGTCTCGCAGAAGCGTGTCCTGCTGACGTATGCGCTGCCGCTGAATGAGATCGTGCTGGATTTTTACGACCGGCTGAAGTCCGTCTCACGCGGCTACGCCTCGCTCGACTACCACTTCTCCGGCTTTGTGGAATCCGCCTTGGTCAAGGTGGATCTGCTGGTGGCCGGAGAACCCGTGGACGCCCTCTCGTTCATCTGCCATCGCGAGCACGCCCAGACCCGTGGTCGCGTGCTCTGTGACAAGATGCGGAAACTGATCCCACGCCAGCAGTTCGAGGTGGCCATCCAGGCTTCGATCGGATCGAAAATCATCGCCCGCGAAAATGTTCCCCCCATGCGCAAGAACGTCCTCGCCAAGTGTTACGGCGGCGACGTCACCCGCAAACGCAAATTGCTCGAAAAACAGAAAGAGGGCAAGCGCCGCATGAAGCGCGTGGGCCGCGTCGATATCCCCCAGGAAGCCTTCCTCGCCGTGCTCAAGGTGTCTGAGTAGGGAAAGATTCCCCGATTTCGCCGAGGTAGGCCGCCCTTCCCCGCGGCCTCAGGGCGGCGTAACGGGTAATTGTGTGACGGAAGGCACTGAGATATAGTTAGCATGATGAAGTTTGAAGAGGAAGTCCTCCAGCTTAGAAGAATGGGCCTTGCGGTGCTAATGCCCGACGGAAAGTTGCATCGGGCGAGCCGCAGCCTCCGCAACCCTCGAAGTGTCATTCCGGTTCGTGTCCTTAAGAAAGGTAGCTTGCCGAAAGACCTGCGAGAGATGATTCGCCAGAGTCGCGCCGAAGCCCGCAACTCGCGCCGTCCACGCCGAAATGACTAACCGCCCGATCCTCATCGGTCCACGAATCTGGGAACAACTGGATTCCTACGACAAGAACCTGAAGAGCAAGTTCATCCGTGCTTTCCGGTTTCTTAGCATGGACATGAGCCACCCGTCCTTGCAGGTTGAACTGATTCGCGTTGGAAACGATAGGTTCTACCGTGCCCGCGTTGACCCGAACTACCGAATCCACTTTGACCGCAGGGAAGATTGCCACCTGATTTTGGCCGTCGGCCCTCACCATATCCAGGGCATAGGTTAGCAGTCGGAACCCGGCGGGTTCCTCTACCACTCCGCGCACGGCCGCGCTAGAATCGCTCCCACGCCACCCAACGGAGACTCATATGGAACTCAAAACCGTGCAGATCGAAAAGCCTGCTGATATGAACTTCATCCTCGGCCAGTCGCATTTCATTAAGACTGTCGAGGACCTCTACGAAGCCATCGTCCAGACCGTTCCCAGCATGAAATTCGGAATTGGATTTTGCGAGTCGTCTGGGCCGGCGTTGGTTCGTTATGCCGGGAACGATGCGGGCCTCATCGAGCTGGCCCAGAAAAATGCCCTCGCGCTCGCCTGCGGCCACTCGTTCATCATCTTCATGGAAGGCGGCTTCCCGGTGAACATCCTGAATACCATCAAGAGTGTTCCCGAGGTCTGCCAGATCTTCTGCGCCACGGCAAATCCCGTGGAAGTGATTGTGGCCGAAAGCGAGCAGGGCCGTGGCATCCTCGGCGTCATCGATGGCGTGAAAACCCAAGGCATCGAAACCGACGCCGACATCAAGTGGCGGAAGGAATTCCTGCGGAAGATTGGCTATAAGCTGTAACGCTCTGTGGGAGTATAATCAGCTTCGTCCTATCAAACGCTGCTACGATGCTTCGCATAACATTCAGGGACTTGAACGGATTGCTTTCGAGTGCGGTACTTCTTGTGCTAGTTTTCGGAGCCGTAGCAGTGTGCGCGCAGCAGCCCGTCCCCACGACAACCGATGAGACGCCTTCGTGGCTTAGAGTTTTGTGTGTCGCTGTAGCACTCGCGATCTTCAATTTGCTTCGCTTGCTCAGCGAAAAGATAGGGCCGCTTGGCCAAACACTCCGCAAACCTCTGCTCTTCTCACGCAGCCAACCCTGGCGCACCCTGACGGCTCAATATATCCTGCTCTTAGTGGCCACCGTTATCTTCGCCTGGGTCTTGGGCTTCTTCAGTTTATCGCGCCCCATGAGGTATCTGCCGCGGCTCGCTGCCATCCCGATTGGGATAATGCTGTTGGCGCACTCTTACAGGCTTTTATTCAGAGTGAATAAGTAGACAGGGATAAGCGAGGTTAAGAGCGTCTCTTCGTCGGTTATGTCAGTTTCACACAAACAGGATTTCATCAAAGCGTTCTTCGACGACTTCGGGCGGAGAATAGAACGGTTGCCAAAGCTATACGGAGAATCCTTCCGGCATGAGGCCTTCATTCTTGGCATCGTCTATATCAACTGGCTCGCGTCTGGTTACTATGGCGGAGAGCCGGGAGGTAATAGGAAGAGTTTCTGCCGAGCCCTGAATGAGCTAAGCGGTAACGCGCTTTTCGGGATGATACATCCACGAGAGTTAATTGAGCGAGCCGACGAAAGATGCCCCTTTGCCACTTCGCTGTTGGAATCCATCGTAAAAAAGCAGCCGCGAACCCTTCTATCCGAAGCTGAGCTTACGCAAGAGATTCAAGCCTCTTCTATGGCCGACTCTGAGAAAGACGCGGTAATCTCCAATGTCTGGCGCGCGTCGATTGCCAATATTTGCTACGACCATATTCGAAATCCGGAAATTCACGGTCCAGGAAGCGGCGGGCTGTCGTTTGGTGACAGTATGTACGAAGGCAAAGTGGGCGTGAGCGTAGACTTTAGAATTCTTTACGACGCGCTTCGGAAGATTCACGGGCGAATCATGGCCATTTCCATAGAGAAGGGAGAGTGGTTCGGTCGCCCGAGCTATATGTGCAAAAGGCTATAAAATCCACGGTACGCGGCTGCCACCGACCTTCAGGTCTGCAAACGGCAGCAGTTGTAACCCAAGATTCGCCCTTTGATCCTCCGGCTCTTCAAACATCTCCAAAAGCCGCAAGTCCCAAAGGCGGGACTTGCGCTACGCCTTCTTCTCCTTGACCGTCGCCCCAAGTTCGCCGCGGGTAAGGCGCACGGAAACATCATCGCCGATAGCGACGGCGGCAGCATCGCGAACAATCTTCCCAGCGGCGTCGCGGGTGATCGAGTAGCCGCGCTGGAGGATGGTCAGCGGGCTACGTTCCTTCAAGATCGCTTCGACCTGAGACAGGCGATTCCGCCGCTCGGTTAGGAAGCGCCGAAACTCCGCATCAAACCTTCCCAGGCGCTCATCGAGCGTTGCTCGTTTCAATCCCAGTAGGCGCCGGAAATCGTAACGGACCACTCCAGCCGAAGCTCCTAACCACGCTTGCCGGGCCATGTTCAACCGCAAGCGCATGGAGCGTTCCAGCGAGGCCACGGCATCATCCACGCGCTGGGCTTTCTCCCCAAGCCACGTCCCAAGGGTTTGAAAGACACGGTGCATCCGGAGCTCGGTATAGCGTTGTCGGGCTTCGGAGAGCCTCAGGCGGACGATCTGCAACATCCGCCGCTCGCGGTTTTCAAGCTCGGCTTCAAAATCCTGTTTGCGATGAACCACCAGTTCTGCGGCGGCTGACGGGGTGGGCGCGCGCAAGTCAGCAACAAAGTCGGCGATGGTAAAGTCGGTTTCGTGGCCGACGGCCGAAATCACCGGGATTTTTGACCCCGCAATCGCGCGGGCCACAATCTCCTCATTAAACGCCCAGAGGTCTTCAAGCGATCCTCCGCCCCTTGCCACAATCATCACATCCACCAAGCGTTCGCGGTTGAAATATTCGATGCCCTCGACGATCTCCTCCGCGGCGCCTTCGCCCTGAACCTTGACGGGATAAAGCAGCGTATTCATGTTCTTGAAACGGCGCCGGAGGATGCGCAGAATGTCCCGGATCACCGCGCCCGTCGGCGAGGTCACAACGCCTACGGTTCGGGGGAGTAGCGGCAAGGGCTTCTTGCGGGCGAGCTCAAACAAACCCTCGGCGGCAAGCTTCTGCTTCAGTTGTTCAAAGGCAAGTTGCAGCGCGCCAACGCCCGCCGGCTCAAGATATTCCACGTAGAGCTGATACTCGCCTCGGGCTTCATACACGCTCAGGTGGCCGCGGGCAATCACCGAGATCCCGTCTTGCGGTTTGAATTTGAGATAACGCGCCTGATTGCGAAAGCACACGGCTCGGAGTTGGGCGTTTGCATCTTTGAGGGTGAAATAGAGGTGGCCGGAGGTAGCAGCGCGGTAGTTTGATATCTCCCCCGTCACCCAAACATCGGGGAATTTGCTCTCGAGGAGGCCCTTGATTTCCTGGCTGAGCTCCGAAACGCTGTAGATCTTTCGCTCCGGTCCGAAATTGAGAAGGGGTTGGTCCAAGAGGAAACCTCGAGAAGCTATCAGGAGTCAGTGGTCAGTTGTCCGTTGTGAACCACTGACCACGGGCTACTGACAACGGACGCTTCAGCGCTTTGACAGCAACGAAATCAGCCAAAAAACCAACGTCAGCACGACACTCAAAATCAAGCAAGTGACGATGGGGAAATAGAACGATACATTTTTACCCTTGTACGCAATGTCTCCTGGCAACCGCCCCAGGCCGAAGAAAGAGAACCTGGCGCCTGCCATTAGCAGCAGCCCCACCGCCACGAATATCACGCCCGCGATGACGAGCAGTTTTCCTGTCTGAAATGAAACCCAGCCGCTCATCTTCCAGCCTCGATCACGCCGTCTACCATAATACAACCTTGGTGCCAGGCGAGGTACTTGTCAAGAAGGGAGACCGTCGCGCTGACTTGTAGAGACGGCCCGGCGGGCCGCCTCATGAAAGGAGACGTTCCAGCGGAACGTGGTCATAGGCCGCCGTTACAGGAGTGGTGCTAATGGAGGTCAATGCCAGGGAAGAAATAGGCGATTTCGAAGACGGCGGTTTCGGGGGCGTCGGAGCCGTGGACGGCGTTGCGCTCGATATTCGTGGCGTAGAGCTTGCGGATGGTGCCGGGAGCGGCGTTCGCAGGATTGGTAGCGCCCATGACTTCTCGAAGACGGGCGATAATGTTCTCGCCCTCCAGAACCATTACCAGCGTGCGGCCGGAACTCATGAAGGTGGTCAGGCTTTCGAAGAATCCCTTGCCGCGGTGGACCGCGTAAAAGCCCTCAGCTTCATGCTTCGAGAGGTTGACCAGGCGACCGGCCACGATCTTGAACTGTTGAGCCTCGAAGATCTTGATGATGTCGCCGACGTGGCCCGCCTCCATGGCGTCGGGTTTGATGATGGTGAGTGTACGTTCGATGGCCACGGGCCTCCTTAAAGGCAGCGAATAGTGAATAGTAAATAGTGAATTGCACTGGCGCGTGAGCTTGAGATTTGGCTTCGGTGCAGATGACCCCGGACAATTCGAAATTCACAATTCACTATTCACAATTTCCTCTTGAGTGTCTCGCCGATGAGTGCGGGACTTTCGGCGACGGCGATCCCGGCCGCCTGGAGCGCCGCGATCTTATCGGCAGCGGTGCCTTTGCCGCCGGAGATGATGGCTCCGGCGTGTCCCATGCGGCGGCCCGGCGGCGCGGTGCGGCCGGCGATGAAGCCGACGACGGGCTTTCTTACGTTCGCTTTGATGAAGGTCGCGGCTTCTTCTTCCGCCGTGCCGCCAATTTCACCAATCAGCACAATCCCGTGCGTTTCGGGATCCTCGCTGAACAAGCGCAAGACATCCACGAAGGTGGTGCCAAGGATGGGGTCGCCCCCAATACCGATGCAGGTGGACTGACCGATGCCCAGGGCCGTGAGTTGGCCGACCGCTTCGTAAGTGAGAGTTCCGCTCCGGGAGACCACACCCACGTGGCCCTGCCGATGGATATGGCCGGGCATGATGCCGATCTTGCACTTTCCGGGTGAAATAATCCCCGGGCAGTTAGGGCCAATCAGGCGCGTCTTGGTGTCGGAGAGGAAACGCATGACCCGCACCATGTCGAGTGTGGGGATGCCCTCCGTAATGGCCACCACCAGCGGCAAGCCCGCATCCGCTGCTTCCAGAATAGCGTCCGCCGCAAAGGCCGGGGGTACGAAGAGTACGGAAGCAGTAGCTCCGGTTTTCTCGACCGCCTGATGGACAGTGTTGAACACAGGCACGCCGTCCACACTCGTTCCGCCTTTGCCCGGCGTCACTCCGGCGACGACTTTGGTGCCGTAAGCAATGGCCTGCTGCGTGTGGAACGTCCCTTCGCGTCCAGTGATGCCCTGGACGACTAAGCGCGTGTTTTCGTTAACTAAAATTGGCACAGAAACCCAGCTATCGGTGATTGCTGATTTGTGATTGCTGATTGCTCAGCGCGACTTTGCGGTTGTCCGCGATGCGGCAAAGATTCGCACTAACTCGCTCGCCTCAGCCAGCAAGTTATCCAATCTTGCTCTTTTTACAATGCTGGCATCGATGAGTGACTCCAACCAAAACGCCGTTTCATCGGCCTCTTCTACGGTTATCCCGATCTTCGAGACAAAGTCAGCCCGCGACCTGGCCTTGCAGGCACTCCGGTAGTTGGCTGCTACCGCAGTTCCTGAGCGGAGAACCTGCTTACCCAAGACGCGAGCCTCTTCCGTCTTTGGCAGAGCACGAAACAGCTTGATAACCCGCAAGGCAAACTGTTTGGTCCTTTGCCGCAATTCTTCCGGACTGGAAATCGTTCGGGTGCTGCCACTGCCAATCACAAATCACCAATCGCAGATCACAATTTGCTCATCTCGGGTGCGCCAGCGCGACCACTTTTTCTGCCGCGTCTTTCATGCCGTGTGCGACGGTGAAGTTCAGTCCGGACTCGCGCAGAATCTTCTGGCCCAGCTCGACGTTGGTGCCTTCCAGGCGCACCACCACCGGAACCTTGATGCCGAGGGACTTGGCCGCGGCCACCACGCCGCTGGCCACGATGTCGCAGCGCATGATGCCGCCGAAGATGTTGATGAGCACGGCGCGCACGTTGGCGTCGCTCAAGATGATTTCGAAGCCGCGGCGCACCTGCTCTTCGTTGGCGCCGCCGCCCACGTCGAGGAAATTTGCGGGGCGTCCTCCGGCGTACTGGATAATGTCCATGGTAGACATGGCCAGGCCCGCGCCATTCACCATGCAGCCGACGTTGCCATCCAGGCGGATATAGTTCAGGCCGTAGTTCGAGGCCTTCACCTCCAGGGGGTCCTCCTCGTCCAGGTCGCGCAGCTCACGGATATCCTTGTGGCGGGAAAGCGCGTTGTCGTCAAAATTCATCTTGGCGTCGAGGGCCAGCAAGCGGCGATCCCGCGTGAGGACGAAGGGATTGATTTCGACCAGCGAAGCGTCCGTGGCCTCAAACGCCCGGTAGAGGTTCGTGAAAAATCTCACGGCCTCGCCGACCAATTTCGCGTCCAGACCCAGGCCAAAGGCCAGCTTGCGGGCCTGGAACGCTTGGAAACCGATAGCGGGATCGATGAACTCCTTCAGAATTCTCTCTGGATGCTCTGCGGCCACCACCTCGATCTCCACCCCGCCCTCACTCGAGACCATGAAGACGGGGCGGTCGGTCGAGCGGTCAATGACCAGCCCCAGGTAAAGCTCGCGCGCCACCTCCAGGCCCTCCTCGATCAGAACACGTCTTACCACGCGGCCTTCCGGCCCGGTCTGAACCGTGATGAGCTTCTTCCCGAGCATCTCGCGCGCCAGGCTCTCGGCTTCATTCGGGCTGTGAGCCAATTTCACCCCCCCGGCCTTGCCTCGCCCTCCCGCGTGAATCTGAGCTTTGACCATCGCGGCGTCGCCTAGCCGCTCGGCCACGCCTCGAGCTTCTTCGGGGCTGTAAGCCACGTCGCCGCGCGGGGTGGCGACTCCGAACCGCGCGAGAACTTGCTTGGCTTGGTATTCGTGGATTTTCATCTTAAGAGTTGTCAGTAGTCAGTGGTCAGTAGTCTAAGACCCAATTATTGAATGCAATCAGCAGTTACCCAGAATTCCCCGAGGGAGGCCACCCCTCACAGTGTTAGGTTGCATTCGCCGTGAAATCTGCCAGTATAAGAAATGGGCGCAGCAATTGCAATGAACATCATCAGTTGTCGCCAAAGTCCGGTCTGGGTTTCGAATGATGCAACCGAGGAATGCCGGAGAGCAGGTGACAACTGACCACGGACGCCTGAAAAGCATGCCCATTCGCGAGGCCATCCAAAAAATCGAAGCGCGCCAGCACCTGAGCCGCGAGGAAGCTCGAGCGGTGATGGGAGAGTTGCTTTCCGGCTCTGTGCCTGACCCGGAGATTGTCGCATTTCTCACGGCGCTGCGAGACAAGGGTGAGCAGCCGCAGGAGCTGGTGGGCTTTGCGGAGGTCATGCGCGCCTGTGCGGGCGAGGGGCTTCGCCGGGCCGGTGTGGATTTGGACGGGCTCGCGCGCGCGGAACCCCTGCTCGACACCTGCGGGACGGGCGGCGATGGCCACGGCACGTTCAACGTTTCAACGGCGGCGGCGCTGGTGGCCGCGGCGGCCGGGATTCGCGTAGCCAAGCACGGCAACCGCTCCATTTCCAGCCGCTGCGGCAGCGCGGATGTGCTGGAGGCCCTCGGCGTCGCCATCGACTTGCCGCTCGAGTGCATTCCCGCGTGTCTGGAAGAAGTCGGCATGGTCTTCCTGTTCGCCCCACGCTTGCACCTGGCCATGAAGCACGTGATGCAGGCGCGACGGAGCCTCAAAACCAAGACGGTTTTCAACTTGCTCGGCCCGCTCACCAATCCCTTGGGGGCGTCTGTGCAGTTAGTGGGCGTGTATGACCCGTCGCGCACCGAGATGATGGCACAAGCTCTGGGCGCGGTCGGCACGCGAAGGTCTTTCGTCGTTGCCGGTTCCGATGGCATCGATGAGATCACCACCACCGGCCCCACGCGTCTCTCCTGGAACGATGGCGGTACGGTCGCGACCCGTGAGGTCATCCCCGAAGAGTTCGGACTCAGGCGGGTTTCGCTGGAAGCGCTTCGGGGAGGTGACCCGGAGACGAACGCTCAACTGCTTCGGCGCGTCCTGGAGGGCGAGCCAGGCCCCTACCGCGATGTGGCGCTTGCCAACGCGGCAGCGGCTTTCACCCTGGCGGGAAAGGCCCAAGGCTTTGCGGAGGGAGTCGAGAGGGCAGCCGAGGTCATTGATTCCGGAGCCGCGCGACGAACGCTCGCGGGACTCATTGAATTCACCCGGAAGAAAAGGCGCTAAAGGGAAGTCAGGCCTTTTTCTGCGGTGGGACGTAGCCTGGGGGAAGGTTGGCGCCTTCGCCAAAGAAGAAGCGTTCCATCTGTGAGGCAATAATCTCCTGTGCTTCCTTGGTGGAGGGGTTCAGGCGGAACTCGTTGATGAGCATTCTCAAATGGTTCAGCCAAAGTTCCCAAGCCTCCTCCGAGACGTTGTCGTAGATACGCTGACCCAGCTCGCCACTCCAGGGAGGCTCCTCCAGCCCCGGAAGTTCCCTTCCAAGTTTCAGGCACTTCACCATGCGCTGTGCCATCAGAATGCCTCCGCGCGGAACGCTCCCTCGGGTTTGCGGGGAGAATCAGAGATTGAGATTCGACCTTGCCCGCCGCATGGGATCACAGTCCTGCCGCTCCCACGCACAACTTTTATTATACAGGAAAGCGCAGGAAAAACGCCTGAAGACCAGCGAAATTGCGGCCCTCCAACTTGCCGTCGTCGCGTAGGCCACCCATGGCGGTCTACGCTGGTCGGAGGAACAGCCCCTGGCGAACCGCACACTTTCACCAGTCGCCGCGGGCACTGTCGGTTTTGGCGACCGAGGGTCTGCCAGGTGCTCGCGCAGGCACGGCTCACACCCAGTAGTTGCGATCGAGCGACCGGTACTGGATGGCTTCGGAGATGTGCGTGGTTCCGATAGACTCGGCGCCCTCCAGGTCGGCGATGGTGAGCGCCACCTTGAGGATGCGGTCGTGGGCGCGGGCGCTCAGTCCCAGGCGGGTCATGGCGCTTTCGAGCAGGTGCTCGCAATCAACGGAAATGTTGCAGTACTTGCGGAGTTGCCGCGGGCTCATCTGCGCATTGCAGTAGATCTTCTCGCCCTGATAGCGCCGCAACTGGCGCTGCCGGGCCTCGACCACGCGCGCGCGAATCTCTTCGGAACCTTCACCGCCGGTATCCTGGCGGAGTTCATGGTACTTGACGGCGGGCATATCGATGTGGATGTCGATGCGGTCCAGCAGCGGTCCGGAGATTTTTGAGACGTAGCGCTGGATGAGGGGAGGCGTGCAGGTGCATTCCCGGGAGGGGTCGTTAAAGAAGCCGCAGGGACAGGGGTTCATGGCCGCAGCCAGCATGAAACGGGCGGGAAAGGTCAGCGTCATGGCGGCGCGCGCGATGGTGACGTTGCCGTCTTCCACCGGCTGGCGCAGCACCTCGAGCACGTTGCGCTGAAATTCCGGCAGCTCATCCAGGAACAACAGCCCGTTGTGAGCGAGGCTCACCTCGCCGGGACGCGGGACGGCGCCGCCGCCAATCAGGCCCGCGTCAGAAATGGTGTGGTGAGGCGCGCGGAAGGGGCGGGTGCCCACCAGTCCCGCGCCCGGCTCCAGCAACCCGGCGACGCTGTGGATCTTGGTGGTCTGGATGGCCTCCTCGAAGGTCAGCGGTGGCAGGATGGTCGGAATGCGTTTGGCCAGCATGGTTTTGCCCGCGCCGGGCGGGCCGATCATCAGGATATTGTGGCCGCCGGCAGTTGCCACCTCGATGGCGCGCTTGGCGTGGAGCTGCCCTTTGACGTCGCGGAAATCCACGGCGTACTGGCTGGCCCGCGCCAGGAGCTCCGCCGTATTTACTTTTGCCGGCTTGAACTCGCGCGTCTCGTTGATCAGGTCCAACACCTGGGGCAATGAGCGCAAGCCGTAGACCTCCACTTCCTGCACGACTGCTGCTTCACACGCGTTCTCGACCGGCACCACCATCTTGCGGATGCCCTTTTGCCGCGCCATCCCCGCGATGGACAGCGCACCCTTGATGGGGCGCAGGCCGCCGTCGAGTGAGAGCTCGCCCAGGAACAAGCAGTTCTTCAGTTCGTCCTTCAGCAGCACGCCGGTGGTCCCCAAGATCCCCAGGGCAATGGGCAGGTCGAATCCCGAGCCCTCTTTCTTCACGTCGGCGGGCGCCAGGTTCACCGTGATGTTCTGGAAGGGAAAATCCAGGCCGCAGTTCTTGATGGCCGACTTGATGCGTTCGCGGCTTTCGCGCACCGCGGCGTCCGGCAAGCCCACGGTCATGAAAATCCCGTTGCCTGCGGAGATATCGACCTCAACCTCAACCGGGTAAGCATCAATCCCGAACACCGCGGCGCTGAAGGTCTTGAAAAGCATGGGAGTCGCTTCCTAAGGGAGGATTCGTGGTTAGACGGGCGCCGGCTCCCGTTGGCCCCGGCAAACCGACGAGTCCCAAAGGATGGCGGCAATTATAGCAGGAGAATTCTAAGCCATAACGGGAAAATCGCTCTTCCGCCAAGCGGACAAAACGTCTGCTGGGGACGCAGAGCCTGAGCAACCCACCCAGTGCGCTGGCAGATTATGCAATGCCCTTACGGCTCTGCCCCCACAGCTAAGGTCAAGGTAGTGTCTTCTTGGTGTCTTTATGCCCTGCTGGTTCAGGAAGTTCTCGGACTACCGGCCCTCGCGCATCTTTTCCGGCTCGAGCCGTGTGACGCTGCTTTCCGCCGGGGTGCTGGTCGCAAGCCGTTTTTCGAGTTCTTCGTTCACTTCTTTCAGAATCATCTCGTAATCAGCAATCTCTTCATCGGCCTCGCGGGCATCGGCCAATGCTTTCTTGACGCCTTTCAGCCAGCTCGTTGACTGCTTCTTGATGTCCGTGTAAGCGATGCCGTAGACCTTGCCGTTTTCAACCATGGCCATAGCTTGAGCCCCCTGCACCCTCGGCGATTTGCAGAGGCATAGCCTGCTATGCCCCTACCCGTGCTGTGCCGCTACGGCGCCGCGGGTTTTCGCGGCCCGCGCATTTTCGCGACTTTGCGTGGACGCGGTTGGCACTGCGGGCAGAAGTGGCTGCTGCGCCCGGCGATTACCACGCGACGGATGGCCCGGCCACAGCGCCGGCAAGGCTCGCCGGTTCGCTGGTAGACGCGGAGCTTGGACCGGTAATTCCCGGGCCGTCCCTCGATGTCGATATAGTCGCGGAAGCTCGTCCCTTGCAAAGCGACGGCGCGGTCCAGAACCTTGCGTACCGCCTTGAAGAGGCGCCGCGCTGCTTCCTCGGATACTCGCCCAGGCTGGGCGAGAGGATGGATGCGGGCCGCGAACAGTGCTTCATCCGCATAGATGTTGCCCATGCCGGCGAGCAACTGCTGGTTCATCAGCCAGCTCTTGATGGCCCCCTGGCGGCCTCGCATGGCTTGGCGAAATTGTTCTTCCGTGATCTGCTGCGCGTCAGGTCCAAGGCTTCCCAGCAGCGCTTCCAGTTCCTGGTGCGTGCAGCAGCGCAGCCTCCCAAAGCGGCGCACATCACGATAGCGGAGTTCTTCGCAGCCCCCTTCCAGGACCATGCGCAGGTGGGTGTGCGGCTCGCGAGGCGCTTCGCACGGTGCAACCGTGAACTGTCCCGTCATTCCCAGGCGCACCAGAAGGTAGCGAGGCGCTTCGCCCGCCGCGGCGGGCGCGCTAAGCTCGATGGCCAGTGCTTTACCCTTGCGCCGAACCTCCTTGATGAACCGGCCTTCAAGTTTCGAAGCGAATTCTTCCGGTCGTCCGACAATAACCGCGGGCTGGGATATGTCGACGGCGGTCACGCGCCGTCCCAGGGCGCGTTTCCTCAGGCCCTGCGCGACGGTTTCCACCTCGGGAAGTTCGGGCATTTAACCACAGTGACTGGTGGCGAGTGTCGCCATTAAGCTCGGTGACTCGCTGAGGCGACACAGGTGGCGAGCAGCGGGTGAAAAGGCCCGGGCTGCTGATTGCTTATCACTCTTCACTTATCACTCTTCACTGTCTTTAGACCGCCACCTTGATGTCCGTACCCTCGACCAGCACGGGGTAGGTGGCGAGTTTGAGGGAGGCGTCGCCGCATTTCTCGCCGGTGCGAACGTTCCACTCCCACATGTGCCAGGGGCAGGAGACGACGTCCCCCGCGAGTATTCCCTCCCCCAGCGGCCCACCCTGGTGAAGGCAGGTATTATCGAGCGCGTAGATGGCGCCGTCGACGTTAAAGAGGGCGAGGGTTTTGTCCTTCACCTCAACGGACCCGCAAGTACCTTTTTGCAAATCGGAGAGGCTGGCCACTTTTACAAAGTCAGCCATGGTTGCTCCTTCAGGATGATTGCAACTCCCGCCTCCCACCCACCGCGCTGTCTATTCCGATGTCCTCAAAGAAGAGCAGACTACCCGAACTGAACGAGCTCCGGCGTCCCCGCCTTGCCGATCCGAATGGTCCTCTTAAACTCATCGATCATGCTCTCATCCAGGCGCACTTCGGTGGGACGCTTGGCGAGGCTCATGCTATCGATTTTCTCCTGCAACTTCAGGAGGCCGTAGAAAAGGTTCTCCGGGCGCGGCGGGCAGCCCAGCACATAAACGTCCACCGGCACGATAAGTCCTACACCCTGTAACACCGCGTAAGTGTTGAAGGGGCCGCCCACGCTGGAACAGGCGCCCATGGAGATGCACCATTTCGGGTCCGGCATCTGCTCCCAGATACGCTTCAGCACGGGCGCCATCTTCAGCGTCACCGTGCCGGCCACAATCATCAGGTCCGCCTGGCGGGGGCTGGGGCGAAAGACCTCCGCGCCAAATCGCGCCATGTCGAAGCGTGAGGTGGTGGAAGCAATCATCTCGATGGCGCAGCAGGCCAGCCCGAACGTGAGCGGCCAAAGGGATGATTTTCGCGCCCAGTTGAAAACGTGGTCGACGGTCGTGATGATGAAACTTTTTTCGAACCGGTTCTCAATGTATCCCATAGGTCATCCTCAAAAAGACCTTGCCAGGAGAAAAGCATGTGTTCGGAATCCCTGAACCCAACATGCCATTATACTCGCAGCTTGGGCCTATTTCATCTCGCTCCGACAATCTCGTGTCCTTGCTCATCCACTTTATTCTGAACCGGCACTAACCCGCCACGACAAAAGTCCGCGTCTGCTCTGGACCGAGGAGCGCTTGTTTTGGACTCGCCTGTCCGATCCTCCGCCGCCGTTTCGCCCTGTCACCGCTTCCGCGCGAGGTTGCGGACCAGCGCCGCGCCGGCAGAGTCGCCCGCAGCTTCCAGGGCCTTGGCCTCAGCTTCAAAAGCCTGCCAGTAGGTGGGGTCGACATCTCGGGCGGCACGGAATTGTTCTGCTGCCTCGCGGTATTTACCCAGTTTCATCCAGCAGGTGCCCAAATAGAAACGCGCGCCGAGGTCCTGTGGGTTCACTTGAACGGCGCGCGTGAAATACTCCGCAGCCTTCGCGTAATTCTGGCGCGGAAAATAGACCGAACCCAAAGAGTCGTAAGCCAAGCTGTAGCCAGGCAAAACCCGGACAGCCTTCTCGAAGTACCGGATCGCCTCCTCGGGCTGGCCCTTTTGATAGGCGATCTGGCCGAGGCCGAGGTAGGAGTCGTAGGTGACGGAAGCCAGCGGCCGCAAGCTGGTGGCATTCAACCGCAGCGCGGTCTGGTATTCCTGGATGGCGCCCTCCAAGTCGTAGCGCCGGTACTGAAGAACCACGCCCCGGACGACATGTAGCAAAGCGGCGTTGGGCGATTGTTGCAGGGAATAGTTCGCCAGCGTCTCGTTGTCGCGCCAGTTGGAAATCGCCCGGACTGTCTGAACGGTCCACAACAACATCACCAGCAGAAGGCCCGGAAGGACGAACCGCGCCAGCTTCACGCCGGGCAGGCGCGGCGGCAGCCATACGAAGATCAGGAACGAAATCGCCAGGCAAAAACCTGCCGAGGGGATGTAGGAAAACCGCTCCGCCAGAAGGGGGAAGCTGAGCTGGCGGATGTCCAGGCAGGGAACCAGGGTAATCGCCCACCAGATCACCAGGAAGCTCAAGAGAGGCTGGCGCTTGCGAATCCACAGCATCGCCAGCAATACCAGGAGGGTCAGCCACGGCCAGGGAGACCGCAAGGCCGGCCCGATTTCAAACACCCGGAAGACGTTCAAGTGCGTGGGCCAGAAGAAGAGGCGGGTGTGATCGCCCAGCAAGCCGATGGCAGCGCCCACAACCTGGGATGAGATCTTCCAGAGATGCTGCGTGTAACTGAAGTGGCCCAGCATGGTTCTCCGGATCTCCACGTAGGCCGCCACGGCAAGGAGGTAAGGGACCACGCGAGCCGACCTCCGAAGCCAGGATTCCTTGGGCGCGAGAAAGAGCCAGTAAGCCAGGATGAGTAAAGGGAGGCTGAGGGCCATTTCCTTGAAGAAGAGCGCCGGGAAATAGGCCAGGGCGGCGAGGGCGTGCTTTTCGCCTCGGCCGCGCTCCGCCCTTTCCGCGCGGAGGAAGAGCAGGAAAGCCAGCAGATAGAAGAATCCGAAACCCGCCTCGGGAATCGAGGCGATCCAGGCGATGGCTTCCACGTGCAGGGGGTGCAAGGCCCAAAGCACAGCCCCAGCAAACGCCGCCAGTGCGTTTTGGAGTAACTCCCGCCCGACCCGGTACACCAACCAGACGGTGGCCGCGTAAAGGAAGATTTGGAACAAATGGAAAGCCGCCGGATTCGGTCCCGCCACTCGATACACCACCCAGTAAGTAAAGAACTGTAGGGGGCGATAAAAGTTTGTCTGTACCGCCACACCCAGAAAGGACCAAACGGAACCCGAGAAGATGCGCGGCCACAAGTGTGGGTTCAGGATGAAGGGGTTCTGGACGATCTGGTGTTCATCGTCGTAGACAAATCCGTTGGTGAGAGTCCCGGCATAGGCGAGGAAGGTGGTGAGGGCCAACACGGCCCCCACCAGATAAGGGTATTTCTTCAGGCGCTCGTTCCAATGGCTCAGCAAGGCTTGACCTCTCGATCAAGGTTCGTCGGTTCCGGCACGGTGCGAAGAAGCTTCGGGATCGAGACCCGAAAGCGTGAGGAGATTACCAAAGCACCCCCAGTTCTAAAATGGCACTTTAGTTCTGGAGCTAAGGTTTTTCCGCCAGGCTTCGAACTTTCGCCGCCCCCGCGGCGTCGCCTGCCGCCTCGAGAGCCCGAGCTTCGGCTTCCCGGGCTGCCGGGTCGTTCGGGTCAATCTCCACAAGAGTGTGAAACTGCTCCGCCGCCTGGCGGTATTTACCCAGTTTCATCCAGCAGGTTCCCAAATAGAAATGCGCGCCGAGGTCAAAAGGATTCACGGTAACAGCCTTGGCGAAGTATTCTGCGGCCTTCGTATAGTCACCCTTCGGGAAGCAAAGCGAGCCGAGGTAGTCATACGCCGGGCTATCGCCGGGTGAGACTCGGATGGCTCTTTCGAAGAACTCGATTGCCTCTTCCGTCCGGCCTCGGCGGTAGGCGATTTGACCGAGGCCGAGGTAGGAATCGTAGGTGACGGAAACCAACGGGCGCAAGCTGGCTTGGTTCAATTGCAGGGCGGTTTCGTACTCCCGCGACGCGGCGTCGAGATCACCATGTCGAAACTGCAGGAGCAGGGCCTGACTGACGTGGAGTAAAGCGGCGTTGGGAGATTGCCGGAGGGAGTAACCCAGCAGGGTCTCGTTGCTCCGCCAGTTGGGAATCGCCCGGACGGTTTGAATCCCCCAGAAAAGCATGACCAAGCCCAGCACTGGAAGGACGAAGCGGTGGGGACGCGCGCGGGGATACCGCTGCGGGATCCATATCAAGGCAAAGAATGAAATCGCCAGGCAGGGGCCCACGGAGGGAATGTAAGAATAACGGTCGGCTACCACGGGGAAGTTGAGTTGTCGGATGTCAAGACACGGCGACAGCGCGACCGCCCACCAGGTGACCAGGAAGCCGGCGCCGGACTCACGCTTGCGAACCCACAACAACCCGAGAAGCGCCAGGATTGCCAGCCAGGGCCATGGTGAACGCAGGCTTGAAGCTATTTCAAAAGTGCGAAAAACGTTGAGATGAAGAGGCCAAAAAAAGAGTCTTGCGTGCTCACCAAGCATGCCCACAGCGGCCTCCACGGCGGCGAGCGAAATCTTCCAAAAGTGCGGCGCAAAACTGAGGAAGCCCAACTCAATCCTTCGAATGGCCAGGTAGGCGCCGGCAGCCACCAGATAGGGGATCCAGGCGGCCGCGCGCCGCCTCCAGTCCTCCTTCTGTGGAATGAAAAACCAATATGCCAGGACCAGTAAAGGAAAGCTGAGCGCCATCTCCTTGAAAAAGAGCGCCAGAAAGAAGGCGAGCGCGGCGAGCCTGTGAGCGGCCAGGCCTCCGCCAGAGGCTTTCTCGGCGCGGAGAAACAACAGGAATGCCAGCAGATAGAAGAACCCGAAGCCTGCATCGCAGAGCGAGGCAATCCAGGCGACGGCCTCCACGTGCAGGGGGTGTAATGCCCACAGGAAAGCGCCGAGGAAAGCCGCCAGGTCGTTCTGGAGCAGCTCCCGTCCAATCCCGTACACCAGCGTAACCGTCGCGGCGTAAATGAGCAGGTGGAACAGGTGGAAGGCCGTGGGATTCGGCCCGGCGACACGATACACCAGCCAGCAGGAGAAAAGATGCAGGGGGCGGTAAAAGTTGCTGCGAACCGCAGCCTTCAGAGGCGCCTGAGCAGGTCCCTCCAGGATCCGTAGCCACCCGCGCGGGTTCCGCATGAGAACATTTTCGACGATCTGGTGTTCGTCGTCGGAAACAAATCCGTTTGCAAGCGAACCCGAGTAAATAATCAGGGTGACGGTGGCCAGCACAGCCGCCGCCAGGTAGGGATGATTTTTCAGATGTTCGTTCCAGCGGTTGATCACTGCTTGATCTCTCGATGGGAAGCCGGGCGTTAACCCACGCCCAAGGGTTAACGGTGCAGGCCGCCCCTGGCGCGCTGCCTAGCGGGCTGGCGTCCGGCTGCGGGCTCGCGCCGCCCCGGCAGAATCTCCTGCCGCTTCCAAAGCCCGGGCTTCCGCCTCGTAGGCCTGGAGGTATGTTGGGTCAATTTCTGCCGCGGTGCGGAATTGTTCCGCCGCGGCGCGATACTTGCCGAGCTTCATCCAGCAAGTTCCCAGGTAGAAACGCGCACCAACATCATAAGGGTTCGACTTGATCGCCTTTTCAAAGTACTCTGCGGCCTTCGCGTAATCTCCCCGCGGGAAGTAAACCGAGCCCAGCGCATCGAATGCCTGGCTGTTGTCCCGGGTGGCGCGGGTTGCCTTCTGGAAGTAATCCACTGCCTCTTCCAGCCGGCCCTTCCGCTGCGCAATCTGTCCCAGCCCCAGATAGTAGTAGTAGGTGAAACCCCCGCCCTGCGATCCGCGTGTGTCCAGGCTGCGCGCCAGCTCATACTCCCGGAGCGCAGCATCCAGGTCTCCCTGGCGGTACTGGAGGTTCAAGGCCTTTGCGAAATGGAGTTGCGCATCGTTTGGGGATAACTTGCTCGAATAGTTCACAAGGGTATCGTTGTCTCGCCAGTTGGGAACCGCGCGGATGGTCTGAATAGACCACAGGATTGTTACCAGGGCCAAGGCCGGGAGAGCCACAGGAAGGGAGCGGGCGCCGGGGACGAACTTCCGCAGCGCAACGAGCAGGAGGAAGGAAACTGCCAGGCAGAGTCCCACTGACGGGATGTAAGAAAATCTTTCCGCCACCACGGTGGTGCTGAGCTGGCGAACATCCAGGCAGGGCAGAAGGGTCACCACCCACCACGCCCCCGGAAAACTTAACCGCGGCTCACGCTTGCGAACCCAGCACATCGTCACCAGCGCCAGCAGGGTCAGCCAGGGCCAGGGGGAATGCAAACTTGCTCTCAAATCGAAACCACGGAACAGGTTCATGTGGGCCGGCCACAAAAAGAGCCGCAGGTGCTCCCCCAGGAGCCCTACGATGGCCCCTGCCATCTTCCATGGGACCTTCCACGCCTGGCGCGACTCTACAAGAAATCCCAGAACCGCTCGCCGGATCGCGACGTAAGCCACGGCCGCCGCAAGGTAGGGGAGCCAACGCGCGAAACGGTTCCGCCAGCCGTCCGCAGCGGGTCGCTCGGCAGCCAAGCACCAATAGGCCAACACTACCAACGGAAAGCTGATGGCCATTTCCTTGAACAAGAGTGCGAGGAAGAATGCCCCCGCAGCCAAACCGTGTACAAGGAGGCGACCATTCGAGGCTTTCTCAGCGCGGAGGAAGAGCCAGAAGGCGAGCACGTAGAAAAATCCGCAACCCGCATCGGCCAGAGCGGAAATCCAGGCTACCGCCTCGACGTGCAGCGGATGCACCGCCCAGAGCAGTGCACCCGTGAAGGCGGCCAGCTCGTCTTCGAACAGTCCTCGCCCGAGCTGATATACCAGCCATACGGTAGCTGCGTATAGGAGCAGTTGGAAGAAATGGAAGGCCGGGGGATTCGGCCCGGCGGCGCGGCAGATCAGCCAGTAAGCGAGAAATTGCAGCGGCCGATAGAAGTTGGTTTTTGCGCCCGCGAATCCCCATACCGAGGTCGTGAGGTTTTGCTTCCACAGGTGTGGGTTTAGAACAAATGGGTTCTCCAGGACTTGAGGGACATCATCGTAAACGAACCCGTTCTTGAACGTTCCCGAGAAAACCGAAAAGGTAATGAGAAACAAGAGGGCTGCGGCCAGAGAAGGATAACTTTTCAGCCGCTCGTTCAACTGGTTGAGCAAGACAGAACCTCAAGCCCAAAGTTGTCCTGGGCATCCGCGCTCACGCCCCGTTCAAAAGCGCGCCGCGACGCACTTTCCGGTTCAACCAAGGATTATAACGGCTGCGAGGCGGTGAGCAAGTCTTCTCTCCATCCCGCGCGGATTACTCGCGCGCGGACCTCGCGCCTTGAGCCAGTTGAATCTGTCGTGGAGTCATCCAGAATCCTATCGCTCATGTGCAGCCGAGCATCTCGCGCTCGTTGATGGAGGACTCAGGGATGAGGTCCAAGCCGGAGGGATGGAGGCAAGAGTCAAGCTGGAACCGGCTTGGCGTTCTGGATCGTCACCTTTGGATCGGGGGCAGGCGGCGGGACGGAGAGACCTTGCTCCCGCAGCAAAGCTACGTGTTCTTCCATCATGCTTCGACCGAGAGGAAACCTGAATAAATCGAGCTACAAGTCCCGACCTAACCCTGCACCTTCGTCAGCAGCTCGACGAACTTCTGCTCGCGCTCAGCCTGATTGAGACCCAAGTGTTTCTCCATGACCTGGGTGGTGTTCATGGAGCAGAACTTGGGGCCGCACATGGAGCAGAAGGCCGCATCCTTATAGGACTCGTTGGGCAGCGTTTCGTCGTGCATGGAGCGCGCCGCCTCGGGGTCGAGAGAAAGCTCGAACTGCTTGTTCCAATCGAAGAGGAAGCGCGCGTAGGAGATGGCGTCGTCGCGGTCGCGGGCGCCGGGCCGCTGCCGGGCGATGTCCGCGGCGTGGGCCGCAATCTTGTAAGCGATGATACCCTGGCGGACGTCGTCCTTGTTGGGCAAGCCAAGGTGCTCCTTGGGGGTGACGTAGCAAAGCATGGAGGCGCCGTGCCAGCCGATCATCGCTGCGCCAATCGCCGAAGTGATGTGGTCATAGCCTGGCGCGATGTCCGTGACCAGAGGGCCGAGGGTATAGAAGGGCGCCTCGTGACACAGCTCGATTTCTTTGTCCACCTGGAGTTTGATCTGGTCCATGGGGATGTGGCCGGGTCCCTCGATCATCACCTGCACGTCGTACTCCCAGGCCTTCTTGGTCAGCTCGCCCAGGGTTTTCAGTTCCGCAAACTGCGCCTCGTCGCTCGCGTCGGCGAGACAGCCGGGCCGCAGTCCGTCGCCAAGAGAGAAGGAGACGTCGTACTTCTGGAAAATCTTGCAGATGTCCGTAAAATGCGTGTAAAGGAAATTCTCCTGGTCGTTCTCGACGGCCCACTGGGCCATGATGGCGCCGCCCCGGCTCACGATCCCGGTGATGCGTTTGCGGGCCAGGGGAACGAACTCACGCAGGACGCCCGCGTGAATGGTCATGTAATCGACGCCCTGTTGCGCCTGCTCTTCGATGACTTCCAGCATGATCTGGGGAGTCAGTTCGCGCACCTGTTTCACGCGGGCGAGAGCCTCGTAGATGGGCACGGTGCCAATGGGAACCGGGCTGTGCCGCAAAATCGCCTCGCGGATCTCGTGAATGTCGCCGCCGGTGGAGAGGTCCATCACCGTATCCGCGCCGTAATGCACGGAGGCGTGCAGTTTTTCGAGTTCCTGATCGATGTTCGAAGCTGTGGCGGAGTTGCCGATGTTGGCGTTGATCTTGCATTTCGCCGCGATGCCGATGCACATGGGCTCAAGTTCGACATGGCGTATGTTGGCCGGAATAATCATGCGGCCGCGCGCCACTTCACAACGCACGGTTTCCGCCGAAAGGTTTTCGCGTTTCGCCACGAATCCCATCTCTTCGGTGACCATGCCCTGGCGGGCGTAGTGCATCTGCGTCACGACGGGTCCGGTGCGCTTCCGGACCCATTCACTGCGAATCGGAGGCAACATAAGTCTCTTCTCCTCCCCCACGGATTTCTGCGGGGGTTCCACGAAATTCCAGTTTACTGCCTGCCCTGACCTTCCGCAAGCAGCGCCCGCGCCGGGGGCATGGTGATAGCGACTTCCGGGACTGCACCCCCAGCACTGCCTGGGGCAGGGCACGCCGTGCGCTCTGGGCGACCACAAGGGTCACGCCTACTTTAGTGCTTCGGCGAGGGCTTCCGCCGTGTGGATGGGCGGCTGGCAGGTCGCACCCACACAGACCAGGGCCAGCGGCGTGCCGTCGAGCGGCAGGTTTGGCAAAGTGGCGGCCAGGCCGGCAGGGAGGTCGCCTGATTTCACCGTGTCAGGCGCAAGGGCCAGCACACGCTTGCCGGCGCGCGGCACCTCGTAGGCGGCCTTCAGAAGCTTTCTCGTGCGCTCATCCTCTGCTGCTCCGACTACTACGATTTCGAGAGGCTGGCGCAGGTGGTTGACCAGCGCTACGGCATAGGTCGCCGCAAACAGACCGTATTCCGGGGCCTTGGGCGCGAAGAGATCAAGGATGGCTTCCGCCTTCTCGCGGTAGTCCGACCGCTCGGCTAGAACCGCCAGACGATCGAGCGCCAGCGCGCCCACAGAATTGCCCGCCGGGGTGGGAGAATCCTGGAAGGACTTGCGGCTCATCTTCAGGCTGCCTTGCCGTCCGTCCAGGTCTCGAGCGGTGTCAAAGAAACCGCCGCTTTGCTCGTCCCAGAAGCGCCGAAGGGTTGTTTCCATCAGCTCCAGCGCATGGTCAAAATAGGAGCGGCGGCTCGTCACCTCATAGGCGTCCAGCAGTGCGCCGACCATGAAGACCTGGTCGTCCAGAAGGCCGAAATTCGAAACTCGAAACTGGAAACTCGAAACTGGAAATTCGAAACTCGAAGCGTGAGGAGGGTCGCCCGTCTCTGAGGGGATGCGTAGCAGGCTGTGAGCCATCCCCTTGGCGGGGTCATAGGCATTGGCGAGAAGCAGGTCCAGCGTCACGAGCGCGCGGTCTCTAGCACCTTCGAGGTCCAGGACCTTGTAAGCCTCGAGCAGCGCGGAGATCATCATGCCGTTCCAACTGGCATAGAGGGTCTTATCCACGAAGGGCGTGGGCCGCTTGGCGCGCGCTTCGAGCATCTTGAGCTTGGCCCTCGCCAGGATCTGGCCCACCTCCTCCGGTTTCAATCCCAGCCGGGCGGCGATGGCCTGGAAGGGCTGGTCGATGAACAGCACATTCTTGGCCGGGTTGTGGTGCATTTCACCCTGAGCTTCTACGTGGTAATACTGCGCCACGACTTTCGCCTCAAGGTCATCGAGCGCGGCGTTCAATTCATCCAAGCCCCAGGTAAAGTAATCGCCGTCATCGTCCAGGCTGCAGTCAGCGTCCTGGCTGGCAAAGAAGCCACCTCGCGGACTTGAAAGAACATTTTCAACGAAAGACAAAATCCCCAGAGCAATCTCGCGGAAGAACTCCTGCTTTGTTATCTGGTAGGCGCGGAGGTAGTTCAGCAGCAGGCCCGCATTGTCATACGACATCTTCTCGAAATGCGGAACGACCCAGCGCTCGTCGACGGAATAGCGATGGAAGCCGCCGCCGATCTGGTCGTAGACGCCGCCCCGACCCATTCGCTCGAGGGTGGTGGTGACCATCGTCAGAAGCCAGGCCTGAGGGGTTTGGAGATAGGCATCCATCAGGAGCTCAAGCGCGCTGGCGTGCGGAAATTTGGGCGCGTTGCCGAAGCCCCCAAATTGCGGGTCGAACATCCGCCCGATGTTCTGAATAACGGCTTCGAGAACCTC
>Ga0315282_10004301_pt1 | contig 24865 bp, 28 predicted proteins | sample YL17G07_20_MG_FD_203693 | JGI IMG/M metagenome (GOLD analysis project Ga0315282, IMG submission 203693) | Sediment microbial communities from Yellowstone Lake, YNP, Wyoming, USA - YL17G07_20 | ecosystem: Environmental > Aquatic > Freshwater > Lake > Sediment | place: USA: Wyoming | collected... | reverse complement strand
AACGACTTTGTCGCCAACTACATTGACAGCAGCTACCTCGCCAGCGCGGACTCTATCATGCCCAGCGACGTCATAGTGGGAGAAGTCAGGATGGCGTACCTGACCGGCGATCTCCACGAATTCGCAAGGGTCGTTGCAGAGAACAAGACCGTTGGCGAAGGCAAGACGCTCTTCGAAAAGTACGGAGTGAAAACGGTGGACCCACTTCCAGGGGGATACGGCGCTGGCGGAAGCGTCATGACCGCATTCGCTGGAAGGGCAACCGACATGGGTTACTTGGGAAGCCCGCCGGCCATCCTGTTCCACCTCAACAGCGGTGTGAACACGATAATCGTCGCTCAAGCGAACAGCGAAGGTTCGGCGATAGTCGTCAACCCGACAATCCACTCCTGGGAGGATTTGGAAGGGCAGACGATTGCAACCCCAGGAGCATCGTCGATACAGTACCTGCTGTTGCTCTCAGTGGCAAATGCACATGGTTACACTGTGAAGCTCAAACCTGCCTGAGCTTCACTCCAAACCTTTTTACTTTTTGACCGTATTGCCGTGGTCAAATGGAATCCAACCCCCTTGGGAGACTGAAGCGCTTCCTTTCGCACGATTCAGAACGCGGGTTGTTGAAGAACACCACAATCGTCATTGTTTCCCTTGTGGTGTTCATTCTTGCATGGTGGGGGCTTTCAAGCCTACTGCACTCGGCGTTCTTCCCCTCGCCGTACGAGGTCAGCGTAGCGTTCGTCGATGCTTTCCAGAATCCGGATCCTACCACGGGCGTGACGATGTGGCAACACATGAGTCAAAGCCTTATCCGGTTCCTTTGGGGATTCGCCATAGCATTCATCCTTGCATTGCCGTTGGGGCTACTTATGGGCTTCTCGAAGGTGGCTGACACCTTCGGAAGGACGATAGTCGAAATATTCCGACCGATACCTCCCATCGCATGGGCTCCTTTCTTCTTCATTGTTGCAGGCGTCTTCTGGGGCCCCATCATGCCAGTGTTCCTCGGTGTCTTCTTCCCGGTGCTCTCGAACGTAATCTTCGGGGTGAAAAGCGTCGATCCACTCTTGCTCGATGTCGCCAAGACTCAGGGAGCGAGCAAACCGACACTGTTCAGAAAGGTCATTCTTCCGTCCACGATACCGTATCTGATGACGGGCATACGTATTGGCCTAGGGATTGGCTGGATGTGCATAGTCGCAGCGGAGATGATAGTGGCACAAGGCGGGGGCGTAGGACTCTACATCTCGCAGATGTCACAAGTTGGCAAATATGACTACATGTTCGCAGGCATGGTCGTGATCGCAATACTTGGGATAGTGACCACGGAGCTCAGTGGGTATATTGAAAGGAGGGTGTCAAGACGGATGGGCATGAAGTAGTCCTCTCAATCAAGGATCTGCACAAGTCCTTCAAGAAGGATGAAAGCGAGCTCGTCGCAATCGAGGACTTCAATCTCGACATAAGGGACGGAGAGTTCGTCTGCGTGCTCGGCCCATCAGGCTGTGGAAAGACCACGCTTCTGAGGGTCATAGCCGGTCTGGAGAAGCCCACTGGCGGTACGATCCTATTGAACAAGAAGGAGATCACTGACCCGGGTTCCGACCGGGGAATGGTGTTCCAGGAGTTCGGCCTGTTCCCCTGGAGGACCGTGAGAAAGAACATCGAATTCGGGCTCGAGATCAGGAACGTCCCGAAGGAAGAGAGAAAGAGGATCTCAGACAAGTATATCGATCTCGTAGGGCTCAAGGGGTTCGAGACTTCACATCCAAACGAGCTATCGGGCGGCATGAAGCAGAGGGTCGGCATCGCGAGGGCGCTCGCGAACGATCCGGAGATTCTCCTGATGGATGAGCCATTCGGCGCTCTGGATGCTCAGACAAGGAACCTGATGCAGAAGGAGCTCCTTCGCATATGGTCGGAGACGAAGAAGACCATCGTCTTCATCACACACTCGGTCGACGAGGCTGTCTTCGTTGCTGACAGAGTGGTGGTGATGTCCGCCCGTCCGGGAAAGATCAGGTATGTTTTCAACGTCGAATGGGAGCGCCCCAGAGACAGGGCGAGCGTCGAATTCGCTTCTCTCAGGAAGAAGATACTGGCCGAGCTGGAAAAAGAAACGGCCGTTAGTCGCTAGACCGTCTTCTCAGCGGCACTCTCGATAGCCCTGAGCATACTGTCCCTCGGTATTATGACCGAAACCGGAATCGAGAGTATCTTCTCGATCGTCGGGGCGATGATTGGCGCGCACACGACCGCGAGCGCTCCATCCTTCTCGGCCATTACGGCGGAGATTATCGCTTCCTCCATCGTCGACGCCGGATACTCTTTCACCCTGATGTTCTTTCCCCCGATCCTCACGATACGTTCCTCGATCTTGTCCAGAACAGGCCTGCTGGCTATGACCGCGATGAAGTTTCCGCCTGGATGCTTCTCGATCTTGCGAACGGCTTTTATCACGTGCCTGACTGTCCTCAGGTTCGGCTCGCGCTTCCCCTGCATTATCTTGTAGATTGTGCTGAGGGACAGACCGGTCCTTGCGCAGAATTCGTGAACGCTCATCTGGAGGTCTTCCTCCAGCACCCTCCTGAGCGCATCCTTGAACCCTCCCTCGCCTCTCAGCATCCCGACAATCAACTCGTTCTCAATAGACATGAGGACTCACTCTTCTTTTCTCACCATTCTCGCCGCGTTCGTTCCGGCGATACAACCCTGGCCTACCGCCCTCGCCAACTGCCACGGCATCCCCGTAACGTCGCCGCACGCGAACACACCGTGAGCCTCGCTCTTGCACTCGGCATCGACCGGGATGAAGCCTTTAGGGTCTGGTATTATCCCTATCTCCAAGGCAAGCTCGATCGACCCCATCGCTCCCAGTTCGATGAAGACTCCATCCACATCGAGCTTGCTCCCATCCACGAACTCGATCCCCGTCACCATTTCATCCCCAAAGATCTTGATCGGCGAGGCAGGAGTCCGAATCTCGATGTCCGTCGCTTTCACCTTGTCGAGCAACGGTTGAGCGACCTTCATCTTCCTGGCTACCCAGTAGACCTTCGACGCATAATCCCGCAACAAGAGGCTTGCGGAAGCGGCGACGCTCTCGTCCCCGACAACGACGACCCTCTTGCCCTTGAAGAAATGACAATCGCACGCGGCGCAATAGCTCACTCCCTTCCCGAGGAATTCCTTCTCTCCGCTTATTCCCAGTTTCGTCCTCGAGACCCCTGGGGCGAGTATCAGGACCTGCGACACCACCTCTCGATCATGATCAGTCAGCAAATGGAATCCGTCCTTCTCCCGCTTCAATTTCACGACATCCTCGTCGAGGAATCGAGCTCCGAAGCGCACCGCCTGCTCGCGACCCACTGCAAGCATGTCCGTACCCTCCGCGGAGGTAACGGCAAAGTAGTTCTCGACTTTGGCTTTCGCAAGAGCGCTGTTCTCGCTGTGACCGATGACAACGACCCGCACTTTCTTCCTGGCGGCATGAATCGCAGCCTGGATGCCTGCGGGTCCGCTTCCAATGATCGCCACGTCCGTTTCCATTCTCGCCACCATCGGATTGAATCGTGCTCAAACGCTATAACTATTCTTCCATCGAATGGACCCGCCCGATTCAAAACGAATCGGACGCCAAGAGACGCGGAGACTCCCAATATGAATCCGCTTGCCCATTCAGCTTTGCCCTGAGCTGCCCCATCTCCTCGAATATCTCTTTGAAGCGTGTTTCAGAATCCGCGGAGGAGGATGTGGAGGGCCGACTCTCTTGAAGGGTCTAGAGCTTCTCCCTGAGACTCATGAGCCTTGCCAGTATCGCTTCTCTCTCCATCTTGGACGCTCACAGATACTTCTGCAGCTTTCTGAGTATCTGCTCCTTGGGCATGACGCCGACGATCCTATCGACGAGCTTGCCTTCCTTGAATATGAGAAGGGTCGGTATGGCAGCGATGTTGTGGCGCATCGCCGTAAGCTGGTTCTCATCTGTGTTGAGCTTCCCGAACGCGACCTTCCCCTGAAGCTCCTTTGAAAGCGACTCGACCACCGGGGCGATCATCCTGCAGGGTCCGCACCACGGCGCCCAGCAATCGACAACGGCGACCTTGTACGCTTTTACGAAACCATCGAAACCTGAATCCGTGACCTCCACCGGGTGAGACGGCCACTCGGTCCCGGCCTTTCCTGAATCGGTCATCATCTGCTGCAACTTCCTCTGTCTGATCTCTTCGAGTTCATCCATGTTCTCAACCTCCATATCGGTTGTGCGCAATTGAGACATAACCGTATTACGGATGACCACCTAAATATCTTTTCCCCGCACAAATACGGCACCAACAATCCAAACACCTCCCAGCTCCACGTTTTTCGTCGACCGGGATTCTCCGAAGGGTTTTTAAGTGGTCACCACAATATCCACGCGGGATGGCCAATGTTGGAGGAAGCTTCTGAACTCATCGGGTTGCAGGTCTATACGCCTAACGGGATATTTCTCGGCAACGTGAACAATCTCGTTATCGACCTTGAACACAAGCTGGTAGATGGCATATTCGTCAGCGAGACGAATCCGCTGCTCGTGGAGGACTCGAAGGCGGTGAACATTCCCTATCGCTGGATCCAGGCGGTCGGGGACATCATCCTGCTGAAATACTTCCCCAAGAGGGTCACTGCGAAGAGACCCGTCGCGGCGGCGAAGATCTAAGCGAGAACAATCTTTTTGTTTTGGTTTCCTCCTACGGCCCACTATGTCCAACGTTTCAAAAGACAAGGTTTACATCGATCCGACCGCCGTGATCATCGGAGATGTTACGATCGAGGCGGGAGTCAGCGTGTGGCCCTTCGCGGTCTTGAGGGGGGACCTGAACCGGATCGTCATCGGTGAAGGGTCGAACATCCAGGACCACGTGGCCGTGCACAGCAACGCGGATTTCCCGAACGTGATCGGCAAGAACGTTTCCATCGGGCACGGGGCGGTGATCCACGGGGTCATAATCGGCGACAACTGCATTATCGGCATGCATTCGACGTTGATGAACGGGGCGGTGATCGGAGAGGAGTGCATCATCGGCGGCGGGGCGCTCATCACCAGAGGAACGAAGATACCGCCGAGGTCGATCGTCGTCGGCCTACCGGGGAAGATCATGAAGCAGGACGACCCGACGATAAAGGAAAAGGCACTCGAGAACGCCTCCGAATATCACAAGCTCAGGGACGCGTACCTCAGCGGGAAATATACGCGCCACAAGGTCCCTTGACTTTTCTCTTCAGCCTCAGCTCCCTGACAATTTCGTCGATGTCGACTCCGCATGCCCGGGACAGCTCCGCATGCATCGCTCTCATCCTCTCGGCCGCCACGCCTAGCCCGCGCTCCTCGAAATCCCTCGCGGATTCCTCGAGCGTGCGCACCTCCGTGTCACCGATGAGATTGTCAGCATGGGTAACGATCTTCTCCTCGAGCGTCTCCGGCATGTAGTTCGCGCGGGGGAGACCCAGCGCTTTAGCCTCTTCCCAGGTCAGTCCCGCCCCCAGATGTCTCCGGATGATCCGCACGAGCTCCTCCGGCAGGTCTCGGGATTTCGCGATGTCGGCCCCCGCGACGGAGTGGAAGATTCCCTGCGTCCTCGACCGACCTAGGTCGTGCAGGAGCGCCCCGGCCTTCACGAGGCTCATGTCTGCGTTGCAGCGCTCCGCTATCCTCAGGGAAACGAGAAGGACCATGCAGCAATGCTTTATGATGCTGCGACCGCATCCCTCATCCTTCAATATCTGGATGCATTCCTCCTCAGTCGGAATCGCTGACAACCTTCTTCCCCCTCTCGCACGGCAAGATACGCAATCGACCCTTGAATTCCTTTCTGAGACCCTCGCCTTTGAGAAACCGGTCCAAGAAAACGGCGAGCGCCGCGACCTCTGAGTGCGGCTGGTTGCCGACGGCGACGTTGTATGTCGCCATCTGATAGACCTCGGGCGGGACCTTCTCCGCGCCGACCACGACCAGGACCTTCTCGGATGATATCCGCTCAAGAGCGTCGTCGATGTGCAGGCCGTACATCGTCAAGTGAACGACGTCCCCGTCGAATTGCCTGACGAATTCCCTCCACTTGACTCCGGTCCGTATCTCGAAATCTCCGCCGAACCGTTCAACGACGCTCCGGACCACCTTCTCGAGCTCGGGGTCCTTTGTCGACACGACGATCCCCCTTGCCCCCAGTGCGCGGGCCGCGAGGGCGACGTGGGTCGTTACCCTCTTGTCCCTGGCGGGACGATGGCCTAGTCTCAGCACCCAGACCTCTGCCATTTACAATACTCCCGGTGTAGATCAATCCTTTATGAGCTCGATCCTGTGACCGCGATAATCGAGCTTCACGGAGCGCTTGACGAGGCTCCTGAGCATCGTCGAGGTGATCCCCAGATTCTCAGCGACGTCGCCGGCGAAGCGACCCTCTGGCCCCACCTGATCCAGGATCTTCGCCTCGATCTCCTTGAACTCGTCCTCGGGCATCATGGCCGCCGCCAGCACATCGCTTATCTCGTACACCGGCCACGAGGCATTGATGTGGAACGAAGTGTAGTAAGTGTGATATGCCTTCTCCGGATGGGATACGCTCTGGGGCCCGCTCGTCGACTGCCACTTCGTCTCGACGAGCTTCATCTTCTCGAAGAACTTCAGCGCCTCCTTGCCCTCGTGCCCGTACTTCTCCTCGATCTCCTTCGAAGTGCGCCACTCGAGGGTCACCTCTTTCAATACTTCCCGTTTCACTTTGGTATCAACCGCCCTCAGCATCGGAACTAGTTCAGAAGGTTCGTTGATGACCTTAATTCTGGTCATATGTTATACCTAATTGGTTTGAAACGGTATAAAAGCGTAACATCGACCGGGACCGGCGCCAGAAATACCAATCGCCGGTTCCTTACCTGCAAATGGATTATAAACCCCCTTTCACTTCTCCCGTCTGAATGAAGACGAAGTACCAATGCCTAGTCTGCGACAAGGTCCACGACACGGAGGAGGCGGCGCGCAACTGCCACAAGGGACCGATACAGGCATTCGAACAGGGCGTGAGGCGGTACCCAAAGAAATCGTTCTTCGGACGCTAGTCCTCACGGCACCACTGCGGTCACACCAGCGATCGCGATCAGCGGTATTACTATCATCAGGAAGTCGTCGTCCACGTAACTCGTCTTCAGCCTCTCCGCCCAGATGGCCAGCGGCGCCGCCACCAGGCCAGCAACCACCACCTTGACGGTCGGTCCGATTATCACCGCCATGGAGACGAGAGCTATCAGGAAGTACAGCAAGAGGGGCACGGAGGGATATTGCGGGCTGCACTTCCTTCTGAGGTCCCCGATGACGGGGTCCACCCACCCCATTCCCATAAGTGCGGGAGCCGAGCATCCAAAGGGGAAGAAGAGAAACGCGAACGTCATGCCTATGGCGGCCCACGCCCCGGCGGACATGTGTGTCTGCTCGTAATCGCGCATCCCGATGATCTTCGGCCTGTAAGCGAGTCTGAGGGCCTCGGCGACAAGGACTATTGCCAAGAGGATGAGAAGTCCGAGGACCCGGGTCGGTCCTCCGGTCCAGAGCGGGTCGGGCAGGAAGTAGTAGATGAGGAAAACGGGAGTGGATATGTGGACGATCCTCCTGAGAGCCTGACCCGTGTCCATGGCTATTCTATGCGCGCACGCCTACAAGAAACAGTCGAAGACATCCTATGGGAAGCTCGTCCTAGACCACTTCTCCTCGATGCCCCTGTAAAAGAGCCAGGTGCACGCCGCCAGGACGCCGAGCACGAGCGCTATGCCGAGGATCGCCGTGATGTCTCTCGACCCGACGCTGAAAGACAGTATCGTGAGGCATAGATCGGGCAGGACGGAGACGATCGCGAACTTGACAAGGATCTCGGGGTTAAACAAGAAGGAGTTGGGGTTCAGCCCCGTGAGGTACGCCGTCGCGACGACCATGTAGGTGGAAGTGATGTACAACACCGGAAGTGCAAGCCACAGCAGCTGCATCTCCCCGTTGATCCAGGCGATCGCGAGAACGAAAGCGGTAGAAATCCCCAATGTTAGGAACAGGAAAGTCAGCAGCTTCGTCTTGATCACCTTCGGGACAGAGACCGGCAGCGTCTCGAAATAGTCCATGAGGTCGATGTTCGTCAACCAGCTGTAGAGGAGAACGCCGAAGAAGCCGACCATGGCGGCATAGAAGACTGTGTTGAACCCGACCGGTATCGCGAGGCCGTAGTTCACGTACCATGTGCTGAAACTCAAGAACACCAGAGGCGCGACGAAGGAGAACACCATCTTGCCGATCGTGCCGCTCCTCACCAGATCGACGAACTCCTTCGCGAGGAGCCCCTGATACGAACGAGCGAAGGCGAATCTGCCATAGTAGCCTGGATACTTCTCGTCGTATTGCGACTTCCCTCCATTCAGAGACTCCCTGACGAGGAGCGTCGCGACTGTCGCGAGCGACGCGACGACAGCGATACAGATCCCGAGGTAGAACACTGCGCTCTCCCATGCCGTCGCAAGCGGCGGGATGCTGACCTGGAACGCAAGCGCGGGGAGAATGGTCTCCATGCTGTAGAGGTCGAAGATCCCGTTCCCTGTCACCAACGCGATGAACGCCAAGATGACCGCGAGGAATGCCTTCACGCTCCGCGTGTAGATGACCGAGACCGCGAAGCTGAACGAGATACCAATCAAGAACGAGAGTAGCGCGGCAAGGAAGACGCCGCCGATCGACAGGACGGAGAAATGAGCTATCGGTGCGGCCAGGAGCAGACCCAGAAGCGCTGGAAGAAGCACAAGGACGACGTAGAATATCACGTCCCTCAGATACATCCCGAAGAACGTTCTCTTGAAGGAAAGGGGCAGGAGTGCGGGCATGTTGATGACGTAGTTGTTCTTGCCGTACCGCCGCTCGACGTAAGTCTTCCCGAGGAACCCGAACGCCCCGACGCTCAGTCCATAGAGGAAGACACCGACGTGCATAAGAGTCAGCAACTCCTGGATGCTGATGTTCCTCTCCAGCTGATGAAGGGAAATGCCCATGCCAAAGGCAACGAAGGTTATGAACATCGGAAGCGCCAGGAAGATCGTCCTGGAAGAGTAGGTGACGTGCATCCTGTACTCTTCCTTCAACATCGTGTTAAGGAGCAGAGGCATCGGTTCTCCCGACCAAACGCATGAAGACCGTTTCCAGGTCCTCCCCTCTGGCCTTCATGTCCTCGATCCGCTCCCGTGCGACGAGCTTCCCCTTGTTCAGTATCATGACCTCCTTGCAAAGGCGCTGTGCCATCTCCAGTATGTGGGAGCACATGAAGATCGTCCGGCCCTCTTCCCTCAATTCCGTGAGATACTCCCGCAGTTTCCTCTGATACAGGGGGTCGAGGTTGATGAACGGTTCGTCCAGGAACAAGAGCTTCGGCTCGTGGATGAAAGAGGCGGCGAGCATTACCTTCTGCCTCGTGCCCTTGGAGAGGTCCTTGCACAGGCTGCCCTTGACATCCTCGAGGTCGAAATAATCGACCCAGCGCTTGATCTTCGAATCGAGGCCGTCGACCCTCCTCACCTTGCCGACAAAGTAAAGGAACTCGGATGCGGTCAGATAGCTCGGAGGACTCTCCACCTCGGGCATGATGCCGACTAGCTTCTTGATCTCCGGCCCCTGGGTCCTGCAATCATGGCCCAGCACCTCTGCCTTCCCTGACGTCGGGAGGATCTGACCCGTGAGGACCCTGAGCAATGTGGACTTCCCTGCGCCGTTCGGCCCGAAGCAGCCGAGGAAAGTGCCCTCCTCCACCTTGAACGACACAGAATCTAGTGCCCTGACGCCGTCATAGTCTTTCGTGAGGCTGTCGACCACAATAGCCTGCATCGGTGCTTCAATGAAGGGCTCTTTATTTAACTGCTGTCCCTCGAATATCATGCCATTCGTCTTTTTCGACGACGTGGACGGATATCAAGATATATTTCAAGTGCTATCACGTATCAACAGGGGAGAATATGAAAGGCAGGAGCATTCTGACAAGTAAGATAGAGAGCGAGGTCGACCTTCTCCAGAGACACGTCGCCATGCTCAAGGCCATCATGAACCACGAACCTATTGGCATCATCAGGCTTTCGGAGCTTCTGAACGTACCTCAGCACAAGGTCCGCTATTCACTGAGGATCCTCGAACAAGAGGGCCTCATACAACCGTCCCCCGAAGGGGCGATCACCACCGACAAGCTCCAACCGTTCCTCGACCATTTGAAGGAGACCCTGGACTCCATGAGCAGGACGGTCAAGGAACTGAGGGACTCATTGAGCTGATTGGCATAGAATAGCACAAAGGATTAATAGAGGACGGATGTTTTACACGCAGAACCCACTCACAGGCCGTCGTAGCTCAGTCGGTAGAGCGTGTGGCTGTTAGTCCCTCGATAGGGAATTGAAACCACAAGGTCAGCGGTTCGATCCCGCTCGACGGCGCCTTTTCGCGCCTTCCTGACCACGAAGACCGCCATCAGATTCAAAGGGTGCTGAGTCTCTATTCTCAAAGAGGGGGAAAGACGGAAAACCCTGAAACCAGAAGAGAATTGGCGGCGTATTGCGGCCTGTACTGCGGGACATGCGAAACCTTCCGGACATGGAAGGAGAAGGATGCCACTCGCTCATAAAGGAGGCGGAGGAATCGGGGAGGCCCGTTGAGGAGATACGGTGTGATGGATACAAGTCGGGCGACATCATTTTCTAGTGTAGGCAGTGTAGGATAAAGGACTGCGCCGTCGGAAGGGGATTCCAATTCTGCTCGGAGTGTGGCGATTTCCCTTGTCAGCTCATCCTTGAATTCGAGAGTTCGAGGCCTCACCGTGAAGGCGTGATTTCTGAATTGAGGAGAATCCGGGAGATTGGGGTCGACGACTGGCCCGAGGAACAGGACAAGAAATGGCACTGCCCATCTTGTGGCGGCGGGATTGCGTTCTACGACGAACGATGTCGGAAGTGCGACGCAGTCCTCAAGGACGGATGATCTGGGAGGGGACGAGGCTGGCGCGATTCGCCGTACTGCTATCGCAACCTATGTCTTGCGAACTGGCCAAACGATCTCTGTCGTCCACTTCGAGCCGTCCTTATCCTGCTGTGGATTGCTGAGGTAGATTTCGCGCACGTTGCCAGCATACACATATCCATTTGCCTTGACCCAGGCGTCGATCCTATTGTACGTATCCACCATTGTCTCGTACGGACCCCTGTGCACTGCGCGGAGAGCTTTTCCCCCAGGCATGACACGGGCAGCGATCCTCCCCTGCCCTTTCGTTCCTGGTGCCACAGCGACGCCGCAGTCCAGGTCGACATCCTTCTCGTTCACCTCGACGTACTCCGCGTAGGGCGGCCCAAATGGCGGGATGCCTTCCGAGTTCAGGTAGCCGAAGAGCTCTTGGTACATCGCGCCGATATCGTTGACGATCCGGGCCATGTCCGTTCTTCCCCGGGTGCCCAGCACGTGCTGTTCTGGGATGTCGCGGACGTCGATAGAGTCGCTCCTGTCAAGGATGAGCACCACACGAAACGATAAACCTGCTTGATGAGCGCTGGCATTCAATTGATCTCGGGCTCACATCAGTGCTTCCTAATCCTCGTGAATCCGATCGCGTGAGGGTCCGGTCAATCCACAAGCAGCAATCCCGTCAGTACTGGGTTCTCTTTGGCGGGAAACTCGAATGGCATACCTGCATTCCTTGCTGTCTCGACGACGTCGATCCCGACCGCCTCCATCGCGGGGCGCGCCTCGAATGGATGCCTGCACGACTGCCCGGATCTCTGGCCGACGCATTTCTCACACAGTCTGCAGGAGCCTCCAGAAAGGCCTACAGCGAATCTGTAGCCCATGCCTTGGGCGTCAGACTCTAGCCTGCCGAGCGCGTCAACCAGGCGTCTGAAGTTCTTGGTCAATGTAGCCTGATACTTTCGATCCTCCCTCATGTCGGCGAGCGACGCTTCCTTCTTTACCAGATCGACAAAATCCTCGTCCATCTCGAAGGGCAACTGAACGAGGACGGCATGCTGGTATCTCGAAAGGACTTGCGAGAAATCCTCGGGGTTCGGAACGTTCGGAGGGCACATCAGGCTCACGCCGTAGCTCGCGCAGACGGGTATCATGCACTTTAGCCTGACCCTCGGGTCGACAACGACCTGGCGAGCTTGAATCGCGGACGCTTTGGACGCGCCATATTTCTTCGCGTTCAGACACAGAACCTGCAGGTCTTCATCGATCTTCGGCATTGGACAGCCACCTCTGAGGTCTCGGCGTCGGTAGGCACTACCGACTATATCTCTCCTCTTTCCAGGGATCCGCGCTGTCGCTGTAGCCCTTGACCTCCCAGTAGCCGAGCTCGTGCTCGGTCATGAGAGTGACCTTCCTCACCCACTTAGCGCTCTTGTACGCATACTTCTTCGGGACTATGAGACGCAACGGGCCGCCGTGCCCGGGCTCGAGAGGTGCACCGTTGAACCTGTAAGCGAGGAGGACGTCGTCATCGAGCATGTCCTTCAGCAGCAGGCTGGTCGTGTATCCGCCTTCCGCGCTGACGAAGACGCTGATAGCCTTTGGATCCGGCTCGCACATCTTGGCGACCGCGGAGAATCTGACGCCTTCCCATCTATTGTCGAACCTGCTCCAACCTGTAACGCAGTGGAAGTCACTGATGATGGTTACAGCGGGCAACGACTTGAACTCCTCCCATGTGAACTTAAGATTCCTATTGACAGCTCCATCAACTATGAAGTCCCATTTGGAAGGGTCGAACGAAGGGACTGTGCCTTCGTGGAGGACCGGGAATCTCGTTGTCACTTTCTGTCCTGGCGGAACTCTATCCTGACTCATCGACTGATCCCCCTCTCAGCCGTCAAATAGGAAACTTGAGGTATAATCGCTTATCGATGCATCGATTCGCGAACAGTCTACCTCGAACAATCGGTGTGATTCACTCCACTGGATTCAGTTGATTCTGAAGCGCTGTACAAGCAACACTTTTATATCGCACCTGACGATAACCTGAACCTGCGAATCACGGGTCCGTAGCTTAGTCCGGTGGAGCGTCTGGCTCATAGGATCCATCTGAGATACCAGATGGTCGTCGGTTCAAATCCGACCGGGCCCACTACGCTCTTATTCTAGACAGGTATCTTGAAATGAAGCTTGATGACCCGTTCGCGATTCGAAACTAGAATACGGATTACTGGCTTGCTTGATGTGTGGGCTTCGCTTGACCCACCATCAAGAACAGGTGGAAGCCGATAACTCGCGTCCGGGCGTGGAGATCTACTAGTTGGTCATCCCAGATCTTGAAAGTCCCTGACATGCAGCCCGATGTCTTTTCTCAGAGAACTCATGCGTGGATACAATTCTCAGGGACATGAGTTCCCATCAAGCACAGAGGCATTCTGTCAACTTGCGGCGACACTTATCACAAGTGTCGCTATTTGTGGCATCGCGATAACTCTCACAGATGAGGACGAAAAACGTCAAATTGATTAACATACCAGCGCAGAACGGCGCGTCATGCGATCTTGCCGGGCCGATGCGCTCTCCTCCGAGAGAATCACGAACTTGTCGCACCGGCTTTCCACACGTAGTCGAAGTACTTCTTCGGTCTGCTTCCTGGTCGCGTTACGGACCGATTGCTTTATTGCCTTTGCCCGTGATAGTTCGTTGAGAATATGGCACTTCTCGTAAAAGATTTCATGACCCCCAAGGAGGAAGTGACCTCCCCCCAAGACTCCGTGTTGAGCGCGATAGAACTGATGGTTGATAATGATGTGGGTAGCGTTATTGTGGAGGAGGACGATCGAGTCGTGGGAATATTCACGGAGAGAGACCTCCTCAGGCGGTATCTCCAGTCTCAATCGAAGACACTCTACATGAGCGTCGGGGAGGTGATGAGTCGCCCAGTCGTCACAATCTCGCCCGAAGACACGCTCTCGAACGCGTTCAGGATCATGGCCGAAAAGGACATAAGGCATCTTCCAGTCGTGGATGATCAGCAAAGACTCGTTGGATACCTGACCTGGAGGAACATGTTCCAATATATTTCGAAAGAACTCAGCCGGTGATCATTCCTCGAGCGTAGACAGATCCCCGATGTCTTGTCCGAGTTCCTTAGCCTTGAGAACGCGGCGCAATATCTTCCCACTTCTTGTCGTAGGAAGGGAGTCTACAAACTCTATTTCTCGCGGATACGCATAGGCTGCAAGCTTCTGCCTTACGAACTGAGCGATGTCCGATTTGAGTTCTTCCGAGGGCGAAAATCCATCTCTCAATGTAAGGAAAGCCTTGACCACTTCCCCCCTGGTTTCATCAGGTTTGCCGATAACACCCGCCTCGGCCACAGCCGGGTGCTCGATGAGCACGCTCTCAACCTCGAAAGGTCCTATCCGTTCTCCGGAGCTCTTTATCACGTCGTCCGCTCTTCCGACGAACCAGAAATAGCCGTCGCTGTCCCGGTACGCGATATCGCCGGAAACGTACCACCCGGGGACTCTGAAGTATTCGCGGTACCTTGGAGCATTTCTCCAGACCCCCGTCATCATTGACGGCCATCCGGGTCGTATTGCTAGCAATCCCTGTGTTCCCGGAGGAAGCTCCTGTCCGTCTTCATCCACGACCCCCGCCTGCACTCCCGGAATGGGCCTGCCCATCGAGCCTGGCCTTACCTCAGCGCATGGGTAGTTGCATATGAGCATTGCACCAGTCTCTGTCTGCCACCAGGTATCGCAAATCGTTATTCCTATTGTCCTTTGGCACCACTTTATCACCTCAGGATTCAGCGGTTCGCCGACGCTGCAGATGTGTCTCAACTTCGAGAGATCGAACTCCTGGGCTGCTTCATCTCCGGCCTTCATGAGCATTCTGAGAGCGGTAGGAGCGGTGTACCATACGGTGATATCAAAGTCTTCCAGAAGGGCGTACCACCTCATTGCGTCAAACTTTCCTTCGTAGGCTAGAATCGAAGTGCCCAGCAGCCAGGGACCGATAATTCCGTACGAGGTTCCAGTGACCCATCCCGGATCGGACGTGCACCAGTAAGTGTCTTCCTCTTTAAGATCCAGGACCCATCTGGATGTGACCAGTTGCTGGATCATATTCTTATGGCCGAGCAGCACCCCCTTTGGCTTTCCCGTAGTTCCAGAAGTGTAATGAATGACGTAGGGGTCCGTGGGCTTCATATTCACAGGCTGGTACGTCCCCGACGCCTTCCTTGTGACTTCGTGAAACGAAACGGTTCCCTCCGGAAGGCTCTCAGATTCTTCGCAGACCAACACCACCCTCGAGAGGTCAACCATACCCTCCAGGACCGATTCCAATCTCTTGAATAGACTCGGAGTGGTCACCAGAAATCTTGCTTGGGCATCCAGCATCCTGTCTCTCACCCCATCGGGACCCAGCGCGGAAAAGAGAGGTCCGAATATCCCTCCCATCTTTATCGTTCCTATTGCAGCTATGTAGAGTTCGGGGATCCTGTCCAAATACACGAAGATCCTGTCTCCTTTGATAGCCCCGAGTTCCAACATGGCATTGGCGAACTGGTTGGACTTTTTTTTCAGCTCTCTGAACGTAAACTCTCTGACTGACCCGGAAGACGAAACCCAGTGTAGCGCTATCTTGTTCCTTCTCCAGTTCTCCGTGTGCTTATCCACCGCCTCCTTTGCGATGTTGTACGTTCCCCCATTTGACCATTCAAAATTCTCTTCGACCGAGGACCACGTGAACTCCTTGCACGTCTTCTCATAGTCCCTTAGGTTCGCCGACTTCGCTAGGGCCACCGATTCCAATTGCCACAACACCCCCGAATTTTTGGAAGGGCCTATTTTCAGTATAGTATTAGAAATTATCGAAGTCAATAATCGACATTTGTTGAATTGAAGCATGCCATGGCACGACCAATATTGATATACCTGCCATTGGCTTCGAAGTCCCCGGATGACAGGAATAATCTTTGGCAGAAGAACGCTTTTTCACACCAGCGATCGCGAAGCACAACGGGGCGACACCGTCAACACGAGAGTGAGTCTGCCGTATCTCACGAGAACACACTTCTAGTTATGGACGGGAATGGCCAACCGCTGCTTACGAACGACCCTTCCCACTTCCAAAAGTGGACTTTCGGGTTTTCAATAGAGTGAGTGAAAAACAGTTCTCACTTGTTCTCAATCATGCGTTGTCGCCTGGTGAGAGATTTGCTGAACGAATTTGCGAGCTGGTCCTACGCGATCATGCAGGAATTGAATTCTCGAATCTGATGCCTGGCTCTTGCCATGCTCGGTCTCGGGTGAGCCCACTCTCGGTCTCCTGACAGATCTAACCGTTCTGACAGACAAAGGGCATAGATGCTAAAAGAAAAAGAGAACGAAAAGGGTTTGATGCGTTCTCTCAGAACCCCAAAATGCAAGTTAAAATCTGGCCAGCAAATCCGATTTGCGTCCGACCGGGCCCACTTCAATTCTCAAGGACCTCGTGCACCAATATCGCAAGGCGCCTTCCAGATGCCAGCCGGATTCTCAATGCGAGGTCGGCGGTTCCTTGCCATCCGAGCAGTCATGTGGAAGCGGGCAAGATTGAAATGCCTGAACTATTGTCAACCTCAACAATAGTTAACCCTCAAGGGGTGACAAGCCTGGCAAAGGATCAAGTCAACAACGAACACCGCTATCTCATGATCGAACTCTCTTGCGCGGAAAGGAAATGCATTCCGTGCACATACCCACACTGTCAGCGATACGTTCGAGAGAATCGCAAGAAGCGCAGATTCTCGAGCCGCATCTTCGATGCTGACAATATACTGTGATCTCCGCCTGCGCCACCGCTCAATTGAATCGAAAGTGCCTGGGACCCAAGGTCGTGAAATGGGATTCCAGTCTCAGAGGCTAGCATTGGGACATCAGGCGCATTCTCTTTTGGATTCCCCTTCTTGTGCGATGTTTGTTAACACTAGTCCTTGAAATCGAACCTGAAGATGTCCCGGCGCGAGTAATGTCCCAGTGCGTCGAAGTACGCCTTCGTGTGTCTTCTGTCGTCTGCGTTCAGCTCGGCATAGAGTATCGCTTCCTTGTCGAACACCGGTCCCGCCAGAATGACACCAGCCGGGTTGACGATGAAGCTCCCGCCCGCCGCCGTGTTGAAGTCCGTGCACTCCTTCGGGATGTCCTTGTCCGGAATGTACTGGCTGACGCTAATCACGAACGTCTGATTCTCGAACGCATACTCCCTTACTGCGTGCTCGATGTCGCAGAGGTGAGGCGAGTCCTTCCCTTCCTCGTACCGCTTCTTGTCTCCTGGATGACGATCCATGACCCACCACCCAGGCCAGACCGCGCAATGTATCTCCTCGCCGAGGCTCCCCATGGCCGCCTTCAGAAGCGTCATGTGATGTTCGTAACAGACAAGGCCTCCGATCGTACCTATGTCGGTGTCGAAGACCCTCACGTCGCTCGCGTCGCCCATTCCCCAGACCATCCTCTCGCCGTGCGTCGGCATGAGCTTCCTGTGGCGTCCGAGGACCTTTCCATTGTTCCCGATGAACAGGATCGTGTTGTAGAGCGTCTCGCTTCCTTTCCGATCGCTCAGCTCGGTGCATCCGATCACAGAGATAATGTCAGCGGCCTTGGACGCATCGCACAGTACGTCGGTATCAGCGTTCGGGATCCTCACCGAGTTCTTCTGATACTGGACCATGAAATCCGACCATCTCGATATCGGCTGCAATCCCCTCCAGTACGGATAGCCGGGTATGAACGTCTCGGAGAACACGATCAACTTCGCTCCGGCGCGACCGGCCTCTACAATCGTTTGGCACGCCTTGTCAATCGTTGCTTCCTTGTTCATGAAGACTGGAGAGACCTGAGCCGCTGCCACCTTGACCTTGTCTATCATAGGACGCCCCACAAGGTTAACCCTGAAGCTGCTAGTAACGATATAAGCTGTGCGCGGCCGTTGTGATCATATACGCAATGAGGTCGTGGCCATCATCTTCTCTTCTTGAGACTGTAGGTGCTGAGAAGCATCATCGCGACCGCAAACGCGACCAGTATCGTCAACTGTATCCAGACGTGCTCAACTCCCCACCCCCGGATCATCACGGACCTGGTCCCGTCCACGGCGTAGGTGAGCGGTACGAAGTAAGATATCGGCCTGAGGAATCCCGGTACGGCCTCTATCGGCCAGAACACCCCGGCAAGGAGTATCGACGGAAAGAGGATGATCGGCATGAACTGGACCGCCTGAAACTCGTTCTTCGCGTTCGAAGAGAGGAGGAATCCCAGCCCCTGGTTCCCGACGCCCAGGAGGAAGATGATCAGCAATACGAGGAGGCCGCTCCCCACGATCTGTATCTGGAAGAGGACCACCGCGGTCAGAAGGATGACGATGGACTGGACAAGACCTACAAGGCCGAAGGCGAGGGCGTACCCTGCCACGATCTCTCCTTCCGTCACGGGAGTGGACAGAAGCCTGTCCAATGTACCGGTCGTCCGCTCGTGCACGAAGGAGATTATCGAGAGCATGAAGGTCACCATCATGGCGGCCAGTCCCATGACCCCCGGCGCGAAGAAGTCGATGAACTCGGCACCCTCTCCGTAGACCCTTTCCTCAATGATGGCGATGGGAGGGATCAGATGATACGTTCCGACCAACACCTTCTGGACGGACCCCTGAAGCTCTGTGTACACGGATTGCTCGATGTTCGGATTGGTGGCATCCACGTGGAATTGTATGATGCTTGGGATGACCGAGAGCCCATTACGCAGGTTGTCAATCGCCGCCATGACGTCCTCCGTGAAGTGCTCGGGGAACACTATCGCCACCCAAACCTCGCCCTTGCTGACCTTGTCTATCGCGTGGTCCTCGGAACTAGGGTCTCCAGGTCCCAGCGTCTCCACGATCTTCAGCGTCTCTCGAGTCTCGAGCTCAGAGATTATCGCAGAAGCAACGGACCCGTTCGGAGAACCCTGGTCGAGATTCACCACGATTATCGGAACGTCCTTTACGCTGCCTCCGAACGTGTAGCCGAAGAGCGCTATCAGGAAAAGGGGCATGAGGACCAGGAACCCGACCGTCCTCTTGTCGTGCTTCAGACCGCGCAGCGTCTTGCGAGTAACTGAAAGCGTCCTGCGTAGGTTCAAGGGACCGCCCCCTTCGAGTAGTGCAGGAACGCATCCTCGAGGTTCGATGCGGACACGGAGGCCATCAGTTCCTCCGGGGTGCCTTCAGCGATAAGCTTTCCCATTCTCATCATGCCGACAAGATCGCACCTGACCGCCTCGTCCATGTAGTGCGTCGTGAGCATGATCGTCCTGCCTTGCGCCTTCAATTTCATGAAGTAATCCCAGAATCCTACCCTGAGCTCTGGGTCGACCCCGACCGTCGGCTCGTCGAGGAACACGACCTCGGGTTCGTGAAGGAGGGCGCAGGCCAGGGATACTCTGTGCCTCATGCCCCCGCTGAGCTTTGACACCATACTGTCTTTGCGTTCTGCTAGATCTATCATTGCCAGCAGTTCGGTCTCCCTCTTCTCGAAAACGCTTCTTTCAATGGAGTACAACCCGGCGAAGAGCTCCAGGTTCTCGTGAACGGTTAGGTCCGTGTAGATCGCCATCTCCTGCGGCATATAGCCGATCTTCGGAAGTTTCTTCTTCAAAGGCACTCTCTCCGACAGAATGCTGGCTGTGCCGGCGGTGGCGGTAAGCAAGCCGACGAGCATCTTGATCGTCGTCGTCTTCCCGGACCCATTGGGGCCAATCAGACCGTACAGAACGCCTTTTGGAATCCTCAGATCGATGTCAGAGACGGCGGGGCGTCCCTCGAACTCCTTCCTTAGCCCTTTGGCATCGATCGCGAGAGGCTCGGTATTGCTGCCCAAATCCTCAACCGCCACACCCATGCATCGTCACCTGCCCTCCAGTCTAACTCCGTCCAAGAATATCGAGGCAAAGCCTCGGATGACCCTCTCGTCGTCCTCGAGACTCGGCGATCTGCCTTCAAGGAGGTCGGTGGTGATGAAGTAAGCCTGGACCATGCCCATCCAGGCCCTCGCGACGATCTCCGGTTCCATCGTTCTGATCCTGCCCCGCTCCATCTGGACCCTCATGAACTCGGCACCGAACTCGGTCCCTTTCTTCATCAAGACGTTGCTTATCGTCGACCTCGTGCGGGGTTGTCTCCAGGCGTCCCCGAACATGACCATGAAAAGGTGCTTGTTCGACCTCAGGATGCCGAGCACCGCCTTTGCGTTCCGGACGAAAAGGTCCTCGATATCGGCATCTGGATCAAGGGAGATTTCCCTCTTGATGAGAGCCATCGGTGATCTCTCCACAATCACCGCTTCGAACAGATCCCTTTTTGATCCGAACAATCTGAAGATCGTGACTTCATTCACCCTGGCCTTTCCCGCTATCTCTTTTGTCGTAGACCCTTTGAATCCCCTTTCTCCAAACATCTTCAGACTGGCGTCGATAATCCGTTCTCTTGCAGGGTTCGATGTGAGGTTCGGTTTCGTCTTCTTCTCGCTCATCGATGCAAGTAATCACTTGCATACAAATAAGGTTTACTGGCAATATACACGGACGATATTAAGTTCACAACTAGAAAGAGATATATACAGACTGGCGCTATCCGGCAGAACCTATTTCATCACATGACAATACACGCAACGGGGATGTTGAACTTGACCGCGATTGAAGTAAAGAACTTGGTGAAGAGCTACGGCAGCTTCAACGCTGTCGATGGGATATCGTTCACGGTCAACCAGGGCGAGATATTCGGCCTCATTGGTCCGAACGGCGCTGGGAAGACCACGACCCTCAGGATCCTTGCGACATTGCTACAGATTACCTCTGGCCAGGTGAAGGTATTCGGTCACGACCTGGAACACGAGGCGGACGAAATCAGGAAGATCATAAGCTACCTGCCAGAGGATGCTGGCGCGTACAAGAACCTCACCGGCAAGGCTTACCTGGAGTTCATAGCGGCGTTCTTCGGGAACGGCCGCAGATCTGCGGACATCGTCAGAAAGGGGATCGAGATAGCGAACCTCGGCGAGAGGATCAACGATAAGGTGGAAACGTACAGCAAGGGCATGACCAGGAGGCTGCTCGTTGCCCGCGCTCTGATGATCGAGCCGAAGCTGGCGATACTTGACGAGCTCACTTCGGGTCTGGACGTCCTGAACTCGCAGGAGATCAGGAAGCTCGCAAAGAAGACATCCTCCGAAGGAACGACGATACTCCTGTCATCTCACAACATGCTGGAGGTCGAGCTGCTCTGCGACCGGATCGCCCTCATCAACAACGGCAAGATCGTCGAGATCGGCACGCCCGGCGAGCTCAAGAGGAAGCACAACTGCAACAACATCGAGGACGTCTTCGTAAAGGTGGTTGCATGAAGAGCGTCACGAACATCATCAAGAAGGAAGTCAAGGAGCTGCTGACGCCGGCAGCGCTCATACCGATCATCATCATGGCCGCGATCTTCGGATCGCTTGGGAACTTGATTGGGGGAGCTGGCGAAGAGGCAACGAAGACCCCAGTGATAGGAACGATAGATCAAGATCATAGCAAGCTTTCCACCGTAGCTTTGGCGGCATTGAACAAGAGTGCGAAGGTCGTCTACAACGGCTCGAGCGTTTCCGAAGGACTGACAACACTGGACAAAGAGGGAGGGATTGCCCTTATCATCGTTCCAGCCGGTTTCGGCGAGAGAATCATGAGCAACGAGAGCGGCGAGTACCAGATCCTCTGGATCATGAAGGGTACGGGACTCATGGATACCATATCCTCGAGCAACGTCGACGTGACGCTACAGTTCGCGAGCGCAAGCGTCTCGAAGGAACTCATAGATCGGCATTCCTCGGTGAACTCCACAGTCATACTGAACCCGACCATAAGAAACGAGACGACCGTCTTCAAGGGAAAGGAAATGGTCGGGATCTCTCCCGGGCTGATAGCCGGCTTCATGTCCCAGCAGGCTTTGATCGTTCCTCTGATAGTGCTGATGGTCATCATCATGGCCGGCAGCATGGTCATATCATCGATGGGCACCGAGAAGGAGAACAAGACGCTCGAGACGCTGCTGACGCTTCCGGTCAAAAGGAGCTCGATCGTCTTCGGCAAGCTCGCAGGTAGCGCGATCGTCGGCCTAATACTGGCAGTGATTTATATGATCGGCCTCGGATACTACACGAGTTCGATCTCGGCTGGCGCCCCGATTGACATGGCGAAATACGGACTGACGCTAAACGCGTTCGACTACATTCTCGTCGGCATCTCGCTCTTCCTCGGCCTGCTTTCAGCCCTGGCCCTGTGCATGCTGCTCGGAATCTTCGCGAAGAACTACAGGTCCGCGCAGACCCTCACGATGCCGATCACCCTCCTGGCGATGATACCGATGTTCGCGGTGATTATGCTCGACTTCAACACCATGCCGCTCGTCGGCCAGGTGCTACTGTTCGCGATACCGTTCACGCACCCGATGATGGCGATAAGGAGTCTGATGTTCGATGACTACACGCTCGTCGTCGGCGGGATCGTGTACGAAGCGGCGTTCGCCTTCGTCACGATGGCCATAGCAGTGTGGTTGTTCAAGAAGGACATACTCCTCACTGGCAGGCTCAGGAAGGGTGAAGAGAAGCTGCCGATCAACCCGCTCTGGAGGGCGATGTACAAGATGAACAGGAAGAGGCCTCGCTGAGGCCTTCCAGAAAAACCTTTCCTACTTTCATTTCTCTTTTTCCCGACAACGCTCATACTTGCTGCTTCAGTGTTATGCCGACGGGGCAATGGTCCGAGCCCTGGACGTCCTTGAGAATGAAGGCATCCTCGAGTCTCTCGAGCAGGTTCTCGCTGACGAAGAAGTAATCTATCCTCCAGCCGACGTTCCTCTCCCTCGCCTTGGTCTTCAGGTCCCACCATGTGTACTGACCCGGCGATCTGTCGAATACCCTGAAGGTGTCGACGAACCCTCTGGCCAGCAGCTTGTCGATCCAGGCTCTCTCCTCCGGAAGGAAGCCGGAGATCCTCTCGTTCTCCTTCGGTCTTGCCAGATCGATCTCCTTGTGGGCGGTGTTGACGTCCCCGCAGATGACCACCTTTTCCCCTCGATCCTTCATCCTCACGACGAATTCAAGGAAGGAGTTGTAGAAATCCAGCTTGTATCTCAGCCTTTCCTTCGAGGATTTGCCGTTTGGAAAGTACACGTTCAGAAGCACTAAGTCGTCGTAGTAGGCGATCTGAATCCTGCCTTCGTTGTCGAGCGTCTCGACCCCGACCCTCGTCTCAAGCCTCGACGGTTCCTTCTTCGTGAACAAAGCGACGCCGCTGTAGCCCTTCTTGTAAGCGGGGGAGGAGAAGTAACACCGGTAGCCTGAGATCCTCTTGAGGTCCTTGAGCACCTGGTGCTCACCGGCTTTCGTCTCTTGGAGGCAAAGTATGTCCGGCTCTTCTTTCTCAAGCCACTTCTTGAATCCTTTCTTGTGAACGGCCCTGATCCCATTGACATTCCAGGAGATGATTCTCATCCCGAGCTCGCCCAAGTATGTGATCGCTGTGCATCGATATAAATCCGCGATTGAATGTTCCCGGTCCGAGGCAATGATTATCTCCCGCCACATCGATTCAATCTGAGAGGTGCTGAGATGAAAACCGGTGTCTGCGGGATCGCATGCGAGATATGCCCCCTCATGGTAAAAGGAAAATGCCCGAATGGAGACGAAGGATGCACTCCCAAGATGAACGAGATGTGCAAGATATCCACATGCGCCTTCGAGAGGAGCGCTAGATATTGCTTCGAGTGCCCCGACTTCCCGTGCGAGACGACCAAATCCGGTCCAATTGCCTACGACTACTGCATGTTCATCTCCGGCAAATGGAAGCCGTAGAAACCGGCCCCAGGCCCTAGTAATACGGAGGAGGCATGGTCATCTCAGAGGATGGCTGCATCTTCTTGGCGATAGAGTAAGCATCGTACGCCTCCCACAACCACAATGGGAAGAAGATCAAAGCGAACAACAACGTTGCTCCAATGAGTCCAGTTGTATCCAAATCGCCTCCGGCGAAGGATGTCGGGGACAAAAGCAGACCGAAGATCAGTACCCATGTGAACAGACCGAGCACCGCTCCGACCACAAGGAGCACGAGGCCCTTGGCGAGACTCCTGACATAGATGTGCCCCAATCCCATAAGGCCGAAAAAGCCTGGTCCCAGGGCCAGGATTGCGGCGACGAGCGGGCTCGCGTGAGAGGTGACCGGAGCCGAAGGCTGCTGCGGCTGGACGGGCTGATAATCAACCCTCACCCTTCTCGCCGTAGAGGGACCAGCCAGGTTGTATCCGCACTGGTCGCAGAACCTCGCCTCCCGCCTTATCTGGCCCCCGCATCTCGGACAGTAACGCAACCTCCGCGCCTCCTTGTCCCCCGGCTGAACGGCATCCTGGGACGGAGTCGACATCGCCTGCCGTCCCCTAATATGTTGTCATTGGAAAAACAAACAAAGGAAAAGGACGGGATGTTAGAAGAGGTCCCCCGCCAATTTCGTGATAGCAACAAAACGAAAGAGGCGGAAGACCGTGAGATACGTAGGACTGGACGTGCATAAAGAGTTTTGTCAGGCATACGTGATGGACGAAAGCGGAAGGGTGCTGTCGAATGGCAGATTCCCTTCCACGCCGGAGGGGCTGGATGAATTCCTGAGCGGACTCGATCAGGCGAGGTTCGTGCTCGAGTCCACCGGGATCTGGGAGTTCATCTACGAAGGCATCGAAAGAAGGGGGTTCGAGGTGGTGCTGGCTCATCCTATGAAAGTGAGGGTGATCGCGGAAGCGAAGGTGAAGACG
>Ga0315282_10004300_pt1 | contig 24871 bp, 17 predicted proteins | sample YL17G07_20_MG_FD_203693 | JGI IMG/M metagenome (GOLD analysis project Ga0315282, IMG submission 203693) | Sediment microbial communities from Yellowstone Lake, YNP, Wyoming, USA - YL17G07_20 | ecosystem: Environmental > Aquatic > Freshwater > Lake > Sediment | place: USA: Wyoming | collected... | reverse complement strand
GAAGCCAAACCCCCTCGCGTGACGCAAAACGCCTGAAATAAACTTTCAGTGGCTTTCAGCCGCTCGTCGCCCTCTCCAGATCAATCCGGCAGGAGGGCGCTGGCCTGGCCGACGACCACTTTGACCCCTTTCCCTTTTTCCATCCAGATATCGCAAACAACCCGGACGCCGCCCGGTTCCGGCGTCTTTTCCGACACGACGCCTTTCACGGTGATCGCGTCGCCGTTCTGGACCCCGCCGTTGACAAACCGAATCGAAATCTTCCCGCCTTTGATGTAGCGTTCCCCGAACGCGTTCACCATGAGTTCGGACATGTAGCCGCAGAGCACATAGGAAGAGGTCAGGGCGCCGGCGTAGCCTTTGCTCTGGGTGTAGTCGTCCCGGTGGATCGAGTCTTCCTTGAACTCAAGTTCCACCAGCGACCGCTGATAGGAGATGTGGTGGGTGGGAGGCAGCTCGCTGCCGATGGCAAGTTGTTTGCTGGAAGTGATCATTTCCCCGCCTCCTTGACCGGCTGATCGTCTGCTCTTCTTTCCACGCCCAGTGCGATGTGGTCCACGCTTTCCCGGATTTTCACCCCATCTTCATCCACGGTCGTGTAGGCGATAACCACGTACTCGATCCCGCGTTTGATATACTTGTCCGTTATTTTCCCGGTGACGATCAGCCGCTTGCCGATCCTGGCCGGGTTGATGAATTCATGCTCGGTGATGACGCCCAGGGTGGCGTGCGCGTCGTATTTCGAGCCCAGCAGCCGAAAGCTGTCCAGACCCGCCCGAAAGGCGGGCGGCACCACAGGCGCGCCGAAGGGGGAGCTTTCCAAATACATGGGGTTGGGGTCTTTCCAGTCGTCGCAATACCTTTCGACGTCTTTTTTCTCGACGGCGTATTCGATCGGCCCTAGCGTTTCGCCAATGGTGAGAATTTCGAAAGGAATATCTTTGGACACGGTTCACCTCCCAATTTGGTTCAAGCTGAGACAGGCGGCAGGCATCCCTCATGGGGTCCATTCATCCCTAAGGGATCGGACTTAGCGTGTCAAGGTCCGTAAGACGGCCGACGGGTTATACAGAGCGCCATAACTTCGCAACCCTGTGTTGCTCCTCGGCTCGTCATTGCGGCGTACCGACAAAGTACGCCTCATTCCTCGCCTTCGTCGCGCCTTGGTCTGCTTTGTTCTGACGCTCTGTATGCGCATTTTATCATGACATTGTGTCTAGGTCAGGGGTCGGCGGCCAGCGCCTCCCTGATTTTTTCCGAGAGGTCCTTGAGACTGAAGGGCTTTTGGATGAATCCCTTGCAGCCGCGGGCCAGGATGTTCTTGGCTTCGCCGTCAATGCTGTACCCGCTGGCGAGCAGGACTTTCACCTTCGGATGGATGGCCGCCAGATGGTCGAAGGCTTCTCCGCCGTTCATTTGGGGCATGATCATGTCGAGGATGACCAGGTGGATGCTGTCATTTTTCTGGCGGTACAGGTCGATCCCCTCTTGCCCGCTGGCCGCGGTGAGCACCTTGTAGCCGAGTTTTTCCAGCATCCTGGAAGCCACAAACCGGATGAGCTCTTCGTCGTCGATGAAGAGGATGGTTCCCTGTCCCTCCACGATGCGGCCCTTTTCCGCTTCCTTATTTTCCTCCTCCGCCACGTCGGCCGCTACCGGCAGGTAAACGGAAAAGGTGGAGCCCGTTCCCAAGGTCGAATGGACCTGAATGAACCCGGCATGTCCCTTGACGATGCCGTAAACCGAGGCCAGACCCAGGCCGACCCCGCGCCCCATCTCCTTTGTGGTGAAAAACGGCTCGAAGATGCGATTTTGGATTTCCGGACTCATGCCCGTGCCCGAATCCGCGACCTCCACGCAGACGTACTCGCCGGGCGGGGGTTCGTAGTCCTGGCTGACGATGTCTTCGTGGGTGGCGTTTTTCGTTCGCAGGGTCAGGTTTCCGCCGCCCGGCATGGCATCCGCCGCGTTGATGCACAGATTCAGGATCATCTGCTCCATCTGGCCTCGGTCGGCCTTGACGGCCTTCAGCTTCGGGTCCAGATGGTGATGGATCGTGATCTCCTTCCTCGTCCGGCCGAAGGTCTGGGAAATGTCGGCGAGCAGTCGGTTCAGGTTCAGGGTCCGGAGCTCAAACTGTCCCTTGCGCGCGAAGCCCAGGAGCTGGGAAGTGAGGCTGGCTCCGCTCTGGATCAGCTTTTGCATCCTGGCGATGGACTCTTGGAACGAAGCGCCGGCCGGAAGATCGGACGGCAGGTCCAAGGCCAGAAGCGTGAGATGGCCTTGCAGGCCCATGAGAATGTTGTTGAAATCATGGGCGATCCCGCCGGCCAGGGTGCCGATGGCCTCCATTTTTTGGGCCTGCTGCAACTGCGCTTCGAGCTTGCGGGTCTGGGTGATGTCTCTTAAAAAATTCAAGGTCGCCGGCCGGTCCTCCCAGGTGATGCGGATCGAACTCAGGGCCATCCAGCGTTCCTCGCCGTCTTTGGTGACAATGCGCACGGCATAAGAATCAGGCGCGTTTTCCCCGGCCAATCGGCGCTCACGCCTATCCGAAACGAGGCCCCGGTCATCGGGATGCACGAAATCTGCCGCAGGAATGCGGAGAATCTCTTCTGCCGAATATCCGGTCAGCTCCATGGCACGATGGTTGAAAAAACGAATGTACTCATCCTGGACGATGAGAATGATGTCGTTCGCGTTCTCCACGAGTTGCCGGTATTTTTCCTCCGACCTTTTGAGCGCCTCCTCTATTCTGAGCCGATCCTCGAAATTGCGCATGATGCCGATGGCGTGAGGTTCGCCTCGAAGCTGAAGAGGAGCGGCCGACAACAAGGCGGGGATGAGCCGGCCCTGTTTCGAGCGCAGCCGGAGTTCCTCGTTCCTGACATGACCGTTGGTTTGAAAAATGTTCAGCAGCCGGTCACGGTCGGCCGGGTCCACCCAGTACACTTTTTGGAGGATATCGGTCCCGATCACTTCAGTCCGGCTATAACCGCTCAAGGTAAAAAACTCATCGTTTGCGTCAACGATGGCGTTGTCCGAAAACCGGCAGATGACCATGGCGTCCGGGCTGGTTTGAAAAATGGTCCGAAACCGTTCCTCGCTCTCCCGGATTACCTTTTCGGCTTGTCCGCGTTCTGTGATGTCCATGCCCGAGCTCAAGGTGGCGATGACGGCGCCTTCCGGGTCTCTGAGCACGGTGTTATGCCACTCGATGAGCCGTTCCTCTCCATCCTTGGTCAGAATGGGGTTTTCGAAAAAGGTCGACGGCTCGACCTCCCCGGCCAACAGTTGTCCATGCACCCGCCTCGTTTCCTCGCGGATGCCCGCCGGCACAAAGTGATCGAACCAGTTCGCGCCAACGATTTCCTCGACGGCATACCCCAGGACCTCGGCGCCTTTCCGGTTGATCAGCGTGACCCGTTCGTCGGAGCCGAGGATGACGATGATGACCCCGGCAATGTTCAGGTATTGCTGAATCCGATCCCTTTCTTCCCTGAGCGTCCGCTCGGCCTCGAGCCGCTCGGAGATGTCCCGACTGATGCCCACCAGGCCGATCGGCGTCCGGTTCTCGTCGAGCCAGGCGATGCATTTCACCTCGCACCATTTCGTAGACCCATCCTTGCAAACGTGCTCCTGGTTGATGGTCGTGCCTGGGAACTTTCCTTCGGCCAACCGTTCATCCATTTTTTGCATAGCCATCCGGTAGCTTTCCGGGGTCAGCACCTGGGGGTGTTTCAACGCCAAAAACTCTTCCACCGTATAGCCCAGGACGCGCTCGACCGACGGCGACGCATAAACAAAATTCCCTTGCAAATCCAAGGCCCAGACGATGTCCGTGACGTTCTCGGCCACCATGGTGAGAATCTGATCCCTGGCTTCACCAAAGCTCAGGCGGGGAGGCGAAGATGGCATGGTCTTATCCTGTTTTTCGGCGGCGCATCGAAGCCGCTCAGAAAGGTGCTTTTCCTCTGGCCTCTCGTAACCAGTTTTTTCCACGAGCGGATTTTTTCTAGCGAGAAAATGTAATCTTATTTACTATTATAAACAAATTTTAAAATCCATCCCAAATAAGAAACGCCGAAGCCTCGGCCGGCCGAGAAAAGCGGCGGCGAGTCCGATAGGCACGTTCCGTAATTACCGCCCGCGATCAGGGTCTTTCCAGTAGGGGTGGGAGAGGTCCTCGAACAGGGTGATGGCCGCCCCGGCCCCGGCCCCGGCCGCCGTGACGATCTGCTTATACCCGCCCTCCACGTCGCCGGCGCTGTAGATGCCAGGCAGATTGGTCCGGTGCCGCCCGTCGTTTTTGATGTACCCATCCGGCGTGAGATCGACTCCGATTTTCCTGGCCAGTTCGACCTCCGGGGTGTAGCCGACGGAGACGAAGACGCCTTCCAGGGGCAGGGAGTCGGTTTTTTTGGTCCGGTTGTTGTACACCACGACCTGTTGCACCTTCTCCTGGCCCTTGATTTCCCGAACCTCCGTGTTGTAGAGCACGGGTATTCCATTCTCCCGGACGTTCTTGACGAGGTATTCTTGCGCTCTCAAGGAATCCCGCCGGTGGATCAGGGTCACGTCCGCGCCGATGTGCCGGAGATGCAGGGCCTCGGTCACGGCGCTGTCGCCGCCGCCGACGATGGCCACTTTCCGTCCCTTGAAGAGCGGCCCGTCGCAGGTGCTGCAGTAACTCACTCCTCGGCCGGCCAACCGATCCTCGCCGGGCACACCCAGCTTGCGGTTGCTGGCGCCCGTGGCAAAGAGCACGGCCCGCGCGGTGAAGCTCCGGAGGGTGGAGCGGATCTGGATGGGATCGCCCAGGGTGATGTCCAGGACCGCCTCTCTGGGAAAGACCTGCACGTACTCCAGGGCGTGGGCGACCATGATGTCCACCAAGGTCTTCCCGCCGATGCGGGCCAGGCCCGGGTAGTTCTCCACTACCGGTGTCGTGGCCACCTGGCCGCCCAGCGTGTCGCGCTCGATGATCACCGTCTTGAGCCCGCTGCGGGCCGCATAGATGCCGGCCGTGAGTCCGGCCGGCCCGCCGCCGATGACGACCACGTCGGCCTGGACCTGTTTGGCCTCGCTCTCCGGGATGAAGTAGGTCTGCTCCTCCATCCGTTCCAGGGAGGCGGCGAAGAGCTCCATGGGCTGGGCGCCCTTGGCGATGAAGACCTCGTTGGCATAGGTCTGGGGCACGCTGAAGGCGGAATACTTCTCGGTCAGGTCGGGATTGAAGCTGGTGTCCACGATTTCGACCGAGACCAGGTCCGGCCGCTCGATGGCCGCCTTGACCGCGTTAACGGCCTGCTGCGGGCAGTAAGGGCAGGTGGGACTCACGAAAACGCGCACCTGGCGAGGCCCGTCCAGCTTTTTTAAAACCTTTCGGGTCTCCTCGTTCACCTGGCTGGCCCTGAGACCGATCAGGATCATGGTCTCCACCAACGTCCGGCCTTCCTCGCCCAGCGGCACGCCCAGGTAGTGGATCTTATAGCGGGCCGGATCGAAGACCAGGGTCGGCGAGCGGCTGACGTTCCATTTTTTGGCCTGGCGGTGGGAGAGGTCGTATTCCTTGAACTCGATCTTGTCCGTGACCTCCTGGAAGGCGCGCATGAGGCGCACGGCGGTCTGGATGCCGGCCTGGCTTTCCTCCTTCCGGCTGAAGAGATAGACCGGGACCTTGTGCGGCACCGCGGCAAAGAGCGCTTTCAGGTCGGCTTGAACCTCCTGGGGCAGAATGCGTTCCGTGTCCACGACGGGTTCGTTGGATGACGTCATGCCCGACTCCTTTCCCTGCTCAGGGCCGTGCCATGGCCTGCCGGCACCGGGCCAGGATGGAAAGCACCTCAAAGGGTTCTTCGATGAGCGAAAACGTGGGCACGCCTCGAGGCTCCAGCTCGGACCTGGCCTGTTCCATGAGGTCCTTGTCCCCGCTGAAGGTCGCGTAGATCGGCTTTTCCGGGTGGCGGCGGGCCAGGTCCACGATGAAGTCGAGCGGCGGCAGGCCGAAATCCGCGGTGAGCATGAGGATCGGGACCACGGCGTCCACGTTCGGGTCGTTCAGCACGATCTCCATGCCCTGGCCGTAGGCCGCGTCGATGCCGATCATCAGGGCCGCGGGCCAGATGTCCACCGGGTTGCGCATGCGGATATACGGCGGGCTCATCTCCTGCAGCCCGCGCCGGCTTGCGTCCTCGAGGGCGGGCACTTCCAGGCCCAAGCGGTTCTGGCACAGGTCGGTCAAGGCCACCAGCATGGCCCCGGAGGGGGCCAGGAAACTGACCCGGTTGCCCCGCGGCAGGGGCATCCGCGCCAGGGCCTTGGCCGCCAAAAACAGATGGGAGTATTTCTCCACGCTGACCACGCCGGCCTGGCGGAGAGCGCCGGAAAGAAGCCGATCGTCGGCCGAAAGGGCGGCGGTGTGCGCCACCGCGGCCCGGGCCCCGGCCTGGGTCCGGCCGCCCTTGAGGAGAACGACCGGCTTGCGGCGGGTCAACTGGGCGGCCACTTCCAGGAACCGCCGCGGCCGTTTGAGGCTCTCCAGATAGACGAAGACCGCCCGGGTCTCCGGGTCTTGGGAAAGGTATTCCAAGACCTCGCTCTCCTCGAGGTCGAGCTTGTTGCCCAGCCCCACCACCCGGGCCACGCCGAACAGGCCGTGGGTGATGATGTAGCGCATGGTGTGCGTGGCGAAGTTGCCGGTCTGGGCCAGATAGGAGATGTGCCCTGGCGGAATCCGGCCCAGGGGAAAAAAGCTCGAGGTAAACCGGTGCGGCGTCGAGGTGTGACCCGAGGTGTTCGGGCCGATGACCCTGACGCCGGTCTCGCGGATGATCTCGGCCAGTTCCTCTTCCAGCCGCCGCCCGCCTTCGTCCACCTCGGAGAATCCGCCCGCGGCCAGGACGAAGTGGGAGATGCCCCGGCCCGCGCAGGCCCGGATGGCCGCCGCGTTGGCCGAAGCCGGCAGGATGACGATGGCCAGGTCGATCCCTTCGGGCAGCTCCTCCACCGTTGGGTACACCTTCAGCCCGAGGATCTCTCCCCCCTTGGGGTTGACCAGGTAGAGCCGGCCGGCATACCCATTGGCCAGGATGTTGCGGATGACGTCGTGACCGGCCTTGTGGGGGGTGGCCGAGGCCCCGATGACGGCCACGCTCTCGGGCTCAAAGAATTTTTCAAGACCGCGGGACATGGTTTCTCCTGAGATGAACAAGGCTTTGTTTAAGTGTAGCAAAGCGCGGTCCTTCCTGGCAAGACATGGAAGAGAATGATGAATGATGAGTGAGGAATGCGGAATGAAAAGCTGGAGCCTTTTACCAGGGTTCATCATTCCGCATTTCTTGTTCCCTGGATTCCTGCTTCCTTAGAAAATAGAGCGAAATTTCGACCGCCGTCCGAATCCGCGGCCTTGGTGGTAGGGGCGACCGGCCGGTCGCCCCTACTCGGCTCGTTTTCATACCTTCGCGGGTGCCGCGCCTCGAAGAACGAGGCATGTGATGAATGTAAGGGCACGGCATGCCGTGCCCCTACGCCACGCCCCCCAGGGCGGGGCATGAGAATTTCGCAGGAATGACGTTTTCGGAGTGCGGGTGGTGGAAAATCGTCACCCCTGCGGAAGCAGGGGTCCAGCGTGCCATTGGTTTTCCCTTCCTTTTCCCCCATTCCTCATTCCTCACTCATCATTCATCATTTCCTTTGACCCCGGCCGCCGGCTTCCTTATACTCGCCCTACTTCCTTCAAGGAGGCGTTCATGCCGCTGAATCCGCGAGACTTTCGAGACCTGGACCCCGGCCAAAGAATCCTCATGGGGCCCGGGCCAAGTGACGTGCCCGCCCGCGTGCTTCAGGCCATGTCCGCGCCTTGCATCGGACACCTGGACCCCTATTTCCTCACGGTCATGAACGAGACCCAGGCCCTGCTGCGACACGTCTTTCAGACCGAAAACGAACTCACCATCCCGGTCTCGGGCACGGGCAGCGCCGGCATGGAGGCCTGCTTCGTCAACCTGGTCGAACCCGGCGACGAAGTGGCGGTCTGCGTCAACGGCGTCTTCGGCACGAGAATGTGCGACATCGTGGGCCGGCTGGGCGGCCGTCTGATCCGGGTCGAGGCCGAATGGGGCCGGGCCGTGCCGCCGGAGGCGGTCCGCAGGGCCCTCAAGGGCCATAGTCCCAAGCTCCTGGCCGTGGTTCACGCGGAAACCTCGACCGGCGCGAAAAACGACCTGGAGGGTCTTTCGGCCGTGGCCCGCGAGGCCGGGGTGCTTTTCCTGGTGGATACGGTCACCTCGCTGGGAGGGATCGAGGTGGCGGTGGACCGCCTGGGTATCGACGCGGTGTACAGCGGCACCCAGAAGTGCCTGAGCTGCCCGCCCGGCCTGGCGCCTCTGTCCATGAGCCCGGCCGCGGTGAAAACCTTGAAGGGCCGGAAGACGCCGGTGGTGAGCTGGTACCTGGACCTGGGCATGGTTTCGGACTACTGGGGAGCGGACCGCAAGTACCACCATACCGCGCCGATCAACATGATCTATGCCTTGAGGGAGGCGCTGCGCCTGGTGGCCGAGGAAGGCCTCGAAAATCGTTTCGAGCGGCACCGGCTCAATCACCGCGCCCTGGTGGCCGGGATCGAGGCCATGGGCCTGTCCATGCTCGTGCCCGAGGCCGAGCGGTTGCCCATGCTGAACGCCGTCCGCATCCCGGAAGGCGTGAACGACCTCGAGACGCGCCAGGTTCTCTTGAAAGAGTACGGGCTCGAGATCGGCGGCGGCCTGGGACCGCTGGCCGGCAAGATCTGGCGGGTCGGCCTGATGGGTCATGCCTCGACGCGGCGGAACGTGGTGCTGTTCTTGTCCGCGCTCGAGACCGCGCTGCGGGGGCAAGGGTTTGCGGCGCGGTCGGGGGCGTTGGAGGCGGCTGGTGTGGTGTACGGCGGGGGCTGATGGACTTAGCCTTTCTTCGCGAACTCGGCCGCATCGTCGGGCCGGAGCACGTGGCGGCGAGCCGCGCGGACCGGGCGGTCTATGCCTATGACGCCTCGCCGGCCGAGGGTTGGCCCGGGGCGGTCGTGTTCCCGTTCGACGCGGTCGAAATTTCCGCGGTGGTCCGGGCTGCGGCCCGGGCCGGCGTGGCCTCTGTGGGGCGGGGGTATGGCACGAACCTGTCGGGCGGAAGCGTAGCCCCGGAGGGCGGCCTGGTCATCGCCCTGAGCCGCATGAACCGCATCCTGTCCCTCGAACCGGAGCGCCGCCGGGCCATCGTTCAGCCTGGCGTGACCAACCTCGGCCTCCAGGACGCCCTGGCCCGGCTGGGCTTTTTTTTCGCGCCTGACCCGGCCAGCCAGAAGGTGGCCAGCCTCGGCGGGAACGTGGCCGAGAACTCCGGCGGGCCGCGCTGCCTCAAATACGGCGTCACCACCAACCACGTGCTGGCTCTGGAGGTGGTCCTTTCGGACGGAAACATCGTCCAGTTGGGAGGACCGGACGGAGACGCGCCGGGGTATGACCTGCGCGGGCTGTTCGTCGGCAGCGAAGGCACCTTCGGTCTGGCCACCCGGCTCACCCTGCGCATCCTGCCCTGCCCCGAGGCGGTCACGACCGCGCTGGCCGTCTATGACGACGTCGGCCAAGCCGCCCGGTCGGTGGCGGAGATCATCGCCGCCGGGCTGGTGCCGACCGCGCTCGAGATGATGGACCGGCCCGTCATTCAGGCGGTGGAAGACAGCGCTCCGTGCGGTTATCCCCGCGACGCCGCGGCGGTTCTCATCATTGAGATCGAGGGTTTCGCCGCCGAACTTGGGCGCCAGATGCGGCGCATCCGTGACATCTGCCTCGAAAACGGCTGCCGCGAGGTTCGGGAGGCCGCCGGCCAGGCGGACCGCGACCGGCTGTGGGCCGGCCGGCGCGGCGCCTTCGGCGCCGTGGCCCGGCTGGCCCCACGCTACCTCGTCAACGATTGCAGCGTGCCGCGCACCCGGCTTCCCGCGGCTTTGCAAAGCGTGGCCCGCATCGCCGCACGCCACAATATCTCCCACGGCAACGTCTTCCACGCCGGCGACGGCAACCTGCATCCCCTCCTGTTCTTCGACCCGCAAACCCCGGGACAGGGCGAGCGCGCGCACCAGGCCGGCCGCGAAATCATGGCCGCCTGCGTGAGCCTGGGCGGCACCATCACCGGCGAACACGGGGTCGGGCTGGAAAAGCGAGAGGCCATGTCCCTGGTCTTCTCGGGCGACGACCTGGCGGCCATGGCCCGGCTCAAGCAGGCCTTCGACCCCGGGGGCCGGCTCAATCCCGGCAAGATCATCCCACCGGGCGTCCGAGCCGCCGCCTCGCCCGCCTTGTCGGATACGGTTTTTCCCATTGGGACGGCCCTTGTCCCGGAAAACGAAGCCCAGGCCGTTGATATGGTCCGCTGGGCTTTAGACCGCAGGCAAGCCCTGCTGCCTCTGGGCAAGGGCCGCCGGCCCGACTTCGGGAATGAGCTGCGCCAGCCGCTGGTCGAGATGCGGGCAGGCCGCCTGGACCATTCTCTCGAGCACGACCCGGAGAATCAGACGGTCGCCGTGGAAGCCGGGATGAAACTTTCCGCGCTCCAGGCCATGCTGGCCGAGCGCGGCCAATGGCTGCCCGCGCGGCCGCCGGGCCTATCCGATCCCAGCCTGGGCGCCCTGGCGGCCTTGGGGTGGAGCGGGCCGGACCGGCTGTCCTATGGGGCGCCGCGGGACATGCTTCTCGGGCTGAGGTTCGTAGCCGGCGAGGGGCGCCTCCTTTCGGCTGGCGGGCGCGTGATGAAGAACGTGGCCGGCTATGACCTCGCGCGCCTTTTATGCGGATCGGCCGGCAGTCTGGGATTCCTGACCGCTCTGACCTTCCGGGTGTCCCAGCGGCCGGAAGCGGGGGCGCTCGTCGCGGCCGAGGGTTTTCTCAAGCAGTGCCAGGCCGCGGCCACGGCCCTCTTGGTTTCCAACCTTTCCCCTGCCTTTGTCGCGGCCGCGCCCGTGGCGGGGCCCGGCGGTCCGTGGCGGCTCGAGGTCGGGTTCGAGGGGGAAGGGGAGACGGTGGAGATTCAAGCCGGGCGGGCCGATGGCTTTCTGACTGCGGCCGGACTGGACCTGGTGGACCGCGGCGGCGCCGGCCCTGTCGGGGAACGGCGTCCGTGGTCCGAAGACCCTCTGACGCGGGACCAGGCGCGGTTTGTGCTGACCGCGACATTGCCTCTGGACCGGCTGGCTGATTTTGTTACGGTTCTCGAGCGCGCGGCCTGGGAGTCGGTCTGGGTCGATTTCGGCTGTGGGCGGGTGGTGGCCGGGACGGATCGTCTTTTGGACACGGCCTTTGACGGCCTGTGCAAGGAGGCGGCGGTCCTGGAGGGCTGGGCCATGCTGGTGAAGGCCCCGCCCGAGTTCAAGGCGGGCTGCGACGTGTTCGGCCCGAAGCGGCCGGAATGGGACCTGCTGGTCCGGGTGAAGCAGGCGCTCGATCCCGCCTTTCTTTTCTCGCCGGGCCGCATGCCAGGGAGGGTCTAGGTGGACCCCGCGCGTTTTCGGCAGGAGTTGGCCCGCTGCAACCGCTGCGGGTTCTGCCAGGCCGCCTGCCCGGTCTTTCACGTCACCGGCCACGAGGCCGGGGTGGCCCGCGGCCGGTTGTCCCTGATCTCGGCGCTCGTCGAAGGCGCTCTGCCCTGGTCGCGCGAGGTCGAGGAGCCGCTCTTCAACTGCCTGCTCTGCGGCGCCTGCACCGCTCATTGCTTTCCCGCCGTGCCGACCGCCGACCTCATGGTGGCGGCCCGGGAGGCGTATCTGGAACGAACGGGCCCCAGCCGGATGCATCGGCTCCTGTTCGAGCACCTGCTGCCACACCCGGCCCGGCTGCGTCTCATGGTCCGCCTGGCCGGCCGCGCCGGCGATCCGCGACTGTTGGAACTGGCCAAGGCGCTCGGCCTGCTGCGCTTTCTGGGTCGGGATTTTCCCGAGGTATTCGGGCTGCTCGGCCGCCCAGCCGGGCCCGCCTTCCGGGAACGGATAGAGCCTCAGGTTCTGACCGGAAGGGGAAAGGACTTGAGGCTGGCCTATTTCGTGGGCTGCGGAATGGACCTGGTCCGTCCGGAAGCGGCCGCGGCCTCCCTCGAACTGATGCTGGACATGGGCCGGTCCGTGACCGTCCTGCCCAACAACTGCTGCGGTCTGCCGGCCCAGGCCTATGGCGACGTCGAGGCGGCCAGAAACCTGGCCAGGCGGAACCTCAAACTGCTCAGCGGCCGGTCCTATGACCTGGTGATCACGGACTGTTCGAGCTGCGCCGCCTTCTTGAAATCGTACCCCGCGCTGTTTACCGGAGAAGATGAAGGCGGGGAGGCCGCCGCCGGGCTCGCTTCCCGGGTACGCGACCTGGTCGAGGTCCTGGACCGGGCCGATGCGGGACGAGGTCGGTTGGCCATCCCGGCCGCGGTCACCTACCATGACCCCTGCCATGCCGTGCGCGGCCAGGGTTTTTCCCAGGAGCCTCGGCAGGCCCTGGGCCGGGTTCAAGGGATCGAGTTCCGCGAGATGGAGGAGGCCGATTGGTGCTGCGGCGGGGCCGGGGCTTACTCGCTCGGCCACTACACCCTGGCCCGACGCATCATGGAGCGCAAGAGCAATAACATCCGCCGTTCGGAAGCGGAGCTGGTGGTGAGTTCCTGCCCGTCCTGTCTCATCCACCTGGAATACGGCTGCCGTCTGCAAGGCCTGCCGGTCCGGGCCCTGCATCTTTCCCAGGTCGTCCTGGCCGGGCGGCAGGGCGGCCGCCTTGGCGTTTCCGGTCCGGCGCGGGAGAAAGCCGGTTGCTAGGTCCGGGCGGGCCGTCGGCACCTAAATGCATGGTCTTAGTTTTCCTGATTTACAGATCGCGGAGGTCGTGGCAGGATTTAGGAGCAAACTGCCCGGCGACACCCCGTTGGCCGGCCCTGCAACAAATGGCCGCGACAGGCCGAAAGGGTCATGGCCGGCGGCGGGCATTCCCATCTCGAGAAGGGAGAAATGAAAAATGCGGAGAGAAAAAAGCTTAAGGAGCGTTGTTTGGGCCTTGTGTTTGTTCATCTTGGCAGCCGTCTTCATCGCGGCCCCCTCAAGCCTCTGGGCTGCGCCTTTGGTTAAAAAACCCTTTGTCATCGCCGAAGCGAACGAGTACCGGGTGATCGATCCGCAGAAAACGGGCGGAGAATTCGGGGCCGCCTTTTACACCTACGCCTTTCAGGGTCTGGTCGGCCCGAGCGGCTTGGATTGGCATTTGGTGGGTGACGTGGCGGCCTCTTGGCAGAACCTCGACCCGCTCCACTGGAAGTTTAAAATCCGGAAAGGGGTGAAATTCCACAACGGCCAGCCGTTGACCGCGGAGGACGTCCGCTTCTCGATGCTCAGGCAGATGGGCCGCATCAACGATAAGTTCCAGGCCAGCACAGTCGGCACGTGGAACCGGCTTATCGAGGAGGTGGAGGCGCCGGACGCGGAGACGATCGTGTTCAAGACCCACGAGCCTGATGCTTCTTTCATGTCCACGATTCGTTTCTTGTTCATCGTGCCCAAGGCCCTGATCGAGAAGGAGGGGGACGACGCCTTTGGGCAAGCGCCAGTAGGCACCGGACCCTATATGATCTCAGAGCAGAAGATCGGCGAGTCTTTGACCCTGAAAGCGTTCCCCGACTTCTTCAGGAAAAAGTACGAGCCCGGAGTCCGTGGGCCGGCCTCGGTTGAGACCGTGGTTTTGAGATCGATTCCCCAGGAACAGACGCGCGTGGCCGGCTTGCAGACCGGGGAGGTGGACGCCGCCGTCGTCCGGCCGGACACGGCCGCCGGACTCAAGAACAACTCGGCCATCAAGATTTACTACGTGCATCGAAATGCGCCGACGTTCATCATGTTCAACTGGGGTCCGCCGCCCAAACAGGCGGAAGGCGCTCCGGCCGCGCCACAGAAAAATCCCTATGAAGACGTGCGCGTGCGGCGTGCCTTGAACCATGCCTTAGACGTGCCCGCCTTGATCAAAAACTTCGGCACCGGCAAGGAAGACCGGACCACCCTGGTCGGCCGGGGCGGCATCGGCTACAACCCCAAAGTGCCTTTTTATAAGTACGATCCGGAAAAGGCGAAAAAGCTCCTGGCTGAGGCTGGGTACCCGAACGGTTTCTCCACCCGTATTTATCTGTCCACGGATACGCCGCCGGCCGCGGAGGCCATCATTCAGTCCTTTATGGATATAGGCATAAACATCGAGCGGGTACAGACGACCTCGCCCGTGGTGCAGCGCAACATCATCAAAAAGACCTTGGACGGCATGGTCTTCTGGGGGGCGGGGTTCGGGGGTCCTGATCCGGCTGCCACCTGGCTGGCGAACTGCATCAGCTCTAAAGGAAACTGGGCCGTGCACGGCATCAACGACGAAGTCGAGACCCTGGTGCAGAAGCAAGCCGTCGAGTTCGATCAAGCCCGCCGGGCGAAAATCATCGACCAGATCGTGCAGATTCTATGGCGGGACGCCTGGTTCATCCCGCTTTGGGAGCCGGTCTATATCCATGCCGTCCGCAGCGACTGGAAGTATCAAAGCATGCCCGCCTGGGCGACAATCAACGTATTCAGCCTGGGGAGAAAGTAGGGACGATACATGGCTGGTGCATCTTCCGAGTTCGAACGACCGGTTGAGATCGAAGGCGGCCGGGTCCAGGGCGCGGCCTTGGACCCGGACAAGACGGTTTACGGCTTCAAAGGCATCCCGTTCGCGGCGCCGCCCACGGGGGACCTTCGTTGGCGGCCGCCGGCGCCGGTCCCGGCCTGGTCCGGGGTCCGGCCCTGCACTGTCTATGGGCCGACCTGCCCGCAGCTCAAGCTGCCGCCTCCTTTCGATCAGGACCTCGGACCCATGGACGAGAACTGCCTGTATCTGAACGTTTTTACCGCGGCCCGAGAGGCGCGGGAGCGGCGGCCGGTCATGGTCTGGATCCACGGCGGCGGGTTTTACGGCGGGTCCGGGTCTACGGACGCCTATGAAGGCCGGTCCCTGGCCGGCCGCGGCGTGGTATTGGTCACGATCAACTATCGCCTGGGACCTTTAGGATTCCTGGCCCACCCGTGGCTGTCGGCCGAATCCGGGCGCGGGGTCTCGGGCAATTACGGCCTGCTGGACCAGATCGCGGCCCTGGGTTGGGTCGAGCGGAACATCGCCGCCTTTGACGGGGACCCGGACAGGGTGACCATTTTCGGGGAATCGGGCGGCGCGCGGAGCGTCTGTTTCCAGATGAGCACGCCGCTGTCCCGCGGCCTCTTCCACCGGGCTATTATTCAAAGCGGTTCGCCCTACCGGGCGCTCGGACGACTGAGCGAACCCCGCGCCGGACTGCCGGCCATCGAAGAACAGGGGGCCGCGCTGGCTCGGAAGCTCGGCTGCCACAGCCTGGCCGACCTGCGCCGCGTCCCGGCCGAGGCGCTTGTTCAGGCCGCCCGGGCCCGCACCGCCCCCTTGATCTCGCCTTCGGCGACGCCCCAACTCCCGGCGGACAGCGACCTCATCGCCGGGCCGGTCCTGGACGGCTGGGTCCTGCCCGAGGACCCGCTGGACCTGTTCCGCGAAGGCCGCCAGGCGCCCGTGCCGGTCATCGTCGGCTCCAACGACGCCGAGGCCAGTCTCTTTCTCGGAGGGCTGGCCGGCTCGAGCGGCGGACCGGCAGAGCGGTTGGAGAACCTGTTTCCCGGACACGTCCAGGAGATCCTGGCCGCCTACCCGGAGCTCAGCGGCGCCGAGCCGCTAACCGTGCTGAACCGCGTGCTCACGGACGCGATCTGGACCCACCCGGCCCGGGCCCTGGCCCGAAGCGTCAACCGGAGCGGCCAAAAGGCCTTTTTGTACTTTTTCACCAAGGGCCGGCTCGGTCGGCTCGAACGTTTCGGCGCCTTCCACGGCATTGAAATCCGGTTTGCGCTCGGCACCGACCTCACGGCCAAGGAGCCGTTTACCGAGGAGGACTGGACTTTATCCAGGGCCATGCAGGCCTATTGGGTGCGGTTTGCCGAAACGGGCGATCCCACTGGTCCGGGTGCGCCGGCCTGGCCGGCTTATGAAGAGGCCACGGACCTTTGCCAGGAACTCGGCGCCGAAATCAAGGCCGGGCCCCATCCCTGGGGCAAGGCCTGCGACGTCTTCGACCGCATCGGCGAGGAGCGGCGCACCGCCTAGAGGCTGCCGGCCGGGTGGTTGGAAAAACCCGGGCTCGGCCGCCCGCCTATATCCCCATCTTTTCTTCCCAGTCGGTCAAAGTCTGGTCCACGGCGCCGAGCAGTTCGTCCAGCTCGGGCCTGGTGATGCACATCGGCGGCGCGATCCAGAAGGGCAGCCCCCGCTTGGGCATGGACGGCTGGCGGGGCCCGTAGAGGGTGCTGTAGAAAACCAGGCCGTTCTTGAGAGCCAGCGCCTGGAGGTGAAATTCGGCCTGGGCGCTCCTCGGGAAGAAGTCCATGGTCTTTTTATTCGAGACAAGTTCCATGACCTGGAAGAGGCCCTTGCCCCGCGTGTCGGCCACGGAGCGGTGTTTGAGCAGCCGGTGCGCCTGGGAATGGAGGTATTCGCCGAGTCGGGCGCTGTTTTCCACCAGGCCGTCCTTCTCGAGGATGTCGATCACGGCCAGGCTGGCCGCGCAGGCCACCGGGTGGCCCTGGTTGGTGAAGCCGTGGTTGAAATACACGCCCTTCTCGAAGGGTTCGTTGACCCGGTCGCTGACCATGACCGCGCCCATGGGCGCGTACAGGCTGGTGATGCCCTTGCCCAGGATCATCATGTCCGCTTGAACGCCGAAGTGCTCCATGGCGAACCATCTGCCCGTGCGGCCGAAGCCGGTGACGACCTCGTCGGCGATGAACAGGATGTCGTTGGCCGTGCAGATTTCCCGGATGGTCTTCCAGTACGAGGCCGGCGGGACCAGGCCGTAGTCGCTGCCCGCGCCGATGGGCGTGGCCATGAAGGCGGAGATGAGGGACGCGCCGTGGTAGTGGATGCATTCCTCGAGCTCCTGGGCCATTCGAACCCCGTACTCCTCCCGGTCCATGCCCTCCGGCCGGGCGCTCTCGCTGTATTGGTGGACCTTGGGCCATTTGAGCAGCATGGGGTCGAAAGGCCGGCGCATGCCCGGTATGCCGGCCACGGACAAGGCGCCCAGGGACATGCCGTGGTAGCTCTCCCAGGTGCCGACGACCATGTGCTTGTCCGGCTTGCCGGTGGCGAGATGATACTGCCGGGCCAGTTTCAGGGCCGTCTCGATCGCGTCCGACCCGCCGCCTGGCGCGAGAAAGGTCGTGTTCAGGTCGCCCGGCGCGATCTGGCCGAGCCTTTCGCACAGGCGGGCTCGCGGTTCGTTGGACAGGGCCGGGTGGCAGAAGGCGAATTTTTCCATCTGCCGGGCCACGGCCTGGGCCACCCGCTTATCGCCGTGCCCGATGCCCACGGCCATGGGTCCGCCGGAGACGTCGATGTAACGTCGGCCTTGTGTGTCGTACAAATAGATGCCCTCGGCCCGGTCCAGCACGGGCGTGAAAACATGAGAGGAAAACACGCGGGACCACATGCCTTCCGGCTGCCGATAGGTGTATTCTTGAGCGGTCATTTCCCCCTCCTGGTGGTTGGTTTTCGGTTATTCGCACGCGTGAGGGCAGTGTAGCAGAAGCCGGGGGCGGGAACAAGCCTGCGAAAGGTTCGGCAGGCGCGCATCACCCCAAAGCCCGAATGGCCTTCCCCACGGCCTTGATAAAAGCCTGGTCGGTGCCGCAGCATCCGCCGATGAAGTCGGCCCCGGCGGCCACGAGGTCCGGCACGCGGCTCGCGAATTCCAGCGGGGTGGTGCGGTAGATCGCCTCGCCCTTCACCAGCTCCGGCAGGCCGGCATTGGGCTTCATCCAGAGGGGCAGGCGGGTCGCGGCCCGCAGGCGCCGGCAGATGGGCACAAAGCCCTCGATGCCCTGGCCGCAGTTCGCGCCGAGGCCGTCCACGCCGGCCTTGACAAAAACCTCGACGGCCTGCTCGGGCGTGTGGCCCATCAGGGTCCGATCCTTGTCCTTGCCGGAGTCGAAGACCATGCTGGCAATGACCGGCCGGCCGGTCTGTTTGGCCGCGGCCACGGCCGCGAGCGCCTCTTCGAGGTCCATCATCGTCTCGACCACGAAGCCGTCCGCGCCGGCCTGGGCCTGGGCCTGGGCCTGCTCCTCGAAGGCGGCGCCCAGTTCGGCCGCGGTCACGTCGCCGGTGATGAGCATCTTCCCCGAGGGACCGATGGAGGCGAAGACCAAGGCCCGCTCTCCGGCGGCCCGCTTCGAGATGCGCACGCCGGCCTCGTTGATCTCCACGGCCCGCCCGGCCAGACCGTGCTTTTCCAACACGATGCGGTTGGCGCCGAAGGTGTTGGTCAGAATGATGCGGCTCCCGGCCTCGACATACTGCCGGGCCACCTCCTCCACCAGGTCCGGGTGCGTCAGGTTCCAGGCATCGGGCGGCTCGCCCCGCTGAAGTCCGCGGGCCTGCATCTGGGTCCCCCACGACCCGTCCGTGAGGATAACGCCTTCCTTGAGCAACCCTTCGATGACGGAATGCATGATTTTCTCCGCTTAAGACGACTGGGAAACAATGGCCTTGGCCAGGTCCACCCCGGCCTGGGCGTCCCGGCCATAGCCGTCGGCGCCAATCTCGTCGGCAAAGGCCTGGCTGAGCGGCGCGCCGCCGACCAGGAACTTGATCTCATCCCGCATGCCCTCAGCCACGAACAGGTCGATGGTTTCCTTCATCGAGGTCATGGTCGAGGTCAGCAGCGAGGACAGGCCGATGATGTCCGGCCGGTGCTCCCGGGCCTTTTCCAGGAAGGTGCGGGCCGGTACGTCCACGCCCAGGTCGAAGACCTGAAACCCGTTCCCCTGAAGCAGGGCCAGAAAGATGTTCTTGCCGATCTCGTGGATGTCCCCCTGCACCGTGCCGGCCATGACCAGACCCCGCACCGGATGATCGCCTTTCCTCAGGAGCGGTTCCACCAGCCCGTAGGCGCTTTTGTACGCCCGCACACACATGAGCACGTCGGGCAGAAAATACTCGCCTCCCCGGAAAAGCCCGCCTACCTGGTCCAAAGCCGGCAGCAGAGACCGAGTGAGCAGGTCCCGGCCGCTCAGGCCCGTTTCCAGACCTTGCCGAGCCGCCTCGGCGGCCTGGGTGTGTCTCCCGATGACGATGGCCTGCTTGAGCGCCTCGAGGATGCTCTCCGCCGTCATGGGCAAGCCTCCTGACACGAGATATAGGCGAAAGCCAGTGGCCGGCGATCTCTGTATCGAGCCGAGATATAATCGTCTTTTAGGAGAAATGTCAAATTCGGGGGACCCTTTTTGGTTAAAAAAGGGTCCCCCCAAGTCCCCTCCCAAAAACCGTAACCCCGCGGGCTGGATTTCGCTTCGCGCTCTCCAGCCCGCGGAACAGTAAAGCGTAGGGGCGAGGCATGTCCCTCGACTTCGCTTTGGACCGTGAGCTTGCCGAACGGCCTCGCCCTCTTCGGCTCAGGAACTCGGCGTTTCGGGCGACGTCACGCCGAAGGCGTTATCCCCCCACGGCCTTGCTACAGGCCTCATGCATGGCACCCCGGCTTACCCATCCAAGCTAAGGGGTTGATTTCCGTGGCCGGATGGGAAATCATGATTCCATGAGAAGACCGACAGGGGATGGGAGTTTTTGACGGCCCTGGCCGCGGTGCGCAAGGTTTTCGAGCGCGCCGGCGAACCCAAACGCCTGGTGGTGTTGCCTTGTCGGCATTTCGAGGTGTACCCGGACGGCCCTTTTCGCCGGCAGGCCTTGGATGAAGAGGCGGCCTGGTTCGAAACCCATCTGCTCGGAGAGGTTGCGAACCGCGGTTAGGCCGGGTTTTTGTCCGGGCGAGGCTGGCTTAGGCTAAGGCGGTTTTCCTCGCCGGCCGGCCCGGGGAGCGTGTCCTCGACCGCGCGTCGCCTTAGGACGGGAACCGAAATTTTGAAGAAAAACAACGAGTCATCTAGCAAAGCCGTCTTTTCCAACCGTCTCTTCGGCCCCGGCTCTCCGCTTGACGCATGGGGATAAGAAGTATATACTCTGGGCTAGTTTTCAGGTTCTGTTTAAAAAGGAGCATGCATGATTACCGATAAACCCAAAACCCTGGGGGAACTGAAGAAAACCGTCACGCGCCTGCCCACGGTGCGGGAGGAGATGCGGCGAAATCTCGTGCGCAAGATGAAAGACAAGGAAGTCCTCTTTCCGGACATGATAGGATACGACGACACGGTCATTCCCCATCTGATCAATGCCATCCTCTGCGGGCACAACATCATCCTGCTCGGAGAGCGGGGCCAGGGCAAGAGCCGGCTGATCCGGAATTTTGTCGAGTTTCTGGACGAGGAAATCCCGGCCGTGGCCGGCTGTCCGGTGAACTGCGATCCTTTCAAGCCGATCTGCACCGATTGCAAGGAGCGTCTGGCGGAGCTGGGGGACAAGCTGCCGCTGCACTATATCCCGCGCGACCGGCGTCTCGTGGAGAAGCTGGCGACCTCGGACGTGAGCACGGCCGATTTGATCGGCGAGGTGGACCCGATCAAGATCGCCCAGGGCCGGACCCTGGGGGACGAGACAGCCATTCATTTCGGGCTGGTGCCCCGCGCCAACCGGGGCCTCTTCGCCGTGAACGAGCTGCCTGATCTCGCGGAAAAGATTCAGGTCGCCTTTTTCAACGTCATGGAGGAAAACGACTTTCAGATCAAGGGCTTTCCCGTTCGCCTGCCCCTGGACATCCTGATCATCGCCAGCGCCAATCCCGAGGATTACACCAGCCGCGGCCGGATCATCACCCCGCTCAAGGACCGCTTCGACGTCCAGGTCCGCACCCATTACCCGGCGAACCGCGAGACCGAAATCGCCATTGCGGAGCAAGAGGCCCGGCATCTCAAGTTCGATGGCTACGAAATGAATGTCCCGGATTTCATCAAGCAGATTCTGGCGGAAATCACCTTGCAGGCCCGGAGCAATCCGGACGTGAGCCAGCATTCCGGGGTCAGTTGCCGCGTGACCATCCGCAGCTACGAGTCCATTGTGGGCGCGGCCATGCGGCGGTGCTTGAGCGTGGGGGAGAAGCGGATTGTGCCGCGGGTGACCGACGTGGAATCGACCTTCCCGGCCATTGTCGGCAAGTTGGAACTGGAGTACGAGAGCGCGGGCAGCAGCGAAGCCGAGATTGTCGAGGACCTGGCCAAGCGCGCCGTCAAGGTGGTGTTTGACGAATACTTCGACGTGGACGACCTGACCTCGATCGTGGAGGCCTTTGACAACGGCATGGGCGCGGAGGTCTCCCAGCTCATGCCCTCCAAGGATTACATGGATGGTCTGAAGGTCATCCCCGGCATGAAGGAAGCCGTGGACGAGCTGGTGGATTCGACCCAGCCGGCCGAGGTTTCCGCGGCCATCGAGTTTATCCTCGAAGGACTGCACCTGTCGAACAAGCTCAATCGGGAGGTGTCCGGCGACCGGAGGATCTATAAATGAAACGCCTCGTTTACTCGGCCTGGGACGGGCTCCAGTTCCCCTTCAGCTTAAAGAGGAAGGAGATCGTGGATGCCTTCATGGAAAACATCATGAAGGGCATGACGCCGAACATGGCCCTGGCCCAGATGCTGTGGGACGGCTTCGCTGGCATGAACTTCCGGGTCATGGGCCTCGAGGAAATGCTGCAGGAACTGCAGCAGAAAATGAACGAGCTCTACGAGAAATATAACCTGGACCACGCCTTCGATCATCCTCAGGAGGAGCTCGAACGCCTGCTGGGCGAGGAGGCCATGTCCCGCCGGCAGACCGGGCTCGAACCGCCCCCGTCCCTGAAGGACCTTCCGCCAGGGTTGCTCGAAAAATTCCGCAGCCTGGACAACTTTCCCTTTGCCGATCCGAACAGCCAGGAGACGTTCGAGCAGTGGCGCGGCCGCGAGCAGGACATGCTCGATCTGTACGAGTTTTACAGCCGGCATGGGCGGAAATTCACCGGCGAGGAGTCCCTGGATTTCGAGCAGGCCCTGGAGCTGATGCGCCAGATGCAGGCCCTGGAATCCTTGCAGCAGCAGCTTATGAACGGGGATTTCGAGCAGGTGGACCTCCAGACTCTGAAGGAGATGCTCGGCGACGAGGCCACGCGCTCCCTGATGATCCTGGTCCGGTTGCCGGAAATGATGACCGAGGAGGGGATCGTCAAGTTCACCCGCAAGGGGTTTGACATGACCCCGCGCGGCATCCGGAACCTGGGGGAGCTGGCTTTCGGCAAGCTGTATTACCAGGCCAAGAAGGACAAGCAGGGGGGGCATTTTGGGAACGCCGTGCAGTCCGGGGAGATCGAGCCGGACACCTCGCGGCCGTACGAGTACGGCGACCGGTTCGACCTGGACATCACCAAGACCATCCTGGGCGCGGTGCAGCGCCGGGGACGGTCCGATGACCGCTTCGTGCTGTCCCCGGACGATTTCTACGTCCGGGATCGGGAACAGCTCATCACCTCGACCACCATCATGCTCCTGGACCTGTCCTGGTCCATGTCCTGGGAGGGCCGGTTCCAGGCGGCGAAGAAGGTGGCCCTGGCCCTGGATCATTACGTGCGCTCCCGATTCCCCAGAGACAAGTTCCACATCGTTGGCTTTTCCACCGAGGCCCGGGAGCTGAAGGGCAAGGAGCTGGCCCTGGCCATCTGGGACCGCGGCCAAGCCTACACCAATCTCCAGGGCGCCCTGCGTCTGGCCATGACCCTGATCAAGCGCAGCGGCAACCGCAACAACCGCGTCATCGTCATCACCGACGGACAGCCCACGGCTTACTACCACGGCGAGCATCTGCATATCGAGCTGCCCAACGGTATGTTCGGCATCAGCCCCAGCGCCTGCAAGGCCACGCTGGCCGAGGTGCGCAAGGTGACCTCCCAGGGCATGAACATCGACACCTTCATGCTGGACGACAACCCGGTGCTGGTCGAGTTCATCCGTCAGATCTCCCGGATCAACAAGGGCCGGGCCATCATCTGCGTCCCTGGCGACCTGGGACAGTTGGTCATGGTCGAGGAGATCAAGCGGCGGGAACGAAGGGCCTGACCCGCCGCCCGCCTTGGCGCTTACCCATGCTTCAGCCCGCCCAGTTTTTCGACCTTGAGGGACAGGAAGCCGCGCCGCTCTTCGAGGGGCTCGAGCGCGTCTGGGAGGCGCTCGGCCGGATCGCGGCCTTTTCGCGGCAGGATATCGGCGCTTTGGCGGCAGAAGTTCGGCGGAGCGGGGAGGTGCTTTCCCGGACCCACGTGCTGTGGCAGGGGAGGGTTCTGACCGAGGGGTTCGAGCTGCGGCCCGGGGACGCGACCGAGGGTCGGTTCGAGGTTTTTTCTCGCGGGGAGCGGCTTGAGGGCGCCACGGTGATCTATGCCGGCGCGGCGCTCCTGAGCGACGATATCGAGCTGGGCCAAGGCGTGGTGGTCGAGCCCGGGGCCCTGATCAAGGGCCCCACGCGGATTGGGGACCGGACCGAGGTCAGGCAGGGCGCGTACATCCGCGGGTCTTGTCATATCGGGCGGGCCTGCGTGGTGGGGCACGCCACCGAGCTCAAGAACGCGGTTCTGCTCGACGGCGCCAAGGCCGCGCACTTTGCCTACGTGGGCGACAGCATCCTGGGCCGGGAGGTGAACCTGGGCGCCGGCACCAAACTGGCCAATTTCAAGATCGTGGAAGGACCGGTCAAGTTCAAGGTGAAGGGCGAGACCGTGGAGACGGGCCTCCGCAAGTTCGGGGCCATCCTCGGGGACCGCACCTCTCTCGGCTGCAACTCGGTCACCAGCCCGGGCACGATGATGGGGCCCCACAGCCTCGTGGCCCCCAACATGACCGTGCCGCCGGGCTTTTACCGCCGCCGCACCGTGATCCGGCCTAGACCGTAGGTTGGGTTGAGCAACGCGAAACCCAACGATTTCGGCTGTCCATGCGGGCGCTTCCACGGGCGGGTTTGACCTCTCGACTGCGCTCGAAGCAGGAACCCGCCCCTATCCCGCCGCAGGCGGGACCACGTCGTCACGCCAAGGGGTGACTCCTCGCAATGACAGCTTCACTAAGCTTTTTTCTGCAATCTACCCCTATCCCAGCACCTTTTTCCTTTCTTCCAGCACCCGCTGCAGCACTTTGAGCGCGATGTTGGTCACCGGCATCCCGCCATAGGTGGCCATCTGGAAAATAACCTCGGCGATCTCCTCGGCCGAAAGGCCCACGTTCAGCCCGGCCCAGATGTGCGTCCGCAGCTCCTCGGTCCTCTCCAGCACGGTCAGCGCGGCGATCGCGGCGAGCTGGCGCAGGCGGTGCGGGATTTTTTCCCGGGCGTAGATTTGTCCCGTGTAGTGCATGGACAGGGTCTTGGCCAAGTCCTTGTCAAAGGACCGCCACAGGGCGTAGGCCCCCTCGCCCGGCGGCATGTTTCCGAAAAACAGGTCCGCGGTGCGGCGCGTTTTCTCTTTCAAGTCCTCCAAAGAATCGCTCATGCTTCACCTCGTTTGAAATGGATGTCTGGCCCCGTCGCGAGGACGGCGAGGTCTCATGGTATCCGCTTCGCCGGCCGCAAATCAAGCCCGGAGATTTTAAAATATATGTAAATGCTAGATTAAGTTTTATCGAGGCAGCGCCTTTGCATCCGGCTCTTGTAAAAGGCTGAAGGCGTGTGGTAGCTTGGCACAAAGATTGCCGCCAAAGGCTTGAACGATCGGGGAGATAGGTAACACTTTAGACCGATGACATAGGTAACACTTTAGGTTGTCACCGGCCAGCCGTTGTTCCCCATCCCCCATGGGGGATGGGGAACAA
>Ga0315282_10004299_pt1 | contig 24871 bp, 22 predicted proteins | sample YL17G07_20_MG_FD_203693 | JGI IMG/M metagenome (GOLD analysis project Ga0315282, IMG submission 203693) | Sediment microbial communities from Yellowstone Lake, YNP, Wyoming, USA - YL17G07_20 | ecosystem: Environmental > Aquatic > Freshwater > Lake > Sediment | place: USA: Wyoming | collected... | reverse complement strand
CGGCTGTTGAAATCCACGACCGTTTTCTCCGGGTCAAGGATTTTGAAGACCTGTTTCTTGTAAGTCTCCGCGTTGGCCGCGACTTCCTCCGGGGTCATGGGTTTGCGGGTTGCGGACTGCCCGGAGGGGTCGCCAATCAGTCCGGTGAAATCTCCGATGAGAAAAATCACTGTGTGGCCGAGGTCCTGGAAGTGCTTCAGCTTGCGGATAAGAACGGTGTGGCCCAGGTGAATGTCCGGCGCCGTGGGGTCGAAGCCCGCTTTCACCCGGAGCTTCTTGCCCGTTTTCTCGGCGCGTTCCAGCTTGGCGCGCAATTCTTCGGCGCGGATGGTCTCCTCCGCGCCCTTCATGAGGTAAGCAAGTTGTTCGTCGATAGTCATGTCGGAGCTAAACGCTACGCGGGCAGGCGCAGTCGCCGCAGGGATACAACACCAGGATGCTCGCCAGCCTTACGCAGGAAGGCTTCGTCGGCTGTCACGAGCAGACTGCACGACTCAACTGCCAGCGCCCAGAAGTAAGAATCGTAAACGGTGACGCCATAAGATGAGGCTAGCCTTACCGCGTTTGCCAGTGTGCTCCAGCGTACCGCCTCCAACCGCAAGTCGAGTTTCCGGACCGCGTCTAAAGCCTCGGAAACCTTGTGGGCGGCCTGCCGATGCCCGGTGGTGAGCGCATTAGCGAGTTCGACGACAAGCAGCTCGGGTGCCCGGAGGCTGCATCGCCCCTCTACACAGGCATTCCTTAGGTCGCGGGCCTTGGTGAGGTCGACTTCCTCCCTCTCCAGGAACCACTTCAGTGCCACCGAGGTGTCAATAATATACTCGGGGACAGGCTCAGGCACGCTCACCCCCGCCCACGGTCCCTCGACGCGCGCAGGATCTCTTCGGCTGGCCAGTCGCCGAATTCATGGGCAAGGCGATCCATCAGGGCGACAGCCTCCTGCCGGTGCCTGCGGCGAGCCTTCTCGTCGCTTGCACGCTGGTGGTTTTCCGCCAGAGCCCGAACGCCATCGCGAAGGATCGCGCTGCGGGAAGTCTTATTGTGGCGAGCCAAGCGGTCGGCCAGACGAACCGTCTCCGGGTCAACGGTAATGTTGATTCGTATTTTCCCGCCCATACTGCCCTACACACCGCAGTGTATCATCACCGGCGGCGCTTGTCCAACTCTCTCCGACGCGGGTACGCCTGAAACGCCAGCCGGCCATCGGCGCCGCAAGCCCTTGTGGGAATTGTAGAAGCTGACCATATAATCCGTAGGCAGCGTCTTCGTCGCCTCGCCGTCCGCCGCTGGGTTCCGGGCAGCGGCAGGCCAAGTCAGCGATTCGCCGGCTCTCCCCAAGCCGCACGAGGTAACCGACCCAAGCAAGCCGGAGTTCAGGCGCGAGTACGGACAGTCATTTCTTGAGCAGCGTGCGGCGGCCTTCGACGCGGATCCGGTCCTCCAGCAGCAGGCAAACCGCTTCGGAGTAAATCCGATGCTCTTCTTTGAGGATGCGGGCCGCCAGCGTCTCCACCGTATCGTCGTCGAGGATGGGCACGACGGCCTGGCAAACGATGGGCCCCGTATCCACGCCTTCGTCCACAATGTGGACCGTGCAGCCGGTGAACTTCACGCCGTAATCCAGGGCCTGCTTCTGGACTTCCACACCCGGAAAGCAGGGGAGCAAGGCCGGGTGGATGTTCAGGATGCGCCCGGGGAACGCGCGGATGAAGTACGGGCTCAGGATGCGCATGAAGCCTGCCAGACACACCAAATCCACCTGAAACTCTTTGAGCACCGCCACGACCTCCCGGTCAAAGGCCTCACGTTCCTTGCCTTTGGAGGGGATGAACCGGGTGGCTAAGCCCATCTTCTGGGCGGTCTGGAGGCCCAGGGCATCTTCCTTGTTGCTGATGACGACGGCGATTTCCCCGGGGATTTTTCCCGCCTGCACATTGCGGGCGATAGCTTCGAAGTTCGAGCCCCGACCGGAAAGGAGAATTCCGAGTTTTTTCATAGACGCCCCCTACCGTAGCGCCGCCGTCCCGGCGGCAGTGCCTGGCGAGCAAGCCGGCGAGGCGCCGGTGCTACGGAGGGCAGCACTGCGGCCCGGGTTGAGGAATCGACGCGATACGGATGCTCTGCGAGAGCTTTCACCTAGGATTCGACGTATTTTACGCTGGGCCGGCCGCGGACGATACGGCCGATGATCCAGAACTTTTCCCGTTTCTTCCTGAGCGCCTGCGTGACGCGCGGCAGATCGCGCTCCGCCACCACGAGCGCCAGGCCGATCCCCATATTGAACGTGCGGAGCATGTCGTCTTGCGGTACGCGCCCGCGGCGGGCGACGAGTTCGAAGATGGGCAACACGGGCCAGGAGCCCAGCCGAATCTCCGTCTGGCAACCAGGCGGCAGAATCCTGGGGGTGTTATCCGTCAGGCCGCCGCCGGTGACGTGAACGATGCCCTTCAGCCAGCGCCTCGCGAGCAAGGGCTGAACCACTGGCCAGTAGCACCGGTGCGGCGCCAGCAACTCATCGCCCAGCGTCCGCCCCAGTTCCGGGATGTGCTGGGTCAACTCCATGCCCTCCTGCTCGAGCAGAACCTTGCGGGCCAGCGAATAGCCGTTGGTGTGCAGACCGCTCGACGCCAGCCCGAGGATCACGTCGCCGGGCCGAATGCCGCTGCCGTCCAGGATTCTGCTGCGGCGGACCCAGCCGACGATGCAGGCGGCCAAGTCGTATTCATTGGGTGGATAGAATCCCGGCATCTCGGCAGTCTCGCCGCCGATCAGGGCACAGCCCACCGCGCGGCAGGCGCGGGCCAGGCCGCCGACAATCTCGGCCACAACCTCGGGGCGTATCTTGCCGGTGGCCAGGTAGTCGAGCAAGAACAAGGGGGCGGCGCCGTGCACGGCAATATCGTTCACGCAGTGGTTGACGATGTCGGCCCCCACAGTCGAGTGGCGGTCCAAGGCAAAGGCGAGCTTGAGCTTGGTGCCCACGCCATCCACACTTGCCACCAGCACCGCGTCGCGGGGCAAGCCCCGCAGGGCGAAGAAGCCTCCAAAAGCTCCCACATCCTTTAGCACGCGAGGGCTGAACGTCTGGCGGGCAAGGCGTTTGATGCGAGCCTTGGCGCGGCTCGCGGCATCGATATCAACACCTGCGTCTCGGTAGCGCATGGGATGATCGGGCACGTCTCCACTTAGGGCCGGCGAAGGCGCCGGCGTCACCTGAAGCGTTCAGAAGCTCTTCCCGGTTCTGGACCAGCGCGTCTTGCGCAGAAAGTTCCAGACGATAGACAGATCGAACTTCAGCCGGGCCACCAAGTCCTCGGCCGTCCAGTCCTTGCTGGGGGCATCGTAAGACCAGTAGATGAACAGCGGTTCGCCCACCACGTGACTTTCCGGCACGAAGCCCCAGAAGCGGCTGTCCAGGGAGTTGTCCCGATTGTCCCCCATCACGAACAGATATCCCGGCGGCACATGCAGCCCGTCGTTCTGAATGAATTGCCGCAGGGCGCGGGCCCAGGCCGGATCCAGCCCCCACGCCGCCGGCAACGTCTCAATTTGGTCAACCGGGGGCGGGAAGTTGTCCCGCAGGGGAAAGATCGTGGAAGACTGAAACTGGACGTAGGGCTCGCTCAAGGCCTGCCCATTGACGAACACCTTCTTGTTCTCAATGCGTAGAACGTCGCCGCCCACGGCAATGACCCGCTTCACGAACATCACGGAAGGATTCAGGGGGTAGCGAAAAGCGGCGATTTCCTGCCGGCGGACCGACGTGAAGGTCGGGACGCGCAGGGACGTGTAGGGCAGCCGCGGCCCGTAGAGCAATTTGTTCAGGAAAACGTGATCTCCGACGAGGATCGTCTTCTCCATGGAGCCCGTGGGAATCACGGTGGCTTCGGCCACGAAGGTGCGAACCAAGAAGACGGCGATCAGAACAACCAGCAACGACCGGACGGTCTCCCAGGCGCTCTCGCGTCGCCGCCGGCGGGGCGGCGCGGCCGTAACCGTCTTGTCGGCTGTGGGCGTCGGAGTCGCGGCTTCCGGTTTGGGTTCAAGCGGGTCCACAGATCTCATTCTCGATTGCGCAACGCGATGAGCCGTTCCTGGACAACGGTCGGGTAGTTGGACGTGTAACAGGCGAGGCAATAGCGGCCCTGCGTATCCCCCACGGCCTGACGCAAGTTGTCCAGCGAAAGGTAGCCCAGGCTGTCCGCGCCCAGGAACTGGCGAATTTCTTCCACGCGGTGGGTGGAGGCGATCAACTCCTGCTTCGTCGGCGTATCGATTCCGTAGAAGCAGGGAGAAACAATGGGCGGGCAGGTGATGCGCAAGTGGACTTCGCGCGCGCCGCCCTCCCGCACAATCTCCACAATCTTGCGGCTCGTGGTGCCGCGCACGATGGAATCGTCGACCAGCACGATCCGCTTTCCTTCCAGCAGGCTGCGCACCGGGTTGAGCTTGAGCTTCACGCCGAAGTCGCGAATTGCCTGGCTGGGCTCGATGAACGTTCGCCCCACGTAGTGATTGCGGATCAGGCCGATCTTGAAGGGGATCCCGGACTCTTCGGCGAAACCGATGGCCGCTGGCACTCCCGAGTCCGGCACCGGGACGACCAAGTCGGCCTGCACAGGGTGCTCGCGCGCCAGGAGCCGGCCCAGTTGCTCGCGGCTGGCATTTACGGAGCGGCCGAACACCAGGCTGTCGGGGCGGGCGAAATAAACATGTTCGAAGATGCACTGGGCTAGCCGATTGGGAGGAGCAAACCGCAGGGAGATGACTCCGCGGTCGTTGAGGATGACCATTTCGCCGGGCTCGACGTCGCGGAGGAAGGTGGCATGAATCAGGTCAAAGGCGCACGACTCGGAGGCCAGAACGTAGGCGCCGTCGACCTGGCCGAGGCTCAGCGGTCGGAATCCGTGCGGGTCGCGCACCCCGATCACGCTGTCTTTGAGCAGCACCACCAGCGAGTAGGCGCCCACCACTTTGTCCAAAGCCTCGGCCAAAGCCTCGGGAGCGCCACTATGCTTGGCACGCGCAAAGTGGTGCAGGATAACCTCGCTGTCGCCGGTAGTCTGGAAGATGTCGCCGCGGCTTTCCAGCTCTCTCCGCAGGGCGGCGGCATTCACCAGATTGCCGTTGTGGGCCAACGCGATCTGGCCCTTCTGGCAGCTCACCAGCAAAGGTTGGGCGTTGACGAGCACCGTGTCTCCGGCGGTGGAGTAACGCGTGTGCCCGATGGCCGACCGCCCGGGAAGCGCCTTGATCACTTCCTGGGTGAGGACCTGGTCGACGTAGCCCATGCCCTTGTGGCAGATCAGCTCCTCGCCGGTGGATACGGCAAGGCCGGCGCTTTCCTGCCCGCGATGCTGGAGCGCATAAAGGCCCAGATAGGTGAGCCGGGCGGCCTCCGGGTGCCCATGAACCGCGAAGACCCCGCAGTGGTCATGCAACTTGTCGTCGGGGGAAGGGAAGCTTGGGAAGAGCTCGGAAGCCGGGCGCAAAATACCTTCTCCGCGAGTCAAAGTGGGAGGAGATCCGATTGGCTTTTCAGTTGCCCACCCTGCTAAGTCCCAGGTCTTGCCGTCAAGCCTTGCTTTCAATTCGATCTTCTGTCCCGCGCCACCACGCAGCAGGTTGCCACCTTACCTCCTCGGCCCACCCGAACCGTCGCAGGCCAGAGAACCGCGTGGGGCAACTTCTATTTTCTCCCGAACGCGCAGTTCGTGCAACAGGTTTCCTCCGAACCGCAATCGGGGCCGGTGTCCACCCCGCGGCCCTCTGCAAGCCTGTCCTTGCGCGCCTTTCTCCTCCTTACCAGTCCTGGCAAGGCGCGGCGCGGACGGGGACAACGCTCGCGCCGTGCTGCCGCCACCAAGCGTGCCACTGCTCCGCCACTCGGCGGCACTCCGCGACCGAAGCGCCGGAAGAGAGTTTAATCTCCTCGCCCGTGAGACTCTGTAAGGCGAAGTGAGCCACTTGGCGCACTTGGGCGTTCGCATCGCTCAGCATGGCAATCAGGGCAGGAATGGAATCTTTGCTTTCCAGATTCTTCAGTCCCAGGACCGCATTCACGCGGTCATTCGTCACCCGCGAACGGAGTCTTTCAAACAGCGCCTGGTTTGCCCGCGGATCGTTGAAGAACCCCAAGGCCCGGATGACATCGCCGCGCAGCGTCTCGGGAGCGGTGGAAAGCAGCGCCAGCAACGGTGGGAGAAATGCCGGATCGCCTTTCTCTCCCAGCAGCAGAACGGCGTAGGCCCGCAGGGGATCATCGGCAGAGGCCCGCGCGCGGCGCGCAGAGGCGCCCGTCCGCTCACCACCTCGCGCCACCTTCACGATTTCTTCCCAGGCGGCGCGGGAGCCGAGGCGTGCCAGCCCCTCCAGTGCCTGTTGCCGGTCCCAGCGGCGCTCCGATGCGGGGGCGTTCGCCAGAGCTACCAGTTTCGGCAGCAGAAAAGGCTGCGGGAGTGTGGTTATCGCCAGCACCGCTTCGGCCACGTTTGAGGCCTCGGGCTTCTCCAGAACGCTCTCGTATGGCCGAAAGACGGACCGCAATTGACTCTCGGTGGCGGGGGTGACGGCGAAGGAGAACTCATTGACCGCCAGAGCGTAGGCCACGGGCTGCTTGGAAAACTCCTGCGTGGCGGCATTCATTCCCACCAAGGGAAGGCGCCGCTCGGCCCGCAGGTGGTAGCGTCCGGGACGCGAAAAGCGCGCCCACTGATTCAGCAACCAACGTTCGGTGTGGATCTGCCCGGGCGGCAGCGTGACCGAGCCATAGACCGCGCTGCCCTTCGCGCCCCCGCAGGGTTTGGGAGCAGGGTCGGGCACCGGGTGTCTGTTCTCGTCGCGGACGGAAAAGCGCGGTTCCCCTGCGAGCTCGGGATTCAGGATGCGGCTGGGCGTTCGATAAGAGAACGCAAAGACCTGGGAACCGGTGTTCTGAATGGTGAAGGTGCAGAAGATGGGCTCGCCGAGAAGGAACGTCTGCTTCTCCAGAGCGAAACGTGCCACGTAGCGCACCTGCGCCCAGGTCGCCGCAGGGAAGACAAGCAGCACCACCCCAATCAGCGCCAGCGGGAGGTGTAGGCAGCAATTGGGCCGCGCTCGCGTCCCCTGGCTCAAGCGTCTCCAGCCGGCTAATTCCATCCAGCGCATCATACGTGAAAGTCGGGCTGGGCGGCGGCCTTTTCCCGGCGACGGGTTGGCGCCAGACCCAAGCGCAGGGCGCATTTGGCGCACGGTGAGTTTTCGCGCGATTATTTACTTGACGAAAGGAGCCGTGTAAGTTGTGGCTGAATCTTGCGAGGTCGAAAAAGTTGAGTCGAAAAGGCTGGGATGGGCTACGATAGGCGCATTTCCTAAGCTGCGCCCATCAAGGCCAGCGGACTGGGGATTGGGTGTGACAGTTTGCATTGCTGCTATCTGTGAGCAGGGTCGTGGGCTTGTATTGGCCAGTGACATGATGATTTCTATGGGTTGGGTATCGGGAGACGCGAAAGCCGCAAAAACATCGAGGATATCCCGCAATTGGTACACGATGTTTTCTGCCGATGATGTTTCTCCGGTGGAACCGATAATTGCTAAAATGAAGGAGAAGCTCAAGGAACCTCCGAATGAGATATCAGCAGTTATAAAGGCCGTGACGGAAGCGTACCAAGAACAATTGCGAGCGGAGGCCACAGATAAGGTTCTCGCACGTTATGGATGGACCCTAGAATCTTTTCTGGGAGATGGATACAGAGCCCTGGGACCAGAGAGCTTTGCTGATGTCAGGAAGCAGTATGAGACTGTGAAACTGGACTGCGAGTTTATGGTGTGTGGCTTCGATTTCCACCACGAAGCTCATATCTTTACAGTTTCAGACCCTGGCATATCTAAAGATAGGTCAATGACGGGATTCTGGGCCATAGGCAGCGGTGAGTATATGGCGCTGGCGAGTTTAATGGCTAGGCGGCAGCTCATACCAACTCAAAGCATAGAAAAAACTGCCTATTATGTTTGTGAGGCAAAATTCATGGCCGAGGTTGCCAGCGACGTCGGCAAAACAACCATGTTGCTCGCGCACAAGTCTCCTCCCAACGGTCAAGATGAAGTCAGGTTCCTGGTCGCGCAACACCTAGCGCCGGTCAAGGAGGCTTGGGAGAAAGAAGTAAAAGGCAGAGAGCCGAGTCACATGGAGAATACCATGAAGTCCTGTCCCAAGTGGGAAACTTTCCCAGCCTACCCAACGTAGGCCGACGATTCATGCGGCACGTTCCTGACCGGCGGTTAGTTGTTGGAAGGTAAGAATCGGCGCTGTTACCATATGGCGCAGAGTATCGAGGAAGATTTCGTCGTCGTTCCTGCGGTTGAACCGGAAGCTCATTTCTTTGAGGTAAGCGGAGAGATGCTTCGCACTGATTTTGTGCCAGCTTCCCATGACGGCCCGCTTCCGGGAAGTAGCATCTAAGTCCACGGAGGGGGCCGCGTGGCTCTTCTGAATCGGCGACTCATCCTGTGCTCCGCCCTGGTTTTGATTCTCGGGCTGGGGTGTCCGCATCCAGTCTGGGCGGCGATCAAGCTTTTCATGAAGGACGGCACTTACCAGCTCGTGAAAAGTTACGAGGTGCAAGGCGACCGCGTGCGCTATTACAGCGTGGAACGCTCGGCGTGGGAAGTAATCCCACTTTCACTCGTGGATTTCGCGGCCACAGAGCGCGCGCAACAGATGGAGAAGGCCCTGCAAGAACAGCTGCGGCAGGAAGCTGGCGAGCTTGAGCGGCAGCGCTACGAGCGACCGGACGACAGCGGATTTGAGGTCGCTCCCGGCATCCGGCTGCCGGCGGAGGAAGGGGTTTATGCTTTCGACGGGACGCGGGCGATTCGCCTGATCCAATCTTCCGCTGAAGTCGTGACCGACAAGAAGCGCGCCGCGCTGCTGGCGCTTTCTGGTCCCCTGCTCAAGAACCGGGCCTTCGTGGTTCTGCCAGGGGCGAAAGCCGCGGTGCGCATCCTCGCTCCACAACCTGCTTTCTTTGTCCAAGCGCCGGACGGCTTGGGGGCTAAATTGGAGCTGATCGCAGTGAGGGCGCGGAAAGAAATTCGGCAGGTCGAGAAGGTGGAATGGCGCCAGGGCATCAGCCAGCCCGCCGAACTGCGCGCCGCCGTGCCGCTCGAGCGGGTGGAGCTTGCGCCGGGGCTCTTCAAGCTGACGCCCGTCCAGCCGCTCGCACTGGGCGAGTATGCGCTGGGCGAACCGATCCAGCAGAAATTGAATCTGGAACTCTGGGACTTCGGCATAGACGGCGCGCCGGCCAAAGGCAAGGGCGACAGCGATTCTCCACCCAAGATTCGCCGCTCGGCCACCCCACCGCGGGATTGACTTCGCTGTGGGCGCCCACCATAATCCGCCCGCAATCCCGCGGGCCGTAAAGCGCATCAGCCGTGGGACGGGGAGAGCGGGCGCGTGCGCAGACCCTCAACATCCAAATCTCACATTCCAATCGCGCAGACGGGCGTGTGCTCGGCCGTGCTCGCTGTAGTGTTGCTGATGTGGGCGCAACCCGACCACTGGCTCCGCGGCACGCCCTGCCAGGTTGCTGCGAACCCAACTTCCGTCGCTAGTGCCGGGGCCACGGTGCCACTCGGCTTCAGCCCGCGAAGCTATGCCGCCCAGGCGCGCTGGGAGAAGCGCTTTCTGGAAATCCCCGACGCGCTCAGGTGCGAGAAGTATCTGCGACGTCTCACGCGAAAGCCCCACGTGGCGGGCACGCCGGGAGATCGTCGCGTGACGCAGTACATTTACGACGAGTTCAAGCGGGCCGGCCTGAATCCGGAAATCGTCGAATATCATGTCCTGCTTTCCTATCCGAAGAAGGTTGAGGTCGAGCTGGTTGAACCGGCGCGGATCAAACTCGCCAACCCCGAACCCGCTCTTCCCGGAGACAAGGACACCCGCCTTTCCGACCCAATGATGCGAATGCCCTGGGCGGGTTATTCGCCCTCCGCTGACCTGACGCGGCCGGTGGTGTACGTCAACTACGGCAACGCCGAGGACTATGCCGAACTCGACAAGCGCGGGGTGAGCGTGAAGGACAAGGTCGTGCTCGCCCGCTACTTCCGTGGATATCGAGGCGGGAAGAGTCTGGAGGCGGAAAGGCGCGGCGCTGCCGGCATCATTGTCTATTCCGACCCCGCCGAGGATGGCGCTCCGCGCGGCGCGGTTTACCCCCAGGGCCCGTGGGGGCCGCGCGGCCATTTCCAGCGCGGGGCGGTGGTTTACGATTTCCTGGTTCCGGGCGACCCGTTGACGCCGGGATGGGCCTCGACGAAATCGGCGCGACGCTTGGCGCCCGAGGCAGCGAAGATCCTGCCCCAGATTCCGATGGTGCCGCTCTCCGCCGCTGACGCCGAGGAAATCCTGAAGCGTCTCGACGGCCCGGAAGCGCCCAAGGGGTGGCAGGGCGGACTTGCGCTCGCCTATCGCTTGGGAGGGGAAGCGGTGAAGGTTCACGTTGCGCTCCAAATGGAGAACCGCGCGACGCCCATTTGGAACGTCATTGGGCGAATTCCCGGCAGTGAAGAACCGGAGAAGTTGGTGATTCTCAGCAACCACCACGATGCCTGGGTGTATGGCGCCGTGGATCCTGCCAGCGGCACGGCCAGCATGCTGGAGACGGCGCGCGCCCTGGGCCGATTGCGCAAAGAGGGATTTCGTCCCCGCCGTACGATCCTGCTGGGAAACTGGGATGCTGAGGAATACACGCTAACCGGTTCCACCGAATGGGGCGAGCAGTTCGACGATGAACTTCGCAAGAACGCCGTGGTCTGCCTGAACGTGGATGCTTCCGCGAGCGGCCAGGATTTCACGGTCGCCACGGTGCCGGCGCTCGTTCCCGCACTCGTCGAGGCTACGCAAGCGGTGCGCGACCCGGCCACGGGTCGAAGTGTTTACGAGCGTTGGGTGGAGCGGCGCGCCGAGCGCAGCGTGCGCAGCTATGCAGTGCCCGGCGCGGGTGGCGGCTCGGTGCGTTTTGGGCTGCTCGGCGGCGGGTCGGATTACATGGTGTTCTTGCAGCACAACGGCGTGCCGGCGCTCGACATGATTTTCGACGGCCCGTACGGGGTCTACCACTCGGTGTACGACGACTTCGCCTGGATGGAGCGTTTCGGCGATCCTGGTTTCCGCTACCTCGCGGCGATGAGCCGGGTGTGGGGTTTGCTGGCGCTGCGCTTCGCCAATGCCGACCTCCTCCCGCTCGACTACTCGATCTATGCGAGCGAAGTCGCAAGCTACTTGCAGGGCCTGGAGAAGCTCGCACCCGCGGATTTCTTTGCGGGCACGATCCGACCTCTCATGGAGAAGTGTCGTGAGTGGCAGGCGGCGGCGGCAAAGGTCAGCGGGCAGCTCGAGGTTTGGCGCGCGGGGACCGAAGTAGCGGCGCCCTTTAGGGCGCCAAATGGCGGGCTAAAGCCCGCCGCTACGGCGGCAGATGGCGGGCTAAAGCCCGCCGCTACAGATGCAATCAATCGTGCCCTGATGGCCCAGGAGCGCGCTTGGCTGGACGAGCAGGGCATTCCCGGGCGGCCGTGGTTTCGTCATCTGGTCTACGCGCCGCTCGCGAGCTACGAAGCCGAGACGTTGCCCGGCCTGCGCGAAGCCTTGGAAGCAGGCGATCTGGAGCGGGCGCGGCAGCAAGCGGAGCGCCTGCGGGACGCGCTCGAGCGCGCGCGGCGGGCCTTGACCGACGTTGTTCGGGAGGCAGATCAGGAGAGAGAAAGGCTGCGGTGAACTACGCGCCCGGTGTGGGTGTGGGCGTTGTCAGGGGGCTCTTGCTGCCCAAAGCCTGCCGTTGTTTATCAGCGTACATGCGCACATCGGCTTCGGCAACCGCCTGCTCGGCGGACTGTCCGGGGACGTGTTGACGCAGTCCCACGCTTATGCCGATGGAAAAATCTCCCAGGCGGTTGGCCCGATCCCACTCGGCCACTTTGTGCCGGATGCGGTTGACGACGATCTGTGATCCGGGCTCATCGGTCTCTGACAGCACCAACAGAAACTCGTCCCCGCCGTAACGGACGACGTAGTCCGAACCTCGCACGCAGGACTTGAGGATGCCGGCGATCTGCGCCAGGACATAATCGCCCATCAGGTGGCCGTAGCGGTCGTTGACCGCTTTGAAGTTGTCCACGTCGCACATGACCAGCCCCAGGGGCCGGTTATTCCGCTCGGCGCGGGCAATCTCACCTTGCAGAAGTTCGCGGAGGAAACCGCGACTGAAGACATTGGTCAACGAGTCCACCATGCTGGCGGAAAGCTCCGTCTGGGCGCTCAGCGCTTGCTGTACGTTTAGCAGCCGGAGTTTCCGCCCTTCCACTTCCCGGCGCACCATGTAAAGCCCCAGCAACGTCACCATTATCATGATGACGAAAAGGACCTGGGGCGGAATCTTCAGCTCCAGGACGTTCTGCCGCCAGAAGCTGTCCGGGAAGAGAAGGGAGAGCGCGCCCAGCACCAGCACCGCCGCGGCGAAGATGATCAGCACCCATATGTCGCGATTCTGCGACTCGAGCTTGGTGAGCTCAGTCTGCAGGCGGACTTGCGGCCCCAGGCGTTCCAGTAATTCGGGCTGGTCACTCATGCGCTTATCTCACCGGCCCCAAGGCCGGGCGGGTGAGAGACGTACGTTCCCAACACTCTACCCTCGCATTATACGGACTCTGAAAAGGAATACAATCGGTGTACACTCTGATATTGCGGGAGCCGTTACCGAGCGGGGTAAGCCGCAGAGGCGGCCAGCTCCTTGCCGGTCTCTTAGGGTGCCAGCCTTTCGGCGATGGTCTTGGCCTGGGTAAACAGCAGCAGGTAATCCTGGCCTCCCCCTTTCGAGTCGGTGCCGGACATGTTGAATCCGCCAAAGGGATGGGCACCGACCAATGCCCCCGTGCATTTGCGGTTGAGGTACAGGTTGCCCACGAAGAACTCTTCGGCCGCCTTCTCCAACTTGCGGCGGTTCTTGGTGTACACGGCGCCGGTCAGGCCATACTCGGTATTGTTGGCAATTTCCATCGCCTCGTCATAATCCTTGGCCTTGATCACCGCCAGGACCGGGCCAAAGATTTCTTCCTGGGCGATACGCGCTTTGGGCGGAACGTCGGCGATAACCGTCGGCTGGAGGAAATATCCGGGTCCGGGTGCTTCGCCGCCCCCGGTGATGAGCCGGCCCTCCTGCTTGCCAATCTCGATGTATTCCTGGATCGATTTTTTGGAACTGGCGTTGATGACCGGACCCATGAAGGTCTCGGGGTCCGTGGGTGGCCCCACCTTGATCTTCTCCACCCGCACCTTTAATTTCTCCAGGAAGGCGTCATAGACCTTCTCATCGACGATGGCCCGCGAGCAGGCCGAACACTTCTGCCCCTGATATCCAAAGGCCGCGATCGTCACACCTTCGACGGCCGCCTCCAGGTCTGCCTCACTGTCCACAACGATGGAATCCTTGCCGCCCATCTCCGCCACCACGCGCTTGATCCAGATCTGTCCCGAGGCGGTCTTGGCTGCCAATTCGTTGATGTGCAGTCCTACATCCTTCGAGCCGGTGAACGCCACATAACGCGTCTGGGGATGGCCGACCAGGACGTCTCCCACCGAGCCGCCGGGACAGGGGCAGAAATTCACCACGCCCGCCGGCATCCCGGCTTGTTCGAGCGCTTCAAAGAACTTGTAGCCCACGGCAGGGGAATCGCTCGAGGGCTTCAACACCACGGTGTTGCCAGCCACGATCGAGGCCAGGGTCATGCCCGCCAGAATTGCCATGGGAAAATTCCAGGGCGGAATCACGGCGCCGACTCCGAGGGGGATGTAGCGCAAGTAGTTCTTTTCGCCCGGAACTAGTGTCAGGCGTTGGGGTTGGTCCAGCCGCAGCATCTCGCGGCTGTAAAAGTCGGTGAAATCGATCGATTCGGCCACGTCGGCGTCGGCTTCCGGCCAGGACTTGCCCACTTCGTAGACCAGCCAGGCCGCGTAGTAGTACTTCCGCTCGCGGAGGATTTTGCCCGTCCTGAGCAGCAATTGCGCCCGTTCCTCCGCCGGGGTGCGGCTCCAGGTTTTGAAAACCTCGTCCGCCGTGCGGATGGCGCGGTCCGCCAGCGCCGCGTCGGCCTTCGAAAAGACGCCGACCACGCGATCCTTCTGCGATGGGTCGTAGGAGATGAGCTTGCTGGCCGTCTTGACGCGCTCGCCGCCGATCACGAGGTCGTATTCCCGCCCCAACTCCCTTCGCACCTGCTCGATGGCTTCCTTCATCCGCCGGAATTGTTCGGGATTGTTCTTGAAGTCGCTCAACGGCTCGTTCTTGAACTCGGGTAACTGCATTTATGAGTGCCTCCAGGGTGTATTCGTCAAAACGCGATTATATCGGTTTCAGCCCCCGAAAGGTAGCCGCGCCGCCGTATCGCCCTCGGAGGTTCGTGGAGAAGGTTGGACACCCAGGCCGCTCACGGAACCACCGGAAAGCAGAGAGCGCGGAACGCCGCGCAGTCCCTGCGAGTTTCAGGCTAGCAGTCGAACATCGAGGGGGAGGCCTTTTTTCTCGTCGCGGGTCAGCGACATGGCCTGGGTCGGGCATTTCTCAACACACACCCCGCAGCCCATGCATTTCTCCCAGCTTCTTTCCACTCCCGCGTCGTTGGTGGAGAGGGCGTTGAAGGGACACGCATCCACGCAGGCGCCGCACTGGTTGCAGAGGTCTCGATCGAGCTCCGCAATGAAGCCCGAGGAAGCCATTATCGGGATGCCGTACTTCGTCATGGCTTCGATGCCGGCGCAGCAGCACTGGCAGCAATTACAGATAGCGAAGAAGCGATTCAGCATCGCGTCTTTGAACCAGGCGGAGTGCAGGTGCCCGCGCTCGTGTTCTGCCTGGAGGAGCTGTAACGCTTCGGCCTGGGTCAGCCGGCGGCTGCTGTGCGGGTTGTGTTCGAGAACGAAATCCACAAACGGCTGGCCAATCACCATGCAGACCAGCGTTGGCTGGCAGGGTTTGGCCCGCGCGTGCCGGCAGACGCATTCGTAAACGGCCACGTCCGGCGGGCCCTGGAGCACCAGGTTCCGCGCCGTCGGATACGGGATGATCTGTTCCAGGTCGCGGAGGGGGATATCTTTTTTCGAGCTAACAATTGCCTCGGCCTGCTCATGTGTGAGGACCTTGCTGTGATAGTGATCGGCGAACCACCTTGCCCCACGCGACCCAGGAAGGGTGCGAGCGAAAGAGAGGGAGCTGACAAGCAGCTTGGCATACTGCTTGGTCCAGCGGAGGTAAATGTACCCATGGAGCGAGACGCCCTCGCGCAGCGTGCGCCTGGTGGAGGGGCGCAAGAGCCGCCAGCGTTCACCGAAGAGCCAGAGGGCCAGAGCACATATCAACAACGCCCCCACCACACTCAATATGACAGCGGCCACCATTAGCTGACCTCGTGTTCAAGCTGGAGCGTCAACCTTGTGGGATTGTATTACTTCAGTTTCTCTGGTTCAAGGTGCGAGCACCCTAGCGGGAGGGCACCTTCACGGTGCTCCCTGGCTGATAAGAAACGCGAGGGCCGCCCAGGCCCTGCGGCAGCACAGCGAGCACCAACGGCAGACGCTACTTCGGTTGTGGCTGCTGCGTCGTCTGCTTTTTCTTGAAAAGGCCGGAGACCCCCTTGACCAAGTCCGCCGGAGTCTGCTGCGTCTGGCTCGGTTCGGTGCCGGTTTGCTGGCTGCTGCCCAGGAGACCACTCAGTCCGCCGACGGCCCCTCCGGCTCCCCCAGATTTCACGCTGAATTTCGGCGCTTGCAGCGTGCCGCCCAGAGTGAAGGGGAAGCTGACCTTACCGTCGGCAACGGTGGCGCCGGAAAGGCTGGCCATGATTCCCGTGACAGGATTCTGCCCGGCGGCCACCTTGGCCACCCCGGCATAATCCAGGCTGCCCGCGCCTGCCATGGTCATGCTCCCCGCGCCGTCCACATCCACGCCGTTGCCCACCACAGTGATCTTGTTGCTCGTGATTCGTTCGTTAGCAATGTTGAGGTCTGTGGCTATAGAGGAAAACGACGAAGGGTCGCCCGAAGCCGGGCCAAGGTTGGTCAGGCGGGCGAGCAGCATCAGGTTCTTGTTGAGCTGCAGGCTGGGTAATTGGCCGTTGCGGACGCTCAACTGTCCGGTGCCGCGCATCCCCGCCAGGGGGTCGGGCGAGTGCGTGACCTCACCTGTGAGCTTCATGTTGCCTTCCATCTTTCCGGTCATCTTCCCGCGCGCTTCGGGAAACGCCTCCAGCAGCCGGGCGACGTCCACACCGGAGATGCGGGCATTGGTGCTGTAGCGCGGATTCTGTCCGGCGAAATTGAAAGAAAGGCTGCCGGCCGCACGGCCTCCGTAAAGGTCGAAATTCAGGTCGTCGAAGTAAACCTGCTTGGGGAACAGTCGCAGCTTGGACCTCACCGAGGTCGCCTGGAGTGTTCCGAAGCGCAGGGATTGCGCCTTGAGCGTTCCCTGGGCCGCCGGCGTGGGGGGAGGTGCAGCGGCGTATAAGAGCGTGGCTCCAAGGCCCGCGCGGGCTAACCAGTCGGGCGAATTCTCCGGCGGCACAAAAGATGCGGCCGTGGGGGCAATGAAGGCGTTGAGGTCAACGTCCTCCAGGTCGATGGCCACCGCGCGTGCTTCGAAGAAGGTAGGCCCCGGGCGGCCGGAGGCCAGAAGGGTGGCGGCTCTCAGTTCTCCCCCGCTCATGCTGACCTTCGAGATCACCCCTAACGTGAAAGAGGAAGGCTCGCTAGCCGCGGCCTTGGAAACGCGCGCGGGTGTGGGGGGATTCTCAAAATTCCATTTCCCGCGAACATCGGAAAGCAGGTTAATGGCCAGGTCGTTCAGCTCGAGCGACTTGATGACGACCTGCCGGTGCCACAAGGCCGTGGCGTCCACCACGGCATAGATCCGCCGGGCTTTCACAACATCGCCCTGGGGGAAACCGGGCGGGTTGCCTAGGCGGAAGTCTTCCACGCGGATGGAGAGGCTGGGGAAAAAGGTGAGGGCCAGGTGCCCGATCTCCGCCGGCTTGCCGGTCGCCTCCTGGATGTGCGCTATCACTTGGGGTCGGTAGCGATCGACATCTATCAATATGGGGATGACAATCGCCAGCCCCACCACCAGGAGGACGAGGAAAACAACAACACCGATGGCAATCTTTTTTCCTTTAGACATGGGTTTGCCCTCCGCAGGCCGCGCGGCTTAAGTCACTAGTCCCGCCCTCGAAGCACCGCGAGGGCGAGCCGCCAAGCGCAATGCAGGTGTAGGCAAAACCAAACATCGCCGCGTGGTAGGGTCAATTCTACACCACTTTAGGTTGGATGGGTGGCGACCCTGCTGCCGCCGTCAGTCAGGGCGAGGATGTGCGGGTTAGCTTGGCCGCATAGTACTCGAAGAAAGCCCGCTTCGGCGGGGCCATTTGCACGGTTTCGGTCAACTCCGCGTCCCCGGAACGCCAGATCACCCGGCGCACAAGCCATTCAGGCAGCGGCTGCTCGCCGCCCTCCGGATTCAAGGTAACTTCACCTTCTTCGACCGTAACGCGATAGCGGGTGATGAAGCCTGTGTCGGAGAATGTCCACAGAATGAAACCTGTACCCGACCGGTCGCCGCTGAGGATGCCCATCCAGGATTCCTTCGCGGCGGGAACCGTGGTGGTTGCGGAGAACGCAACCTCCTCGCGAAACACCAGGACCCGCTTCTCCAGATCGTAAGCGACGGAAAGGCGGACCTCGCCCTGGGGAACGCGTCCCGTGGTCTTGCCCGTCCACTCGCCCAGCAGCCACTCCAGCGGAGAGAAATCCGGCTTGGGCGGGAGCGGAATGGTGTAAGTCACGGGCGGCTTTTCTTTTGCCGGCAGCGAACTCGCACTGACTATGCAGAGTAAAGCCAGGAAGACTGCGCGCATCTCAGCACCTACCTGCGCCTGTGGCGGACGCTTGTTCACGCCTTAGCCCCGCGCCTTGTCCTTCACGGATGAAGCCCAGGTGCGTGCGTTGGTGAAAGAAAATGCGGGCGTCCGTCAGGGCGGAATGGCGCAACAATTCCCCCAGTTCCTCGCCCGTGTAGGAGGCGCGGACCGAATCCACGTAAAGTTTCTTCATCAAGCCAGAGTAATGCCTCCCATACCAGCCGACGTGAACGCGAAACGTCAGTCGCGATGGCCGGCGCAAATCTCGCAGCAGAAGCACGCCGGTGGGTTTCGCCACGCGCGCCATCTCGTTGAGCACTGCTACGGGATTCTGGAGGTGATGCAGGAGGGAATTGGAGAGCACCAGGTCAAAGCCCGCGTCGCGGAAGCAGAGGTGGTTGGCATCGGCCACGAAAAACAGAACCCGCTCAGCCAGGCCCTGCTCGACGGCGGCGCGCCGGGCCGCACGCACCATGTTGGCGGAACAGTCGATCCCCACCACGCGCAAGTCAGAGAGGCGGCGCGCGATCTTCAAGGGAATCGCGCCAGGCCCCGTGCCAATATCCAGCAGCCACCCGCTGGTGCACCCAAGGGACAGCACTTGCTCGACCAGCGTATTGTCGAGGGCGTCCAGGTAGGCCTGGGCCGCCGCTGAGGCATAGGCTTCCACCTCCTCGGCATCACCCATCACCTCCGGCTCTGGCTTGCGGGGAAGGGTCAGCCAGTTCATGGTAGCCAGGGCATTATAACGGAAGAGGGCCCGTGCCGATTAACCCCCGTATGGCAGGGATGCCCGGGGCAAAACGGATCCGAGGAGCGGCCGCCAGCCGAGTGGCTCCGTCACGCAGCAGGCGAAGAGCCCTCTGTGACAAGTCCCTGATCTCGGATCATGCGCACCAGCAGACGCAGCATATCGGTGGTCGTGACGATTCCCACCATTTCGCTATTCTCCACCACCGGCAAGCAGCCGAGCCGGCGAGTGTAGAGCACGGTGGCCGCCTCAAATACCGGCTGATCGGGGCGAAGCGTGACGGGATCGCGGGTCATGGCCCGCGAAATGGGAGTGGTTTCCAGAACCCGGTTGTATTCCTCGGGGCTGATTCCGCTCATCAGGGAGGGAGCAAATTGCTTCACATCGTGCTCGGTGACAACCCCGACGAGCGCCTTGCCGCGCAGAACGGGCAAGTGCCGAAAGCTGGAACGGACGAATACCATCCTCGCGTCAAGCAAGGAGTCCGTTTCTTGCACGGAGGTCACATCGGTGGTCATAAATTCGCGCACTAACATGAGGCTCTCCCTTTCTCTGCTCGTGTCGTCCGCCCAGACCTAAGGACGAGAGGTTTCGGGCGGCGAGGGTCGCGACCGGCGGTCCGGAGGGAAGTTGATTTCCCAGAACCCGTCCTCGTCCAGGATTTCAAAACCCAGCTCCATGCCCTGCGGGGTGAGTACGGAAGATTTCCATGCCACCCGGGCCCGAGCTGATCGATCCTTGTTACGCACGCGGATTTCGAGTGTGTCGCCCACTCGAAAATCCTGCTGCGTGCGGATCATTGCCCCGTGCTGGCTGACGGTTATCGTTTCAACCGGTTCCCATTCTGTTTCCGAGGAGCTGCTAACCACGTTAACGATCAGTGGAATCCGCAGAAGGATGCGGCTACTGCGGCGGCGAGGTCTCGTGTTCTCCGCGGTTGCCATTTCCATGCGCGCGCCCAGAGGAGATGCCTCCTGTGGATCTGCTGGCGACTCCACGTTACGCGCATCATACCACAAAGAGAAAAGCCGGGGGAGTCGGGGGCAGGAGGAAAGGGTCCCCCGGTGGGGACAAGAGACGGTGCGCACCGCTCTTGGCAAGAGGCTGGAGGGTCGCGTAGCGCGCTCGCTTCGGCAATCCGGGTCACAGAGCGACCCATTTCCCCTCAGGGGCGAGCGCGCTCCTGCTCGATCCAAGAGCCGTGGGGGAGAAACGAAGGTAGCTTCGCTGACGGCGGCCCTCGCCGCCTACATGCCCGGGCATGTGGCTGCGCCCCTCAGGGGAGCCCCGTAGCTTGGCGCCCCTTGTTTTTCGCTACAATTCCTTTCCCCTTTGTGGCATCATCTGCCCCAGTGACAGACCACAACTAACATAGCCACCACCCACCCCCCACACGGGGGGACGTGACATGCAGGCCCGGGAGAGCCGGGGCAAGGTCCCACCGAAAAACGCCCCGGTTCCTCCCGGAGTAATCGGGGACCAGCCGAAAGAGGGACCAGGCTAGGGGGTGGTTGGAAGGGGCACTGTCTACTCCTGTGCGTGTTGACGTGATTCAGGAACTCGACTCTACTGATCCCACGCTGGAAATCCCCTGGGCAAGTCCCACTAACCTCGATCTGCATTACATCAACTTGAGGGCTTTTCCTCAGCAGATTGGCCAGCTTGAGGAATGCCGCAAGTACCCTGCTCTCGCCGCTCTCTTGCGCAAGGTGAATGCCGCAGATACGTCCTTGCGCACGGCCAAATGCGACATTTGGGCGACCACCGAACTCGCTGAGGACGAGCGGCTGGAATTCAAGCTGCCGTGCAAAGTTGGCAGCTACGTGGATTTGGTGTTCGACCGCGCGGACTGGAACTTGCAGTCGGAAGCGTATTTGCACCTAGGGAACGAGCTGAGCACGCGGCTTGAGCACGTGCAGCTCCAGGCGCAGATGGAGGCCTGCGTGCGCCGCTGCCTGTTCCATCCCGAGGAGCATTGGGGCTATTACCTGACCCTGTTTACCCATGCCTATGGCACCACTCCGCACGAGGCAGAGGAAGCTTGGCAGCGCGCTCTCAGAGCCTTGGGGGACGCTTTGGCGCACATTGGCCAACGGCTTCGGGACGCCCCTGCCGACCCTGCAAGCACACCCCGCTTCTGGTAAGCGCCATACGCCCCAGAAGCCGGGAAAGACGCCAGCCCGCACGAGCGGTTTCGGCTATTGTCAACTCGTTGTCGTTGTGTTATATAGCGAGGACTCCGGTAGCGTCGAGACGCCAGGGAGCCCGTCCCCAGTTGCTGTAAGCCGAGCGGGCTCCTACGGAGTGGAAAGAGTTGGCGTTTGACCTAGGAATGCGAGTTCGGGGAAAAGGGGACCTCAGCGCGTGAGCTTTATCAACTTTGTTGCCCGGGAAATCAACTGCAAGATCGTGTACTACGGTGCAGGGCTCGGCGGCAAGACCACTAACCTTCAGTATATCTTCGACCAAACCCTGGGCAAGAGGGGTGGCAAGATGATTTCTCTGGCCACCGAAACCGATCGGACTCTTTTCTTCGACTTCCTCCCTCTTGACCTCGGTACTGTCCGCGGCTTCAAAACGCGGTTTCACCTCTACACGGTCCCCGGCCAAGTCTTTTACGACGCCAGCCGCAAACTCATCCTGCGGGGCGTGGACGGCGTCATATTTGTTGCAGATTCCCAGGCAGAGCGCATGGACGCCAATCACGAGGCGCTGGAAAACCTGTACGAGAACCTCAAGGAGCACGGCTACGACTTCATGAAGATCCCCTATGTGCTCCAGCTCAACAAGCGCGACCTCCCCAGTGCCCTGGCGGTCGAGGAATTGAAGAAGGCACTGCTCAAGAAGGGCGAGTCAGCCTTCGAAGCTATCGCCTACAAGGGCGTGGGCGTCTTCGAGACTCTGAAAGAGTGCGGCCGCCTGGTGCTGTCAGAGCTTAAGAAAGGCTAAGCGGAACTCCCTCGATTGGGACTTTCCTTTCCCCTGGCCCGTATCCCCACGGGCGCATCGTCCGCGGCAAATGAGTTTTCCTCACCTGACAGGGGAGCATCGTCCATCGGGACTGCGTTGCCGAACGCCGGCACGCGGCCGGCTGGCTCGCGGCGCGCGTGGTTGATGGAGAGAAAGGGCAGGAAATTCCTCGGTTTTGTCGCCTCTTACCGCGCGGGCGTGGCCGGGGGCACTTGTCCGAAAAGCGTCTGGACATGCTTCTCCAGCATCTTCCCCGCCATCTCCCGCAGCGCATGGCCGTAGGGGACCAGCTCGAGTTGGAGGCGCGCGTAGGTAGCCTCTAATTCCCCGGAGAGGTGCTGGAGGTAGGCCCGGGCGCGCGCTTGCCGGTCCTCCAATCCCACCGCGAAATCCCGCAGCGCGGCGCGTCCCTGCGCGAGCAGGCGGTCAAGCTCCGCCGCCACCTCGGCGCGGACGCTCTCGAACCTCTCAAGCGCCTGCACAAAAGGCTCGTTGTCGCGCTCGATGCGGCGAGCAAGGAAGCTGCCCTGGACCCGAATAGCGAAATTGAACCAGCGATGCGAGCCGCGCAGCAGATGGCGAAAGGCTTCGCTCAGCGAGTAGAACTCCCGGGAGATGCGGAAAATGCCCTCCTGAAGCTCCAGGGGGCTCATCCGGCGCGGGCAGACGACCGCATGCTGGGCGTCGAAGTACTGCCAATCGCCCCAGGCGATGATCCGTTTCTCTTCCGCCAGGCGGCGTGTGAGGGGAGGGCCGGGGACCGCGGTGAGGGCGAAGAACTGGGCCGTGGAAAGGCGCGTCTGGCGCGCGAACTGTAGCGTGTCGGCGATGGTCTGGGGTGTGTCCGCGTCTGAACCCAGCACAAACATCCCGTGGACGCGAATCCCCACCTTGTGGAACGCGGCGATGGCTTGGCGATTCTTTTCCAGCGTCGAGTGCTTGTGGTAAAGCTTGAGCGTCTCCTCGTTCACGGATTCCAGACCAATGCAGACCGTGGCGCAGTTGGCGCGCTTCATAAGGCGCAACAGCTCGCCGTCTTGCGCCGCCTCCACGCGCACCTGGGCAAACCAGCGCGGCATGCGCACGCCCTCAGCGAGCAGCCGCTCGAGCAGACGCTTCGTCCGCTTGCCGTCGGCGGCGAAGATGTCGTCGCCGAAGAATATCGGCTTGCCATTCAGGGCGATGGTGTGACGGATCAGCGCCACCGTCGCGTCGTCGTCCAGGAAGCGGAAGCCGCGCCCGAAGTTCTCGATCACCGAGCAGAACTCGCATTCATACGGGCAGCCGCGCGAGGTGTTTACGACGTTGTGCGTGATGCCCTTTTTCACCCGCGGCGAATACGCCGGGAAGGGCAGCGCGGAGAGTTCTGCGGTGGTCAAGTAGGGGCGGTCCGGGTTGTAAACAACTTCGCCGCCGGGGCTGCGCCAGCACACTCCCTGCACGTCGCGAAGGTCCGGACTCTCGAAGTCATCGCCCAAGCGTTCCAGGACGACCGGTAACGTTTGGTCGCCCTCGTGCGTCACGACGACGTCACCGAACTGGAGAGATTCGTCAGGAAGCGCCGTGGGGTGTGGGCCGCCAAAGATGACTTTCACGCGCGGGTTCAGGGCGCGGACGCGCTCGGCGAGTTCAAACGACTGATTGGCGGTGCGAGTGATGATCGACAGTCCCAGGACATCCGTCTCGGCCAGGCGTCGCCAGTCGTCGACGTCGAGGCGCCCTGGTACGCGATTGTATTGCGGGTCGAGTGTGACAGTGTCAGCGTAACCTGCCTTCCGGCAAATAGCCTCAAGCAGGGGCACGCCGCGAGCCGGCAAGCGGAGCAAGGAGTAAATATCCTTTGCTGTCCGGCCTTCGAGACGGCCGTCAACGGTTGCGGGTAGTTCAACTAGGGTGATGCGCAGATTCTTCACCTCAACCCCTAGGAACACTAAGCTGCGACGCGGAATGTCTTTTGCTTAGCGTGGCAGTCTAGCACATTGCCGCACGGTGCGCCAGGAATAAGCCTGGGGGTTTAGGTCAGCCGAGCTCTGGTCGCGCCGCTGCCGTGAGGCGTGCTCGGCAGGCGAGCGCCGACGAGAAAGCCTAGTGGCGAAGCGAGCCGGGCGGACCTCTTGGCAACAAACTCCCGCAAGAAACCCACGTCGTCCGCAGTGACTAGCGTTTCAGCTCCACCGCCCGGCCGGTGCGAATCGATTCTTTGGCCGCGTCGATAATCTCGTTGACGCCGACGTTCAAGCTGGCCGCCACCGGCCCCTCAATCGGCTTGTCGTTCCGAATGCAGTAAAGGAAGTAAGCCACCCCGTTGCGTTTCTCGGGAGGCAGCGGTCGCGTTTCGACTGGCTTGCCCTGCGGATTCTTGGTCTCGGCATCACTATGGGCGGGCTGAAACAGCAAGCCATCGCCCATTACCAGAAAGCTGCCCTTCGGCCCGAAGATTTCCACCTGGCCTTTCCCGTAAGGCCAATCCCAGGAGGGCATGAGGATGGCGGTGGCATCCGGATACTCAAGCAGGACCACGGCATCGTCCTCGACCGCGTTGTGTTGTTCCGTCTTGAGCTTCAGCGAAGTTGCATAGACGCGCGTCGGGCGACCCTTCACCCACAGGGCCCAATCCGCACCGTAGCAGCCGAAATCCATCAACGCGCCCGCACCGTTCCTCACCGGGTCGTACAGCCAACCGCCAAAGTACTTGGAGACGCCGATTTCCTTCGGCCCCTCGTGTCCGAACTGGACAATCATTTTCTGCACCGGCCCTAATTCGCCCGCCTGGATGCGCGCGTAGGCGTCTTGGGTCGGCGCCGCCCAGGCATTCCAGTAGTTCACCATCAGCTTGATGCCTGCCGCGCGCGCCAGGCGCTCCATCTCGCGCGCATCGGCAGCGGTTGCGGCCATGGGTTTTTCGGTGAAGTAGTGGATCTTGCGTTTGGCACACTCGCGCAGGATGGCGAGGTGCTGATTGTTGGCCGTGGTGACGACCACCGCCTCCGGCTTCAGCTCGTCGAGCATCTGGATGTAGTCGGCATAGAACTTCACGCCTGCGGGCGCCTCGGCCTTCGCCTTGTCGCGGAGTTCTGTGTGGGGGTCAGCCACCCCGACCAGTTCCGCCTCGGGCTCCTGGGCAATTGTCTTCATCAGTCCCCACACGTGGTCGTGGTCCAGGCCGACGATCACCAATCGCGTCTTGTTTCCTGCGACCGCCCA
>Ga0315282_10004298_pt1 | contig 24872 bp, 16 predicted proteins | sample YL17G07_20_MG_FD_203693 | JGI IMG/M metagenome (GOLD analysis project Ga0315282, IMG submission 203693) | Sediment microbial communities from Yellowstone Lake, YNP, Wyoming, USA - YL17G07_20 | ecosystem: Environmental > Aquatic > Freshwater > Lake > Sediment | place: USA: Wyoming | collected... | reverse complement strand
TCCAAAGAGTGATGCCGAATAGGTGGTTGGGAAAATCCCGCAAAAAATCCCGCTATCCGACTTGACAGGAATCCCTTCATAGGTGCGCTTCAGCGCACGCGCTCTACCCGGCTTTCGATCTGGCGCAGATACTCACGGAGCGATTGTTGCTCTTGCTCCAGTCTCCGGTCTCCAGCCTCGCCTCATGCCTTGCCTTCAGACTTCGGACTTCAGACTTCGGTCTGGTTTTCTGCCTTTGCCCACCCCTCACAGCCCAAGGCCCAAGGCCTGTCCTCTCACGCTTCAGGCCTCGCGCCCCCGGCGCATCCAGCAAGCGCCCGCGCCGGACGAACGCGCTCCACAAGGCCTGCTTCGCAGTATCCGACATGAATGCGTCACTGAGGCAGACCGGCTGTGCCGTGATGACCGTCTGGCGCCGCTCGCACGTGCGCCGGATCGCGTCGGACAGGACCGCTCCGTCGAACTGGAAGCTCCGCGACATGAGCCACAGGTCAAAGAAGTCCTTCATGCGGCTGTTGGCTGATCCCAGCTGCAACATGGCATCGAATTTCTCCGCCACCACTGTCACGATTGGGTATACCTTGAGCCGTGGCGCGCTCTGACCGAGAAGCGTTGGGTAATCGACCTCGGCGATATCGCCTGTAATAGCGTCGCCGGCTCCGACGTCGACTTGCACGTTGATTCGCGATCTTCTTAGTTTGCCTCTGACCTTCACGCGCAGGCCCCTGTACGGCTGGCCTTCGCGGATCTGTTCGACGGTTATTGATGCCGGGTCAAAAAAGAGGCCGTCGGACTGATCTTTCACGGCGCATACGTCGGCGAATACCGACCGCATGCGCTCCTCCGTTACCTCACCCGATCCTGCGAGGTCGATGTCCTGGGTGGGGCGGTAGTTGCGGCCAAGCCACAACACGAATAGCATCGCCCCCTTCAGGACGAAGCGCTCCCGATGGGGGGTCCGGCTGAGCCGGTACAGGAAGCGCTCATTGCCGTACCGAGCCAATATCGCCGTGAAGTCTTCCCTCTGCTCTACCGCCGCTCTCTTCAGTCGGTCATGGATGGACTGAGCAATCGGGTCTCTTCCGGAGGTCATGCGAGCAGCGCCTCCAGATAGGGTCTCATCACGCGCTCTACCCGGCAGATGCGCCCGTAGTGGGTGAGGGTATCCGCCGTCGCTTTCCGCTGCCGAAGTCCCTCGCGCAGCGCCTCAATCGCGACGTCAAGTCCGACCTTGCTTCGGTACTTGAAGCAGTCTGCGATCGTCTTCGCAGGGTTATAGACCTTTACCCTCACGCCGCCGATATCATGGACCTCTACGCCTTCCGTCAGCGCCTGCCCCGATTCTCGGTAATATCGCACGTCGACAAAGTCGATTCTCGGCGCGTGAGCCTTGCTGCCGATTGTCACGTCCACGGAGTGCGGTACCTGGGTTGTGAGATGGTGAAAGGCGAGCGCCGAGATTAGGCAGATGACACCCCCCGGCACGCGCTTCGCGACCTCTGCGAGCGTCGGCTCGGAGAGCATCGTGCCGGGTACGCTGTAAAGGCCCCTCTCGATTCGCTCCACAAGCCCCTGCTCATGCGCCATTCGCAGGTACTGCCGATGGATTCCGATCTCCGCCAGATCCCGGGGACGCAGCACCCCCTTCCTTCTGGCCAGACTGACAACCTTTCTTACGCTTGGATTCACAGCAATGGACCTCTTTTACGTTTTCTCGGATATTATCGACAAGTACCGAGGAAAAGTAAAGGGCGCCGCGCCTATGTGGACTCTTTCAGCGCGCTCCTGTGCCTCTTGCCGTTAGCCCCTGTGCCTCTGCATTCGCATTCTCCGCCCGGTCGCCACGTCTCTCGATCACCCCGTCACGGGCTTCTCAGTCCCCCGGCCGCGCCACTCCGTTCGCAGCATCGACATGCAGTACCACCCGACGAATTTCCCGTCGATCTTGTGCGCTTCTCTCATGAAGCCGTCGACTTGGAATCCATGCTTCCTGTAGAACGCGATCGCGCCTTGATTCCCCTCATCCACAAATAGCTGCACCCTATGCAGCCCCTGCTCCTCGAAACAAACCCTGAGCGTGTGTTGCATCAAGGCCGATCCGATGCCTTTCCTCCTCCGCCCCTCCTCGCCGACGAGTATCTGCCCTATGTGCCCCAACTCATTCGCCCAATCGAGGACCACATGAACGAAACCCACCGCCTCCCCGCTATCGTCTACGGCCTTGAGCCCTATGTCACTGAGCTTCCCGTCCTTGCTCCTTGTGAGCAGCTTCTCAAGCTGATTATCGCCTACAGGTTTCCGAAAGATCCTGAACAGATGTGGATCGATCCACGGTCGTATGAAGTCGAAGTCCCGCCGCTCAAGGTCTGCTATCTGCATTTCTCCCTCTGAACGCAATAGAGTGTTGCCAGAACAACTCTGCCTTGAACCGTACCTCCCACAGTACCTCTTGGATTGAAGGCGACCCATCCTAAACGCCAATATCAAATCGCGCTGTCGCTGGGCCTCAGAACTGAATACGCTCCTAAGGAGTAGGCAAGCAAGATGTCCACTGAGCGCGTCGTAGGGTTTGCTGTGCGGAGGATATCGCTTGGATAGTTGCGCATAAGTGCTCTCATACGCGGTGAGCCACCTTCCACATACCCGCAACTCAACCTAGCAGCTCATCGGGCGCCATCGTTTTCACACCGAAGCGCGACATGGATCTCAGCTCAAGCTGCATTCTGCTAATCCAGTCGCACTAACTTTGCCTTGAATCTTGCTCTTGAGCCCTTCGGTCCTTCCTTGCGTTCAAACGATACTTTCTGCCCTACATCAAGCTTCGTGAGGCCACGCACTTGCACGTCACTTAGGTGGACGAACACTTCGTCTCCAGCAAGGTCTGCTCGGATGTAGCCGTATGTGCCATTCCACTCCGAGATTCTGCCCATCTCTCGGCTACCTATGGGGCCGCGCTCGACCTTCCATGCTCTCAGGCCATCATAGCTGAACCCAAGATAGAAATTGACAATCGCGTTGATGTCCTGAGGTGCGCGAAATTCATCGCTGGGTGGCCAGAACGCAGATACGGCCTCGCCAATCCGAATCGATCCTGCGTGGCCGCCCTCAATTCTTTCGATGCTACCTTGGACCCGGGTGAGCATGCTTCGGTCCCGGTAGAACATGGTGACGCGATCCCAACCGCCCAACTCCGATCTGTTCGCGATCGGACACCAGTCAGGCCGCAGGGCAAGCCACTCGTAGCAAATGGTACGTCTTCCTACGGCGAGTTTCTTGCATTTTCTTAGGTAGGCCATCAGGTTAGTTTCGTCACGATCGATTTTCGCCCGCCATAGTAGAAAATGTAGTATGTATAGGTAATAGTATGCCTCAACAGAGTCGGAACGAGCCGCCCATGATTCTAGCCGACCGAGCGCGTCCAGGTAGGTGAATTCGGGGAGTCGCCTAAACGCCTGAAACCATATGCGAAGATCGTGCTCGTTTGTGGGATCTTCGCTAAGATTGTCCCGCATAAGGTCAGAGATGCTCTGAAGCTCCGCACGTGGCACTGCTCCCCACGAGCGTCTATTCTTGGCAAGATACGCGCTTGCCAGTATCCTACGCACATTGTCCTTGTCAGCAGCTTCAGTCAGCAGCCGGGTCCAATTGGCTATGATTTCGCCGTGTTGACCATATACCTTGTTAAGGCCCCGTTGGCACCTGCGCTCGTACGACGAAGAGTCAGCAAAGGAATCCAGCTTGCTCACACGTGCCAAGAGGTCTTCAGCGAGAACAATCTGCTGCCTGAGCCACTCACCAGCGCTGCCAATGTCCTGCATTTCCCCTAGACTAAACGCGTTGGCGGCCTTTAGAACACCCTCGGCCACGGTGAGTATCATCTGCACATGAGTTATGTAACTAAAAGAGCTTTCGGGAGCCAGCTCCCTGCTCTTGCTGAAACACTCCGCAGCCAAATCTACCAAAGGTTGCACTTTATCAACAACCTCGCAGGGGGTGGGCTTGGTATCCTTCCTTGACAGCTCCTTGAGTTCATACGTGATCCAAAAACGCCGTACCATCCCCAGGGTGTGATACTGTAGGCCGTCGCCCGGTGCCAATTGAATAGCCTTCTTAAGGTAATCCTCCGCCTTCTGAAAATCGCCTTCCATTGAATAGATATGATGCCGTCCAAGGTGGTTCCAGTAGTGTGGCTCGTTGGGAAACTGCTCGGTAAGCTCCTTTAATATAAGGTGCTGGTCGGCTCTTCCGGGTACCGCTTGGATAATCTCGGAGAACTGCGTCTTGGCTCTAGGAGCATATCCCCAGACATTTCTGGATATGAACACTTGCTGTAGGAGTTCTCGTGCCCGGTCCGACTCTTCGCCACATACCCTCTTAACGTCGCGTATGAATTCCTTGCACAGATGAGCCAATGCATCACGCCAGCCATCGCGCGTGTAAGTACTGCCACCCAGCAATTGCCGCAAAACCTCTTCGGCAACGAGAGCGTGGCTCAACTTAAAATCCCGGCCGTGCCTAAGAATCAGCTTAGCGGGACCAGTGCCAAAAGATGATTCGATATCAAAGGCCAGCGACTTATCCATCTCAAGCAGGTCTAAAAGCATTGCCTCGCTCATTCCGAACTGCGAGAATCTGGTTATCAACGCCAGATAGAGAAGAACCTTTCTCGGACGGTAGGCGATGCCCCTAATATGCGCACCGACATAACGATCCAGACCATCATAGTCTCTTCCGTATGTGATTAGCCCATAGAAGAAGGGCGAGCGCTGATTTCTCAATCGCAACTCTTGAGAAGCAGTTATTAGGTCAAGGTGGTGCCTCTTGGCCAAGTCGTTCGTGCGCTTGCAATAAGCTTTCCTGAACTTTTCTGCCTCACTGTCACCAAGTGGGTCAACAATGCCTACCCCATGGCGCCCGGATGCTCCGGTCGTTCGAATGGTGTGAAGAACCACGATCTTGGAGTGCTGCGAAGCCAGCTCGCGGATTAGGTCGACACGCTGCTCTTCACTCATCAGTGAAGCATCAGCGACCATGAGGACCGGTTTCTGGCATAGCTTGTAGAGAACATTTAGCCGGTCTGGAGTCCATTTTGAGAAACGTCGCAGGACGGCAACGGGATATTGTGTGCGCAGATCCCATGCCGTTCGCAGGGCAGCGGTGGTCCCGCCAGCCCCGGGCGAGTGATACAGATTCACGTGGCCGCTGTGCGTCCCTTTCAATAGATCGCTGACATCCGTCGACAAGCGGTCGGCTATGTCACGTCTTATGTCTTCCCCGAATTGGAGATCCGCCCACGTGGGCGGATTCCCGCGCCAGAACTCATCTTGGTTGCCAATATCATTGGCAGAGGTCTGCAAGACCATAGAATGCAGAACGTCAAAGTCCTCCTCTATGTTCCTCAGGTCTCGGGCCGTGATCTTCACCGGGCCGTCAATGCCCGGGAGTTCTGGATCGTGCGCATCAGATGTTGAGCCGTACATGGCTTGGACGCACGAGACGAACTCTGAGGGAGTCATGTCAAGCGACAGTCCTACATCACCGACTTCGCCGCACGCTCGTGCATCAAGGATTATCACCTCTGCCATGTCCCGAAGTACTTCATCTACTGTTTCCAGCAAACGCGTCAATCTGTCGGAGGTCAGTCCCCGACCTGGGAGAACTAGTACCTTGACGCGCTCCGGAGCAATCGCTCGACGCATGTCCTCACACAAGACGCGAACAACAGGTAGGTAATCCCTGCGCCACTCGGGTAGAGATGCCGGCACAGATTCGCTCCTGCTTGGCCAGCCATTGGCCATGGCCCAAGCGGTGCCGCGCTCAAAGCTGACTTGGAGCGGTTGCCGTCCATACTGAATTACTGAGCGCAATTGAGACAAGAGCGGCGCCGCAATCGAATGCAGTCCGTTCTCGCTACTCTCGGGATCGAAGTCGATGATTGCTGACCACGGCAAGAGCCCCAAACTCGCCCACGGATGACCGGGTTCGCACGCGCCCGTGACCAGTACGAACTTTGCATTGGTTGAGTCGAAGCGGTTGAGCTTCTCCCACAAATCCATCCACGCTTGCGGTGAGCGTTCATTGGAACAGGTCTGCACTGAAGATGCCGACCCACCGGGCGGTGCAATCCTAAGGGTGTTTATGATTCCTGAGGTATCATGGGAGAAGAACGCCTCCATGTATTCGTGGGCAGCTTTGGCTCCGTACGCGAACGCCAGTCGTCGATCATTCTCAGACAGCGTCGACTTGTTGACGAAGTTAAGCGCGGCAGCGACTCTTGCCAACAGAGTCTGTGCCTTGGTGGCGGTTAGCCGTGCGGGCTCCTTCAACTTCCACCATTGATCTATACTCCGACGCGCTCCGTGGATGGCGTGCACTAAGCCGTAATCGCTGATTGGCACACGCTTCGCAGGGTCGGTTCCCTCATCTGCGCAGGCTGCATCCAGAATCCCCAGCATTCTTTCTGGCCCCACGCCTGAAAGGTATTGCAGAAGTAAGTCCAGTTCCCAATACGCTTGGTCATAGCCGAGGGGGCCCCTCCGTGATAGGGCGAAATCGATGACCCAAAACTGCTTCTCCTCTGCATCGTGGAGACTAAAGAGGACGTTCCGAGAATGCAGGTCTCCATGCAGCAGCCCTATGAAGCGGGTAAGCATTGCCTGACGGGCAAACGTAGTGTCACAGAACCACAGAGGGTTGATGAGAATCCGACCGCCGATTGTGAACGCTGGGCCACCACCCGTCTCATGCCGTGCGTATTCATGCAGCGTGGGGGCTTGTTGAGGATCAAGACGGTATGTCAGCCAATCCTCCAAAGACCGACGCGCCGATACCTGCGCGTCAATCTCATACTCTGATCCAAGACAAGCCAGTAACCACACCGAGACTTGGCTGACACGCTTTTCTATCTGGGCCGCATTCATGCCCTCCGCAGTGATCAAGCCTGCAAGGTTGCCTCCGGCAATGCAGTAAAGGATGGCGGTCCTGCCCTCTCCGCGAAAACTCCCCGCGAGATCCGGCACATGGCGTTGCTCAGCTGCGCAATCTAATTCGGCTACGAGACGGTGCCGCTCAGCTTCGGTTGGCTCTGCCGCGTTCCATTCGCTCTCCTTGTCGATCTTCAGAATGTATTGTCCAGAGGCTACCTTGCTAGGCGTATTGGCTGGCGTCTGTATATCCACCATCATGACATGCGCGCCAGATCGGCCGCCAGTCATATCCAATAGAACAGACAGCCGTGAATTGGGAGCCATTACCTGAAGGGCCTGCGAGACAAACCTGCTGCATTCCGGCGGAACCGACAAGCATTCAGCCATATGCCCCCCTACAAGGTTTGGACATCTATGAAGATCCGTTCTTATCATAGGTGCCGCAAGCCATATGACTATCAACGAATCCGCAGACTACATTCAGCCGATGTGACGTACACAGGCTTGTGCTATATCATGCTGCGTGGCCAGACCGGCAGCGCACCACCTAGGCCCCTATTATACTTGGCACATTTCCATGTCAAGGCTCATGCATGTGCACGTATTTGACACGCGGGAGATGTCGCGACGACTTCTCAGCCTCACACGATGTGAGCCCGCTGGGGACGCACAAGTTATCTCTTCCAGTTCCCGCCCGTCGCATCCAATGAAACACCCCCGGCTGCTTTCGCTGTCGGGGCTCATGGTGTCTATCTCAGTGTGTCGGTTGCAGCGCTTGCTTCGGCCTTCAGCCTTCAGTCTTCAGCCTGCATTTCTCACCGGTCAATGCGCGGCAATCCTACCCCCCGCTTCCCGCAAAATCAATAAGCCGCTACAAAAATGCTTCAGCCTTAAGGTTCCGATTTCTCCTGGCTCATGCCTTTGCCCGGTTTCGCTCCGGTCTCCGGTCTCAAGTCTCTAGTCTGTTCTTCTTCAGACTTCGGACTTCGGTCTGATTTCATGCCTTTGCCCAAGCCGCAAGCCCCAAGCCTCAAGCCTGCGGCCCTTGGCCGCTCCATCTGTGTGCATCGGTGTGCATCTGCGGCTGATCAGATCTTAGTCTCATCATCGGCGCGCATCGCCGGCGGTCCCCTTCGCACCCTCTTGCCGTGGCGTCTTGTCCGCCGTCTTGTCGTCCGTCTTGTCGTCCGCAGTCTCGACGAAGGACGAAGCCTCGGCGAAGGAGGAAGCCTTGCCGAAGGACGAAGCTTCAGCGAAGGTGGAAGCCTCAAGCCTGCGGCCCTTGGCTGCCCCATCTGCGTCCATCCGCGGATCGTGAGGCGTGGTGTGTCGTGCCTTTCCTTCGGTCTTCAGCCTTCAGCCGTCAGCCTGTTCTTCTCTATACCCCCCAAACGGAAAATCCGCGATTTCCCAACTTTTTTCAAATCGTGTTACCCCATTACCCGCAAGCTCTTACGTCAACCCGGCTTTTCTGCGCTCGCCGTTTCCCACCCCGCCGAGGCTCGATTTCTCTATAACCGCCCCAAATACGGAGGGACCGTTTCTCTGCTGTCTCGCGATGTGTCCGCGTGGTCCGGAATGAACTTGAGAGTACTGCAAGTCTCTTTTTGTGAAATGCCGCGATTTGGCCCGAAACGGGCGCTTTCAGGCACTTTCGCAGTTTTGGGCTTGCAGTCCTTTCATTCCTGCCCCTACCGTTAGGCGGGCAGTGTTCTTGCTTGTATCGCTCTGGTGTGCCTGCGGACTGAGGATGTCTTTTTCGGTTGTACGGTTTTGCTCCGGTCTCCGGTCTGCGGTCTCCAGTCTGGTCGGTTCGCCCTCGAACCGACCATTCGTCACCGTATCCTCTCCCAATGCGGTTCGGGCGAAAGAGCCTCGACAAAGAAGACAGCCGCCCTTACGACGATTGTTCCGTGGTGCAGCTCGGTGGCGTTGACGCCTCCGTAGCGTGTGTTCTCGCCGAAGCAGAAGTGACAGGTGCCGCGCGCGGCTTCGCTTTCCATGATCACGTCGGACACCAGCGCGGCGCCGTTGCCTCCGATGCCGACCTCGGCGAGTTGGGTGTTGGCGCTGTCCGCGGCGAACGCGTCCTTCATCGTGCGGCGATACTCGACGAAGACCTTGTCTTCGCCGTCCTCGCAGCGCACATCGGCAACGCGCCCCTTGCGTATCTCGACGGTTATTGGCTTGCCGACCCTGCCGAACTGGACGGCTCCATCGACGACGATGACGCCCTCAACAGACGCCTCCACCGGCGCGGTGCATATTTCCCAATCGAGGGCGCTCCACTTCCTCGCGGTGAATTGGATGTCCGTGCCCGCCGGCGTCGTTATGCGGAAGCGTGCGTTGTCTCCGAAAGCGGATTTGAGTGCCGCAAGCCAGGCTCGGTCTTGAGCTACGTCCGAGCCATAAAGCCTCACGAGGCTCGGCATCGGCGTGACCGCGTCGAAGAACACAGGGCCTGCGGCCGCCTCAACCGACGGCCCGTCCTTGTACACGAAATGGCGATGCAGCTCCTGAGGGCCCCACATGCGCGCCGAGGCGAGGACCATGAGCGCGGCGTTGGCATCAGAAAAGGCCTTTGAGGCATGCTTGTGCGCATCGGGAACGTCTTCGGGGACTTCGAGCAGCGTCACTGACGTGCCGCGCGCCTTGAGCCTCGCGGCAAGGGCGTCCGCCAGCGCGCGCTTCTCGGCGCAACACACGATCGCCACGCCCTTCGTAGCGGGAGGTCTGAAATAGTGGTCGAGAATGTTCGCAGCCGCGACAGAGATGGAATTTCCGCGCACTGTTGCCTCCGGAGTTGCCGGGTCTTTCGCTTCCTCCGACGCAACGAGAATCGTAGCCGCGAACGCGCCGCATACAAGGGCAATTGCCGCGGCCAACGTTGAGTGTGTCACAATCGACTCCTTTCCACAGGCTCTCTCGGGAGATATCGACGGCGATGGTTGAGTACACGCGCTTGGACGACGAATCGACGTGCTGCGTTTCAACTGCCCCGCGCATGCACGTTGCTCAAGCCCTTTTCAGGCCAATCTTGGTTGCAAAAACCCCGTATGGAGGCTATATTTGGGCGGCTTTTCCAATCGAAAGACCTGTATCGCGTGATCTTAAGGACGGCCAAAATGCGCAAGCACATCGTGGGGATCGCCGGGCTGGGGGTGGTCGGCGGGGGAGTGGCAGCGATTCTCGAGAAGAACCGCGCGGAGATCGCCAGGCGCACCGGCGTGGAGATCGTCGTCGCGAAAGCCGCCGAAAAGGATGCCGCGAAGATCGCAGAGCTCAAGCTCGAAGGCTGCGCAACCATCCCAGACGCGATGGGGCTCTTGAGCGACAAATCGATCCAGACCGTGGTCGAGGTCATCGGCGGCACAGGCTTCGCCAAGGAGTTCGTTTTGAAGGCCATTGCCGCCGGCAAGAATGTTGTCACCGCCAACAAGGCACTCCTCGCCGCCCACGGCATAGAGATCAGCAAGGCCGCGCGGGCGAAGGGCGTGACGGTTGGTTTCGAGGCATCGACCGCAGGCGGGATCCCGATCATCAGGACGCTTCGCGAAGGTTACGTCGGCGACAACATTAAGAAGATCATCGGAATCCTCAACGGCACCTCCAACTACATCCTCACCCGGATGTCCCTTGGCGGCGGCACGTTCAAGGAAGCGCTTTCCGACGCGCAGAACAAGGGGTATGCGGAGGCCGACCCGACGCTCGACATAAGCGGCGGCGACAGCTCTCATAAGCTCGTCATCCTCGCGCGCCTCGCGTTCGGCGAAGATTTCCCCATTGAAAGCGTCTATGTCGAAGGCATCACTGGAGTTGCGCCGGTGGACATTAAGTACGCCGCAGAGCTTGGCTACCGCATCAAGCTTCTCGCACTCGCCAAGCGCCGCGACGACTCCGTGGAGCTCCGCGTCCACCCCGCGCTTGTGAAGGAATCGCACCCCCTGGCCCACGTGGAAGGGGTGTTTAATTCCGTCTTCGTCGAAGGGGAATTCGTGGGCGAAACCATGCTCTACGGTCAGGGCGCCGGCCGCTGGCCGACCGCAAGCGCCATCGTGGCCGACCTCATCGACGTCGCCACCGGCCGAGCAAGTACGGTTGCCTGGCGCGAAGCCGAGGGCCGGCTTAAGGTTAGGGAAATCGGCGATGTCGACGCCCGTTACTACATCCGCTTCCAAGCCATCGACAAGCCCGGCGTTCTCGCCGCGATCTCAGGTGTCCTCGGCGAGCAGCAGATAAGTATCGCGTCCGCGATCCAGAAGGATCGCCGCGTCGGGCAATCCGTGCCGCTGGTGATCCTGACGCACTCGGCGAAGGAAGCGTCCATCCAGAAGGCGCTCTCCATCATCGCGGGGCTGGAAGTCATGACAGGCAAACACGTTGTGCTCAGGGAAGAGGAATAGACCGTGAAATACGGAATGGTCATTTTCGACGGCGCCGCGGATCTGCCGCTCAAGGACCTTGGCGGCCGTACGCCGCTTGAAGCCGCCAATAAGCCGCACACCGATGCGGCATCCAAGCGAGGGGTGACCGGCGTCCTGCGATCGATCCCCGCCGGCTACCCGCCGGGTAGCGACGTCGCAATTATGAGCATCCTCGGGTACGACCCGCATGTGTATTACACGGGACGGGCACCGCTCGAGGCCGCGAATCTCGGCATAAAGCTCAACGACGGCGATTGGGCGGCCCGATGCAACCTCGTGACCATAACTCAAGGCAGGATGGCGGATTACAGCGCTGGCCACATTTCCAACGACGAAGCCAAGGAAATCATCGCCACGCTCAATAAAGCCTTTGCAGGCAAAGGCTTAGAGTTCTACGCCGGCAAGAGCTACCGCAACCTCCTTATCTTCCGTGGCATCGGCAGCCTGAGCGTCAAAACCGAGCCCCCTCACGACATTGCCGGTAAGGAAACACGCCCCTACCTGCCCTCAGGGCCTGATGGCGCGCGCTTCCAAGCGCTTATGGACGCGGCTGCGCCTCTACTGGCGAATCATTCAGTTAACGCCAAGCGCCGCGCGGCGGGAAAGCCCGAGGCGACGAGCATCTGGCTGTGGGGCGAGGGGCGTGGAGCGAAGTTTCCGTCGTTCAGGGAGCTCTATGGTCTTGGCCCGGCAGTGATTACGTACGTGGACCTTGTCGCTGGAATCTGCGCTCTTTCCGGCTGGGAAAGGATTGCGGTGCCGGGCGCGACAGGGTATTATGACACGGACTACAGAGATAAGGGCGTGAAGGGCGCGGCGGCGCTCGCGACGCACGATCTTGTTTTTGTGCACGTGGAGGCGCCGGACGAGGCGTCGCACAACGGTCATGCGGCGGAGAAGGTCAAGGCGATCGAGAATATAGACCGCTGGGTGGTCGCGCCGATGATGGAAGCACTGGAGAAGTACGGCGACTACCGGTTCCTCGCCCTGCCGGACCATTATACGCTGACCTCGTCGGGGGCGCACGGCGGCGAGCCGGTGCCATTCACGATGTGCGGCGCTGGCGTAAAGGCGGGGGGCGCGGCCTTCACGGAGAAAGAAGCGGCCAATGGGCCGCATCTCGAAGAAGGCTGGCGGCTTATGGAAGCGTTTCTCGGGAAGACAGGCCAGTGGGCCTTGTAGTTAAGTCACCCAAATCGGCGGACCACAGATGTCTGCACGTCAGATGAAGATGGCCGGAGCGCGGAGGGTCACAGCGGGGCTCAATCAAGCCCCGCGGTCGATCGTAGCCGCGCTATAGTTGTTGTCTCGTTCTGTTTCGGCCATTTTCCCCTCGGAGGCAATTGCAATGAATATCAAGGTGTACGATACCACCCTTCGTGACGGTACGCAGATGGAAGGCGTGAGCCTTACAGTTCTCGACAAGGTGGCGATAACCGAGCAGCTCGACTGGCTCGGCGTCCACTACGTAGAGGGCGGCTTTCCCGTCTCCAACCCCAAGGACGAGGAGTATTTCCGTCGCGCGAAGGAGTTGAAGCTCAAGAACGCCAAGGTTGTCGCGTTTGGCATGACGCGGCGCGCGAAGAATACCGCGGCTGACGATCCGACGCTTACTGCGATGGTGGAGTCCGGCGCGCCGGTACTTGCCGTAGTGGGCAAGGCGTGGGATTTTCACGTGAAGGAGGTCTTGAGGGTTTCGTTTGATGAGAACGTCGCGATGATCGCCGACTCGATAAGGTTTCTCAAAGACGCCGGCCGCGAGGTGGTCTTCGACGCAGAACATTTCTTCGACGGCTACAAGGCCAATAGCGAGTACGCGCTCAGGGTGCTTGAAGCGGCGACTAAGGCGGGCGCGGACTGGCTGGCGCTGTGCGATACCAACGGAGGCAGTCTGCCGGAATGGATCGAGGAGGCTATCAGCGGCGTGAGGAAGCGGCTTGATACGCCGCTCGGCATCCACTGCCATAACGACTCGGGGCTTGCGGTCGCGGGCAGCCTCGCGGCGGTGAAGGCGGGCGCGACGATGGTGCAGGGGACGGTGAACGGTTTCGGCGAGAGATGCGGCAACGCCGACCTGACCGCGATCATCCCGAACCTGATGCTCAAGATGGGGCACAAGGCGATTCCGGAAGAGAACTTGAAGCGCCTTACGGAGGTGTCGCGGTTCGTGTGGGAAGAAGCGAATTTCGCCGTCCCGGTGAACCAGCCCTACGTCGGACAATCGGCGTTCGCGCACAAGGGCGGGATGCACGTGCACGCGGTGTCGCGTGACACGAGGACTTATGAGCATATAAGGCCGGAGCTCGTGGGCAACGAGCGGCACATACTGATTTCGGAGCTCTCCGGCGCATCCAACGTCGCGCACAAGCTGCAGGAGATGGGCCTCGGCAGCGACAAGGACCTGACGCGGAACATTCTCCTCAAGGTGCAGGACCTGGAGCACGAGGGGTACCAGTTCGAGGCCGCGGAAGGCAGCTTCGCGCTTCTCGTGCGCAAGGTCGCGGGGACGTACAAGAAGTTCTTCGACCTCATCGGTTTCCGCGTGATGGTCACGCGCAACCACATCGGCGAGCCGAGCACCGAGGCGACTGTGAAACTGAGCGTGGGCGACATCATCCGCCATACGGCGGCGGAAGGGGACGGCCCGGTAAATGCGTTCGACGGAGCGCTCCGCAAGGCGCTTGAAGACATCTACCCGGCGCTGAAGACTGTACAACTGGTGGACTACAAGGTCCGAGTAGTGAACCCCCGGGCCGCTACAGCGGCTAAGGTACGCGTTATCATCCAAAGCCAGGACAACACGCACCGATGGGGGACAATCGGCGTGAGCGAAAACATAATCGAAGCGTCGTATGAAGCGCTTGCGGACAGTATCGAATACAAACTCATGATGGATGAGGAGAAATAGATGCCGGAACCTCTTGGAAAGGTTTACAGCCCGACCGAGGTTGAGGAACGCTGGCTCAAATACTGGCTCGACAATAACCTGTTCCACACCGAGCCGGACGGAAGGGAACCGTTTACGATCGTGATTCCGCCGCCCAATATCACCGGCGTCCTTCACATGGGCCACGGGCTCAACAATACTTATCAGGACATCATTACGCGGTGGCGGCGGCAGCAGGGGTACAACATGCTGTGGCTGCCGGGAACGGACCACGCCGCGATCGCGACACAGAACGTCGTTGAGAAGGACCTCGCGAAGCAGGGGATCAAGCGCCGCGACATCGGGCGCGAGAAGTTTCTCGAGATCACGTGGCAGTGGTACGAGAAGTACGGCGGGACGATTATCACGCAGCTCAAGCGCATGGGATGCTCTTGCGACTGGCAGCGGCAGCGGTTCACGATGGACGAGGGGCTGTCGGCCGCGGTGCGGGAAGCGTTTGTGAGGCTCTTCGAAGAGGGGCTCATCTACCGCGGACACTACCTCGTTAACTGGTGCCCGAGGTGCGGCACGGCGCTCTCCGACGACGAGGTCGAGCACGAGGACGTGCAGGGGAACCTCTGGTATCTGCGGTACCCCTTCAAGGACGGCACGGGCTTCGTCACGGTCGCAACGACGCGGCCGGAGACGATGCTCGGCGATACGGCCGTCGCGGTCAGCCCTAAGGATGACAGGTATACGCGGCTCATCGGGAAGATCGTTGTGTTGCCGGTCATAGGCCGGGAGATCCCGGTGATCTGCGACAATTTCGTGGACCCCTCTTTCGGCACCGGCGCGGTGAAGGTAACGCCTGCGCACGATCCGAACGATTTCGAGATGGGCGTTCGCCACAGTTTGGCCAGCGTGGAGGTCATCGACGCCGAAGGCAAGATGACGCAGGCTGCGGGGGAGTACGCGGGACTCGACCGATTCGAGTGCAGGAAGCTCCTCGTGAAGCGCCTCGACGGCGAGGGGCTTCTTGAGAAGACCGAGGGGCACACGCACGCGGTGGGTCACTGCTACAGGTGCAACACGATTATCGAGCCGCATCTATCGGACCAGTGGTTCGTGAAGATGAGGCCGCTTGCGGAACCGGCGATTGCCGCGACCAATGACGGCTCGGTGAAGTTTCATCCGGAGAGGTGGACGAAGGTCTATCTCTCGTGGCTGGAGAACGTCCGCGACTGGTGTATATCGCGGCAGATATGGTGGGGCCACAGGATACCCGCGTGGTACTGCGACGACTGCGGGCAGGTTTTCGCGGATCGAGGGGTCCCGACCAAGTGCCCAGAGTGCGGCTCGACCAATATCAGACAGGACGAAGACACGCTCGATACGTGGTTTTCGAGCGCGTTGTGGCCGTTCTCGACGCTCGGCTGGCCGAAAAAGACCAAGGACCTCGACTACTACTATCCGACGGATCTACTCGTCACGGACCGCGGGATCATCTATTTCTGGGTCGCGCGCATGGTGATGTCTGGGATCAAGTTCATGGGCGAGCCGCCGTTCTCGGACGTCTACATAAACGCGACGGTCTTGGACGAGCAGGGGCGCAAGATGTCGAAGTCTCTGGGCAACGGCATCGACCCCATCGATATCATCAACCAGTACGGTGCGGACGCGATGCGGTTCAGCCTCGTGCTTCTCACGGCCGAGGGGCAGGACGTCAAGCTCGCGGTGACGCGCTTCGAGATGGGGCGCAACTTCGCGAATAAGCTGTGGAACGCGGCGCGCTTTGCGCTTATGAACCTTGAGGACCTCAAAGACCTGACGCCGCTCAAGCCGGAGGATCTCGCAATTGAGGACAGGTGGATCGTGGACGAGACATCTCGCACCATCGAGCGACTGACCAAAGCCCTTGAAGGCTATCATTTCCATGCTGCCGGCGAGGTTATCTATGACTTCGCGTGGCACAGTCTGTGCGACTGGTATCTTGAGGCGATAAAGAGGCGGCTCTACGGCGACAAGCCGGAGGAGAGGCGCGTCGCGCAGAAGGTGCTGGCCGCGGTCCTGGATTCGCTTCTGAGGATGCTTGCGCCGTTTGTGCCGTTTATCGCGGAAGAGGTATGGCACAAGCTCGGCGAACTCGTGCCGGACAGGGGCGTATTCGCGCCGAGGCCGGCAGAGGAGACGATTACGTACGCGGCATGGCCGGAATCGGACTGGTTTCCAAGGGACGAGGATGCACACAGAGACCTGCCTATCGTGTGGGAATTCATCCGGGCAGTCAGAAACATACGGGCGAAACACGGCCTAAGCGGGCACACAAAGGTCCCCTTGACTGTGACGACGACCACGACCACGCCTACGACCACAACCTCTTTGGCAGCGAGTCCCACGACTACTACACCGCCGGGCGAGGCTGCTGCTGACACAACTACTGGGACACCGCGCACCACAACGACCACACCGCCGCCTAGCAAGGTCTTCGATATTGTTGTGCAGAACGAGATCCTGATCAGGGACTTCGCAGAGGTGGAAGTGGTTAGGGCAAGAGGCGACATTCCGAAACCTCCATCTTCGGCTGTTGAGATCGTTGCTGGCACCGCGGCCTATGTCCCTCTTGCGGGGTTGATGAATTATGACGAGGAACGGAAGCGACTCCAAGGAAGAATAGATAGGGCGGAGAAAGGCCTCAAGTCCGTAGAGGCGAAACTTGCTAACGCGAACTTTGCTCAACGCGCCCCAGCTGACGTGGTTGCCAAGGAGCGAGCGCGAAGAGATGAATTGGCAGCGGACCTCGCGAAGTTAAGGGCCGATCTGACGGATATTGAGAAACTGTAAAGCGCGCTACTGTTGTTGTGACGGTGTCCTGGGGATGGCCGTGGGCTGTCCCTTTTCTCACAGTTAGGGGATAGATCGAGACGAAAGAGACGGTTCCCTGCACCAGAGGCGCAGAAATCGTGGCAACTTCAGCCACCATCGCCATGTGTCAGTGGCGTCGGAGGACTCCTTTACGATTGCTGCTTGAGAATGCGTCAGTGTTGTGTTCTTGGCGTTTTCATCTAGTCTGGGTTGGTTGTGCGCGGTGAATCATGGACGAAAAGGAGTTCCGTGAACGCATGGTAGCGGTTGACAAGGAGCTCGCTCTGAAAGGCATTCCTGCGGCGCTACGTAGTTTCCATGCATACTTCAGTATCAGCGGCGCGAAGTCTATGAGAGGGCACACTAACTTTGACCCGTCTTTGGGACTCTATGAAGGAACGAACCTCTTTTTGAGCATCGACGAGTGGTACGTGGCAACTTATCCTCGGAGGGTGATAAGCGCGAGGGATTTCGGCGCGAGACCTGTCCTTATAAGATCGGAGCTCTTCCTGATGCAGATCCCGGCGGCGCCTAACGCGAATCCGGAGACAATGTCCGCCATGAAGTACATAGAGGGTATCTGCGGATCGTTGGTACAGATTCTGGATCAGAACGAAAAGGACGACATCCAGGCCCGGTTCAACCTGTACTTCAGAGAGGGGTCGAGGCTAGCCCTGTTGGGGGTTCGGACCAAGGAGTTCTCTGGTCCGAATGCGCCGCTAGCGGCGGCACTCATAGCACACGGGCTTGCAGACCTGCATTCCGTTAGCAGGTCGATACTTCAGTCACAGCCGTCGGCACACTTATGGTCGGCACAGCAGGCCGTGGAGAAACTCCTGAAGGCTTACCTTTCGCTCTGTGATCCTGCGATGAATGTGGCGAAGCTCAAGCGCACATTCGGCCATAACCTGTCGTTCCTCCTGAAGGAGTGCGCAAAGCACTGCGCTGCTTTTCAACAAGCATCACAAGACATTGCGAGAGTAAACATAAATCCTGAAGAACGGTATCAAGGAGCCGTGGTTGCCGTCGGCGATGTGCTGGCAGCTATTGATACCGCGTATGCGATCTGCGATCTGACCGCACGTGTGATCTTCGCTATGCTTAAGGAAAGAAGATAACAATCTTCGCATGAGAGGTGTCGGAGCGGTCCAATAACGTGTATTTGAAGCTCCCGGTCTCGACGCAGATGCTATCTTGGCGCACGCAGGACGCTATCGTGAAGAACACCAAGAACGACATTCCGCGCGCAGCGATCTCAGTGAAGTAAGATGCTAACTCCGGAGGAAAGCGAATGGGTATCATGGACGGGGTGAACGCCGTTATCACGGGTGTGGAGAGGGTACGAGAAGTCTCCCAAAAGATTCATGATGCGGACCTTCAGAATGCTATTGCGGATCTTACACTTACGTTGGCGAAGGCGAAAGGCGAGATGGCAGAGGTTGTTTCGCGGAATGCAGAGCTGCAAGAGGCGCTGAATGAGCTTAGGTCGCAAGCTGAAGTACGGGCGAACGTGGAATTCAAGAATGGCCTGTATTTCCTCAAGGAGGAAATGCCTGGCTATTCGAAGGGGCCGTTCTGTACGAGATGCCTCGACTGCGATGGCAAACTGGTCACGCTTCGCGGGCCCGGTTGGGTGCACGGCGAGAAAGGGGGTCCCGGAGCCCTGCTCGCAAAGGACGGGACAGGCTGGATATGTCCCGAATGCAGGCGCAGCAATAGAATGTAGACAGGTTTGTCTGCGGCCAGTTTCTGACATTGCTCTGGTCAGGACTGTTCCGCACAGCGGGTCATACGATGAAAATGACGTACGACACTTTCAACGTGCATCCAGATTGACTTCGGCGAGTGAGCGGAACGATGCTCTATTGCCCGATGCGCGGCGAGGACGTGGAAGCGGTGTTAGTGATGTAGAACGAGAGGAAGGCGGGGGAAGCGCTGGCGCAGTGAAACAGCGCGGGACGTGGAACCGGGAGAAAATGCGGGCGGGGCGAAGCTGCCTTGCCCGTTTTGTTTGGGCGTTACTGGGCGAGAGTAGTGTCTTTAGTCATGGCACCACCGTGATGGAGCGTGCGATTAACGGGATGGTCATCCGTGGAAAGGGACTCTTCTGGTGTGTGTGAGTCGCGCCGGCGCTCGAGCAAGGGCAGGCACGGGGGCCTGCCCCTACAGTTCCATATGCGGGCATCTGAGTGTATCCGAGAAGTCCTGACGCACACCGGCAACCTTGACCTTGCCGCGCGGCGAGCGATAATGTGTGTGCCTTGTGGAGGATGTGCGATGCGCGAAGTGGAATGCGAACTCTCGAAGATAATCATTAACGAGACGCAGGATGGCCAGGTGGTTTGGCTTACCGAGAAGGGCGGCAAGAGAACGTTCGCGATAGTGGTGGGGTTCTTCGAGGCATCGAGCCTTCGCGACAGGGTGAGGGAATTTGCCCCTCCAAGGCCGATGACGCACCATCTCATCATGAACTGCATCCGCGGCCTCGGCGGAGTGCTTGAGAGAATCGTCGTAGCGGACCTCAAGAATAACACTTACTACGCGAAGCTCGTCGTCCGGCACAACGACAAGATCGTCGAGATCGACGCGCGACCGAGCGATGCGCTGGTTGTGGCCGTGCAGGAAAAGGTCCCGGTCTTCGTGGCGGACACTGTCCTCGACGAAGCGAGCAAGTGGGCGGTTACGCCACAGATCTCCTTCTCGGCCGAAGAGATGTCGATGGCCGATGAGGAGAATATGATAGAGGAAGAGGAGCTCGAAGAGGAAGAGGAAGAGGGGGAAGAGGGAGAGGAAGAAGAGGGGGAAGAATAGTAACGCGGCTATCGCCGCGAGTGAGAAGGGTGCGCCGTCCCTGTGGGACGGCGAGAAGCGCTGAGCAGGTGATCAGGTGAGCAGGTGACCGCAGGCGGCAGTCCGGCGGACGAATTTCAGTGGAGCATGTGAGTCGGCTCTACTGCTCTCCTGCTCCACTTTCTCCTGCTCTGCGCGCCGAAGGCGCGCGGAGGGGTGGCTGAGCGGTTGAAAGCGACGGTTTTGAAAACCGTTGTAGGGGTAACCCTACCGGGGGTTCGAATCCCTCCCCCTCCGCCATGTCTTTTTTGTTAGTGGAGCTCGGTTTTCAGAATCGCTACCACTTCGCGAACCACTACAGATCGCATGTGACGCATGGGTAAGATAGGCTGGTGGTTGTCGAGGGCTGTACCGCGATTGTGAAAACCGTTGTAGGGGTAACCCTACCGGGGGTTCGAATCCCTCCCCCTCCGCCATATTCATTTCGCAGAAGAAGCTCGGTTTTCAGAGTCGCTACCACTGCGCAAGTCACTGTAGTTCCCACATAACCAACGGGTAAGATCGCCGCGGGTAGTTGAGAGCGATACCGCGATTATGAAAACCGTTGTGGGAGTAATCCCACCGGGGGTTCGAATCCCTCCCCCTCCGCCAGATTTTCGTCGCGGGCGAGGCTCGGTTTTCAGAATCGCTACCACTTCGAGAGTCACCGTAGTTCACACGTGACGAATGGGTAAGATTGTCGGGAGCAGTCAGGAGTCATACCGCGATTATGAAAACCGTTGTAGGGATAACCCTACCGGGGGTTCGAATCCCTCCCCCTCCGCCATGTTGTGCTGCCAAGTCGATCTGCCAGAGGGGAGCTGTCAGCGGATCGTACTGGCGGGCGACGCATGCGTCGCCCCTACAATGACACACACCGGCATATTTCACTGCAGACCGCATCGAGGCGGCGCAATCACATGATAGCTTTTGCGCCTTCGTAGACGCTGGGGTAGATTATGCCGCCGCCGGTGTTGCCGACTTTGGTGAAGAGGCGTTTGCCTTCGTGCTCGATGATCCAGGCGTCGGCGCCCCACGCGCCCCTCAATATGCCGCCGGAGAGCCGGAAGAGGCCCCACAGGCCGACGAATGCGATGCCCTGAGCGCGCATCAGACCCCATTCGGAGAGGGACATGAACACAAGCCGTTCGCCGTCTGCGGCGTTGGGGCGCTGTATTTCAGTAGCGGTGCCCTTGCCTGCGTCGAGAGCGAGGCTGCGAACGGAGTAAGACGGGTCGAGGACGAGGAGGCATGGAAGCGAGACAGCGTCCACAAACTCGGTCGCGATGGAGAGCGTTGCCGATGGCTCCCTGATGCCGTAGCTTGGCGAGTACCAGACGGGAGCAGGGGCAGCGCCGGGCGCGTCCGGCTGAGGTTCATTGGGCGCGGTCAGGATTTCGAGAGAGGCTCCTTTGGAAGCGTGTAGGGCCATTTCTTTTCTGTCGCGGTAGCGCGCGCGGGCGACGGTGCCGTCAATCAGGATGCGGGCATCGCCCAGGTGGAACCAGGCCTGCGCCGTGTGCGTCCCAGGGCACTTCACGCGGTCGATCACGAAGACAAGATCGCTTCTCAGACGCAGTACGTCGCGCGTGTGAGTGTAGGGGCGCGCGGGGCCGGGAGGGAGGATGCCTCGGACCCAATCGAGCTCATCGGAGAGGAAGCTTCCGGCAGGCTTCGCGTTGGCGAGGGTGAGCCAGCGGAAGGCCGAGGCAGGCTTCGCCTGAGAGTTGCCGTCGATGGTAACAGTATTGTGGAATGCCGTCGAACGGAAGGCGCTTCGCCACTCAGGAGCGCCGTTGTAGCGATACGTGCCGGAATCCGTGAGACGCTCGCCGCCGCGCCAGAGGGTTATGGAGAGCGCATCGGCATGGCCGTGGGCTGATACGGGAGTATACCCTTGGGGGCCGCAGTCGAATTCGACCTGCAACGCGCCGGAGGGGCTCTTCAGGACGGCGAGGCCGGCACCGTCGAAGAGGCCGCTCCGCCGCGGGATGGAATTGTGAGGAGGGGGCGGCGACTCCGGGCCAAGAAGCCAAAGCGTTTCAGCCGAGGGCGGCGAGGCGGGCGCGAGGGCGTCGGCGAAGAGGGTGGGCTGCCTGTGGCCGTTCACAACCGCTTCGCGTGAGAGGGGGCGCACGCGGAAGTCCGCGTCAGGGAACAGCCGAGTGCCGAGGGCGAGGTCACCGCTCAGGTCATCGGTCTCTGGCGACGCGAGACGGAGCGCGACGGCGTCGTCGCTATCCCCGAGGTGCGCAAAGGAACCGTCCGCGCGGGCAAGCGTGTTGAGAAACGCATACATGCCGCGGAGGCGTGCTCTGAACGCGGGCGAGAACGAATCCGGGCCGCCGACGGCGAAGCACACTCCGAAGAGCGCGGTTACGAAGCGGTGATACGAGGTCGATTGCTCGCGGGACGCGCCGCAGAGGAACGTCTGCCTTGCGATTTCGCGTTCCATGACGCGGCGGCCCGTGGCGCGCCAGCGCCGGCCTGCCTCGGTTGCCGAGAATTTCATCCCGAGGATAAAGAGCCCGGCAGCCTCGCCGATGATGTGGTTTGACGGGTTCAAGCCAAGGCTCATGAAACGCTCGAGATAAGAGCCGTGGAGATAGAGCGTTTCGACGAAGCGCCGGCGGAAATCCTGCGCCGCGAAAGCGGGCTCGGCGCCGATTGCGTCGTCTATGAAGGACCATGAGATCGCCCGCATTACGGCCTCCAGAGCGCTCGACCAGTTGGGGCCAAGCATGAAGGGGTTCGCGGACATCCAACCAGCCAGAAGCGCCGCGGCGCGGTCACAGAAGCGTGCGTCGCCGGAGACAAAGGCCCCTCTGGCGAGGTCGACTGTATCGGCGTGGCGCGAGAGCTCCCACGTGAAGCGCACATCGCGGCCTTCGCCCGACGTGATGTCGATATCGAAAGCCGGCGAGAGCTTCCACCGCTCGGGCGAGGGGAGTCCGGCAAGCCAGTCCGGCGTGCCGCCGGGGGCATTGAGAGGAAGCGCGCCGAAGAGTGTGAACTCGCCCGCGAGGACGCGCTCGGCCGCGGAGACCGCCTCCTCGGCAAGGCCTGCACGCTGGAGCGCTTCGACAAGCGATTGGCGCTCTGTGAGGGCCTTGAAGGCTGGGCTTGTTGTGAGTTCCTCCGGCGGACGGGGCTGCCATAGCGGGGACGTGCGCCTGAGTACCTTGAGCCTTATACGGCCGGCGATTTCGAGCGGCGGAGTCTGACCCAAAAGCCAAGCCAGCCGAGATAGTGAGATCATCTTACGAGGAGCCCTGCCGCCCCGGTACAAGGAAAAGCTCACCGTATTCTTCGTGTTCCACGGTGTAATACTTTAGTACGGCCTCCCTCAGATAGCCAGTGAATAACAAGCGGGGGCTGTCGCGCTCGTCCATGATTATCATGGAGAACTCGCGATTGCGAATGGGCTTAAGGAACACGTCCCTCGATACCACTCCCGCGTTCACCATCTGTCCGAGCTTGAAGAGGTCATTTGCGAGGTTTTCCGCGCGGGCGCCGGGCGCGAATCCCTGGTGGCAGCAAAAGACCATTCCGGAGTGCGTCTTGTACGCCGTGCTCAAAGCGGCGTCGTGCCGCAGGTCATAGCGGGTCTTGTCGCAAAGCCGCCAGAAGTTGTGGGTGAAGCCCGCGAAGATAAACACCGCCTGCACGGCGGCGATGAGGAGAACCGGCGGCACAAACCTGGCCGTTTTGGCGCGACGCATTGCGGCGGGCCACATAAGCCCGAGCATGATCGACAGTCCCGCGACGAAATCGAACATGTACGACCGGCTGGCGCCGTCGCGCCCGTTGGTAAACGCGGAAAGAAAACCGAAGAGCGTATAGAGCACGGGAAGAAGCAGGCGTTTGTCGCGCCACGCCACGGTTGCATAGATGACCCACGCGGCAAAGGGCGCGATGCAGAGCATTGCCGTGTCCGCGACGCGCTGTGCGCCGACGCCGAATTTGAAGTCTGCTACGCCGACGTACATGAGGACGTCCGTGAAGAAGGCCCTGCCGAACACGGCGTAACAAACGCCGAAACCCGCGGCAAGAAACGCGCAATACAATCCCGCCAACCGCAGGCTCTGTACGCGCCTGCCCTCGAGGAAAAGCGCCAGCAAGGCCGCAGCCGGCGCAATTACGGCATTCTGTTTGCTGAAGAATGCGAGCGCAAACGCGGCGAGCGCCCAGTACTTCGACTTGTCGGCGCCCGTCCAGAGATAGAGGCCAAGAAGCGAGAAGAATATGGCGGGGAAATCAGTCACGGCATACGGCGCGCGCGCAAAGTAGTGCCTTTCGACGAAAAGGAACAACCCGGCGACAAGGCCGGCCTTCCACGAAGCGGTGTATCGCCGGACGAAGAGAAAGATCATCGCCGCGGCGCCAATGAGAAACAGGGAAGAGAGGATTCGCATCGGGAGCGGCGTGGCGCCCCAGAGGCGCATCGTCAGCCCGCCCACGTACAGAAGTAGCGGCGTGTAGACGTTGAAATGGTAGGGGGGCGCGTCAACGTAACCATAGATGGGTTTGCCGCAAGCCGAATGCCACGCCGCGCCGAGGATGCAGCCTTCGCCATTGTCGATGGGGTAGGGGTACAGACTGTTGAGCCAGAGGCGTATGAGCATACCGACGGTGAGAATGCTCAGAAACGCAAGCGCGCCGATGGTGAGATAGTCGCGGCGTACGCCTGGGCCTTCGGTCGACCAAAGGAAGTCAGAAGCGTAACGCATTGCAGCGCCGCGCTGTCGCGCAAGGAACAGTCTCATTTCGTCGTCGCCTCAGATGGTCTGGGTGAATCAAGTCAAGGTGTCGAGCTCCATACTCGGCGAAGCACAAACTAAGAGCCTATCCTAATAACCATCGTGGCGGCGACGCCACGAGATACGAGCAGTGCGCGAAGCGAGGAGGAAGGCGTGTTCGATACACGCCGACGACGAGCGACAAAGCAATGCGAAGTATATCGTT
>Ga0315282_10004297_pt1 | contig 24875 bp, 20 predicted proteins | sample YL17G07_20_MG_FD_203693 | JGI IMG/M metagenome (GOLD analysis project Ga0315282, IMG submission 203693) | Sediment microbial communities from Yellowstone Lake, YNP, Wyoming, USA - YL17G07_20 | ecosystem: Environmental > Aquatic > Freshwater > Lake > Sediment | place: USA: Wyoming | collected... | reverse complement strand
ATTCCGACTCCGCCACCATGATGGACCGAAACTCAAGTGGCTCCTGCAGCCACATTAAGCAAGGCATTCAAAATAGGCCAGTCAGCAATGGCATCGCTTCCGTCCTTCATCGCTTCCGTCTCACGATAGGGTGAAGCGACCGAACCGCTATCGAGATGATCTCTTCCAATCACAATCGGTGCCTTCAGTTCTCCTCTGGCCACCATATCATTGAATACTTTTCCCATCCGCGCCCTCTGCCCGTACCCCAACCAGCAGATCCTTGCCGGGAGTCCTTGAAATTTTACTTTTTCCTTTGCCAGCTGAATCCATCGCGCCAGGGAGGCATCATCGGGAAATTCCCTTAGAATCGCATCGTCGGTTCTGTAAATATCTTCAGGATCTCCTGACAACGCAGCCCAGCGGAAAGGACCCTTCCCCTCACTGAAGAGAGGCCGGATAAAGGCCGGAACGAATCCAGGATAACTGAATGCCTCTTCTACGCCCGCCTCGAATGCCTGTGCCCGAATATTATTGCCGTAATCAAAAACAATCGATCCCTTTTTCTGAAATTCCAGCATTGCCCGTACATGAACCGCCATGGATTCCATGGCTCGACGAATATAGGTTTGCGGATCTTTCCGCCGAAGCTCGATGGCCTCATCAAGCGTCATTCCAGCGGGAACGTATCCATTTAATGCGTCGTGGGCTGAAGTCTGATCCGTCACCAAATCCGGCACAATCCCTCTCCGTATGATTTCCGGCTGGATCTCGGCTGCATTGCCAACCAGACCGATTGATTTGGGAATCCCTTTTTCCTTTGCCCCTAAGGCTAAGATAAGGGCATCCTCCAAACTCTTGGCCATCACGTCCAAATAGCCTGTCTCGAGACGACGTTTAATCCTTGCCGGATCGACCTCTACCCCTAAGAAAACACCTTCATTCATGGTGGCTGCCAAAGGCTGAGCGCCTCCCATTCCACCGAGACCTGCTGAGAGGATAAGCCTTCCCTTCAACGTCCCTCCAAAATGTTTCTTCGCCGCAGAGGCAAATGTTTCGTAAGTCCCCTGGAGGATTCCCTGGGTCCCGATGTAGATCCAGCTTCCCGCTGTCATCTGGCCGTACATCGTGAGTCCCAGCTCTTCTAATTCCCTGAACTTCTCCCAATTGGCCCATTTGGGAACGAGCATCGCATTTGAGATGAGAACTCGAGGGGCGTCTTCTTGAGTCTTGAAGATCCCCACAGGCTTGCCCGATTGAACAAGCAACGTCTCGTCATTCTCCAAATTTCTCAAACACTTCACCAGTAAGTGATAAGCCTCCCAATTTCTGGCCGCCTTTCCGGAACCGCCATAAACGATGAGTTCTGATGGTTTCTCCGCCACCTCCGGGTCGAGATTGTTCATGAGCATTCTTAAAGCTGCCTCGGTTTGCCAACTCTTACACGTGATCTTCGATCCCCTCGGCGCCTTGATTCCGACCTGTACACCGGTCATTGTATCCACTTTCTCTTTGACTTTTACTTTTTTCTTTTCCATAAGATCACCTCATAACAGCGAACTCCACATTCATTATAAATCTTTAGCCCAAATTGGCAATAACCAAACGAAGGCATTCCCATAAAAGGTCCATCAATCTGTCACTCCTGCGGAAGCAGGAGTCCAGAACTATTTAAATTCACTGGATTCCCGCTTTCACGGGAATGACGACAGTGGACCGAATCGGACTTTTTACGAATCCATCAATGAAGGATTCCGAAAAGCAGAAAAACAGGATTGTTGGGGCCTGCGCTTGGAGAGAAATAGACCGTGGTCTCCTGCGTAGGCGGATGAAGTTGTTGATCACGTTCCGCCCAAATAGGCCTTCTTAACCTCTGCGTTCAGGGCCAATTTTTCGGCTTCATCGCTCAAAACAATCTCGCCGGTCTCCAGCACATAGCCACGATCAGCCGCGGCAAGGGCTTTCCGGGCGTTCTGTTCCACCAAGAGAATGGTCACTCCCTGCCGATGAAGATTTTTAATGACCTTAAATGTTTCTTCCACATAGATGGGCATCAACCCAAGAGAAACCTCATCCATCAGAATCACCCGGGGGCTCGACATCAAGGCGCGGGCGATCGCTAACATCTGTTGCTCTCCACCGCTGAGGGTCTTTCCCACCTGATTTCGTCTTTCCTTCAGAACTGGAAAAAGGGCAAATGCCTCTTCCATACGAGCCTGGATCGCCTTGCCGTCCCCTTGAATGTAAGCTCCCATGATCAGATTTTCGGCTACGCTGAGGTCAGGGAAAATCTTTCTTCCTTCGGGAACAAGGCTGATACCCAGGCGGGCTCTCTGATGAGAGGGGGTCGAGGTAATATCCTCTCCCTGAAAAAGGATTTCTCCCTTTCGACATTTCACCAAACCCATGACAGCCCGAAGAATCGTACTTTTGCCTGCCCCATTTGCCCCGATGATCGTAACCAGCTCCCCTTCCTTAACCGTGAAGCTGATTCCCCGAAGGGCCAGAAACTCACCATAAGAAACCTCGATGTTCCTCACTTCTAACATTTATGCCTCTTTCCCAAGGTAAGCCTGGATGACCAGGGGGTTTGAGCGAATCTCCTCGGGAGAACCCTCTGCAATCTTTGAGCCGTGATCCAGGACCACGATCCGTTTGCAGAGGTCCATGACCACCTGCATGTTATGCTCGATGAGAAGAACTCCAATGCCTTGATCCCGAACCTGACGGATCAGCTCCATCAGCCGGGCTGATTCCTCGAATCGCAAACCGGCAGAAGGTTCGTCAAGAAGGAGAAGACGGGGGTGAAGGGCTAATGCACGGGCTATTTCGAGACGCTTTTTAAAACCAAGGGGAAGATTCTTGGCTATTTGTTTAGCATAAGGACGAAGCCCCGCGCGCTCGACGAGTGTCTCAACCTCCTTGAGGATTTCCGGTTGCCGAAATGGCCCGGCGGACTTCCAGAGAGAAGGATAAAAACGATGTCCGAAGGCCACGAGGACATTGGTTTCCACATCCAGATTTTGAAAGGGACGGACGATTTGAAAAGTTCGGCCGATCCCAAGACAACTGATTTGGTGTGCCTTCATGCGAAGAATCGACTTCCCCTGAAAGTTTATTTCCCCCGCCGAAGATGGATAAATGCCCGAAATGAGGTTGAAGAGAGTGGTCTTCCCTGCTCCGTTGGGACCGATGATCCCAAGGATTTCCCCTCCTTCAGCCGTAAAACTCACTCCCTCAAGGGCGCGGAGGCCGTCGAATTCCTTACTTAACGACTTCACCTCTAAAAGGGTCATCGACTCCCACCTTTAGATCGATAGGCGATGGATAAGCGCTGAAAAGTTCTCGAAAGAATAGATTCAGACCCCAATAGGCCACCGGGTTGGAAGCGCATCATACCAAGGAGAAGAACTCCATAAATTAAAGTGCGGTACTCCATGATGGGCCGCGAGACCTCTGGCAGAACTCCCAGGATGATTGCACCCACGATCGGACCCCAACGGGTCCCGATTCCGCCGAAGACGACCATGGAAAGGACGACGATGGACTGCCCGAATCCAAAATTCTGGGGCATGATGAACGTTAAGAAGTGGGCATAAAATCCTCCGGCAAGTCCGGCAATCGCACTTCCCAGGATAAAGGCCAGGACTTTGAAACGTACGACATCCACTCCCATTGCCCCTGCGGCCTGTTCATCCTCCCGGATCGAGGCCCATGCCAGGCCGATCCATGAACGTCCCATCCGACGATCCAGAAGGAGCAAAAAAAAGAACGCGATAAGAATGAGGATAAAATACTCGGGTTTGGTCATTTCGCGGCCGAACCACTTTGGAAGGTTGATCCCTCCAATACCCATCGCCCCGCCAAAAAAGGGAATATAGAGAAAAATGGCTTCCACAACAAAATTAATGCCCATGGTCGTGATGGCCAGAAAGTCGTCACGGACGCGCAGACAAGGAATCCCCAGTAAGGCTCCGACGATTCCTGCCACGACCGCCGCCAGAGGAACGGAGATCCAGAATGGAAATCCGGCCTCGGCGTAGAGCATGGCCGAGGTGTAAGCGCCAATTCCAAAGAAGGCGGCATGACCGAGAGAGATCTGCCCGGCATGGCCAGTAATAATGTTGAGGCTGTGGGCCAGCATGGCATAGATGACAATGATGATGAGAATGGTGATGAGATATCCGCTGATCATCGTTTGGAACCGCAGGGCGTAAAGGGTAAAGCGTGAGGGGTGGTCGGAAAAAAATTCTCGACCCCTTACGCCTAACGACTCACGCCTGACGTGATTACGCTTTTCCTAACAATCCATAAGGTTTGAACATCAGCACTAAAATCATGGCTACGAAAGCCACGGCGTCTCTGGGAAACGGAATGGCAAGAACGCCGATGAAGAATGTCTCCGCCAGTCCCACAACGATCGACGCGAGCACCGTTCCCGGAATATTTCCTAAACCCCCGAGAACAACAATTGCCAGAGCCTTATAGGCCGGGATGCTGCCCATGGTCGGCCACACCTGGTTATCGTAGACTCCGATGAGCACCCCCGCTGCCCCGGCCATGGCCGACCCGATGAGGAAATTTATTGCAATGATCCCACTCACATTCACCCCGAAGGACGAGGTTGTCTCGGGATCCTGGGCACAGGCCCGCATCGCCAAGCCGGTACGGGTCTTTGTGAGGAAGGCCCAGAGAAAAATTAAGACGGCGAAGGTCACGAAGAGGATAAGAATTTGTGTTTCTGTGAGATGAAAGCTTCCGATGGAGAGATCGCCGAGCCCAACACGGGCGTTATAGGGGAGCGTATGAGGTCCTGCCACGATTCGAAAAGCTTCCTCCATGGCTGTAAAGAGGCCGATGGATACGATAAGGGGAGCAATCCTCGGCAAATGAAGAAGCGGCGTGTACAAGAAACGCTCGATAAGATATCCGGCAACAGCCGCCCCGGCCATCCCGACGATCAAAGAGAGCCAGAAGTTGCCGATGAGCCGGAAAGAGAGGAGACCGACGTAAGCGCCCAGGGCGTAAATGCCGGCGTGAGCGACATGAAGGATTCGCAGGATTCCATAGACCATCGTCAGCCCCAGAGAAATCAGGGCATAGACGCTGCCTATGGCAATCCCGTTAGCAAGTTGTTGCCAGAGCATATCCGATTGTATGAGGTTGGAGGACCGTCCCTCCGGGCCTTGAGGAGCGTCTCACAAAGTGAGACTTGAGGTCAAGCCTAAAGAAATCTTTTCCCTTCCGCCTCAAATGCCTGCCTGCCGTAGGCAGGGAGTGCTCCTCAAGCGTAGCGGCCCTCCAGCCTTGGAGTTATTGTTTGGTGGGCGGGGTGATGACTTCAGGGTTATCGACCACACCAAGCCGATGAAACTTTCCGCCTTTGACAACCTGAATCTGAACAGGCTTCACCACTTCCCCTTGGACAAAACGACTGATCTTTCCGGTCAGGCCGTTGTAATCTTTGGTTTGCAGCAATGCTTTCTGGATTGCCTTGGGGTCTGTTCCCGCCTTTTTGATGGCGTTGACGAGAATCATAAAGGCGTCGTAACTGGAAGCTCCCACCATATCTGCATCTTCGTTATAGGCCTTCCGATAGTTTTTTAAGAAATTTTGAACGAGTGGTCGTGGGTCATCCCGGTCAAGATTCGTAGCAATGACCACCCCTTCTGCGGCCGGGCCAGCGATTTCTAAAAACTTGGGGGAATCGAAACCCTCTTCACCCATGATCTTGCTCGTCACCCCGAGCTCTTTGGCCTGCCGGACGATGGAGGCTGCCTCGTTATAATATCCGGCGGCGAAAATCAGATCGGGATTTCCTTCTTTGATCCGAGTCAGGTACGGACGAAAGTCCTTTTCACCTGGAAATTTATACATCTGTTTGGTGAGGACTTTTGCTCCAAGTTTCTCTGCTCTCTCGGCGAAACCGGAAGAGATGGCCCGTCCGAAGTCATTGTCCATAAAAATCAGAGACACCTTTTTCGCTTTTAAGTTCTTGACCGCAAACTCGGCAGCGGCTGCTCCCTCAATCTCGCCGAGAAACCCGTTACGAAAACAGAAATCGTTGGGTCTCTTCTCTTTTGGGTCCCAGGTCACATCCGGATGCACGGCATAGCCCGCCACCATCGGGATTCCTGCTTTCTGGAAGATGGGCGCCGTCACCCGCGTAGGTCCGCTGTAAGAGCCGCTGACAACGCCAATCACTTTATCCTTTTCAATCAGCTTGTTGGCAATGGCAACCGCTTCCTGGGGATTCAGACGGTCATCATAGATTATCAAGTTTACTTTCTTCCCGTTGATCCCCCCGGCGTCATTCACTTCTTTCAATCCCAATTCCACCGCATTTTTGGCGCTCGCGCCGTCGGCGGCAGCAGGCCCTGTAATGGGCGCAAAGAATCCAATAGGAATATCCTGCCCGTAAGCCGACATGGTGAGAAAAAGAATCGAAAAAACAAAGATGCTAAAAAGAAACCCCCTGCTTTTCATAAATAAAGTCCTCCTTTCTTTGTGAAAAAATCTAAGAATTTTATTTATACCAAAAGCAGCCAAAAATCAACAGGAAAACGTTTCGGACGACATGGCTTGCGATGAGCTGTTCATAATTTTCCGCAGAATAATGCACGTGGGATAGAAAAAGCGGCTCTCAGGACGCTCCTTTCGATGGTCTTCTCCCGACAAAAATAGTCTCGATCTGAGCGATTGCCAGGAATTCTCGAAAGCCCCCTCTCTTACTCTCTTTCCTTTACAATCGTGCTCGCTCGATACAAGAAATAAACGGCTGTTGCATTAAAGGCAGCGAAAACGAGGATGGCCACCCACATGGGTCCATGCAGATAGATGAAATAGGATAATGAAATGCTGGCTAAGATGAAAAAGCTTCCCAGGAGATAGACGATGTACTGTCTCCACTTAAAATGCCCTTTAATCTGTTTCAGTTCATCGGTGAAGAAAAGGATAAAGAGGATCAGGGCGACCAGTATGAATGAAAACAAGACGAAATAGAGAAAGTAGAGATCCATCCATTCAACTCCTGGAGCTCAACCCAAATGATGACATAGTTTTTGCACAGGATGACGAATAAAGTCAAGATAAAAATCCTGCCCCCTTCGATTCCAGAGCCTGAGCGACGGCATTCAAAACTTGATTGAGATCGAAGGGCTTGGAGATAAAAAAATCGAGACCGTACTCCTCCATTTTGCTCTGACCTATTTCAGCCCCCCAGCCTGTAATCATTCCGACGGGTGTATGAGGGCTGATCGTTTTAATCACCCGGCATACCTCCCGGCCTGACATCCCCGGCATCCCTAAGTCGGTGAGAACCATATCAAATTTCCCCTCTTTAAAAAGCCGAACGCCCTTTTCCCCATCTTCTGCCAGGGTCACCCGATGGCCGGCCTGGCCGAGGGTCCGGGAAAGAACACTTCGAACGAAATCTTCATCTTCGATCACCAGGATGTGAGCTTTTTTCGCCTTGTTAATCGCTGTTGGAGGGATCGACTCTTCTTTTCCCTCCCCTCCAATGGGGAGAATGATGGTAAAGGTCGTTCCCCGCCCCGGTTTACTCTCAACTTCGATCTCCCCGCCAAACCTCTTGACAATCCCATAAGACATACTCAATCCCAACCCCGTGTTGGTGAATGGTTTCGTCGTAAAAAAGGGCTCAAAAATCTTTTTCTTCTCTTCTTCACCGATTCCAATCCCTGTATCTGAAATGGCGACGTGGACCTTCTTCTTTTTCTCAAGAGTACGAATCTCGATCTTTCCCCCTTCAGGCATCGCCTCAATAGCATTGAAAATCATGTTCGTAAGCATCTCCCTCAATTCAGAGGCGCTCCCTGATACGGAAGGAATTTCTCCAAGATTTGAAACGATTTCGATACGGATTCCCCTGCTTTGAGCCTCGTCCTTCCACTTCGGTTTGGTAATCTCGATCGAATCTCTCACGATTGCGTTCATGTCTACTTTATGAAGTTCTTGATGGACCCTCTTTCTCGTAAAGTCTTGAAGTCGTCGAACGGTCTGGGCGCTATCCTTGGCTACCTTCTCGATCGTCTTCAGGGTTTCCTTGAGCTCTCCATCTCCAACGGTGTAAAGCAGAAGTTGAGTATTCCCGAGGATGGCGGCTAAAGCATTATTGAAATCATGGGCCACGCCACTGGCCATTTCCGCAAGAGCCCGTAGTTTTTCGGCCTGGAGCAGCTGTTCTTCCATCTTTTTCCTTTCAGTGATGTCTTTCAGAAAACAGATGGTATTGGCGCTTCCGTGGGAATCCCTTACGATGGTTGAACTGATTTCGACATCTCGAATCCCCCCGTCTTTTCGCATAATACTAAATTCGTAGTGGGGAGGAACCGCTTCTCCCCTCTGCCTCCGGAGGTAACGATCCACCACCAATTGTTGGTTTGTTTGATCCAGTAAATCCCGAAAATCCATTCCGATCAATTCATTCTTTGAGTATCTCAGGATCTCTGAAATCCGCTCGTTCACATATTTGAATTTAAAATCCTCTCCGATCACCGCCACTCCGTCAAGCGCACCTTCTACCACTGTCCTATATCTTTCCTCGGATCCTTTGATCTCTTCTAAAAGGTGAAGGTTATCAATGAGGGTGGCCAACTGCCCTCCAACGATGCTGAGCAGACGAAGGTCATCTTCTGAGAAGGCATTCAATGCTCTGCATTGGGCATCGATGACTCCGATTACTTTTTGACCTATCTTTAAAGGCACACACATTTCAGAATTTATATTTTCATCATAAGCAATATACCTGGAATCGCTACGTACATCGTTTATTAAGAGAGGTATCCCTTCTTTAGCCACCCATCCTGTGATCCCTTTTCCTAAACCAAGTACTAGTTTTTCTATCTCATTGACGGGATGGCCTATAAAAGAAGGATGTATGACCAATTTCCCCGTATTTCCCTCAACCAAGGCTATCCCAAAGGCTTCAAACTTAAAAAAGCTATTCAGACTATGGATAATCTCTTTTAGCATGACGTCCAGATTTAGAGAAGAGGCAGAGATCTTCATAATCTCATAAAGGATGGTCAATTCATCCAGTCTCTTCTTTGTCTCCTCAAAGAGCAAGGCGTTTTGAATGGAAATCGCCAGTCCGGGCGCGATGGACCCGAGAAAAGCAACATGATGGTCCGAAAAGTGGTTGGACTCCTTGCTGCCGAAGTTCATGGCCCCAATGATCTGTCCTTTGTATTCCAAGGGAAAGACTAAAACGGACAGAATTCCCTCCTTGGCCACTTTTTCGTCAATCCAGAAATCACTTTTTGCAGTATCGGGTACAATAAAAGGAGAGCCCGTATCGATAACCTTTTCAAAAGGCGTTCCCTTCTTTGGATAGATAGCGCGTGCAACCAGTTCTCCGGGTTCGACGTCTTTTCCCAACGCAAAATATCTAAACCCTCCTGTCTCATCGAAAAGTACAACGGTCATCCTGTCGGAGTTCAACACCCTCTTCAGTTCTGAATGAACAGCCTTCGTAACCTGCCTCACGTCGAGGCTGGAAGCAAGGATTTTATTGACACTATTCACAACCTCTTTTTCTATCTCCAACCGTTTCTCTTCCGTGATCTCCCTGGCCAGATCGACCACCGCGATCACTTCCCCTTCTAAATCATAGATAGGAAAAGTATAGTACTGGAAAATACCGTTTAAATATTTACTATCTCTTTCCCCGGATACAGATCTCTTCGTTTTCAAAGTCTCAGAAACATAACACCCTTCACAAGGTTGATCACTTTGATGGAGAGCTTCGAAGCACTTCTTTCCAATCATCTGGTCAGGCTTCAACCCGTACCTTTTAAATGCAGCCTTGTTGGCACGAATGATTCGATAATCTTTATATCGAATGGTGATGAGGTCCGTCACAGCATCGAAGGTGGTCTCCCATTCGGACTTGGCTTTGGCCACATTCGAAAAGAGCTGAGCATTCTCAAGGACGAGTCCGATCTGATTTCCGATGCTCTCCAATAAATTGATTTCTCTTTGAGCAAGGGTATGGAGGGAACGGCTCACAAGCGTAATTGCACCGATTGCCCTTCCTTTACCCAGGAGAGGAATACCCACCAATGATTGAATTCCTTCTTCCTTTAAGTGCGGAAGAAATCGAGGAGATGGATATTCATCAACGGAAAGGATAACCGGTTGTTTCGATCGAATGGTCCCTCCGGCAACTCCCTCGCCAAATTTCAGGATCTTCACGCTTTCAGCAAAGGTTGGGGTATATCCTTTATTAAATTTTAATTCAAGGGTACGCTCACCCTCGTTAAATAAATAGATCCCTCCCATTTCGAACCCTGTTAAACTTGAGGCCCGATCTAACGCCATGGGCAATACTTCGTCCAGATCTAAGGTCTGATTGATTAGCACGCTTAAATCATAAAGTGCTTGAAGCTCTTTCGTCCTTTGAAGCAGTTCTTCTTCCGTCCTTTTCCGGTGGGAGATATTTTTGATGATCCCCTCATAGCCAATGATATGGCCTTCTCCATCTTTTCTCACACTCGCAGTGATCAGGACATCAATAAGAATTCCATCCCTTCTTGTAAGTTTTGTTTCGAAATCTCTTGCAAATCCCTGATGGGCAATTTCGTGTACAAATTTCTCACGGTCCTCGGGATAGGAGTAAGTTTCCTTAACAAGAATTTTCGACAACTCTTCTTCGCTCTCATAACCCAGCATCTCTACCCCTGCCTGATTGACATCAATGAACCTTCCATCGACGGAGGTGATAAAGACCATATCCTTCGAATTTTCAAAAATCCTGCGATATCTTTCTTCGGTCTCCTTGAGCGCTTCCCGGGATTGTTTCAAATCCTGAGTCATTCGATTGAAAGACTCTGTGAGGAGACCCAGCTCATCCTTCGAGGCGGGCTGGATGTACGTATCTAAATTCCCCTTTGCGGCCTCTCCCATTTCATCAGACAAACGTTTAATAGGTAGGGTTAATTTTCTCGTTAGGATGAGACTGAGGATAAGGGCGATGGCCAAGCCGATCAGAATCCACATCAAAGCCGTGCGGGCGACTTGTTTCAGAGGCCGATATACTTCGTTTACCGGAAGTTGAACAATGACGCCCCAGCCCAAATTCTTAATGGGTTTGTAAACGCACAAAACCTTTTCGGCCTCAGGATATTGAAATTCTAAATTACCCTCCTTCCCGGAAATGACCTCGCTCACCATTGGAAGATGTCTGACATTTGTTTGCAGGAGAACCCGTCTCGTGTCAGGATGGGCGATGAGATTTCCCTTTTTATCCACCACATAGGTGTACCCTTCTTTACCGATTTGAGTTTGAGGAATTAAGTTCCATAAATATCGAAGATGGATTCTTGCGCTCAATACCCCCACCTGTCTCCCCTCATATTCTCCGATAGGAACTGCAATCGTCATGGTGGGGACGATATCTTTGGTAAGATAAAATTCTCCATAATAAATTTTGCCTCGGGAGGCCACTCCGAACATCTCGCTTTTCGCCTGGTTTCTCAAATCATGAGGACCGATCACTTTATATTTCGACACCCTGATTCTTTCATTTCCCTTCTCATCCAAGACGGCCAGCTCCCAAGAAAAATCATTTTGATTCAGGAGGGTTTCCAGATGGCTTTTAATATGAGAGGAAAAGTCATTCGTTTTAAATTCTTCATCATTCGCCAAGGTGAGGAGGCTGCTGCTGATCTTTTCAAAAAAGGCCTCCGTTCTTTGAACCACCATTCCGGCTTTCATCTCCTCAGCCCCGATAACCGACTTCTTTAAATCCCTCTGATAGATTTTGATAATATTAAACCCTGCGATGGCGAGGGGGATGGTGGCCAAGAAGATGGAAAAGATCATCCATTTTAGAGTCAGACTTTTTCTTATCCTCTTATACATCAGTTCACTTCGCCCCTTAAGAATCGATTCAATTCTGACTGGAGAATCCTCCAACCCTTTCCAGCCTTAATCGCCCTGATCCTGCCAAGACGAATATATTTCAAAAAGGTGGGTTTGGAGATCTTCAGATATTCAATCGCTTCATCCGTGGTCAAGACCGTATCCTTTTCCATTATAGGCATTGAATTAGCTCCATTTGTTTTGATTTGAACGTATTTGAAGCAAAATATATGCCGAAAAGAGTGTTAGATTCAATAACTCATAACTTTGCGATTTTCTAAGGGTTACCGTGATTTTCCCAACGAAGAGAAACATCAACTTAATTTGCCTTGGTACGACAAATTGTCAACGGTAGAAAAATTGTGCCGAACTTTAGAGGCGGGCCTTCATGTCAAACCTTTAACCGACTACCTCTCTTGTTGAAATGTTTGACCCTTTCAATTAGTTTTGGTAAAGTTCGCTTCGGCTGGTCATTTCCTCCGGAGATGGAAAAAGGAATTCTATGAAACGAATCCTCACCCCTCTCATCATGCTCACTGCAGTTCTCTCGGTAGCTTTATCCCCTCATATAAGCCTATCCAAAGAAGAATTATGGAAGAAAGTCGACGAAGGATTACATATTGGCGAGTTTGTCCCCTTAGACAAATCAAGGATTGATTCAAAAATCACCATCGTCAAGATCAACCCCAGGTTTTATTCGTTCAAACTCCTTTGTGCTTCTGAGCACGGCAAAATAAGAATGACGACAAAAAAATGGTGTCAAAATTACAACCTTATTTCTGCCGTCAATGCAGGGATGTACCAGGAAGATGGAATAAAAAATGTCGGATACATGAAGAATTTCAGTCACATCAATAATCCAAGACTCAACAATTACAAAGCTGTCTTGGCGTTTAACCCGATCGAACCCACCATCCCGGAAATTCAGATCATTGATCTGAAGTGCCAAGATTTCGACCGGCTAAGGTACAAGTACCAAACCTTTGTCCAGAATATAAGAATGATTAGTTGTCAACAACAGAATGTCTGGAGCAAACAGGATAAGATATGGAGCATGGCCGTCTTTGGCATGGATAAAAGCGGGAATGCGTTTTTCATCTTTACGGAGTCTCAATACTCAGGATACGACTTTGCCAATTTATTGTTATCACTTCCCATCTCTATTCATAACGCGATGTATTTGGAAGGAGGACAGGAAGCTAGCCTGTATTTTTCAGGAAATGGGGTTGAATTCGAGAGGATTGGAGGCCCTGCAGGCTTTGGAAGTGAAAACATACCAGGTGCTCGGTCCATTCCGAACGCCATCGGGATAGCAAAGAAAGGGGCGGCCAAATGAAACCCTTATCAGTTAAGTTGGGAGTGATCGATTCTTGGTATGAGGTTTAAGTATTGGCAGGAGTAAGAAGTATTGTTGTAGTGCAACGTGGGGAGCAGGCAGTCCTCAACGAAGTTCTGCATTATTTGGAAGCATGTATGCTGCTCTCACGCATTGATGGATGACGGGGGAGGTGAGGACTGCTTCCTGAAGGTTTGCATTTACTATTTTTCAGATATTGTGTGCATTATAAGGCAAAATATTTGGTCGGGTAAGCAAGCGGTATGGACTTAGGCGAAAAAATCGAATACCTAAGAAGATATATAATTTTGTTGGATCAAGCGGTTTGTGCTTTCAACGGCAAAATCCATCAACCCATATTCAATCGTGACAGCCGAAGATTTCTATATGAAGAGCCGAACCCTGTCATCTTTCTTGTCCTTAAGATGGCTCGGATGGTGACTGCGTTGTATGCCACCCTTGAGCTCACGAAACACGGTTTATTCGAAGATGCCGGAGCAATTTGTCGCATTATAATCGAATGCCACAACGACATAGATTTTGTAATGGAAGGACTGATAAAAGATCCTTTCCCGATTGACAAGCAGGAGGTACTAGATAATTTCTTCAACCAAGAAATCCCCACCGCCGAAGAAATGATGGGTACTATGAAGAAGCCGCCGACAATTCCGCGGAGGAAAATCTATGCCGCTGTCGGACGGCTTCTTTCTCCCGGCGATCCTGATAGATCGCAACGGATATCGAAAGTTCTTGAGGAGATGTTTTCTGGCTATGTGCACGCTTCGTACCCCCATATTATGGAGATGTATGAAGGGACCAGAGAAGAGTTCCGCATGAGTGGGGTCCAGTTGCGAATCCCGATTTTCATAAAGCAGATGGCCTTAAATATTCATGCATCTCTTAACCAATTTGCGATTTTAGCTAAAGCATTGGATCTTACTGATCTCAGGGCACAGCTGATAGAAAGTGTTAAAGAATTAGAGGAGTCAGAAGCCTACAGATAGGTGACAAATCGCTCAAGAGGGACGCGGCAAAAACCCCGCAGCGTCCCTTATCTCTCGCGTTATACTTTCTTTCTTCCCGTAATCAACAAGGTTGAAAGTTGCTCACACCGAAGATAAGTAGGTGTACCCAATAGTCAGTAAAGAGTCTCATTGCCTATAATATCAACATACCGCCCATGGCATCTGAGACAATGACAAGACCTTCTTGAACCTAACCAACATATATGACACTTCAGAACCATACCATCAATTGCTAAATGGTAAACAGAGATTCCATGCAATTCCTCAGATACAACTGAGAAAAATTCCTCACCCATTGTGTAAAATCCCCCATTACCTTCTTCCACCCTGACTCAATTTGTGTTTTAAAGATTATAAAATAGGCACATTTTGTTAAATCTGGATGTCATGTGTTTAGGGTATATATTTTGCTTGCAGCAATAATCCTATCACCACCAAGGCTGAAGGAGGATAAGCTAAGGGTCATGACATTTCTAATTGGGATCGGCATTCTAATTCTATGTATATACGGCCTTTATATGGGAGTCTTTATACCTGGTTCAATTAGCAGAAAACTATCTAAGGCTGACGAAATCAGAAAGAAAACGAACAGCAATCTCTTGAACTCGAACATTCTCAAATGAGGTATCAGATTTACCATCTACAATCCGTTTAGCGGAAGACAGTAAGGCTGGAGAGACCCAGTTTGTGGGCAAAGGAGGTTAAGCTAATGGTCATGACATTTGTAATCGGGATCGGCTTTATCATTCTCGGTGTATGCGCCCTTTACATGGGAGTCTTTAACCCACCCCACTGGTAAAAAAGAAATTCTTGACAGCTTTGACCGCGTCACAAATCCTGTCACAGTTGAGGGGATGGGTATTGGAAGTAATTGAGATTAAAAAGGAAGGGTAATGCGTTAGTTACATTTTATATTTTCCGAAGTCTTCTGGTTTCATATTCTCGATGATGTTTTTAAGTTCATCTCCACCCTCCTCGAGAAGATTGGAGGCAAGAATTCCCATTTGCTTTGTCGCCTCAATGACTGATTCTGCAACAAAGATCGGAGCCTTCACTCTTACCGCTAAGGCGATCGCATCGCTCGGGCGGCTGTCCACAATAAGTTCTTCTCCATCCACGTTCAAGTAAAGATTGGCATAAAAAGTATTTTCCTTTAGGTCATGGATGACCACGCGATTGACGGTGACTTGAAAAGTATCTAAAATCTGCTTCATGAGGTCGTGAGTCATAGGACGAAGGGTTACGACTTCCTCGATGCCTCTGGAAATGGCTTCCGCCTCGAAGACCCCGATCCAAATCGGTAAAGCCTTCTGCCCGGAAAGATCCACCAAGACGACGACTGGGTTGGAGGCCTTGGGATCCACCACAATACCCATCACTTTAACTTCCAACAATCCCTTTTCCATGCTCACAAGCTGTGCCTCATCGGTTCTGAAATTTAATCCTATTTTAACCCGTGAGAAGTGGATGTCAACCCTACTCCCGAGATTTCTGAAAAAGTCGGAAACCTCTGATTACGCAACTTAGGGGTTGTTTAGAAAATAGGAGCCTCGTCTGAAGACAACGGTGGGCTTCCCGCGACCTATTGACCATCTTCATGGTTTGCGTGTGCCTGCCCTGAACCAGCACGGTTCGGGGCCTGCCGGTAGGCAGGAGTGGCTTTGCAATTATACAGAAAAGATTTACGAGGAAGGTTTGGAATGGGAAAAGGTGCTTTTTATCTTTTGTTTAATCAATCGTCTCTCTTGTGGCCTCCGGAGAAATTTGTTCCTGCCGTAATAGCCGGCGCCGATCTTTTGGAAAAGTGAGGGTGATCGTCGTCCCTTTCCTCAAACGACTTTCAACCCGAACGCTTCCCCCCTGTTCCTCCACAACTCTCTTTGCAAAGGTCAATCCCAATCCCACCCGGTCAGGCCGGGTGGAAAAAAAGGGCTCAAAAATTCGATCAAGGTTCTTTTTCGGAATCCCTTCCCCGTTATCGGAGATTGAGACCCCGATGTTTCCTCCGTCTTTGAAAAGGGATGCTTTTACAGTTTTCCTCTTTTTCCCCACCGCCGCCCGTGTCACTGCTTCGATGCTGTTTTCGAGAGTATAAAACAGAGCCTTGCCGGTTAGATCCTTGTCAATAAAGAAATCCCCTTCCCTTTCTAAACCCCCTGTCTCTAAATTGACGGATACTCCTTTTTCTGTCGCCTCTTTTGAGAATTTCTGGAGAGCAGTCTCAACGACCTCTTCGATCCTTTCCTTTTGAAAAGTTGGTTTCGGGATCAGGACATACTCCTCCACCCGCTGAAGCATGGTTTCGAGTCTCTTCGTCTCATGAAGAATTTGATGAAGATAGGATCTCCCTTTGGGAGGAGGCGAGAAAGTCTTGACGAGACGTTGCGCATATCCTCCAATTGAAACGACGGGATTCCGAACCTGATGAGCAATCTCTTCTACCATCATGCCCAGACTTGCCCAACGCTCCATTTCCAGTCTTTCTCTCTCCAACTTCTTCAATCGTTGGATCTCTTGGAAGGAAAAAGAGATAAAAACCTCTCCTTCTTCTTTGAAAGTCGTCGTGTAAAGGTGAACAAAAATCCTTTCCCCGTTCTTCTGCCTCAAAAGGGCTTCCCCTTCAAAACCGCTTTTGTAAAGCGTAAGATAGATGATATTTGGGAGGAAATAAGTCAGATCCTCTTCCAAGAAGAACATCCTGATGCGCTCCCCTTCCATCTCCTCTCTCGAATACCCGAAGAGACGTTCGGTATACCGGTTGGTATAAACAATTTTTGAGTGAGCATCGGTGAGGATAAAAGCCACTTGAACCAAATCGAGAAAATGATGTCTGCTTTTTAGGATTTCAATCATTATGGCTCCTATTCGCTATTGGGAAAAAAAGTGAAGGCCAAATTCCCTGTCTCAAGCCCAACCTTAGGCGTTAAGCTTCGAACCCTGAGAACGACCCCCATTTTATTACATCCTTTTGAAAAGTCAACTCTTTCCCTCACTGCGAGCCTTATGAAGCCCCGGAGGGATTTTTCCCCAGTGTTAGGCAAAGAAAAAAACTCGGTGCGGACAATGATGAGCATTTCTTGACAAATCCGCGTAATCTCGTTAGAAAATTAGCAATTGTTAGAATCGGAAGGAGCGTTGATAAGGATGGTTTAAAGGAGGAAGGGTTGGGCTTAAAGGAACGGATCTTTCCGAAAGCGAACAATTTTTACAAGATGCTTTCCGATCAAGCCTCGAAAACACTCGAAGGAATCGAAGCGTTGGAGGTTTTTTGCGCAAACCAAAACGAGGAGAATGCAAGGCAGGTCAAGAAGATTGAGAGGGAAGCCGATGAACTCCGAAGGCTTCTCGTTGAAGAACTCCATCAGACCTTTGTTACCCCAATGGATCGGGAGGACATCTACGCTCTATCGCGAGCGATTGATGATATTGTAGATTATGCCAATTCCACGGTTGAAGAGATGGAGATTTACGGGGTGTCTTCAGAAGAGCATCTGCGGGAGATGGTGAATATTTTAGGAAAAGCGGCCCGTGAAATCAGCGATGCCGTCAAGATCTTGGAATCTTATCCACACGTCGCCGTGGAGCACGCCGTCAGAACCAAGTCCTATGAGAATGCCATGGAAAAGGCCTATCATGCAGCCCTTGCCGACCTCTTCAAAAAGTCCGATACCGTTTATATGCTCAAGATGAGGGAGATCTACCGGCACCTCAGCAATGCCGCCGATCGAAGTGATGAGGCCGCCAACATCATCTGCAGCATCGTGATGAAAGCGACTTGATACATAGAACGAATAAGGCGGCTCGATTCCCGGGGGGGTAAAATGAGTAAATACATAGGGGCGGTCGATCTAGGTACCACGAGTAATCGGTTCATCCTCTTTGATCGCACCGGCCGGATTGTCAGGCAGGCCCAAAGAGAACATCGGCAGATCTTCCCCAAACCAGGCTGGGTGGAACACGATCCCATCGAGATCAGGAATAACACCCTGGAAATCATTCGGGAGGCTATGACCGACAGCGGCATAGATGGCCGGGATCTGGCGGCTGTCGGAGTGACCAATCAGCGGGAGACCACGGTCGTCTGGGAGAGATCCAGCGGCACACCGATCTACAACGCCATTGTCTGGCAGGACACACGCACGGACGGTATCTGCGGCGAACTGGCCAAGGATGGAGGCCAGGATCGACTTCGTGGAAAAACCGGTCTCCCTCTGGCCACCTATTTCTCCGGTCCTAAAATAAGGTGGATTCTGGATAACGTTCCCGAGGCTCGGAAAAAGGCGGAAAACGGTGAACTGCTTTTCGGCAATATCGACACCTGGTTCATCTGGAATCTGACCGGAACTCATGTGACCGATGCGACCAATGCTTCACGTACGCTCCTGATGGACTTGAACAGCCTGGAGTGGGATGAGGAGATCCTCGATTTGTTGAATATCCCCCGGACCATGCTGCCGAGGATTTGTTCTTCGTCGGAAGTCTATGGGGAGGCCAAGGGCATCCTCCGGGGTGTACCGGTCGGTGGCGATCTGGGCGATCAGCAAGCGGCCCTGTTCGGGCAGACCTGCTTTAGCCCCGGTGAAGCCAAGAACACTTACGGCACAGGATGTTTCATGCTTCTGAACACGGGCGAGCGTCCGATCTCCAGCACCAGTGGACTGTTGACGACTGTGGGTTACCAGATCGGCAACCAGAAGCCCGTCTACGCCCTTGAAGGATCAATTGCCATCGCGGGTGCCCTGGTACAATGGCTGCGCGACAACCTGGGCCTGGTTTCCAAATCAGCCGACGTGGAGACCTTGGCACGAACAGTTAAAGACAACGGCGATATTTATTTTGTACCGGCGTTTTCCGGGTTGTATGCGCCTTATTGGAGGTCTGATGCCCGGGGGGTCATCGTCGGACTGACTCGATACATCAATAAGGGGCATCTGGCCCGGGCCGCGCTGGAAGCCACCGCCTACCAGACCCGTGAGGTACTCGACGCCATGGAAAAGGACTCAGGCGTCCGGTTGAAGGCCCTCAAGGTGGACGGGGGGATGGTCTTCAACGAGCTTCTGATGCAATTCCAGGCCGATGTGTTGAACGTACCGGTCATCCGGCCCATGGTAGCCGAAACTACGGCCTTGGGGGCTGCCTATGCTGCCGGTCTGGCTGTCGGTTTCTGGAAAAACTTGGACGAACTGCGGCTTAACTGGGGAAAGGAAAAAGAGTGGAAACCCCTGATGGAAGCTTCAGCGCGTGATAGACTCTATGCGGGTTGGAAAAAGGCCGTCTCCCGCACCTTTGACTGGGCGGATTAGGTACGTCACGATTATCCAATCGAGAGAGGCCAACGGATCGTTGAATGAAACTTAAAACAGAGGTGCTAATTATCGGAGGGGGTGCAACCGGGGTCGGAATATTAAGAGACCTGGCATTGAGAGGAATTCCCTCTGTCTTGATTGAGAAGGGTGATTTTGCATCAGGGGCCTCGGGTCGAAATCACGGGCTCCTGCACAGCGGTGGGAGATATGCTGTCTCTGACCCCGAAGCCGCTCGCGAATGCATCGCTGAGAATAGGATTCTCAGAAAGATTGCGCCCCACTGTATCGAGGAAACGGACGGCTTCTTTGTCTCACTTCCTGATGACGGCCTCGATTTCAGAGATCGATTTCTTCGAGGCTGTGAACAGGTGGGAATTCAAACGACCTTTCTTGCTCGGGATGAAACCCTTGCGTTAGAACCTGAGCTCAATCCCAATCTTCTCAGCGCCGTGAAGATTCCGGACGGAGCGATTGACCCTTTCACTTTAGTGGTAGAAAATGCCAAAGATGCCGAGGGACATGGAGCAAAAATCCTTCTTCATACCGAAGTCACGTCTCTGATCCTGGATGGAGCTGCAGTAAAGGGGGCAAAGGCAAAGGATCCCCTCCAGGGGAAGGAATATATCATTGAAGCCTCCTATATCGTGAATGCCACGGGTGCCTGGGCAAATCAATTTCTGAAGCTCGCTGGCCTACGCATCGGCATGGCACTCTCCAAAGGAACGATGCTGATCACCAACCAGAGGCTGAACCATCGCGTCATCAACCGCTGCAGAACTCCTTCAGACGGCGACATCGTCGTCCCGAACCATACGGTATCCATTCTGGGAACCACCTCCGTTCGTTCGGAAGAGGTCGAAAATTTTGAGGTCACTTCTCAAGAGGTCGTCCTTTTGATTCGAGAGACATCGAAGATGATCCCCGCCCTCCAAGAGGCCAGATTTATCCGGGCTTATGCAGGCATCAGGCCGTTATTCGTTTCCGAAGAAAAAGGAGATGACCGCGCCATCAGCCGGGGATTTGTTCTCATCGATCATGCGAAAAAAGACGGGATAAAGAATCTTATCACCATCACAGGCGGAAAATTAATGACCTATCGCTTGATGGCAGAAAAAACGACTGATCTCATCTGTCGAAAGATGGGGAAGGATGTGCCGTGTTCCACTCATTTGAAACCTCTTCCCGGTGCAAGCAGACCTACCGGTCTAATGGACCGGCTCAAACAATTTGCAACAGACAGAGGAGAGGTCCTCTGTGACTGTGAATTAGTTCAAAGGAAGGAAGTCGAAGAGGTTTTAGGGAAGGAGAAGTTAAGCGATTTTCAAGACATCCTCCGCCGGACACGTCTCGCCAAAGGGACATGCCAGGGAGGCTTTTGTGTCTATCGCCTTTTCGGAGTACTACACAACTTAGGGGTAGTGGGAGGAGATTCCAACAAACTATTAAAGGGATTCCTTGAGGAGCGATGGAAAGGGATCCGCCCCATCCTCTGGGGAACAGCACTGAAAGAAGAGGAATTGATCGAATCGATTTATAAAGGAATCTTCAATCTTACCCCAACCCACCCCTCCCCCCTCGAGGGGGAGGGAGAGGGAGGGGGGCGTTAAACCCATGCATTACGACCTTATCGTTATAGGAATGGGACTTTCAGGCCTGATGGCAGCTAAAACGGCTGCCGAGGCTGGGCAAAAAGTCCTCATCATCGGCAAGGGGATGGGTTCTCTCTGCCTCTTTTCGAATACGATCGATCTCATCGGGCAACTGCCAGATGGGATCGAGATGAAGGAGGGTCTCTCCTGCTGGATAAGGGAGCGTCCAGACCATCCTTATTCAAAAGTCGGCGTAGAAAGAATTGAGGAAGCCCTCTCCTCCTTTATTTCTTTATTTCCACCTCCCTATTCTTTCCAAGCCATTGATCATACGAACTGTCTCCTTCCAACTGGTGCCGGAACCCTTCGGCCCACTTATCTCATCCCGACAACCATGGTCGGAGGAGCCTCGCTCGGTAAAGAGAATACACTCATTGTCGGATTTAAAGGCTTTAAAGACTTCTATGCTCATTATGCCGCTGACCAGCTAAAATGCCGCGGGATCAGCCTTCAGCTTCCCGATGACTCTCATCGGGAACTGGGTGCCACTACCCTGGCAAGGTTAATGGAAAGAGAATCTTTTAGAGAAAATATCGGAACGGAGATTAAGAAGCAACTCCATGGCGAAACCTACGTCGGCTTTCCGGCCCTTTTAGGAATGCATGAACCCATTCGCGTCAAGGAAGAACTGGAGAAGATCATCGGTGCGAAGGTCTTCGAAATTCCTATTCTCCCCCCGTCGATTCCCGGGAAGAGGATTTTTGACCGATTTAAAGAATGGCTCATTCAGAAAGGGGCCACTTTTCTTTTGGGCTATTCCGTCTCAAATGCGATCCGGAAAGAAAGAAGATGCGATGGGATTGAAGTTCTTCGTCCACCTGTAATCGATCCCTATTCTGCCGACCGTTATATCCTTGCCACAGGACGTTTCATCGGCGGTGGTCTGAAAGCCGACGATAAAAAGGTCTTTGAACCGATCTTCAACCTGCCTCTTTTTCAACCCCGATCACGAGAAGGTTGGTTTAAAAACTCTTTCTTTAGCGACCTCCTCCACCCAATCTATGAGGCCGGCATTTTAACCGATTCGTCTTTTCGACCGGTCGATGAAAGAGGAGATCAGATTTTAGAAAATGTATGGGTGGCAGGCTCAATCCTGGCCCATCATCAAGCCATTGATGAGAAATCGAGGGAAGGGATTGAGATTTCCACGGGATACGCGGCGGCGAAATATGCTATGGGGAAATAACCAAATCCCAAGCACCAATAACCAAATAATGTCCAATATCTCAATGACCAAAATTCCCTTCTCCCCAATGGGGAGAGGGATGGGGTGAGGGGCGTTTCGCTTATTTGGACATTGGATAATTGGAATTTATTTGGAATTTGGAATTTGGTTATTGGGATTTATTTAGACCAATTAAACAGATGATTGAGAGGATGAAAAAACAAAGTTGGCCTCAGAATAATTCTGATGTTTGCATTCGCTGCGCGACCTGCATGGCAGTCTGCCCCGTGTCCCGGGTGACCCCAAAATTTCCAGGACCAAAGCAGGCTGGCCCAGGAGTTGAGCGATTTAGACGCCCGGGGGAGGCTTCTGTCGATGAATGGATCGACCTCTGTATCGGATGCCACCTCTGCGACATGGTCTGTTCCTCAGGTGTTAACATCTCTCAACTAAACCTCATTGCCAAGGCAAAATACCTGGATGAAAAGGGAAGGCCCTTTCGGGACTGGCTTCTCACCCATTCCTATCTTTTGGGTCGGCTTGGATCTTTTCTCTCCCCTATTATCAATCGTCTCCTAAGAAACTCTGTGATCAAATGGATGGTAGAAGGGATTCTTAAGATAGATAGAAGAAGGGAACTTCCGGGATACGAATCTCAAACTTTCAGGAAATGGTTTAAGGAGCACCAGCCTCAGCGTAATCGACGAGAAAACGTTCGCATCCCTCGAAAAGTGGAAGTCGATAATCCCCCCTCACCCCCCTTTAGAAAAGGGGGGATGGGGGGATTTGAACTTTATCCCGAAGATAGAAAAAAGATCGCCTATTTCTACGGCTGCTATATCAATAGCAATGAAGTCGATGTGGGAAAAGCAACGGTTCAAGTCCTTGAGGCCAATGGGTTTCAAGTCACTCTTCCCCCTCAGCGGTGCTGTGGCATTCCCATGCTCGGCAATGGAGATTTCAAAGGGGCGAGAAAAATGGGCCTTTACAACGTCCCTTCATTTCTTGATACCATCCGTTCTGGGTCTGATATCATTTTTTCCTCTACCAGTTGCGGGTACATGATGAAATATGAGTATAGTCGATTGCTCTCAATCCCCAAAGCAGAAGAAGTCTCCCAGCATCTTCATGATCTTTTTGAGTTTCTGAGGAATTTGAAAGAATCAAACGGGTTCAATACGAATTTTAAAGAACTTCCTCTGAGAGTAGGTTATTTTGCTCCCTGTCATTTAAGAGCTTTAGGCATTGGCCTACCTGCCATCGAGATCCTTCGGCTCATTCCTGGTCTTAAGATCGACAATATCGAAGCGGATTGCTGCGGAATGGGAGGAACTTTTGGTTTCAAGAAAGAGAAGTATGAGATCTCTCAAGAAATCGGAAGAGATTTAGCAGAGGCAATCGATCGCCTAAAACCAGAGATCGTCCTTTCTGATTGCGAAGGTTGCCGCATGCAAATTCGCCACCTCACCGGCTTGAAGGTTCTTCATCCCATCCAGGTTTTGAGAGATGCACTGACCTAAATCCCCCTCGCCCCTTTGCTACTTTCTGCGCTCTTATCTTACAGAAGCATTGAGAAGATCATCAAGAAATTTAGGATGAATAGGATAGCCTAAGCTTTGTGCTTTTTTAACATCCACCGATGATTTTTCATATTCCTTCTTAAAATAATAGGTGACCCCGCGAGCGTAGTAGGTTCCGGCATCTTCTGGATTTATCTCAAGAGCCCTCGTGTAATCAGCGATGGCTTGATCGTATTGACCTTTAGTATGATAGACAAGCCCTCGATAAAAGTAGGCGTCGCCAAACCGTGGACTTATCTCAAGGGCCTTGGTGTAATCGGAGATAGCGAGGTCATATCGACCTTATTCCCCGTAAGCCCTTCCCCGATTGCAGTGGGCGTAAGCATCCTCCGGATTCATCTTAAGAGCCTTGTTAAAATCCAAGATCGCCTTATCGTGTTGATGCTTTTCCAAATAGACAACCCCCCGACTTTTGTAGAACTCACCATTCTCCGATTTGGTCTGTTTTGGTTGAGCGTAACCATAAGAGAACAAAAAGAAAAGAATGATTGGCAAGATTATCCAACTGGTTTTATGCACACAATCTTTCATGGCCCATCTTTCAACACAAACCAGCCTTCTTCATTTATTTTTCCAAGAAAAGACAGGATGATTTTCGTAACGCGACCCAGAAGTTATTCATTCAGTTCTTGATGCTACACTTGAAGAAAAAAATTAGTTGCAACCAGGTCTTTTTGAGAGCCTTCTTCTCGCCGATATGAATCTCTTCCAAAAACTCTTTTTCCAAAACTTTAAAGCAGGAAAAACAAGAATGGCGATCAACATTCCGAGCACAAATAGCAGAACGAGCCTTTCTTTCAACGCAACATATTTGTTTTCCAGTATTCCGACGTAGAGCATTCCAACGATCTTATCTTGGATGTCACGAATAGGTTCATAAGCGGTGATATACCAATCATCAACCACAAACGCCCGATGGATCCAGGGCAGTCCTTTTCCAAGAACCTGTTCC